>Ga0315315_10000028_pt1 | contig 111272 bp, 113 predicted proteins | sample M140m3416metaG_FD_203699 | JGI IMG/M metagenome (GOLD analysis project Ga0315315, IMG submission 203699) | Ammonia-oxidizing marine archaeal communities from Monterey Bay, California, United States - M1 40m 3416 | ecosystem: Environmental > Aquatic > Marine > Intertidal zone | place: USA...
TGAGCCGATACCCACGCTCGTTGAGCCGATACCCACGCTCGTTGAGCCGATACCCACGCTCGTTGAGCCGATACCCACGCTCGTTGAGCCGATACCCACTCTTGGAGAAACAACTTCGTTAACCGCTCTGTTGTAAGTTCTTAAGAAGTTAATTATCTTTTTGATGAAACCGTAAAACATTATCTTATAATTTCTCCTACGAATTTCTATATAACCATCTATCTGTTATGCTAATCTTATGCGACTTCTTATCTTGGAAACATGCCTTCGTTTCTCTAGAACAGAACCTCCTTCTCTGCTACCCGCCCCATTGGTATTACCTTCAATCGTAGTGACATAGCCACTTGAGTCTACGTCTTTTACAGCAAGACCAATGTGAGAAAATGTGAAAACAACTATATCACCAGCTTTAATATCTTCGTTTGTAGGCTTGCGGAGTTCGACCCCCTTACCAGATTGTTGTTTTGCCCAATTCTCAAAGTCCCAAGCTCCAGCAGTTCTAGGTCTCTTGAATGATATTTTTTCATCTTCAATAGCTTCTCTAACTAACCAACAAATAAATGCAGCACACCAAGGCCAACCTTTATCTGGATCAAGCCATGTAGCAGCTTTGTATTCATCGACTCTAGGCCCACAATTACTGCCATCCACTTCAGATACTCCTATTTCCTCTCTAGCTAATAAGACCATTTTTTGTGGTATACTTGCATTTATAGCAGGAGTTTCCTTAGTGGATATTTGAGCTAAGATAGCATTCCAAGTCACTGGGCCATCTATTCCATCAGAGGAAATTCCAAGAAGTTTTTGCACTGCTTTTACGACTTCTTTTTTGCCTTTAAATTGCATAGTTTTATTTTCTGAGAAACTTATCGGCGTTTCTTGCGAATTTTTCTCCGATCCGAACAATGCCCGTAATAACTTCTGGACTAATGACTCCAATGATACCATAAGTAATAGCTTTAGTTAGAGATGAAACGTCTGTTTGTTCTAGAACAAACCAAGCGATAGTTGCAGCTATACCCGCTGTTACAATCTTTTTGAATTGTTCCATACAAGATAAATCTTTGTTAGCGTGTAATAATCTAGCGAACATAGCCGCAGCCCCGATCAAGGAAACCAGCCAACCACCATTCAAGAATTCTTTGATTATCGATTTTTCGGGTTCCATATATTCTTATGTTACACAAAAAAAGCCTCCCGTGAAGGAGGCTTTTAAAATTTATATATAAATTAATTAAAATTAGAACTTATAGCTAAGTCCAGCACTAACGCCCCAATCGTGATCAAGATCGTAAAGAGTGCCTTCTGCATCATTGTTAAGATAAGAGGCTTTAGCTCCAATAGAGAGGCCATTGCCGAAATCATACCCAAGAGAAACTCCAAGCTCTACAGCATTATAGTCGTTTGCGAAATTTGCAGAAGCAAAAGGAGTAACAGTGAGATTATCAATAAAAAGACCTAAGTCTTTAGAGATAATAACCTCTGCTCCATAAGAAGCACTAGAACCAAGTTGATGCCAAGCGTTTACAGTTAGGTCTGCAATAGAGTCAGTATAAGTTAACCCTAGACCAAGCTGCTCCCAGCCTCCGTAAGAAGACTCAATCTTCCTAAAAGAAGCTACGCCTTCAAAATCTTGACCTAGAAGATTTACTGACCGACCCCAAGATACTAAAATATCAGTGTCTGTATTTCCGTCTCCTTCAAAGAGACCAATACCAACAGATAGATCTCCATCTGCAACAGAGGTTCCTAAAAGTAGGGAATAGTTTGTAGTATCCTCCCTGACGGTTAAACCATTACGGGTGGACAAATTACTAAAAGAGATGCCACCTTCAGCAGATACATCTGAAAGGCCAGTAGCTTTAACTGCGCTAAACATTGTAGCGCACATGACAAGTGTTGTTAGAATTGTTTTGTTCATGAGTTGAACATATATTACAGAATTGTAGCAGTCAAGGGAAATTATTCTTCGTCAGTCTCTGGATCTTCAAGAGGCTTGACCTCTTGAGCAAACTCAGGATTTGAATCGACTTGCTGTTCTGGGGTTACAGCAGACCTTATTTTATTTACCAAAACGACTGCTGCTTCTGCAACACCCATACCTTGAGACTTAACAGCAATATCAATTAACTGAGCCAAAGCTTGGAGTTCTTCTTCTGTGAATTCAAGTTCAATATTTTTCATATATACGATATTATATTTTTAGAATTAAAAAAATCAACTAATTATTTACCACTAGGAAAATAAAGTTGCCTTTCAAGGCTTCTAAATCTATTGTCAGAGTGCCAGATTTCATCACTTTGGGGAATATAAGCACCCTTACTTGTGTTCACTGGAACCCCCTTCTTCAAGCTTAGTGTAGAAGGCTGATAAATGTTGAAAGCTTGAGTCTTCACGGATGAGTTCGTCGCGCAAGAGGTCGCCCCTATCAGCATCACCACCGTTGGAGCGAATGTCTTCAATTTCTTGAATAATCCTTTTTCTGGTTTTTTCATGGTTGTTCCTTAATTCTATGTAAAAGAGCTTATTTTTTAAAGATAAATATAGCTCAATTGATTTTAAAACACTTTTAATTAACGAAAGCATCAATATTTTGATCTACATATTGTTCTACAGTCTGCCACTCATAATCACCTATAATCTCTAACAATTTTGAATTATCGGCTTTTGTAAATTTTTGATACTGGCCTTTTAACTCTTGAGGCATAGGTATTTCCTTAATAATGCAATTAGAGTGTGTTTTAATAATATCTGCGACATCTTTAAATGATGTAGTTCGACCTGTCCCAACATTAAAAATACCAGAGGCATCACTTTCTAGCATTCTGTAATGTATTTCACAAACATCATCAATGGAAACAAAATCCCTTTTATATTTGCCGCTTTTATCAAAGACTTTTATCTCTGCATTTTGTTGCGCTTGTTTAATAAATTTAGAAACAGGACTAGCTTGGTCTCCTTTTTTTTCTTCCCCTAAACCATAAACATTAAAATACCGAAATCCTTGATATGGATAATCTTGATTCATTAACCAACAATCAAACATGTATTTACTAAAAGCATATGGACTCACTGGTTTGCAAAAGTCGCTTTCTTTAAAGCTTCTTGACAAGCCATAAACAGAAGCACTGCTAGCATATTGAAACTTTACATCAATCAGTTTGCACATTTCATAAAGCTTTTTTGAATACTCAAAGTTCTGCTCTACTATTTTTTTTACATTTGTTTCTGTGGTGCTGGAGTTAGCACCTAGGTGGATAACGTAATCTTGATTAATTAACTCTGGATAACCAGAATCGCCAAATGATGTATCAAACTTGGTCACATCATAACCTCTATTACTTAAATAGGCGGCTAAATTGCCGCCGATAAAGCCACCTGCCCCAGTTATTAAAACTCTATTCGTCTTCACTAGTATTTTTTGGATCTTCTCCAGAGACTTTGATATCTTGTGGCTTATTTGGATATTGTCCTTGAAGGATAGTATCTAAAATAAAAGGTTCATCAAAATCAGATTCTTGAATTTTACGCAACATATTATCAAGCTCTTCATCTCCCGTTTCTTGATCAATTTCTGCTTTGGCAAAAAAATCAAAATTGTCAGACACTGTAAAGGATTGAATCAACTCTACTACAAGCTCATCGTTTTTAAAAGATTTATTAAGAGAATAAGAGGAATGGCTAAACTTAGCTTCCTCCTCTTTTCGCTCTCCTTCAAAAATTTCTATATCTCCTTTTCCCTTTTTATATTCTTTTAAAACCCAGATTTTTTTAGTATAATCTGAAGAATCAGGGAATTTCATATCCGCATCAAAGGAAAGACTTTGATACAATTTATTATCAAGAAACTTTACTGTGTAAGGCATTTAAAGTGTCTTACACTAATTATTCTGAATTTTCCTCCAAATTTTCTGCTTTTGCAGCCTCAACTTTAGCGGTCAATTCTTCAAAAGCTACAACTTTTTCTTCATCAGACATTTTTTCAACATTTGACTCTACTTCTTGGACTGCAAGATTATGCATAATGTTGATTGCTTCTGCTAAAGTTACGCGAGAAACCATCTCCGATGTAAGCAGGGATTTTAGATTCTTATTTTCTTCTTCAGTCATAAATTAATCTTTCTCCTTGCTTGCATAAATCCTGATATCAGGCTGATTTGAACCCTTTTCCTTAAAGGAATTTGGGAAACAGACAATTTTTACATCATTACCCTCGGAGTCTTTAATAGACCCACTGTAGTAAGACTGCTTTTGTCCGTCAACTCTCCAAAGCGCTCCTAATTCACGCTTCTTCCATTCATCGTTTGTTTTGGTATTTTCACTCATAATTAATTGTTGTTAAATCTTCCTTCGACGCTTTTCCAAAATTCTTCTGCGCCTACGGCAAGGTATCTTCCTTTCAGACTCTTGTAAAGCTTTTTTTGAATATGATTGGCATTTTTTTTGTCGTAACCAATAAGTTGACGAATTTTTCTCGCAGCAGATCCACTCATGCTTTATGATCGACCTTTGCGTTATCTTTTTCAATAAAAAGTTTGATATTCTTTTGTCCCTTTAGAATAGAGTCTGAAACAAAAGGAGTAATCTCAGACAATATCTTATTGCTCAAAGCTTCTATTTTTACTTGTTCTTTTGAAATGCTTTTGATGATTTGCTGTATGTAATTAAAATCAAACGTTAAATTAATATCGTTGTCTTTTAATCTACTTTTTAGTCTTTTTAATTTCATCCATAATAATTTTCTAAGACCCTTCTCATTAAGCGTTTTAAGAGGAAAGCATTCGTCCACTAACGATAATATGTCTGGATGTATTTTTAAATTACTTTTATCAGAAGCGGCCTTTTGGAACCCCATAGTAGATTGGCTGCTAGAAATATCACTCGTTAAAAATATTTTACAATTTGTAAAGTCTGCTATGTCTCCATTATTCATATGAAATTTACCATGCTTAAATATCTGATTAAATAAAGGGATTGCGCTATTATCAACTTTGTGAAAATCATCTATTATAATGACGCTATTTGGAGAGATTAAAACCTTCTCACATATTGAGGTATTATTGCCTTGAGATGTAGCTATTTTGTGAGGAGCAAATGCGTCTGCAAAATGAACGCCACTGTAAGATAAAATATTAACACCATGTTTCTGTAGGGTATTTTTAAACAGATCCATAAAGTAGGATTTGCCACTAAACCTTGGCCCACTTACCACATAACATTCTGGCGAAGAAAAATTATCTGTCTTTTTAATACCAAGACTCGACAAAGTTATTTTATTTTTTAAGTTTTGTAATAAAAGATTTTGTCCAACAAGTGATTTTCCGATACAACTAAAAACTTTTTCTACCGTATCCCTATCATTTAGTGGATTTGACTTCTTTTTAAAGAAATCTTTTAAATGACAAAGTTTTACTTCTGGTATTGAATCTGAAACTCCATCACTCCACTTCTCTAAACTGATATTCAACTGTTCCAAAAGGGCTGTATGATCTTTGTCTGGATCTAAAGCAGCAGCCATAGTCTCCTCTTGTTGACTCTTGATTGACGGGGTAACATGCCAAAAATTTACTTTGGCTTGCGCCCCACAATGATCAATTATGTCGATTGCTTTATCTGGGTAGTATTTGTTGGGGATATATTTCTCACAATAACTAATTATATTTTCGAGAAATTCCTCGTTGTATTTAACAGTATGAAAATTCTCATAATGAGAAACTATCGTAGGCAAAATCTCTTCCATCTGAAATCTTGATGGTTCTCTAATGATTACTCTCTCAAACCTCCTGTCAAGAGCGGTGTCTTTTTTAATTGTGTTCGTATATTCATTAATTGTTGTTGCTCCAATACAGCTTATTGTCCCTCTTGCGAGTTCGGGCTTTAAAATATTCGATGCTTCTAGAGAATTATTTGTTGCCCCTCCAGCACCTATCAACGTATGAACTTCATCAATGAACAAGATTAAGTTACTATATTTCTTTGCTTCATTTACAAAGTCCTCTAGTCGTTTTTCAAACTGACCTCTATATTCTGTGCCAGCCACCATGCTAGATAAGCTAACAGAATATATGACTTTATTAGCAATTAATTCTGGAGCATCTCCTGAGACAATTCTATAAGCCAAGCCTTCTACAAGTGAAGTTTTTCCAGTTCCCGCAGGACCAACTAAAAGGGCATTAGGTTTTTTCTTTCTACAAAGAATAGTCGCTACTTCATCAATCTTACCATCAAAATCAACAATCTTATCAAAGTCTTTGTTTAATGCTTTTAGATTTAGGTTTTCTGCAAACTGAGAAAGAATCTCATTTTTGTCAAACATGTCGATCCAGTCTTCTGGTGTTTCGACATCCATAAAGCTAGATGCTTCTTCAGGGTCAAAATCTTTTACAGTTAAAGAACACTCTGTAATAAATCCTAAGAAAATCTCATCAGAATATTCGTCCCCTTTAGGATAAATATTCTTTATCACTTTAGGGCAGTGATTCTCATCAAAGAAAGTCATTAGTATTACTTCTGGTGGTATGTAATCTAATTTAAAATTTTCTACAGAAATCTCTTCAGCTTCCTTCAGTAGCTTTCTTACATCTGTTTTTAAGACTTTTTTGGTATTTTTATTTCTGCGCTTTTTATTTAAAACACTTCTAGATTCCTTTATTAAATCTCTTGGATCTACGTTCAGTTTTTTGAATATAGTTGAACATGATTGACCTAGATCATTCAAGAAACAGTGAAAAAATAAGTCAATATCTGCACCATTCCTTTCTAGGATGCCAGCGAGTTCTTTAGTTTTGTCTAGAACTCCTTGTATGTGTGGGGTAAGAGGTAATTTATCCATTTTTTGCTTCTCTTAACTTCATAAATATATTGGTTTCAATTGGATTTACCTTATCTACAAAAAAAGTATCTCTGCTTTTAGACCCATTTAAAACAATCACTTTACCTTTTGCTAATTTAAACCCGCTTCTTAAGAAATCAGATAATCTTTCTTCTCTTGCGTTATCCATGAATAGAAAGTTTTTTGTCGCTGTGTTATCACAAACTGATATCATCATGTATTTGTTACCATTTTGAGAAGTTCTAGTAAAGAAATCTTTCACCTCTCCTACAATTTGAAAAGTCTGCCTATCCACAAGATCTTCAATTTGTTTCAAATCAATTAGAGAAGAGAATCTGTCTTGGAAACACTCTCGTAGATTATGAGAGTAGCTATACCCCAGTAGGGAGCTTTCATACCTCCATTTAGCAAACATTTCATGCTTTTTATTTTGATTGTATATTTTTTTATACTCATCAAATTTCTTTTTAAATGTTTTAAATCTCTTATCTGACATTATAGGTCTATTGTCATCTCCTAGAGTTTGTTTCTCTAGCACCTCTGAGATCGCATTCAATATATCATAGCCAAACCTATCTCCGATTTTATCAAAATTTCTTTTTTCTCTATCTGTAAGGAGATTGAAAGCTTGGGCTTCAAGGACCATGCGAGTTCTGTTGGTTCCCGCATGGTCCATTGTTCCAGCCTGTATTAAAGCAGCAAGGACTGATATGTTGATACCGCACTGCTTTGCAGCTAAAAAAACTTCATACTTATTGTTGAATTCCATCCCCCTAAAATCAATAAGGCTTTCTATTGATTTAAGTGAAATACCCTTGATGCTATTTAACCCATAGCGAATGTTCCCATCTTCAATTGTAAACCCAAATTCAGACTTGTATAAACAAGGAGGAAGCATTTCCATCCCAAAATCTGCGAGTTCTTCATTTACTCCAGAGACTGTCTGAAGAGGCTCTGGGTCAAACTCAGCGCACTCAAGAATAGATAGAAAAAATTCATGAGGATATTTATGTTTTAAGTAAACTGTTTTGGCCGCAAGGTCTGCATATGCAAAACTGTGAGACTTGTTAAAGGAATAGTGAGAAGCAGCCTCCAAAGAGTTCCAATAAAAGTCTGCGATTTCTTCTGTTAAATTTCTAGACTGAGCAGCATCATAGATCCTATCTTTCCATTTAGGCATTTCCTCTACCTTTTTCTTTCCAACAATCCTCCTTAAGACTTCTGCCTCCTCAAGCGTTAGTCCAAAAACTTTGTGTGCGATTTGCATCAACTGTTCTTGATACAAAATCACATTCTTTGACCAAGACAATATCGAATCAAGTTCTGGGTTTAAATCTAGTTTAGAAGGAAAATCTTTCTGTGTTTTATATACCCCGACAAATTCAAGAGCCGCTGGCCTAGCCAAAGCCACAACATCAGAAAGCTCATTTATGTCTTTTGGTTTTATTTCTCTACATACTTTAAAGTTAGTTTCTGCGGAGATTTGAAATAATCCCATAGGATGTTTAAAATCTTGTAGTATCTTATAAATCATTTCATCGTTCGCATCAATATCTTCAATATTAATACCAACTTTTTTACAAGTTTTGTGTGCGATAGTCAAAGTTCTCAATCCTAAGATATCAAATTTTACCATAAGGTCTGCTACATCGTTCATGTCGTAACCAGTAACAATATCTCCGTCTTTTGTTCTCTGTAACGGAACAATGTTACCAATATCCTCTGAACAAATAGCGATACCAGATGGGTGGACTCCAGTGTTTTTAGGTAAGTTCTCTACCTTTAAGGCATTCTTAAATGTCTTTTTGTGTTTCTTTACCCATTTATTAAATTTATCACTATCTTCCCTCGCTTGATCAAGAGGAAAAACAACGCCATGAAGCTTGGGTATCATATCAGAGACTTGATTTGCTTCATCCTCTTTGGCTTCGTCAAAATATTTAGTTGCTTCTCTTATGCAAAGTTTAGAACTAAAAGTATTAAATGTTAATATTTTTGCTGTTCTGCCTTTGTGTTTCTTCTCAATGTATTCAATAACCTTCCATCTCTGATCGTAAGAAATGTCTGAATCTACGTCTGGCAATAAACTTCCAACAAGAAATTCCTTACCTCTTTTATCTAAGACTTTTTTGGCCCGTGATTTAGAGACAAATCTCTCAAAGAAAAGATCATGAGGAATAGGGTCAATATTAGTCACCCCCAAAAGAAATAAAACCAAAGAGCCAGCAGCAGAACCCCTGCCAGCACCAGTAGGGATGTTGTTATCATGGCAAAAATTTAAGACATCCCAGTTTAAAAGAATGTAGTCTGTAAATCCAAGCTCTTCAAAAGTTTCAAGCTCTTGTTTAGCCCTGTCGAAATAAATAGATTTATTCTCGTATTTTGTTATACCCTTATCTCTTAACCCCTTCCTAGTTAACTCATACAAAATATCTTTTGTAGAACTCTCTGGATCGAGACCAATTTCTTCTAATTTTTTGATGCTGACAATTGTTTTGGGAAGCTCTACTCCCGCAGGTTCACAATCATCATATGGAGTAAAATCTTCAAACATTACAGGTTCATGTGTTTTTTTAATTTTAAGAAAATTTGATAACACATCTTAATGTCATACAAAGCGTCATGTAATTTATCTTCTTCAAAATCTATGTCGAAAAACTTTAGCAATTGGTTTTGTGAAACCTTTGCTTTCAGACTTCTGTCATTCATAATTTTGTATTGCCAACCTAAAAAATCACTTTTTGGTTTATCCAACTCCTCTCTGTATGCTTTCCCCAAGGCTCTGGTATCATATATTCTTGGCAAGTAAGAATAATCTGGCTCTTGCCCAAGCATTCTTTGCAGGTGAGAAATCATATATACATCAAAGCCCAATAAGTTCTGACCAACAACGATGTATTGTGGATCAAATAAATACCGTTCAAACTGAGACCAAACAGAAATCAAAGATTCTGCTTTTTCATTGTATGTGTCCCAATTAAATCCAGTTAGTTCCCTGACAACCTCTGGTATATTTAACTCCTTGTGTTTTATGAATTTGTCATGTGTCTCAATGACATTTCTCCCCTGACATATTATCCAAGATAATTGCCAAGTTTTAGACGAGTGTAAATTTAAGCCTTCTGTTTCTGTATCGAAGACGAGATATTTTTGATTACTTGGCAACATTTTCTAAAAAGGATTCGTAGCTAAATTCATCGGAACAAAAATCATTTAGTCTTGGGTTACTATATGTAGGGATTCTACCCTGTTTGCGAGAGCAAATAGCTTTATACATTTGGAATGCTTCAAAGTCTTCTTTATCTCTGTAGTAAATACTCTTTGCTTTTTCTGTTTTTACACCTAGCTTTTTTAGAGCTTCACTAATTTGAAAATCAAAGGGATGATTGTTAGATTCTTCTATGTAAAAATGGTCGTATTTATCTAAGGAGAGTTCACACATCCCAAAATGAAAAATATTGTTGAAGACGTAAGAATCATAAAAGGGGACTCCAATACTAATGTCATCAAGTTCACCATTGTTTAAATCATCAAGATGAAGACATTCTCCCTCGCTGGTATAACACTTTGTATACAGTTTCCTAGCTACAGCAACCCCTTTATTGTTCTTTGGGAAGAAAATTAATTTACTTGGCTTTTCCAAATAAAAACTAGATTGCACAACAGGCAGTTTAACACCAAAAACCATAGGAACATCGGTATTTAAAAATGCTTTATTGATAACTCTAAACCCGTAGAAATTATCTTCTACTAGAATCATCTTTTTAATCTCGCCAGACTGGGCGATGTCTACTAAATCTTCCACCCTTAACAAAGATCTACCTATGCTAAAAGTGCTTTTGAATAATGGTATCACTCCCGTAAATTAGAGTAACTCGACACGCTTGTCAAATGAAAAAGCTGGGCAGCCATCATATTTCACCTTTTCAATCTTCAAATCTTTGGTCTCTTTACCTTTAAGATCTTTTTTAAGGTCTGCTGATGCTATTCTTACGCCGTTTTTATCAACTAAAGTATAAAATTCTCTTGGGAACTTAAACGGACAATGCCACATCGGTGTGCCATCTTTCTTAAGTTGTCCAGCATAATCTGCTCTACCGCAAACAACTCTTCCTGCAAACCCGTCATCTCTTCCTAAATAACCCTTGTCGTAGGCTAAATTTTTTGCAGCTAAAACCTCATTAAAATTATTAATAATTTGCTGAATTTCTGTTAAAAAATACTCAAAACCCTCTAATTCGTCATCTTCTAAAGGCTCCATTGTGCAATTGCCCTCGTTGTTGCAATCAAACTTTAAAAACAAAAACTCCATCTGGCGTTTCAAGAATTCTGGATATAGATGTTTTACAGCTAAACAATACATCAGGTTTTGCATATTGTCTGTATAGTCTTTCCCTGAAAAGATTTGTTTAGATGTTTTAAAATCTCTAATGACTGCTTGCTTTTTCCTTTTGAAAAGGAATAGCTTATCAATAAATCCTAATATTCTGTAATTTTTAGCTCCTTCTGATACAGATATATCAAAGTCTTTTTCACTTATTGACTCTGAAGGTTTTCCATCCTTATCTCCAAAGAAATCAAAGTTCAGACCCTCTACAGTCATCTGATTGATCAGATCCATGTTCTCAAAATCATCTATATTGTGCTTTTTTGCATAAGATTCTATCATCCTTTTTACAGGTGGAGAGGCATAAGCATTTTGTGTCTTTACAATCCTAGTATAGTGTTTTCTATGTTTTGGATTACCAAGATTTTCAAACACAGCATGGCAGATTGTCCCGCGCAGACTTCCTTCATTAGACTTGTCTGGCAATTTTAAATGATACTTGCACCAATACTGCCAAGAACACATCTGAAGTGTCTTTATCCGAGATGCTGAGAGAGGCTTGTTATCAGAATTCGTCATAATGGAATGAATTTTTCTTTACAAGCTTTGAATAAGAAGAAGAAAAACTTTTGTTTACACCTCTGTCATTCATGCCCTTTGCTATAGAAATAACTTTAGACATTGACTCTTGATGTTGAACATTATAGCAGTCTAGACTGTATTTTTCTATTTGATTTTTGCTCATCTCTCCAAAGTCATTTTGTTCGGGAGGGATAAAATAAACTTTATCAAAATCAATTGATTCGACCAATTTAAAAATAGATTTAATTGCGCCTTCAAATCCTCTGTTTATAGATGAGGTGTGATCATTATTAAATGATATAAAAACTTTTTTTACAGGAAGAAGGGAAAGCCTTGCTATAAATTTGGGTGATATATTTAAGCCAAAAGACACAAGAACATTTTTGATGCCATTGTCATAAAGAGACAAACAGTCTCCCACAGATTCTACAATATGAACAGCCTCTTTCTCTGCTATCGCTTCTTGAACTTTATCTACATTGTAGTATGGAAAAAACCAACTAGATGATTTGCCCATGTGGAGCCACTTTGGTCTATCATCATTCGTTACTTTTCTTCCAGAGAACCCATGTATTCTTCCATCTTTCCTAAAGACAGGAAATATTATTCTCTGATACATTTTCCCAGACATTGCTAGGCCGCATTTAAAGTCTTGGAGAGTTTCTTTGCTGATCCCTTTTTCTAGATAAAAATCATGATGAGGAAGAAGGCGAGTTAATACCTTTTTGGAAAATGTTTTTTCTTCTTTCAATAGGTGTTTTTGCTTGATTCTTGCTCCTATATTTACACCATTATCCTTTAAATAGTGCTTTACAGCATTTACATCTTTGGTGTTTAAGGTCTTTTGTAAAAGAGCCTCGAAAGGCATAAACTGAGAGTCTTCTACATAATCTTTCCAGACTCCAGTATCCTTATAGATCTGAAGGGCTGTAGAATTATCACCAGATCTGTATACTGCATTAGTTCTCCAATATGATCCGTGATCCTTGAGACGATACCCAAGGTTTTCTAGCACCTCTTTATAATTCATTAAGCTCTGAGATTTATGGGTATTTCTTCTGTCTCATTTGTATTTACCTCAATGCCTCCACCATTAAAAGCATTTACGATATCTTGCAAATCTCCACACTCAGTAATCCTAAAGTTTTCTATATTTAGATTAATAAAGTTTTGTTTTTTAGACCCATCTGGCATCTCTACAGGATGAATAGCTCTTAAAGCGTCTCTACCAAGATGCCTACACTTAAGATTGATCAGCTTATGACTACCGAAATTAGCTCCCTCCTCATGTATCTCATCTGCAACTTTTCTTCGAAGTAGGAAAAGATGAGAACAAAACTGAGTAATACCGTCAGACAATGAAACAACGCTTTCATCATCAACTATGCCACCTGCTCCTCTATTATTGGTGATACCCAACCTGTTGGATTGCACGGAAGTGAGCATTGAAACACACGGCTTTCCGTCAAAAGATAAGTCTCTCTGGATGGTTTGCTTAAATTTATGAACCATATAAGAAACTTGTTGCCAGCCATCTACCTTCCCAATGCTGCCAAAGTCACTCTTAATATAGTCAAAGCTAAAAATTAAAGGATTGCCTCGCCCTATCTTAGAGAAGTAAAATCTTTTAAGAAGAGAACACATTTCATCTGGAGATAATCCAGCAACATTCTCATAGTAAAACTCCATGTCTTTGATTTTACTCCAAGCAGACCTTACTTTAGCAACCACCTGATCTACTGTAAAATCTTTGTATCCTGTAGTCCTCCATTTACCTGTCTGTAAAAGCCAGACGGGAATACCTGTCATAGCAGAACACTGTCTAAAGATAAGCTCTTCCTCGCTCATTTCACCATTATCAAAGTGAAGAACGGGAACATCATGTTCAGCAGAAACCCTTGTTGTGTAATCCATACAAAAGTTTGTCTTACCTACTCCAGACCTTGCCACAATAACAGAGATGTTACCAGCAAGCAGTAATGACCCATACATCTCATTAATTCTTGGATGAGGGCCAAGCATACCAAAGTCCTCTACAGGATTTTCACCTCGATCCTCGACAAGATCTTCCATCATGTCGAACAAGTTGACAGGGCCAGCTTCTGTCATCTCAAAATCTTTTATGTTTTTATTATAAAGTTGATCAGACTGCTCTATAAGTTCTCCATACTTAAGATTAGGGTCTGCATTCTTTACAAAGTTGGCAACCTTCTTGCAACTCGTATATATTTCCCTACGAGCGCTATATTTTTTAAGTTCTTTTACAGAGCTTAAGAAAATGTTTTCTGTAATCTTATAGAATGCTAAAGAGAAAACATACTCCGCGACATCTACACTGTCAGGAAAAGTAACTTTTAACTGTTGTATTCTCTGAACAAGGATTGTCTCATCAATACTTTCTGCATTATCAAGTGCATTTTTTAAAAGTTTGAATATTGATACATTTACTTTTGAATCCTCTGAGTAAAAATCACCATCATTAACAAAGCTAGAGATTTCTTCCCACTTATGTTGATGTTGAAGAATACCACTTAAAACCTTTTTTTCTAAATCGAAAGAATAAATCATATGCTTATGTCATCGTCTTTTTTGCTCATGGCTAACTCTATTAGTTTGCCAAGAGCCATATCAACGCAAGGGTTTTCTGTTTTACTTGTCATGCTGGGGCAACCTTCTCTATTGACATAAAGTAATATAAAGCCCTTGTTCCCCCCATTTGCTGATCCTGTAGAGTCGTAAACTTTATCTAGCAATGATTGAGGTATTCCTCCACTACCTTCTTCTGCTTCTATGTTCATTTTAAAAGTTCTATTAAGTTTTCAGGGTATTCTGATGAGTCTATGACATCAGACTCTAATACTCTGATCAGTTTGATATTATTAATATCGCAAAAATATTCTTTCTTCTCATCTCTCTGTAATTGATGAAGAAACTTCTGTCGAGAGTCAGAGTGAAAAAAACGATTAAACTTGTAGTGCTGATTGCCGTCTACTTCAATAGCAATCTTTTGAGTAGCATTATAAAGATCTAATGTCATTCTTGTGCCAGCAACAGGAAACTCTTCAAAGACAACATCTGCAAACCAGTATGGTTTGACTTGATCCTTTACGTCTTTTTGTATTCCGCTTCGACACTTGGAGTCCCAGTCAATAAGGTATTTGCTGACATTTTTTATTTTTTTCTCTCGGCCATTTGAACATAAAAATATCATTGCTTAAGAATGTTCTCTTTTATGAAATCTACTAATAGTGCAGTAATTTTATCATCTGACTCTAGGAACTCATAAACTGATTTAATCCCTTGGTAAGAGTCCTTAACTTCAATTTGGTTTTCTTGTAAAAGAGTTTTTATCTTTTCATCAACCTTAATCCAAGCCCCCGATTTCTCTAGGTAGCCCCACATTAAGAGCATGTCAACTACCTCTCTCTCAAGCCAAATAGATTTACCATTGCTTCGACCATGCTTGATTGGATAAGCAACAATTTGTCCTGTGGCTTCATTGGTTGATTTTAAGATTAGAACCTTGGCATTATGCCCATAAATTTTATTATCAGGAGTGATTTGCTCGGTTGGCTTTTCTAGTATCTTATCACCTTTATTTTGCTTTTTAAATTCCAAAATCCAATCTGGGTAGTGCAAAATCGCATTTCCTCCACTGCTGTTTGTCTGGTTGTTTGGATCTTGCTTGGCATACATACTTGTAGTGATTGTGGATCTAACCTGAGAAATCATAATGCACATGTGTCCAAACTTACTCATGCCCAAGCTTACTCTTTTTAAGAAGTCAGAAGTCATTAATGCTCCCCCCGCAACTTTTCTAGCATCAGAAGAACCCTTCTCTAGATCTTCTTTTGTGATTAGACCGTCCATGCTGTCAATTACAATACAGAATTTTTCTTTGTCTGGATTGTTTTTAAGCAATCCTCTCAGAAAATCAATCATAGTATCCATAATATGACATTCAAGAATTAGGCATGTTCCCACATCCCAATCTTCTGCTGAATGAACAAACTTGATGCCCGCTCTATCTTTAACGTCTTGACTTAATCTACCTTCAGCCATGACAAAAAGACCCTTAGAGTTTTCCACTGTCTTGAGCATATTGTGCATCACATGCAAAGCTTCATTTGTTTTGCCTCCCTCGTTTGCTCCAATAAACCTATGTAATCCTGACCCAAATCCTCCACTCAAAACATGGTCCAAAATTAGAGATCCACTAGAGACTAGATAAGGTTCTGCGCCCTCTTCTAGATTGTAGTGATAATCTTTGTTTGATTTAAGGAACGCTTCTGTATAATCTTTTGATCCGCTGCTTTTCTTCTTCATCTTAGTCATTTAAAAAATCTCTTAATGTTTTCGTTTTCTTTCTCACTATATCTTCTCCCGATTTCACTCCAGTGTCAACAAATTTATCTTTCTCAGGAGGCTTGTAATAAAACTCCTTATGCTTCTTTTGTAAATACTCTTTACCATCTTTTGTTAAAAAGTATTTAATTGTATTTTTAAATACAAATGGTGGTTTTACCTTCGACAAAAAATCAGTGTCGTTTTCAAAACACTCAAAAACTTTTGTCGCAGTATGCATCTCCATTCTCCAGTCAGTTGCTTTTGAGCCAGCAAGCATTCTCTTAACAAATTCTCTACGTTCTGTAAAGAATGGTTTTGCTTGCTTCTTCTTGACTGGAAGAAATTTATGCCCACATTGGCATAAGCTAGCTCTAGCACCAACTATTGCTTTGCAGGATGGACAGGTCTTTTTACCCCTTGGCATAAAGCCAATATAGACTGATTAAGAACTTAAGTCAATAGCTCTATGTCATGTTTAACCATTTTATTGACTAGCTGAAGAAAATTTGTCTTAGGCTCCCAACCAAGCTCACTTCTAGCTAATTCAGAATTTCCTAAAAGAAGCTCGACTTCTGCTGGTCGATAAAATTTAGGATCTACCTCCATAAGAAGGTCATCTCCGTGATAATATCTTGTGTCAACTCCTTCTCCTTCCCATCTACATATTGATCTGTGAAAGCCCCCAAAATTAAATGCTTCCTCTACAAACTCTTTAATCGTGTGTGTTTCATCAGAAGATAACACATAATCTTTTGGTTTTTCGTCTTGATGTAACATTTTCCAAACGCCATCTACAAAATCTTCTGAATCACTCCAATCTCTCTTGGATTCGACATTACCTAATCTCAAGGGTTCAAAGTCTTCTTTGCGACCAAACTCATTAACAATACGAGCTACATTTTGAGTGATCTTTCGAGTAACAAATTCTACTCCCCTCCTAGTTCCTTCATGATTAAAGAGCCAGCCTTGGACAGCATACAAATCATAAGAATCCCTGTAAACCTTTACAAGATGTCTAGCGGCGCACTTAGCTGCTCCATACGGGCTTCTGGGGCGTAGTGGGTGCGTCTCGTCTTGTGGTGTAGACACAACATCACCAAATTCTTCAGACGAGCCAGCATTATAATATCGGCAGTGAGGAACGTGTTTTCTGATCGCCTCTAATTGATGCAAAACAGCCATAGCATTAGTCTGCATGTGATTGACAGGCATTTCCCAACTTGAGCCTACGAATGAATTAGCGGCAAAATTTATAAGGTAATCTGGTTTGTGCTTAGAAATAACCCTGTCGATGTTTTCTGCATCTGTCACATCTAAGTCGATCAGAGAAAACCTAGGGTTATCCATTAAGTGTTCTATGTTATCATGATTTTGAACACTAAGCCTACGAACTCCTGCAATAACCGTGTGATCTGTTTCTTTCAATAGGTAGTCTGCCATGTGACTACCATCTTGACCTGTTACCCCTGTAATAATAACTTTTTTCATTCCAAGCTATTATAGGTAACAGTTAAAGATTCTTCAAGTTTAGTGATACTATGATTACAAGAAATCATTTATTTTTTTCGTATAGGTTTATAATATTTTGAGCAACAGAAAATTTAGAGAATTTATGCTGTATGACCGAAGATAAGTTTTTTAATATTTCAGTTTGGTAATCTTTGAAATTATTTAAAATATCTTTATACGTTTTTGTAATAGAATCCACATCTGGATCTGCCTTACAAAAGTCTGGGCAGAATTCTGAATTAGGATTATCCTTACAAACAAGAGGAACGGCCCCAGCCACCATAGCCTCTAGAGCAGGTAGGCCCAAACCTTCAAATTTAGAAGGCAATGCAACTACTTTGCTAGCGTTATAAAGTTGATTTAAAGATATATCATTTACTAAACCTAAGTAATTGCCTTTAGGAGATCCTCCTGCTGGTCCTACAATATAAGTATCAATATTCTTTAAAAGAAAAAATCTTTTATTTGGATCAAAATACCTACCCACATATAGGCAATTTATTTCTCTTGTTGCTTGAGGGTCAAACATTACATCCTTTATTGGATTAAGTATAACATTTGATTCAATCCCTATTTCACTTAGCTGATCCTTTACAGCAGGACTGATACATGTGACTAAATCTGCATGAGACAACTGGTCTTTAAGTTTTTGAATTGGAAAATCTTTTATATGAGGAGGAATATCTAATACATTAAGAATCTTGAATCCTTTTTTCACTAATTTAAATCCACCTTCATAAAGTGCTGAATCTTTGTGTTCAGAATCAATATCTTCATAATCAAAATTATTTGCATAGATAAAGTCATAATCATTTCCTGTCACTACTTCGTGACCCAATCCTAAAAATCCTTGTTTTATTCTAGGAACTTGACACCAATATTCTTTAGCTCCATATATTTTTACCTTGGCCATAGCGATTAAATTCTTTTTACCTCTGGTTTTTTTTGATTAAATTTTGTAAAGAATTCCTCTCTGAATAAAAGCTTATTATTCTCTTCATCCCACTCATAAGAGCAAATTCCATTATATCTTTTTAGTTGATACTTTACTTTGGCTCTTAAGAATTCAGGAGAACCAATCCAAGAGTAATGATCTGGGAAGCATTTATTTTTAGGTATCTCCGACATGCTTAAATTCTTATAATCAACAAGTTGATTATTAATATTGTATGCAACATCATTTTCATAATAAAAATGACTTAAAGATTTTTGACCATTGACATTTACTTTAAATATCCTAGGAGGATTAAAGTTATCTACATATTGTGATTTGGAAAAAACAAAGTTTTTAAAATTAACTTTAAATGTGCAAGTATCTGGGTTTTTTTCAATGTGTTCAATGCAATTTTTTATATCTTCTTCTGAATAAAACTCATCTTGATCAAGAAGCCAGATATAATCTATATCATGCGAAAGAAGATGTTGCAAAGGAGCATTCCTCGAAAAAGAATCGTTTGACTCCTTCCCTAAACAGATGTAATCAACAAAATCTCTGTGGTAAGATAAAAGTTGGATAGGGGTATCTATATCGTCACAGTTCCAGCCACATTCTACATATTCAGTATACTGATAACTAGATACAGCTACTTTATGTATATTAGGTATTTGTTTCCAAGACTCTAGACATCTATCCGTATATTCTGGAAATCCGTAAAAATTACATAGTAAACCTATTTTCATATTTTTTCCCAAAGTTGTAATCCATGTTTAGTTCTACCTTTGGCTTTTAGCTCTTCTTCTGTAACATCGTGTGTATTAGTATCTCCTCCTGTCGCATCTACCCAAAAACTATGCCAGAACTTATTGACTTTTAGTCTTTCTTTCAGATCAACGTATCCTAGATGATATACAAATGGCGCTCCACTAGCGCAATATTTAAGTGTGTTTTCTGCATCCCTAATATCACAAAGAGGATAAGTTTGAAGTAATTCACCCTTGTCGTTAATAAGCTCATCAGTGCTTGTTTTATTATAATCAGGTCTTCCGTCTTCTTTAATGCCAAAGTTTACTGGACCTCTGTTAAGTCCTTTTTTGTGAATATACCATTTAGCACCAAAATCTATGTAATGATCATAATCTCCATAAAGATTTACTACAGGAACAAAAAAAGATGCATATTGATTAGACTGTAATAATTGTTGACCTAAATTTACGATAGTTTCTTTATCTCCCCCTAATCTTTCATCTAGATTCTGCTGAATCATTAAATCTCCAGAACAAGCTTGTAATGCAGAATTTTCTGTTTTCCCATAACAGAAGGGATCATCATAAGGAATATCCACAGATACAACTTTTAAATTGTATCCTTTTTCTTTCCCATATTCCCTAATTGCATCTTCAGTGTCATCTTTACTTTTATTAACCGCAATGCAAACCTCATCTGCATAAACAAACCAATTGTCCAATGCGTCTTTGTGGTTAAATGCTTTATCTAAAATGTTAAATGCTGTTGAATAAATACTAATTTTCATTATTAAAATTTAATTTTTTGAAAACAACTAAAGTCATGCTTATCTATGAAGCCAACTCTTTGATCTAAGATTTTATACCTATACCAATCATTTAAAAACTTGTCAAAGTTAATACATTCTTTCATATCATCTGTAAGATGTTTGCTAAAACAATCTTCTATAGACTTAATGTTAAATGGATCAAAACCTGATTCATAAATTTCTTTTATAAGTTTATTTCTGTTTTCATACCTTTTTTGAACTAATTCTCTTTGGCTTTCAAAGCCCAAAAAAAGGTGGTTGGTATTTGGTAAAAAATAATATTTAAAATTATGTTCTATAAAATGGTAAGGATTATTTCTTCTTTCGGACCTTACATTTTTTTGATATTCTTCCTTCCAAAATGACTGATGAGATAATTCTATAGTTTTTGTGCATCCCTGAATCCCCTCATGGGGATTATTCACAAATTCTGTTTGTTCATTTAATCTAAACAAAAATCTTTTGTTATGCAAATATACTCCATCTACGCCTACTTGATCTAAATTAGAACAAAGTCCCTTTAGATTTTTTGTGAACTCAGGAGATAACCTTTCTAAAGTGTCTATAATTAGAAACCAATCCCCAACTTGCATTGAGCCTTGAAATAAACAATGATTTCTGCTGAAGCTATATCTATTGCACCATTTAGTATAGATAATTTCTCCCTCTCCTTTTACACTTTCTAGATACTCTGCACCAGAATCTTTAGGGTAATGAAATGTCCAGATCAAACCGTGAAAGTCATCTTTAATAGGATCAATTAACTCACGAAGATCTTCTTCGTTACCATTTGATGTCATACCTGTAAGCCAAATCCTCATCCTATTGTTTTTGAGTAAACTTGTTTAGGATTGAAAAATGAAAATGGTGTTTCGCAATCTGTCATTTTCTTTAATAGATAACCTGACAAAATTTCGCAATGAATCTTACCCAACTTATCAAGATGTTTTTGAGCTTCCTTCCAAGCTGCAAATATTTGATCTGTTCTATTAATATTCGGTTGAAATGTAAATGTAGGTCCATATTGAGTATAATGGATAGCTTGGGTAAGAATGTTATCATCTTCTACTAAATATGGCAAATCATCATCTTTAAATTCTTCTGCCCTATTAAACCTGACACAAATCTGTCTGGGGTTATTTTCTAGAAAATCTATAGATTTCCTAAAAGCATCTTCCAACGTTATTTGGTTTGTTTGAATTAGTTCATCGTCCTCTAACCAAAACGAATATTTTTGTTCTCTGATTATCGGATCAGAATAACTTTTAAATATATCTTTAAAATATCCAGCGGAATGAGTTAGATGATTTTCTGAGTGATGAACTATATTTTCTTTTGTCTCAATAACCCTTATATCTAGATCAGAACAAAAAGATTTTATTTCTTCCGCAATACTTTCCTCTCCATCTCTTGATTTTAGATGAAGAATCCTATTTTTAAATAAAGAGTGGTCTATCTTTTCATAGAGATTGTTGAGACAATCTTGATAAGTATGCTTACCACCATGACCCATAGTGGTGCAAAAAACAATTAAATTGACAGGAAGTGTGGACATAAAACCTCTGGGCCTAGGGTGAGTAGACCCAGAGGTCCACTATGACCTCAAGGAAATAATCCTCGACCTGTCCTATTGTAAGATAGTGACCATATTATGTCAACTAATCTTCAATAATCTCTTCACTGATTTTACCTAAGATATAGGCTATAGTCTCATCAGTATAAAAATCAAGATCTTCGTCTTCCTCTTGTATTTCTGGTTCTAGGTCTGTCATAGTGTAGACACTATACACACAAAAAATTATAAAAGGAATTATTTCTCACATTTTAAATTATAGTCCTGCTGAGTAATTTTCTTAAAACCAAGATTAATTAAAAATCCTAACAAGCAATCTAGCTTTGGCCCATTTTGAACAATCCCATCAGAATGAATATATTCAAAAGTAATCGAATTTAATTGATTAAAAAGTATATTTTCGATTGATAAAAGGTTTAAAAAGTCCAACCCCTCTGTATCTACAATTAATGTATCAGTTTTTGGGTATTTTACAAGCAAGTTTGAAAGCGTTGTAGTTTTGCTCTGAAATGATTTTAAGTTCGAGTGATGGCAGTGAGCCGCTACAAAATCTGGATTTACAGAAGCCCAACTAGAGTCTTCCTTATTCTGTTCTTGGAATAGCTCTATTTCAACTCCTTTAATATCAACAGGTATAACTGCGATAGTTTCAAAGAAAATGTGATTATAATCTTTATATCTTTCCTCTGCTTGTTTTATGCAGTTAGGATTAGCATCAATTAATACGGCACTTTCAGATTTTTTAATTTGATCAGAATGCTCGTCTTTTCCAGTATGGCAGCCTACCTGTATAATATCCATTTAAGTTATTATATTCAACCTTCGCAAGAAGAACAATTTAAAATTGATCTAGCTAATTCTTGGCTGGGATTAGCACTCCTTTGGTAATAAAAACTTTTGACTCCCTGCTCCCAACCAAATATAAGCAATTCACTAACTTGTTTAGGAGGGCATTTAGGAGAAATCATCACATTAAGACTTTGACCTTGGTCAATATATTTTTGTCTCTGTGCCGCTTGTATTACAATCTCTTTCTGAGAAATTTCACCAAACGTTTTAAATACGTCTTTTTCGTGATCTGACAAGAAATCCAAATGTTGGACTGATCCTCCTTTGATTAGAATTGATTTCCAAGTAGTGGCATTGTTTTTACCCTTCTCTTCAAGAAGTTCTTCAAGATGTGGGTTTTTATATGTAAATTTACCCTTGGCTAAATCTTTGGTGAAATAATTACTATTTAATGGCTCAATAGAAGGAGACACTTGACCAAGGATAAACGAACTAGATGTCGTAGGAGCAATCGCCATTGTGGTCATATTACGTCTTCCATAACCACGAAGATGTTCTGGCTCACCAAACTCTTCTGCAAGTTGTGATGTAGCTCTATCACAACGCTCTCTAATAATATTGTGAATTTCTGCATTTAAAAACTGAGCCTCAAGACCTTCAAAAGCAATATTTTTAGATTGTAGAAGAGAATGCCATCCAAGAACACCAAGACCTAAAGCTCTCTGCCTTTTAGCAAAATTATGACAGGACTTCATAAAAGGAATATTTTCTGTTTTATAAATGTATTCCTCCATGACTGCATCCAGAAACTGAACAAGAGTTTCGACTGCATCAGTTTCTTTAATCTCATCCCACCTAAGAAGATTTAGAGAAGATAAACAACAAACAAAAGATTCATCCTCTGATGAATGTAGAGCTATTTCACTGCAAAGATTAGAAGCGTGAATTTTTAGTTTTTTATCTTTATATGCTTGTGGGGCATCGTTGTTGGCGTTGTCTGAAAAAAATATGTATGGATATCCTGTCTCAAACCTTTTCTTTATAACACTCGCCCAAACTTTTCTTTTATCTTTATCTCCATCTACCATTGACTGCATCCACTTATCGTCGATGCAAACGGCAAATGACATTTCTTGTATAGGATTTCCTTCACTTCTAATTCTTAGAAATTCTTCAACATCAGGATGGTCTATAGGAAGATATGCAGCGAATGATCCTCTTCTTACATGACCTTGAGATACTATTGAGGCGACTTTATCGAAAAGCTCCATGAAGTAGACTGCCCCAGCAGAACTCCCTCCAACACTAATAGATTTTCCTCTGGCCCTAAGATCTCCAAAGTAACCAGAGGTTCCAGAACCGTGTTTTGTCTGCATCCCAACTTCCGCTTGTTTGTGAAGTATAGAATCCATTTTATCGCCAACATAAACACCATTACAAGAAATAGGCAATCCCCTGTCTCTACCAAAGTTAGACCAAACAGGACTAGCAAGAGAGTAGAATCCTCTCTTCATATATTCCTCAAATTTATCAGCGAATCCGCTCTGCCTTAAATATTTTTCAGCAGCCTCCGCAATTGATCTTATTCTTTTTTTAGGACTCTCTCCTTTTTGTAAGTAACCTCTTTCCAGAAATTGTTTGGAATCTTCGTTTAGCCAATAGTAGTCTTTCATTAAAATAAATCTTCAGCGTCAAATGTTTGAGAGTTTTTAGCGTATTCTACAGGGCGCGTATGAAAAAAATCAGTAGCGTTATTCCCCAACAACTCTTCTTCGAACCAGATTGTATTGACCAACAATTGTTTGTCAACATCAAATGCCTTTTTAAAGCCAATTTGTTCTAATGACTCATTGATTCTATTTTTAATAAATTCTTTCAAGATAGGTGCGCTAATGCCCTTCTCTCTATATCCATTAATCATCCAATCTACAATTTGAGATTCTGCCTTAAAAGCAGCTTGTGATTCTTCTAAGATTTTCTCCTCAAGACCATCATCGAAAAGTTCTGGATGCTCTTCTCTGATTGTGTTGATTATTTTGATGCCCGCTAAAGCATGGATATTTTCCTCATTCCTTGTATATTTAACCTGCTGCCCAGTATCCTTTAAGACGTTTCTATAGCGATTGAACCAGTTGATTACATAAAACTGGCTAAACAGAGACACGTTCTCTACAAAAAGAGTAAACAAAATTAGAGCATATACATACTGCTTTTTAGAATCTTTGTAGAACCTATGATTATATTTTCTAAGGTAATTTACTCTGCCCTCAATAAAATCTAGCTTGAGGTTCTGCTCAAACACATCCTCTAATCCCAACACTTTTAGTAATCTCTCATAGGCATTATTGTGAATAACTTCCACGTTTGCCATGACATATCCTAAATCCGTTAAACTGGGATGAGGAAGATTATCTCCTAATTTACTCCAAAATTTCTTTACAGCAACTTCAATTTGTCCAATTGCCGAGAGAGTCCTGATAATCATCTCTCTTTCGGTATCATTTAAATTTACGCTGAAATCCTGCACATCGCTGGTAAAGCTAAACTCTTTATCTGTCCAAAATCCATTATGCATAGCTTCAATAAATTCTTCTGCCCAAGGATAATGGTCTGGCTTTCTGGATATCTGTTCTTCAAAAATCATCTTGTAATGTTACACATGTTAGGTCTGGGATAGAAGTGAGTCAATGCCTTTTATGGAAAAAAAGAGCTGGGCTCATTAAATTAATATGAACGTATAGGTAACGTATGGAATATTATTTTAATACGTTAAGGATACGCTCGTATCCCATACGCTCAATTTTTGTAATTTGGCGTTTTTTTTTGGGGTGTCAAGAAAAAAAAGTTGATTTTTCTGATTTTTCTGTTATATTAGGGATGTTGATTGAAGATCTCACAGATTCTGCTCTTGCAAACTTGATCAAAGCGTCTAATAACGAGGATGCTTTGGATGAATTGATCTCTAGGCATTCTGGAATTTATGTAGATATGCTTAAGAAATTTGGCATGAACTGCTTGACTCAAAATCAAGTATCCGACATTATGAAGGACAAAGATTATGTGATTTATAAAGCAGCTTTGGAATATGATGAGTCAAAGGCAAAGTTCTCTACCCATCTAGCTAATAAAACAAAATATATGTGTCTTACCCAAAAGACTAAAAACAAAAATAGTAGAATTGCTGCTAATTTTGAAGATATTAAATTTTGCAAAAAAGACAAATCATATACTCCAGATGAAGAGTGCGATATCAATGATTCATTTACAAGAATTATCAATCTTATAAATAAGCATAAAGACAAAAGATTGAAAACGATATTCCACGAAAGATACTTTTGTGGAAGACGAGGCAAATTAAAACCTTGGAAAGAGGTGGCAAGGAAATTAAACTTGTCAGCGCAGGGTTGCATTAACATACACAACAAAGCGGTAAAAGAAATTAATTCAAAAATAGAAAATGAAAAAATTAAATTTTGATGGCCCAATTAATTCTCTAAGCCTAGGGAATGTCTCTGTTAATTTCTTAAGAGAATTACAAAACAAAGATATTGATCTAGCTTTATTCCCAGTAGGAGAAAAAGGAGAGTTTGATGCTTACGACAAAATAGACGAAGACTTTAGAAAGTGGGTTGGATATAATGCAAACCATAGACTAAAAAAGCTTGATCCAGAAACCCCAAGTTTAAAAGTTTGGCATATCAATGGTTCAGAAAAAATGTTACCTAATCAATATCTATATACTTTTTATGAAGTTGATTCCCCTACCGAAGAGGAAATAAATATTGTAAACATACAAAAACACGTTTTCTTTTCTTCCTCTGAATCTGCCGAAATTTTCAAAGCAAAAGGATGTAATAATGTGTCTTACATACCTTTAGGATTTGACCCAGATTTTCATACAATTGAAAAAGAATACCTAAAAGATACAGTCCATTTTGGACTAATTGGCAAGTTTGAACGAAGAAAGAATACACAAGCTATCATACAACTTTGGTTGCAAAAATTTGGAAATAATCCAAAATATCAACTTAGCTGCTTGGTTACAAATCCCTTTCTAGAACAAGAACAGATGGATTCTGCTATTCAAGCTTCTTTCGGAGGACAGAATTGGTCTAACGTAAATCTACTGCCTCATTTAAAAACCAATTCAGAAGTTAATGATTTTATAAATTCTATTGATATAGATTTATCTGGACTGTCAAATGGAGAAGGATGGAACTTGCCTTCTTTTAACGCTACTGCCTTGGGCAAATGGTCAATTGTCAGCAATTGTTCCGCTCACAAAGATTGGGCCACTGAAGAAAATAGCATATTGGTAGATCCTATCGGTAAACAACCTTGTTATGACAATTTTTTCTTTAGAGAGGGAGCATCGTTTAATCAGGGAGAATACTATAAGTTGAGTGGTGATGATATTTTAGAAGCATTCGATAAAGCTGTTGAAAAAGCGGGACAACTTAACACAGAAGGGACAAAATTGCGGGACAAATTTACATATTCTAAAACAGTTGATTCTATTTTAGACCGTATATACAGCGATTTTTAAATGGCATGAAAAATGATAAAGACCATAGCATGAATTACAAATTAAATACACACTTATTGGATAGCTTCTTTGACGCATACGGGACAAGTAAACACGCTGATGTGAAGGATTGCGGTGATGTATACACTGCTGAATTTGAGCTTGCTGGCTTTGCCAAAGATGATATTGATATTACCGCAACAAACGACAACTTGATTATCAAAGCTAAAAACAACAAACGTCAAAAAGAATTTAAATTAAATTTATATGGCGCTGTATCTGTAGAGAATATTAGCTGCGAAACGGAAAATGGTTTACTCACCGTCACAATGCCAAAAAAATGTGTTAGTGAGCAACGAAAAATCAAAATAAATTAATGCCAATATATACTTACAAGCACCCTACTGAGGAGAGGTATAAGGAAGTTGTTCAACGAATGAACGATGACCATACCTACTCTGAAGATGGGGTGGAGTGGGGAAGGGTTTGGGATATCCCTAATGCTGCAATTTCTTCAAATGCAGACCCATTTAACAGTAATGCCTTTTTAGATAAAACAGCTAACATGAAAGGCACATTTGGAGACATGATGGATTACTCTTCAGAACTTAGTGAAAAAAGAGCAGAAAAATCAGGAGGGGTAGATCCAGTTAAAAAGAAACACTTTGAAAGCTATGAAAGAGAAGTGGGCAAAAAACACCCTTCAGAAAAAGCTGCGAAGTTTGAGAATAAATCTATTAAAGTAGATTACGATTAAACAGTTCCTATATTTGTAATATCAACACTTCCCCAGCTACCTCCTACAAAAACTAATAGTTTATTTCCTGATATAGCTAAAGCTCCTGTTGCTGGTTGTGCGCTTGTTCCAGCTTGAGATCCATTCCCTGACCACAAAGGCAAAGCAAAGCCTGTCTTGAATCTTGCGGTGTTGTGAAAAGTAGCAGACTGCGTTGCAGCACTACCAAAAGTAGTATTCCCTGATAAAATGCTTGCTCCCAGACATTGTAAAGTTCCTGAAACGATTCCTGATGATTGAACTGAAAGATGTCGTCCTAGATAAGTATCCCCTCCATTTATATAAGTGCCGCTTTTGAACTGAATATTTAAACTCTCTTGCTTGTTTACAAGCATTGATGTGCTAGAAAGACTATCTTTTATAGCGACACATCCAGTAGCCTCTTTAGAGAAAGTAACCGAGTTTCCTGCTAAAACAACATTGTCTTGGCTCCCTGTATTGAATGTAATGTTAGAGCCACGAACCACTACGTTTCTAAGTCCACTGATATCTCCATTAACAGAATAAAGCGCAAGATTACCATTAGTATTTGCATCTGCACCCATCTCTGTATTAACTCCCTTAAATAACAAATTACCACTTTTACTATCAAATGTGTTACTGTCAATATTATTAGGCATACCAAAAACCTCTCTTCCATCAGTCAATAACTGCCCTGAAAAAGAAAAATCTCCCGTTAGATCCCTAGATACATTTATCTGAACGCCAGTATCAGTTACTTGGCTAATGTTTAAATCACCAGAATCACTAAAAAAAGTGGGCATCTGGATTTGTTCAGGTTGAATTTTGTTAAATGCCATAATACAATAGATTATCTTCAATACATTACACGAATTCAATGAAATTTACTCTTTATAAGCCAAACTCCAAAAATACAGGCGCAGCTTTTAGCTTCGATCTAGCCAAAGACAAAAAAAATAACGCAGTTATGTATGTCTCAATGATTCAACAACATAGCTGGAATGATAAGACAAAAAGTGGCTCTTTTAAGGAAAATGCCAAGAATCCTGAGAAATCTGGCACAATCAAACTTTCAGCAAATGAAGCTGGAGAAATTCTCTCTTCCTTTAAAACTAGAATACCTTTCGTGGCTTTCCATCGGAGGAATGATGATACTACAATCATCAAATTTACTCCTTGGGATAAAAAGAGAAAAATTATGGCGAAAGATGGAGAGCAGTGGCACGAAACTCCTGCATTTGGAGTTAGTGTTACCCGAAACTCTTCTATGACATTCAAACTTCCCTTAGAAGCTGGAGAGACAGAAGTTTTATCAGAACTTCTAAAAAAATACATTTTAGAATCTTTTGTCGTGGCAGATGCTTATCAAAGCCAAAAATCTAACTATCAAAGTAAAAAGCCCGAGGAGCCTCAACAAGAGATAGCAGAAGATGACGATTATGGAGTCCCATTCTAAAAAACTAAAAGTATTAGTTCACTCTAATCACAGCAGACTTGTTACTGGTTTTGGCAAAAATGCCAAAAATATTCTAATGCATTTGCATGAAGATCCAGACATAGAAGTCATTGAAGCAGGAAATGGGTCTAAATATGGAGCGGATCTACTTACTCCTTGGCAAAGTTATGGGACACATCCTACAGACCCTAACGTGCTTAATGCGATAAAAGGAGACGGGCCTAAAGAAAGAATGGCTCAATATGGATATTATACAATAGACGATATTGTAGAAGAATGTAAGCCTGATGTATATCTTGGTATAGAAGATATTTGGGCTTTTTCTGATTATCAAAATAAACCTTGGTGGAATAAAATAAACAAAGTTCTTTGGACCACTCTAGATAGTTTGCCAATTTTGGACCAAGCCCTACAAATGGAGCCTCTATGCGATAAGATGCTTGTTTGGGCCTCTTTTGCAGAAAAAGAGATGAAGAGACTTGGGCATAAAAATGTAGAAACTCTACATGGGGCCGTTGACTATAGTAACTTTAAACCTTTAGAAAATAGATCTGAAATAAGGAAAAACTTTGGCATAGATGATTCTTTTGTAATTGGATTCGTTTTTAAAAATCAATTAAGAAAATCTGTCCCAAATATTTTGCGGGGCTTCAAGACATTTAAAGAAGATAATCCAGAAGTAAAAGCAAAATTACTGCTACATACAGATTGGGCAGAAATTGGATCAGGATGGGATATACCTAGATATCTCAAAGAGATGGATATTAATTCAGAAGATGTCTTATCAACATATCTTTGTCATTCTTGTGGTTTTTACTATGTAGCTCCATATCAAGGGGAAGATAAAAATTGTCCTAAATGCAAAAAAGAAAAAACTTTTAAAACAAAAAGCAGTATAAAGGGCATTTGTGAAGAACAATTAAATGAATTATATAATTGCATGGATGTATATTGCCATCCATTCACCAGTGGAGGTCAAGAATTGCCAATTCAAGAGGCTAAAGCTGCTGGTTTAATAACCTTGGTTACCGAATATTCTTGTGGCACTGATTCTTGCTACAAAAACCAAGGAGGTATTCCTCTAAAATGGAATGAGTATAGGGAACCTTCCACTCAATTTATTAAGGCATCTACATGCCCTAATGATATAGCGGATAAACTTTGGAAAGTTTATAGCATGACAGACTCCGATAAGAAAGAATTATCAACAAGAGGGATGGAGTATGTAAAAGAAGAATTTTCAACGCAAACTATTTGCGACAAATTAAAGAAAATACTTTTTTCTTTAAAAAAACCAGAGCCGAAAGAAGAACAGAAAAAAGATCAATCTAAAAAAACCTTAAGCTTAGAAGATGTTCTAGGAGATGAAGGTTGTGAAAATAGAATTGCTGTGGTTTTACCCGAATCTGCTGGAGATATTTTAATTTTAAATTCCTTAATGGAAAACTTAAAAGTTACATATCCAGATAAAAATATATATATATTTACCAAACCTCAATTCTACCCAATGATTGAAGATAATCCAAATGTTCACAAATTACTTCCTTACTCTCCTCAAGTTGAAAACTTACTATTTCTTGAAGGAAAGGGAGACCATGAAGGATATTTTGATATAGCCTTTTTGCCAAACATAGGGACACAAAGGCACTTAAATTATCTACATAACGGCAAAGATAAAACCCAATTTGAATTACGATGAGCCATTTAGCAGAAGAATATGCAAAATCCTGTGGAGTAAAAATCGGGAAACCAGTTTTAAAAACTCATTACTTTCCAATCTTAGAGGATAAATATATAACCATACATAACGATAAGAAAGTTCAATCAAAAGAATACAATTTGTGGACTGATGTTTTGTCTTTGCTTAAGCCAGAACTAGGAGATATAAAAGTAATCCAAATTGGAGCCGCTGGAGAAGAAACAATTGAAGGAGTAGATAAACATATTCCCACAAATACTTTAAAACAATGTTCATACATTATTAATAATTCTTTGGGTCATGTAGGGATTGATAGCGTCCCTGTCCATATCGCTTCTGCTCTGGACAAACCAGTAGTGGGCATTTATTCTCATACTTATGCAAATACTTGCTCTCCTCTTTGGAATGAAAAAAGTAAAGCTATAGTTATTGAATCGGATAGAGGGGGCAAGAAACCTTCTTTCTCTTTAGAAGAGCATCCTAAAACTATCAATTTCATTAAACCAGAAGAAATAGCTCAAGCTGTGCTTGATGTATTAGACATAAATAAAACAATTAACCACAAAACTATTTTCATAGGCAATAATTACACCTCAAGTTTTGTAGAAGTCATCCCGACTCAAAATACTGAAGTAAGAGCATCTCACATTGATGTTAGGATGGATTATGCTCACAATGAGCAAGTCTTGTCAAATATTATAAAAAACAATAAAGTAGAAGTAACTTTATCAAAACCTATCAATTTAAAATTTTTATACTCTGGACGAATTAATAAGATTGTATATAAAGCAGATTCATTTGATTCAGAATTCTTGAACGAAATAAAAAAATCTTCTATTCCTCACGTTATTATCTGCACATCTGCGGAAAACCTTTCTGACGAAAGAGCCAAAAATTTTGATTTCTTAATCAATTATTTAGATGTAGAAGGATTAATTAAAATTAATAAAAATAAGATAAACGAAGAAGGCTTAGATCAACTCAAAATTAAAAGCAATAAACAAGTAGTTTGTGGCAATAAAGTTTTCACAAGTTTTTTTGAATTGAATTCAAGAAAAAATTTAGATCATTTTTATCTTGATCTAGAATTCTTTAGGATCTATACTGAACAAGATGAGTGATAAAAAAATTTACGGGCCTGATGTTTACAAGCGAAACGAGCATGGATTGCTTGGGAATGCAGACTACGAATTTAATGAAGATGGTTCCGTTAACTGGCGAGCCATGATTAAGGAGGAATTCCTCTATCCTAATAAGGATTGGTTTGCCTCAAGAAAAAAAGACGTTCCAAGTTCTGTGGAGGGTCTCTCTGATAAGCAGCTTTTAATCATGCTAGGAGGCATTAAGGAGTTGGCTCGACTCAGAGGATTTGAGAGTGTTTCATTCAGAACTGATCACATTAGTGATAATTATGTTGTAGCTAATTGTGAAATTGCTTGGTCTCCTAATTACGAAAGCAACAATCAAGGTGTTGTTTACCAAGATGTCGCAAATGCGACACTGCAAAATACAGACGCTTTTTGTGCTAAATTTCTAGAAACAATTGCTTGTAACCGAGCTTTTGTTCGTTGTGTTCGTAACTATCTGAATATCCACATTGTAGGAGCAGATGAGATTGATAAGTCAAAAGGAGCCAATAATTCAAATACTGTGGAATATGATGCTTCTAGCGACTCTGCCATGCTCCCATTAACGCCCGCAGGGACGCTTCAGAAGGCTTTGTCTGAAGAATTGGGAGTGAAGACCTTTGAAGATTTCAAAGCTCTTCTCAGGACGTTCTGGAAGCAAGAGAAATACAGGAATGAGGAAGCCGCAAATTGGGAGTCTTATGGAGATATTCCACCTAAAGATTGCAGAAAACTCATACTAATCTGCAAATCATAATTTAAAGAAGTTTCTCTGAGAAGCATTAAACGTAGACGGTATATTCCCTTTCCTTGCATTTGTATTTCCAAAGGAATCTATGGAGAATGTCTGATCTGGTGGTATAAGTGATAATGTAGACTCACCAATTGTAGTCGTTATTCCTCCAGAACCTACTGAAATAGACAAAGAATTTATTGTTGGAGTAAATCTAGGTATATGTAATCCGTATAAAGTTCTTGAAGATGAAGCTGGACGAATGTTTGGATTAACAAGAGACCCTTTGATCTGTTTCAATTTCTCCATCTCTATAGTGCTACCACTAGCCGACGATAAAGTTAATTTGTTCGTCCTGTCATAAGGTGGAGAATCTACCTTGTAAGATTTAAACTCTACCTTGTCGAAAAGCTCGTTAAGTTGCTGTTGAGCGTCACTTGACTCTGCTACTGCATCGTCCTCTTTTTCTTCATCGTCTTCCTCTACATCATTAACTCTAGTTTTACTTCTAATATATTTCAATTTTATTGATTTTTTACCAACAATTGCCTTCTTGTATTTTTTAAATGATTTTTCTGCCAAATCATATACACCGTCAAAAACATTCCCCACCTCGTCGGTAGCTCCTCCAATGAAAAATTGTCTCTTCCTGTTTGAAGGTTCAAAAAATTCTAGATTTTCTTGAAGAGGGGCATAATTAAGAGGCTGATCCTCTTCATCTCCATCTTCTCCAGCATTTTTCTTTTCAAGTGAGGGTATATTTCTTATGCCTATAAAAAAGTGAGCTTTTTCTTTTGATCTAGATATTTTAGCGTCACCATTAGTGGATTCTGCTAAATCCATGATAGTAACCTCTGTTTGTGGATTAGGGTTATCTTTATCCTCTTTTGATTTAGTAAGAAGTTGTAGCCAATCATTCAACATAGACAAATCATCAATTTCTCTTACTTTTTTATCTCCTCTGAATGGTCCTAATACAGTCATGTTTCCAGTGTTTTGGAAACTCATTCTTGCTGTTTTATAATCACTGTAAGCATTAGTAATATAAACTCCTCCTGCAAGTGGGAAGTATGTATTCAAATATTCATAAAGCGGGCTGCCAGAGGGTCTAGGCATTATTTTAGCTCTACCTGTTTGCTTGCCCTCGTCATTAGTTGGTTTATATTTTAGTAATTTATATACAAATTCATCAGTAATTCTGTCTAATTTTGGCAACTCAGTTGGATTGTCTTCATTTGTTTCTTTTGCATTAGCCTCGCCATATAAAAAGGGTTTGTTGTCTCCAGCCCCACTCCAATGCCAAGTCTGAGTATTAAAGGGAGAGTAATCGTATAACTTTTTAAAATCTAATATTCTACCAAGTCTTTTTTCGTTTGGAGCCTCACCGTTTTTTGGCTTGACATTTCCGTGCATCAAAATATATGTAAATTTATCAAAAACATCAGTGCCTTCATTTTGATTGAATATTCCAAAGAATATGCCCATTTCTGGATAACCTAACATTTCCTTGAAAACATCAGTTTTTCTAAATGGTATTCTTTTGAAGAAAACTGGTTTTGGTCTATCATCATTTTCATTTGATCTGTCTGAATTGTCTTGTGGCTTCTCAGTGGTCCCCACATATGTATTCACAATCAAATTAGATCTTTGACTTTTAGTAAATGATGCAGATATAATATTTTCACTTGAACTATTAGTATAATCTCTAATTTGTAAAGTTGAAGCTTCTTGAGAATTAATAAACCTAATTGAATATGTCGATGGGTCTATATACCAATAATAGCCTAAGTAGGAGGCTACAGTTCCAATGACGCTTGCTAAAGTTCCTGTCGCTTCAAATATTATACTGTTAGTAGCTTCAGTTTGAGGCAACCCAATTATAGGGATACCTGCTAATCGAACAATATCTCCAAATTCTTTTAAAGTATAACCTCCTCGGAAGTTATATTGAGATAAATCAGGATTGTTTCTATACTCTGTGGTAACAGAACCTAAATTTAAAGATAAATCTTCTATTGGTTGCCCTCTCTTATTATAATACAAAGATATTTTTGTGCCATCAAACTTCGCCGCTGTTTCAAAATTGTAAATCTTCCCTGCTTTAATAATAGATCCCTCTCTTTGAGGCCCAACAGAGGGGAAGGGTTCTAAACCCCTAATGTTTGGAGCGTTGATAACTTCGGCAAATGGTGCAAACGGTCCATTAAAATTTAAAGTATTATCTGGAGGACAATTCACTCCCCTCACTAATACGATAATAGATTCTAAAATCAAACTTACTTTGTCAATATATTTCCTGCTGATTGTTTTCTTTGTAGGATCTGCATTTGTAGTAATTTCTGTGCATACATAGTTATTCATTAAAGATTGTAATTCATCATTAGAGAAAGAATTTATTTCTCCAAGATTTCCTATTACAATTCCTAACCCTTTAGATGAATCTAGATTTTTAGCGTCTACAATAGAGGTTACCGATGCACTGTGACCTCCACCTGCATTAGTAAAATTTAAATCTAGTTTTGTAATTGATTCCCTCATAAAATAAATTGTTCTATGGAGTTTTCACCCCCCACAACATATGGTTCAAAACCAGAGCTTGGCAGTGTAGCAGAAGCACCTGATTTAATAATTCTTACACCTGAATATAGCTCTAAATAATTAGATTGAAGCTCTTCGACTCCATTTATGTAAAAATTCGTTCTTTTCTCGATAAATTTCTGTCCTTGCATATCTGGAGAAACACCAGTAGCTGACAGTGTATTTTTACTCTTTCTACTCGCAGTGTATTTAAAAAATGTCTTTCTTTCATCTATAACTACTCCATTTACATTTGCAGCAGTGCTAAAACTTGGTTGAAACCCAGTCGCGGTCAACCCCGCGAATTCTGACCCTAGAAAAACACCAACTCCCTGCCCAGAGTAAACTTTCTGACCATTTAAAAAGTAATCAAAATCTGAAAAGACATTCAATCGTCCTCGACTATTTGTGATTCCAGTTTTTAGACTTCTTCCGAAATCTTTCTCTCCTGCAAAAATACCGCCAGTAACGATATTATATACAATAGTTGATGTAGCTTTAGCGGGAGTTGTGGCATCAAAATTTATAGTAGTTCTTTCTAGAATTGGAGCAGATTCTTTTTTTGTAAAGAAATCTCCTGTAAATATCTGATAGATACTTTGATTTATTGTTTGCGTTTCTTGCGGGATCTCTTGTTGAAGAGTTTGCCCGTTCAGCGATAATCTTATAGAACTTCTTTCTGTGTTAAAATCCAACCCTGTTGTTAAATCCCTATCATAGTAAAACTCACTAGCTGTATTGATAGCGACAACATTCCTTTTCTCAACAATATCTGACCCCATATCAGGAGAAGAACACCCTGATATAGATACCCGACCTGTTGTTACAACACTCTCGTAAATCATAATCTTTCTCCTAAGTAATAAATATAATCCTTCTTAAACAATTCTGACTCTGCACTCATTTCCACGCCAGAACTTATAAACACTTCTCCGTCTATTATATCTTCATAAATAGGCTGTTGAATGACACCACTAACTTCTTCTAAAATACCAGTTTGTATTCTTGAACCAAAAAGTTTCACAAGAACTTTCTGAGCGCCAGAGATAGCTTGCTCTTCTATGTATTCACCGACTGCTCCTTCAACATTTTGCAGACCAAGCGTATCAAAAGCCCCTTCTCCAGTAGGTAAATATTGATAACCAGAATCTCCCTTTAAAAATCCTACCTCTTGTTTAGAAAATGTTTTTATTCCACTTTCAATAAAAGCATTATACTCAAAATATCTATCTCCTTCTCCTGTATTTGTATTGGTATCAAAACTTATTCCTCCTGATAACATATATCTGGCAGTAGATATTTCAATACTACCCGTATGTTGATAATCATAACCAGTTATACCTGTTTTAAATGTTGTTATTTGATTATATCCAGTAATTCTTCTTGAAGATATATCAGTAGAACTTGACTCAAAGTAATCACCAATTAATCCACTGGATATTGTGAACACTGAACTTTGAGGTAAAAAACCAGAAAATAATGCAAATGATTTTAAGTTAACCTTTGAAGTCACATATTCTCCTGAAGCTCCATCTGGCCCTGTTCTAAAATATTCATTAGATCCTCCTAAATAAAATCTACTGGTATTAGCAATAAATTCTGTATCTATAGAAAAGTCTTCGGAATCTATTGAGTTGTTTAAGACATCTACTCTACTTAAAGATAAATTATTATTTCCTAAAGAAAAACTGACAATATTTCTACGAGACAATTCTATAGAATTTGCTGTGTGGATAAAATCTCCACCCTTATCAAAACCTTGATAAAACAACTTCCCTCTATCATTTATCCCAAAGTTATAACCGCTTGCCCCTGATACCACTTCTGAGTTTATTGTCTCAGATCCTTTACCCAAGGAACCAAATAAAACACAGTTTGTTACAGCCTCATTAAATTCAAAATCAAAAATAACCGATTGATTGGAATACGGCAAATTACTAGTTCCTGTTACTTTTATATTAGATAAATTTAAATGAGCCTTATCATCTTTTAAAAATGTTCCTGTAGTATATTTTTTAGCATCAGCACTGCTTCCCCCAAAGCCAACAACAACTCCGCTATAAATACCTGTATTTGATGCTGGATCACAATTTTCTATAACTCCATAATTAATAGAAGAACTAAGGCTATCAATACCGATGTGCCTTCCGCTCATTCCAGAAAAATCATAAAACACTAAAAGCCTATCGGTTTTCCCAAGAGCTTCTATTGTGGAGTATTCTAATGCGTTCCGACTCATACTAGTAATATCTACTCATGTTAAATGATAATGTATTCTCATTTACACTACTACTTTCTGCAAATGTAAATACTCCTGTTAAATGCCCACTCACAACATCTTTTAATTGTGGCAAGCTACCTGTCTCTGCCTCGCAAGTAGCGTTGACTGTTATTTCTCCAGCCGTTCTTTCTATTAACTTTTGTTTAGCAAATCCCCCAAGACTGGGAACAATACCACTTAGTTCTATGGGTTTTTTATCTGATATTGAAACTTTAAGCCCAGTCAAAGTTCCAGCAGAAATATCTATCCTATTATCAAAAGATAAAGAATAAGAAATAGAACTATTCTGAGGATCTTTATTTATACTTTTATTTATTTCAACAGGATTTAAATAATCTCCACTTATGTGGTAACCTGTGGCATCTCCAGTAAAATCTTGTAGTGCTTCAATAGCTAAATTTAAAAAACCAGAATCGTCTTGGACACCGCTGAAAAAACTATCGACCTCTAGAAAGCGCTGCCCTGTTGCTGGGTCTCCTGTGGGAATAATGTTAAACGGATTATTATATTCAATGTTCCCATTAACAGCAACTGTTATCTTTGAATTATCTTTTGATGCAGATACACTAGCAGATTTTTTGTGAATGACATTTCCTATTTGATCTAAATTTTCAGGGTCATCAAACGTAAAAGCAAAATCAATTTTATTTGATCCTGTATCAACTTTATAATTAACAGAAGAGGGCTTTCTTGCGCTAAATGTATAGGCTCCACTTTCATAATCAGATAAAGATGACACAACAGCATTTACGGCTATACCAGATGCCATATCTGCTGTGATCACTCCTGTGTCCAGCATCCCTACCCCATCTTTTCCAGCCAACATTGATCCTTGGACAGAAACATTCACCCCAACACTTAATCCTCCATTTTTATCAAATGATATTTGCGTATTAGATGTAGTAATTCCAGAATCTGTTATAGGATTTTCACTAGTGTTATATTTATAAGTTTCTGTGATAGAGTAAGAATTTGCTTTTCGATCAATGCTTTCATTTTTACTTACTAAAAATCCAGTCGCCCCAGTTTGAAACAAACTTAAGTTATAATAACCAGTGACTCTAGAATCAACAAAGTTTTTAGCATTTACTAATGCCGCTGAAGAATTAGCCTTTACGCCCACTGCTGATACATTGTGTGTTGCTTGAGTTATTTTTCCTTGTTCTTCGTTGAAGCTCCAGTTGTCAACAGGATTTGTTATGCCAAAAAATTTTGAAAAAGATCTATCTGTGTAAGAAGTTAAAGAAACAGAGTAGGGTAAAACCGTAGTTAAATCTGAATCATCAAATGTTATTGAATTTGGTTTCGAAAAAGCGAATCCTGTAGTTGATGACCCATGAGTGATCGACAGAGTTTGAAAATCTGGGAGTAGACCACTTATCATTTGCATTTTTTGCAAGTGCAAGCCACTTAAATCTACCCCAGTTAAAGTGCCGATTAAATTTATATTTTCTAAAAAATGATCTACCTTTCCTTGTATGTAGACAGGTTCAACAGACTGCCCAACCAAAGGAGTAGGACTAGGAAAGTTATAAGAACCATATGTAATTGCTTCACTCATCTTTAAGAAATAAATAGTTGATAGTTCTTGTTGCTTGACCTTCTCCAAGATTTAAAGTTATTGAATCAGATGTAATATGTGTGATATCTTCATTCACTAATTCTGTTAACTCTTCCGTCTTTTCTTCTAATATTGTTTTTGCTTGATAAATACCTGCACTTTGACTAACTACTGCCTGTGCAGACACACTAGCATTACCAACTGTTTTTAAATTTTTTGTTACAACTTGTTCTTTTAGGTTTTGTAAATCTAAAAATTTCTCAATTCTATTGATTTGATGTGTTTTATTCAATGTTTTTTTTAATTTTAAAACGCCATCGTCGTTATCTTTATAAGAATCGTCTGTTGTGAACATAATAGTTTCAGAAATATTACCTTCTGATTTAGCAAAGTTCGTGTTCCTAGATTTTTCATAGATAGGAACAGTAGGATGAAAAAGTCTAGCAATCCTAGTTTCTTGGAAAGGTTGTTCTCTAATCCAAACAGCTTTTGCATTAACAAATTTTTCTTTATTATTTTTTCCTAAAGAATTATATCGGATATTTAAAGTATATTCTTTAAATTTACCAGCTTTAGTCTCTGCCCCAGTGTAAGATATTATTTCATCTTGAGATGATGGGTCTGTAGTAAATTTTACAGTTAAAGTTGCGGTATATCCATCTCTAGATATGCCCTTAGAAATAGAAGAGGGAGAACCAAATTCACTAGCTTCACTCGCTTTTAGTTCATCTATTATTTCCCCAATAGCTGTATTTAAAACATTCTCAGAATCCTGTCTTAAAGCAGATAATTGTATATTAAAAGTTTTATTAACAAAACCTTGTTTAGTTATATCTATAGATTGAGTTTCTTTTCTCCCGACATTTTTTGCGGTATCTACAAAAGAAGTAGAAACATCTTCATTTAATTCTACAGATAAACCAATTAGATCATAAGTTTCACTAATAAGTCCTCGAAACTTGTCATCTAACCTCGCATTTTCTGAAATACCATCTTCTTGATATCCAAAGTCAGGTCTATTTGCAAAATAGTAATTCGTTAAAAATACTTTTGCGTCATTTAAAAATTGATCTCCCGCTTCTTGCTTATATGTGAGACCTATTTTTCTTTTTGAAGTGTATTCTCCTCCAGATCTACTAAAATCATAAGACTCTGAAAAATCTTCAACTAATTGAGGGTTAGGTATATATCTTGTGAAAGATGTATTAGAATAATCATCTAATCTTCTGGATTCTTCTATTGTTATTGTTACAACTTCAGAACCAACTAAAGCTCCAGCTTCAAAATCAAAAGATTGTATTCTTCCATTGATGTAATCATCTGCGCCAATACGAGCTACTATATTTTCTCTACCGTAAGCGTGAACTATTGCGTCTCTTCCTTCTATTAGAACTGTATCATGATCTACTATGTTGATATCTGAAATATCAATCTGATAAGTTCCTACTACTTCATAGCCAAATAGTTCTTCTTCAGTTGCATAACTGTAAGTTATATTAACCGATGAAGATAATACATTGTTGACTATTAAAGCTGCCATTGTTAACTTCCTTGTGCGCTTTCTATTTTGGCTTTAGCATCTAAGATCGTATCCTGCGCCTGTCTAACTACCTTCTCAGCATCTAGTAAAACTTGTGTGTTTTGCTCTATTAAATCTGCAACTTTTTTTGTTTCTTCAGCATCCTTTTTTATAAGATCGCCAAAATTACCTAGACCAGTAGTAGCATTAACCATACTTTGATACATGTTTTTCATTTCTACCGCTAGATTTTTAGTATCTTCTTCGGTGAATAAGCCCGCCAAGTTATCGTTTGCGATTTTGAGTCTGTCTTTTAAGCTTTTTGCTTCATCATCAAGTTGTTTGACTCCATCACTTACGTCTACACCTGCGTCTTTGTAGAATCCTTTAGTTCCTCCCTTGACTTCATTACCAATTACTCCTACAAGTCTTTTACCTTCTGCTGATTTCGCTGACGCTCCGATTCCTGCTTCTAAGGTAGTTTGAAGAACTTTTGCGAGTTTCTCTGCCCCAATGCTAGGATCGAATTGTTGTATTAAGTCTCCTATCTTAACTCCGAGACCCTGATCATCGAACTCAGACATTAGTTGACCTAACTTTTCAGGGTCCATTCCTGCTCCTTTATTTATTTCGTTTACGATTTCTGAAACTTGTTGTCCCATAAAGTCCATGTCTAAAGCTTCTCCTCCGAAGACGGTTGCTATTTTATCTGATGCTGCTTGAATAGATGACTGCATCAGAGCCGCTCTAGCTTCTGCGTTTTTCCTCTGTGCTGCTTCTATCTCATTGATTGTCTTTTGGAACCCTATATAAGCTTTCTTTACATTTAATTCAAAATTATCTGAGGCTTTATCTAGAGCTATAGCGCTATCTCCTGCTGCTTCATTAAACGCTTTGGCATCTGCGATAAGATCTTCACTTTCTCCAGAGACATCCTCTCCAGTTCTAAGTTTCTCTGCCACTCCCTTAACTCCTTCTGCTGTAAATCTAGAGTTCGCTAGAACATTTTTGCCAGCCATTCCTGCTTGATTTTCGGCTGCTGAAACCGCTGCTCTATCTGCTTGGATGCTCGCCATAGTTTCAGCTTGACTTGCTCTTAATACGTTTGTCTTTTGGTTAAATCCAAATTCGTCTCCTGTTCCCTTCCCAGTAGGAGTAATCCCCGCCATCATGCTACCTAACTGTGCATTTTGAAGATTTTTACTTGCTGCCGCTAAGAGTTTTTTATTTGAGTCAATTACTTTTGCATGTGATGCAGCTAATGCTTCCTGCGCTGCTGCCAGTTTTTTGTTGGCTTGTTTTATTATTTTCTCTCTACCTCGTTGGTCTTCAAGTTGACGGCCATTAAGTTTCGCTCCTTTATTTACTACAAATTCTAGCTTTTGATTTGCTGAATTAAGATTCTTATAAGCAATCTCTAATTCTTCAGCGGAAATTTTACCGTTTTTTTGTTGCCGTTGTGCCAAAGATAGCTCTAAACCATATCTATCTATATTCTCTTGTGCCTCTACTAGACTTTGAACAAACTCTGGAGTGGCGTTACCCGTCTCTCTCATTCTTTCATCAAATAGATCTAGTGCTGCATCGCGTCTTTGTTTGCCATCTTTAGTATCATCTGTTAAATTTTCCCCAAAACCTGCTTTCTCAAGAATTTTTGGGAGTTGCATGTCTGTGTTTTTTCTGGCAAGCTCAACAGGACTTAGATCTTTCTCTAACTCCTCTTGTGTCATTTTCCCACCAGCGATGGCTTCACCCGCTGCTGATCCTGCCATACCACCAGCCGCTCCGAGTAACGCTCCAGCGACTAAACCTATAGCCGTTCCAAAAACAGGAACAATAGATCCTATAGCGGCTCCTGCCGCTGCTCCTGCTAATGCTCCACCAGCACTTCCAACGATTTTCCCCGTATTTCTCTTCCTCTCTTCTTCTCCAATATCTGATCTATTAGCATTACGATTAAGCTCGAAACCAGCACCCCCAACTGTTAAAGCTGTTCCAATAAGACCCAACCCTTTTGGGCTTTTGGCAAACTTTCCAATTCTACCCCCGATTCCTTGTTTTGCATTTTGGGCTGCGGCAAATGCCCCCGCTTGAGTTCTAACTCCTCCTACTTTTTTATTATTAGCTAATGAAGCTTGGGCGCGAGCCGAACCCTTTCCCTCTCCTCCTCCTCCTCCAAAAGTTCCAAGAATTGCAAAAGTTGAGGCGACACCCGCGAATTTATCTAATGAGCCAGCCGCTCTTTCAAGTAATGATCTTTCTGCAATTCGATTTTGGGTAGTTCTTTTCATCTCCAAAATCTCTTGCGCTCTCAAAGTAACAGATTCTTTTATTTTGCCGTTTTCTTCATCTAAAAGAAGTTTTGTATTTATTCTCTCATCTAAATTAGCTTGCATGGCCGCATGTTGTTGCTCCATGCTTGCTGTGACCATCCCACTAACAGCACTTAAAGCGAAAAGACCAGTAGTCGCTTTCCCCATTTTATTTTCCATGCCCCCAAGACCCTTGGCTACTGATTTTGTCTTGGTATCAAGCTTGCTTAATCCTTTTTTAAATGTTGGGAAAAGTTTTGTCAAAGCTGCTCCAACATTATAATTGGGAACAAATCCACCAGCAAACATCCCAACACCATCACGCTCTCGCTTTATAGCATCTTGTAAACCATTGGGTTCATCTCTTAAATTAGTTACTGCAACAGGCTCACCTTTATCATCTTTGTGAACTCTCATCAGAGAAGTAGGAACTCCACCTCTTTTTGTGAAGTTTGGTATAAACCCTCTAGCCTTCCCTTTAGCTTTTTTCTTTTTGTTTGCTTCTCTATGGCGAGCCATATCATCAGCATAATTTGGATTATGCCTTAATATTTTACCAACAAAACTATCAACAGTATCTTGAGTAGCTCCAACTTTCATATCTGCAAAAGATATGCTTGGAGGACTACGAAATATTTGACTTACCTCACCGTTCCCTACAGTGTTCAACTGTCTGACATCCCAGTCTGCGCCACCTTTTGCCGCTTTAAATTCTGCCAAACCTAAAGCCGAAAACACAGCGGCTTCAAATGCTGCTCCAACAGCACCCCTTATCGCACCATGCGCCCCTCTTTGCCCACCCTGAGACAGTCTGCGGTTTATGTCTGATGAATTCGCCTTATTATTTTTACCTTTCGGTATAACTAATAAGTTAGCATATTTAGTCGCAGATTTTACTACACTATCTTTTATTCTTTGCTCAAGTTTAGAATCGTAAGGCTCCGCAGCTTTATCAATGCTTTCTCCATGCATCATGGGGGCAAACGGTCTAATTGTAGAATTAAGTTCATAGGGGTATCTATTACCACTCACTTTAGAAGAGCCTTTTTTGATACTTTTTGCTGCCGCCCCCGCTCCCAGCGAAGGAACTAAAAAACCATAAGGAGCAGGTGACACGCTAATAGGAGGTATTTTCTGTGCCGCCCTTGCATCCATTGCGGCTAATTTCTTTTTAGCATCTGCAATTTCTTCTGGAGTCTTTCTCCCACTCTTATTATTTATAATTGATTGGTAATTTCTCCTTGAATAATTCGGGACAAACCCTTTTGGGTATCTTGGTATAACAGCAGAGTCTCTACCTCCAGCAAAGTTAGGAACCTCCATTTCTTGGTTATTCATGATGAACTTCTGTCCACCAATTGTTCCCCTACCCATGTGAGCTTTCACACTTGGGCTAGCCCCAAGCATCATTGCTTCAGCTTCCTCTGCTCTAAATCCAGCATTGAATCTTCTTCCTCTCCTACCAGTGAATCCTCTTGAATCGCTAAATCCTCTAACACCTCTAGCAGAAGCAGCAGAGGCTAGATTCCTCATTAGCTGTGCTTGTGTAGTCAGTAAGGCATTTTCTCTTTTTATCGCGGCTATAACAGCTTGCTCTTTTTGAGCCTGACTCATTGTCGTGCTTTCCATTTGTTTCCTCAAAGTAGCATCTCTTTGAAGAAGCCCAACTATGCCGCCCTCAATTTGCTTGACTCTTTCTGTTTGAGTCCCCATTTGGAAAAGACTTTTTAATCCATCTCCAGCAAACCTCGCAATAAGTTTTGTTATTTTTACAAAAGCTACAGTAAATAGAACTATAGCAGGTCCACTTAAAAACGTTCCAATAGCTTTAAAGAATCCTTTTATAAAAGTATTACCCTTTTCTGGGTCTAAAGCATTATCTAAAAATTCAGTAAACTTTGTTGCTATACTTACTATGTTTTCAAGAATTGGCCCGAAGGTTACTGAACCCACCCTCTCGGCTAAACTAGTTAATCCAACAACTAACTTATTAATATTATCAGCTAAACTTTCTCCTAAAGCTTTATTTTTTTCAAAAGCTTCGTTTGTAGCAAATGCTGCTGTTTCAGCAGCTTCTTTAAATATACCAGTTTCACTACTCAAGTCTTTAAGAGCCGCACTAACTACGTTGATTTGAAAAACACCACCTGCTAATTCTTTAATTTTAGAAACGACAGTTGGATCAGATATCCCTTCTATAGCGGTCGATAATGCGCTTAACTTTTGAACACCTGTCTGGGTTGCATCTATTTGAACGCCTAATGCTTTTAGTTCTTCAATTGTAGTTCCTCTGGAAAGCCTTGTAAAAATTGATTTAAATGCGTTACCGATAACGGCTCCACCCCTCGCTGTTTTCTGCTCAACGGCAGTAACCAATCCCAAAAGCTGATCAAAACTAACCCCAGCATCTTCTGCTGTGGAACCAGCACGACTAAAGGCTTCTGCTAAATCTTGCGCTGAAACAGCAAAAGCCGTGTCAACTGCTACCATCTTATTGACGATCTCTGTATGCTTTAAACCAGCAGATTCAAATCCATTTATAGCAGCCGTTAATGCCTTAACAGACTTTTCTGCATCCAATCCAGAAATCCTCGTTAAAACTAGAGCAGACTTTAGTCTAGAAGCTGTCTCTTCAGCGCTTAAACCTTGACGAGCTAATTCTGCTGCTCCGTCTGCAACAGTGCTAAACGATTGACCTGTATCTTTTGCTACCTGAAATATGGCATTTCTAAATTTACTAAAACTCGCTTCTGTAGCTTGAAAGATGGAGTTAACTTCAATAAGTCTTTTTTCGACTTCAATAGTTGTAGATATTAATTTTTTAAAGGATTGAGTAACCCCATTCAAAACGGCAGTTGTTGCCCCGAAAGCAAACACACGGGCAGTAGAGGCATCCAGAGATTTTTGAAATTCTGAAGCCTGTCCTGTAATTCGACCTAAAGCTTGCTTAACCTGCTTTGTAGAAGCATTTAAGCTAGCAGTATTAAGGGAAACATTAAGTGAAGCATTAAAACTTTGAGCCATATAGGTAAATTACACCTATCAGCTTAAAAAGTCCTCTGCTTTAAGCTCGCCACCCCTCATTGCCATTTTTGTCCTCAAGTCATCTACTCCGTGAGATGTTTTAGACTCTTGATGAGGTTTTTCCTCATATTCATAAACCTTTACTGGATCACCTGCAATTTCAGAAGGAATACTTACATTTTTAATTTTATTAAACAAAGCATTAGAATAAACAATTAGGTTCTTTTGAAAACAAGTTAACTTATCAAAAGTGACACCAAAAATTGATAGGGGATTTCCTGTTTGAGCTACATAAAAATCAAAAAAACCTCCATTATAGGAAGCCCTTAAACAAGTCTCTCTTGAATTTAAATGATTAAATTTTGCGAATAAAATAGCTGTTAAAGGCGCTTGATGCTCTTCTTTTAATTTTTCTGAAAAGTCTTTATTTAAAAAAACGGAAGAACTAACCATTTTTTTTATTTTTTTTATTTGGGCAAGATGTTCTGCGCTGTAATTTGTAATTTTAGCTTTCTCATCTTGGATCTCTTTTAATTCCTTTCTTTGAGATTCAATCTGATTGTTAAAAATCTTTCTTTGATTTGCGTCTTCTATTTTAGATAAAGCAGCTTCGGATTTTTTTATCATCCAAATAGTAGATTTTAACTTGTCTTCTTTTTTTTCGCTCCAAGAACCAATATTTATAGCAGACTGAACTAACTGTTCAGATGTCTGAATACCAGTTTTTACTGATTTCTCTATTTCTTGTTTCTCTTCAAAATCTAGAGATAGCACATCTAATATACTAAAGTGCTTAAAATAATAATTTGTATTTAGATATTCTAATGTAGAATACCCTTGCAATATTTCTAATAAATCAACTGAATGTGACTCATCAGTCTTGCTCATCTTCAAAAACTTCTTTTAATGCAGCATCAATAGACTTTTGATCATTGCCGTAATTATTATACCAAACGCTTAGAACTCTAACTAAAGTTTGATATGATTTCTCAAAAAGTTTTTGTTTTTTAAGAAATTGAACATCTTCAACGTCATCGTCTTTTTCTTGAAGTCTTAAAAGATAGCTTCTTTTTTCTACATAATTTTCTCCTTTAAAGAATGGAAATAATTCTTTTTTATCATCTTCCTTTAAGCTCTCCTCAAAAAAGGTAAAATTAAGAATAAACCACTCAATAAGTTTTTGTTCTGCTTTCGAGTCAGCAGTCTGACTGAATTGTCCTCTCAAACTAGTCTCGTAATCTCTAATTTGAGTCTGCGTTGATGCAAATGCAACCTTTGCATCCTCAAGCTGTTTCTTTTGCTCTTCGCTAAGTTCTTTTGCTTCTCCAAAAAACTCGATTACCCTAGCAGCATCAGTATTTTCCACAACTAATTCTCCAATAATATCCTCTGTTCTTTTTGAGGTCATCCCTCCAAGATCCCCCATCTTTTTTGCCAGCATAGCTTTTGTTAAAAAACCAGCATTAATAAATTCGTTGTATTTCTGACCATAGAAAAACTCGGCATCTTCTACGTCTGCAACACTAGGTTTGGCCACAACAACCCTAGTTTTAATAGAACTTTTAACTTTTTTAGTTGTTTCAACAGGCCCGTTTTTAGTCTTCCTTACATGAGGGACTTCTTTCTCAACCTCTCTTTTTACATCAAATGAATATAGCTCTTTCATTAGTAATATTATATGAAATATTAAGGCAAAATCAAAATTTAAAAAATGAAAATGAGTCAATATCGAATATTTTTAGTTTAAATCCCGTGTTAATACTCGCCGCGCTATCAGAAGCAGCTATTAGTGTGTTTATATCCGAAGCAAAGTGAACGTAAGATGGCCCACCAGTAGTAGTAAAGTAACTAGTTAAAAGAACAGCCTCTCCTCCAATTATCAAAAATATTGGATTCCCAGAATCTCCAGTGGTAAGAAGTTCGGCTAAATTATCATAAGGATCTGGCACATTCGTGGGATTAGAATCAAAAGTAGTTGATTTAAATGAAAAGCTATTCACAGCAGTCAATACGTTTAAAGTTAATTTTTTTTCAAAATCAAAACCTGCTACTATAGGCTTGTAATATTCTTCAATTATATCTACGGTTGTTGTTTTTAAATAATCATTAATATTTGAAGGTAAAACCTTTGAAAAAGAAATATTATCTGGAAGTTCTTCGTTTAAAACTCCCACAGAGATATCTTGACTAGCATGATCTGCTGTAGCAGAAATTGTTCGTGAAACCCAAGTTCCATCAGGATCAACAAAATAAACAACATCAGAAGCTTGCAATTTAAAATGCTTCGCCATTATAATATGTCTTTTTGTAATTGCTGTTGCTCCTCTTTGTCTAAAATCTAATGGAACACCATGCCCACGATTGTTCCAAACAACAACTGAGGTGAAATCAATATCTTTACCCCAAAAATCAGTTGAACGAGCAGCATTAAATCCTCCACCGTTTAATGTTCCATTCGGGTTTGTAAAAGATTCTAACATACTAGCATTAGCAGCTATACTCATTGTGTTGGTGATATTATCGTTAATTTGTGAGGTAGAATGTTTTGCTAAAGAGTTTTTTGGTCGGCCTGTTACAGAAAGTGACAGTTCTGAAGTGCCATTTTTATGAAAAGATAAAGAATTTATACTTTTATCAGTGGCTCCATTGGATTTTCCTGTTATATCTAACCCATTCGCGATTAAAGTCTGATCTTTGTAATAAAAAAATGTGCTGTTCGCATAATCATAATGGACTTCTAAATCAAAAGGAACTCCACTTTGATAACCTGCAAAAAAGTTTCCGCTTTGATCAAACAAATAACCGTCTGCCCCAGAAAATGTTATTAAATTAGAAGAGTAAAATTTTCCACTCTCAAATAAAGATAACTCAAAACCACTATCAGGACTATCTATAATCAAAGATATGTCATATATAGCATTTTGATAATTGGAGAAACTTTCATTTATAATCATTGTATTATGGGGAAGTAGTAAGAAAAGGTGACGCTAGTATTATCATCCAAAGAAGTTGATTCATCCACTGTCTCTAGACAACATCCACTAATGGAAAAATCCATAACAGAAGTATCATCTTCTCCTTTTAAATCAATTTTAATTACACCACTTTGGCAAACTAAACTAGATAGATTAACCCCTGTAACTTCTGTCTTTAAAACAGTAAAGCTTAAATCACCTGCGGCTGGTAACTCAGGATATCTAAACCTTGGGGTTCTTGTCCCTAATCTTGTCTTAGGGATTCTTGGCGTATTTACGCTTAATGAAAAATCTTGTATATTCAAACTTGCCGTATCAATACCCTCGTCCCCATTTGTTATTGTTGTTATCTCAATATCCTCTGGCCTAAAAAAACCTCCAAAACTATCATTTGTTTGGTCTTTTCTTTCTAAAGCTCCAACGGGACTAAAAATAGCAGCATCTCCCTCGTATGTTGCAGAACCTCTTACTAAATCTCCTACAGAGCCATTCAAAGAATAATCAACAATAGAGCTATCTAATATATCGGTTTGACCAGCGAGATCTTTTATTGTAAAATCAATTTTACCTGTGTTTAGAAACCCGAAATGTATTGCTTGATTGCCTTTACTGTAAGGTTTATTTAGGAAGAAACTATAAAAAGGGTCTATACCAGTAGCTCCAGTTGTAAGCATTATGTCCATGCTCAAAGTAGTAGTCTGATTAGAGCCTAGTATTCTCTCAGAAGCATTCAAGTCTCCTAGCCTCCTTATTTCAGATACCTGCTTATTTGTAGAAATACTTAATGAATTAATAGCTGGTAGCCGCCCATCAGGTATTGTATTTACAAATACTTGGACATCACTAGAATTAATTCTTTCTATAGACATATACTTAGTTTACACAAAAAAGCCCCGCATTTCTGCGAGGCTTTTTGTGTTTAAGATTTTTGGACTTAATACTAAGTTCCGTCAGCAGCAGAGTATGGTCCCTTAACTTGGTTTTTCTTATAGAAGTATCCACGGGGGAAATTCCTACCTCCAAAGCTTGTTCCATAGTGATCAGGAAGATTCGTCTCACCTCCATTGGTGCAAGCCCCTGAATAAAAGAAGCCTTGATCAATTTGGTTATCTCCACCAATTTGAGTAGAGAATGTTAAATCAATAGTCTCATTATCATCAAGTCCTTGAGAGAATCCTTGTGAATCCATAACAGCTTTTTGCATGATATATCTATGCTTATCTGTTCCATCTTCTCCTTTAACATTCAACGTAATGTTAGTGGTTTCGTTCCCAGCAGCACCAGTCAAAATCTTATCAACTTGACCTGCACTGAAGTTCTTAAGAAGCGCACTAACAGACATTGTTACGTTAATTGGGAAGTCTAAAGGTTTGGCTACCGCTTTCGCAGAACCAAGAGCCTCAATTGGAGTTCTTGAAAGAGGCACTTCGATTGAAGCGCTCTGAACATGCATGTCAGTCAAATCCGTTCCACCAAATGTGAAATCACCATCACTAAATGTAAGAGTTACATCCTCTGGACGAAGGACTAAAACACTCATGTTACCAGTGCTAGGAACACCAAGCATAAGCTGACCCGTATCCGCTCTTGCTCCTGCTTTATTTAAAGAAGGGTTATAGATTCCAGAGTTACCAGTATCAAATGTAATGTTTTCTGCCGTTCCATCAATATCGACTCTTGGGATTTCTCCGACAGCAAAATTAACGGTGTAACTTTCGAAGTTGCAGTTTCCTAAAGATACAACATCCTGAGAATCTAATTCTGCGGTCGTATAGGTTCCAGTTGGATCTGTAAGGAAGGAGCCTTGGTTAATGCCTTCTTTTCCTTTTACATCACTTGCGCTTGTCCCAACAGTTGAAAAAGCGTCTGACCCCTCCTTAGTTGTTAAAACAAAAAGGTTCTTTTCTCTCTTGTCTGGATCTTCAGCAAGAATGCCAGATATAAACTGACTTTTTAATACGTTACCGTCGGTAATTCCATTTGTTTGAAAGCCTAAATTATATTCATTTTCTCCGTCACCTAAGAAATAACCAAGGGAGAAAGAAGGGTTTAAATCACCAAGTGTGATTGTTCCGATTCGTGCTAACTGACCAAATTCTCTAATATCTTGCCGTCCACCAGCAATATCAATATCAAAAGAGAAAGTGTCAACACGATGAAGTTGAGGTGGTTTTACGCCAGAGTGAGACTGTATTGAAGCGCCTAAATCGCCAATTAAGCCAGTGTTTGAAACGTAAACCGCTTTACTTTGAGAGATTACTCTCGTTCTAGATTGATTAGAAGCCATGTTAATTTAAATTAAAGTGAATTGTTTACACTTTCTTACACGGATTTATAATCTAGGGAAACGATAAGTGCATAATTCAAAGTCAATATATCCTACAGAGATGTTTTTATTCAGATTCTCCCTAATTCTCTCTGAGACTATTTTAGACACAGAAACCTCTTGTATATGGGACTTTGTTGGATTTGATTGAGATGCTACCAAATTATCGTAACTATAAGGAAAATCTTTCAAAGAGAAAGAGAAACCATATGGGAAATCTTCATATGGAATATGCGTAATATCTCTTCTGACAGTATCTCTAAATAGAGAAAGAACAGAATCTAATGTGTAATTATCAAAAGATAACACCATTACTCGCATTCTTGTCCTAGTATCTTCCTCCCCTCCAAAAGAGAATTCAGTGTTATCTGAAGAGGCTACAGAAATAAAACAAGCAGGTAAGAAATATGTGGTTTCGTCATATTCTGCTGTTTTACCATATTGATACGGAAGCTCTGTAGCACTGTCTTTAAAATCTGAGTGAAGAATTATTTGGGCATCCGTATCATTTGTAATATAAGTATTAACTTCTTTTACAGTAGAATTTGCTGTCAGCGCCGTGCTTCCTATCTCAGCGCCAGATGCTTGAGGAAATATTAATCTTCCATTCTCATAATCTGTGAAAACACCTCCGTTCTTGTCGTAGTTGCCAGTAATAAAATCATTCCCTAAAAAGAACCCAGAATTTGGGTTATCTACATTATACTCCCCGACTAAAGATCTATACTTTCCTTGAAAAGCGATATGAGTATCAGGAACATCTGAGAAAGATCCAGAAGTAAAAGCATTATCTAAGTTGATTTGATATGCTTTAGCAGAACTACCTAACAAGCGGTTCTCAAACCATAGGTAGAAACTTGACAAAACATTCTGATCAAACTGCGCCTTCATTTATCTAATCTTAATAATTTCTGTTTAAAATCTTTTGTTAATTTACCAACATATGGCATTCTTTTAAAACTTACACCAGAAGACCTATTTTTGGCTTGTATACCTGTTCCAGAAGTAGAACTATCAAACCCTGTAGAACTAAATAAATATTGTCCCAAGTTAGTCAATCCCCCCTCTTCTATACTTCTAGCCCAGCTTTTGCCAGCCATCCAAGGTATTGGAGTTAATCCATATATTTCTTCAATGCTTGGAATAAAGAAGGTGATTTGATATTTTCCTGAATTATTTTTCCTTCTTACCTTAAATTTTATTTTTTCACTAAATATTTTAGATATAATCTGAGTTGGATTATCTCCTGAAGAAAAACCTATAAAGGAAAATAGGTTACCGTATCCCCCTAAAGTTCCACTGGTGTTAGATGCTCTAGGCCCAGCGTCAAGCTCTATTGTTATTGGATGAGCTTCAAATTCCTTAATTAACTCAGATTGTCTTTCTTGAATTTTGGGATCAATCAAGCCTCTGATGGCCATCGCCATGCTTTTATTATTAGGTGAATCTACCGTTAGCTCTCTAAGTAATTCTTTTGCGTTGACGGTTACTACTGGGGTAGAGACCGACATAAAATCTCTTCCAGCCATTAGTTTTCACGTTTTAAAAATATTGAATAAAATTGAGTATCAAATGGGCCAATAACCTTTGCGTCTCCATCTACAACATATAGTTCATTATCAACCTCTATCTTTGAACAAATTTTAATTTTTTCATAAGCTGCTGCTTTTACTTTGATTCTAATTTGTCCCTCAGATCCAACTAGATTCATTTGCCCATTACCATCAATGATATCTTCTTTTTGCTCGTTTTTATAATATACTCTAGCACTGTAAGTATATCTTTCGAGAGTTTCTTCTGAAGATATTTTCGCTACATCTTTCCTCCTACCATATAGAGGATTATAATTTAATTCTACAGGAACACTTGAGACTTCTTTTACATAAACATGAATATCTCTAGCAAAAGTATCGTGAACGTCACTTAATGCTGAATTAATAGCTGTTTTTTCTGCGTCTGTAAGAAGTGAGGCCATAGTGTCATGTTAATGTCCCAGATAGGGTGTAAGTGCCATCGGTTCCTGCGACTTGAATAGGTGAAGATTTTTGGTAATTGTATTGATATAAAAGATCATTTAATCTTTCGCTCGTCTCAACAGACAAATCTCTATATGTTTTAGCAACAGAGTTTTTATTTTGTCTTTGTATAGTTGTATCACCCTCTTTTATAGTAACCCAATCAACAGAATCAGAATAAGTAAATGATCTTAGAGATTCTCTAGCAGATTTTTGATAATACCAAAGTTCATAAAGAGTCCCAAAGATACTCTTCTCCACATCTGCTAAACCTGTGCCATTCATTCTGATAGCACCAGTTGAGTTCACTTCGAACTCTTCATGGATGAGACCATTAAGCTCTCCAATGTTAGTTTCTAGCCACCCAGAAACAAAACCAACATTATATGACCCTGTATCATTAGGGAAATCATATGTTACGATGTCAGTAGCTAAAACTCCAAGATCATTCATTATTTAAAAGCCGTCCTTAAATAACCTTACAGTAGAATCATAGTCTGGGGAACTTGGATCTAAAATTGGTTTAGCAGAACCTTGAACAGTAACGTTATGTTTTTGCACATAAAAATCAAACGACTTCATCAAAGACTTCCTAAGTAGATTCATATTCCTTTCTCTAGGAACCCCTACCCTAGCAGCTAAATCAGTTAATTCTGAAGCCGAGGATGCCTCTACGCGCTGTTTGAATATGTCTCGGTGCAAAGTTCCATATGGATTCATTTGAGGCATTCCTAGGAGTTCCTCAAGCTCTTTGACTTTTTCGATTTGCTCTTCTTTTTTACTTCGATCTTTGCCATCTGTTACATCGAATTCCTCCAAGTGTTTTTTCTCAATTCCTTTAGAAACTGGCATAGCCTCAAGACTCTTGTTTTTAGCACTCTTCTTTTTACTCATAATATATAATACCTAAATTTTGATATAAATCAATAAAAAAGAGCCGCCCCTTTCGAGGCGACTCTCTTTATAAGTGTTATGGTCTTGCTTATACGCAAAGTCCGATAAGAGCAGTATTGTCGATGCAAATACGACCCTCTTCAACTTTACCGTAGTAACCAATCTTGTTCTGACGAACAGAGAACTGGTCATCAACAAGAACTTGAAGCTCAGATGGAGATCCTTCACCAACAACAACAGGGCGAATAAGGGAATCCTTACTCCTGTCGATACCGATAACAATCTCGTCATCACCTGTTACCCAAGTTCCAGAACCACCACCACCGATAACAGTAGCACCTTCAGATGCAACGATAGCACCAAAGAGCTTGTTAAACAGTTGGCCGTTACCCATCTGGTTGATTTCCATGATGTTAATACCATAGAAGGAAGGAAGACCAGCAGCGCTGTAAAGCTCTTGACGAAGGGCTTCTGGAGCCATTTGTCCGTCAGCGGGAGTTCCACCAACAGGAGCAGCAGCAGTGCTTACAGGGTTGTAAGCCATTGCGCGGAGTTCCTCAACCATTTCTGGAGAAACCAGAAGGTCGGTGATACCAGACTTAACGCCACCAACAGGAGTTCCTCCACTGAAGGAACTGTTGATACGCTTACTCTTGGTGATCAAGTTATTGAAGTCAGCAAGAACAAAACGATCTGCTGCTGCGGAACCAATGATGCTTCCACCAGCGGAACCACTTGTTCCAGTAGCTTTAACCAGAGCGGTTGCAAGCACGTTGAAAGCAGTTTTCGTTTGTTTCATTAAAACTTCTTGAGCCATCCGAGTGAAGGTCTTGCTAACAACATCAAGACGCGCCTTACGGACATACTTGCGATCAAATGCAAGCGCACTGTCCAAGGTGTAAGTCGAGAACTTGAGTTCGTTGTGAGCAGGGAATACCTGACTATAAGGAAGGCCACCAGCGACCTGTTGAGAATACACCTCGATGTAATCCTCACCAGTGATATCGTGGAAAAGGTCTAAGGGCAAAGAAGGATTGTCATCTTCTCCATAGGAAAGGCTGGTATACAGATTTCCAATGGTAGGAGCGTTATTAATAACTTCCGAAACGACTGGTCCAAGCAAGTCTGCGACTGCTGCCTGTGCCTCATAAGCCTCTTCACGATTATTAGATCCCATTGCTCGGATAAGAGCTAACTGATCTTCAGTTCTTTTAATTGTGATTTTCATGATCGTAAAATATTAGCAGCTAAGTTTAAGAATTGCGTATGCACCAGCGAAAGCATCGGTAGTGCTACCTTGAGATTCCCTATTACCAGTAGCGATAAAGGTTCCGATAGAGTGAACGTGATGCTGACCGTGGGTAGCAGCAGTGCTGGTCACTCCAGTGATGGTTCCATTTAAAGAAGGAACAGCATATTGGTTGACTGTAGGTGAAACACCGTTAGTCAAACCCCTTGTGTTAATAGTGAAGATCCCTTTCGTAGCGATAGGAACAGCTTCACCAGAAACAACACACTGAAGTTCTTCTTTTTTCTGTGGATAATAAAGTAAATTCTCTCCATTTTCATCCTTATTACGAACATCTCGTAAAAGAATTCCCAAAGCCTTTTCGTTGCCTCCAGTTGATTCCATTTTAGTTACCTTATAAGGAACCTCTGGATAGAGCGAAAGACCCTTGCCTAAAGTATTGAGGAACGAGTCAGAATCGCCTCGCTCAACATACTGGACAGGCTCATTATCTAAGTTAGCAGCGCTAACTTTGACAACGGAACCTGCTTCACCTGTTTCGGCATCGAGAGAATAGAAGTTAATAACATCATTCTCGTCATATTGACGAAACGGCAATAAACGTGTAATTTCGTTAGCCATAATTGATTAGTTTGTTTTGTTTTTTTTAGTTAGAAACTTCTACTGAGAAGTTCTTCTTCAGCCTCTCGACGAAAGAAATTTGTTCGCTAGCTTCTGCGTTATTATTAGGGATGGAAGCCTCGGCCTCATCTCCTTCAACTTCAAGCGCCTCTTCAGGCTCTTCTTCAGTTGCTTCCACTTCCTCTTCAATGTCATCTCCCTCTTCACGGCTAGCTACAGCTTCGTCAATGCGAGCTTTAATTTCAGCTTCCTGAGTTTCGATGTTCTTTTTGAGTTTGTGGGCAAAAATAACTTCAAGCTTATCTTTGTAATTGTTAAAGTCTTCATCGGAAGAACCAAGCTCCTTGACTTCTGCGGTAACTAAGGCAAGCTCTTTTTCATTAAGCTCGTAGTCGCTGTCAATAAAGTTCATACGGTCATTAAAAAGATCCACAGCGGCTTTGGCCTCTACTTCGTTTTTAAGAGTATTGAGTTCTTCTTTAGTATGCTTGAAAGAGTCTTGTAACTCTGCAAGCTCCGCTTCGGCTTTAGCCTTGGCTTCCTTTTCAACTTCCATCTTGGATGTCCAAGACTCGTTGTGTTCTACGAGAGTATCACGGATAGTCTCGCTAACAGTTTTAGCCTCTGAGCCTTCCTTCACTGCGGAAGCAACGCTCTTGGACAACTGAGTAATAAGTTGGTCGAATTGTTCTTTATCCATATTAAAAATGTTTTTTAATTTGTTTGACTTTACATTAATATTAGTGTTTCGGGAAATTTTTTCTAATTTTTTATCACTTGAGTCATCTTTAGTTGTATAAACTCCTGTGACAGCAGCGGCTGGGTTTTTAGTTAAAGCCGCTCCTAATGGATACGTTTGACCAACAATCAATCTATTAACAGGCTCGCCTTCTGGATTTTCTCCTTTGCCACCTAAACCCTTGACATATTGTTTTAGGTCTTCTTTTTCTGCACCTGTCACAACAGTTGAATCTTGTAAAAATTTAGATCCAACAGCTACTTCAAATTCTTTAAATGCTAATTCCCAGCTAGTAGAAATACTTTGATAGGTTTCGTTATCTTCATTTGAAGCTTCTTCAATTGCCTCTGCTAATTTTGGGTAAACTGACTTATAAATTAAACCAGCAGCATTCATGTAGAATGGCTCCTTTTTGTCGGCGTAAGATTCAATATCGTTATTTTTAAAGTCAAACTCTCGTTCTGAGAAGGACGCATTAATCATGTGGCCGACGATTTTATCTTTTTTATGTTCGATATTAATCGGTTTATTGATAAATCTTTTTATAGCAGCTATGGCAGTCTTAGCGTCGATGCCATCGCCATTTTTGTTGAACTCATTAACTTTTGCTAAGTTAAAGACAACAGGTAAAACATCAATATTTTGATCTGGGTCAAATCCCTCTGGCAGCAGTGATTCTGCGGCTTCTTGAATATTTGCCTGAGAGAGTCCGAATGCTTCGAACTCTTCATCTTTTATCTCTCTTACCTTGCCTTCAAATAAACAAATATTAAAATCATCCAATGACATACTTCTTCTTACACAGAAATTTGAGTTGAATGATATAAAATTGCAGAAGACAAGTCATCTAACTGATGTTGAGAACCCAATTCAAGAACCTTGGCATTGACATTTAATAAACTTATTTTGTCTAAATCTTCTACTATTTCAGTTAAAGTAGGCTCCCATTCACTTGCGTCTTTTGCTATAACAATAGATTCACAAACTTGAGTAACCATTTCTTTTTTTTGCTTAGACATCCGTTTCAAACCGAATTTAGAAGCAAATTCTTTAAAGGCTAATAGTTCAAATTCATTTAATCTTTTAGTTGCCTCGACAATATTCTTTTTTGAATAATTTGAGTTTGATACTCCTACTGGTCTACCACCAGAAGGCGAGACAGGTTTCTCTTCTTTTTTTTCTGGCTCTGATGAAGTTTCACCATCATCATACAAATTTATTGTATTAACTAAGGGCATGTAGTGTCCCTTTTCTCTATCGTCTACAAATTTCGTTTGAGCCGCTTCCATATCTTTCCCTTGAGGGAAAACTCCAGTATGAACAACTTGCATCCCTTGTTCTGGGGTAAGAACACCAAGCTCCATAAGTCTCGTTGCTAGCTTGGACAAGTTATTATCATCCATCGTATCTGTCTTTGCAAACTTCGCTTCTGGGAAGCTACGCAAGCCAGCAGCCTTACAGATTCTTCTAATTTCTGGATTAATAAAGTCATGCAAGAAAGATCTCCTAGACTCTTCAAGCCTTTGGAAGAAAACCTTCATTTTCATTGTGGCATCAGAATACTTTGAATCGCCAATCAAAACATTTTGCAAACCATCTTCAATGTCTTTGTTAATAACTGCATATTTTTCTGGCCCAACAACTTTTCTAATATCAGGAATGATAAAATCTGCTTTAGTAGTATAATCAGAAACAAGCACACGACCTACGCTTTGATTTTTAAATATCTGCTGCATAGCTGCTAGATTTCTATGATTTACTCCTCCCTTGTCTGGCTCATTACCCATCGTGACAAGTAACACAACATTCTCAATAGATCTACTAATTGCCTGATCAATGTTTTTTAATTCTATTTTTCTATTGATATCGTCTAGAACAGAATAACCGACTGGAACAGCCATCGGCTCATAGTCTTGTTTTTTAGAAAAGACTACATGTAATAACTTAGGATCTAATTTAATTTGAATCCTTGTCATTGCATATTGATTCTTCCCGTTGGTAAGTGCTTCTTGCACATCTTTTGGTAAAGATTTAAACATCTCTAACTCATGATCTGTCTCTGGTTTTTGGAGCCTAGAGATCTCAAAAGGAGTTAAGACTTTGAAATATTCATAACCACTAAAAGAAACCGAACCTTTGGTCGCTATATCTGTAGGGTTAATCAGTAAATATTTTATAGGAATTTCTTTTCTCGCGCTTGCCCCATATGCCTCCAACATTTTTTGAGAGTTTTTGAGTGGTATTTTTCCATCCACTCTATAAAAGAAGACATTTCCCGATCTGTAATATTCTCTAAAATATTGTTCTTTTAAGTTGTGCATCCTGATTCTCTTGAACCAAGCATCAATAAATTTTCTTGATTTATCATTACCCCCCTCTAAATAAATATCAGAGTCTGCAAACTCAGACAATAGATCTACAGTCCCCCTAAATGACGAAATATTAAAGTAAGCTTTCTGACAAAGTTCTACCGCCTCCCTAGTGTCTGCCCCTCCTTTTTCATAATTAAAGGGTAAAATACCATTTTTAATATTTTCAAATTTGTTATCTAACCCCAAAGTCGCTACTGCGTTGGTTCGCGCCTTTGTTCTGGCTGTTGGAGAAGTCAAACGTGAAGCCTCGCTTGAACTAAAAATAGGTTCGCCAATTAGCTCTGGGCTAAAACCATCTTCTTGTGGGTTTAATAAATTTTCTATGGGAGTATCCGTCTTGTTGAATTTTTCCCAATACTCTGATCTTTTGGTATATTTACGAGGCATATGAAAGTTTACACTAAAGTTATAAAAGTTACTTTGAAACTTTTCAAATCGCAAAGGGAATAAATGTTCCTTCTGGTTTCTGCTCTAAAGATGCATTCTCAGCATCAAAGAATACTTTTGCAAACCAATTCCCTAGAACTAAAGAAGAATAAGAGTCTTTTCTAGCTCTATTCGGGCCTTTCTGTCTTCTTAAATTTTGAGGTAAGTTAAATGATTGAGAGCCTTGGGGGTTAGCAATAACCTCAATGTTAGCGCATTCCGACTTTGTAAGTTCAACCACATACTTTTGGTGGTCTATGAAATCAATCATCATAGCTCCCTTAGAAGCCTTGGGGGATTTTATGTCCCAGTTTAATTTATCTATAGGCAAATTCTTTTTTCTTTGCTCATCAAAGTGAGAGTCGATTGCTCTAGAAGCAAATAAAATTCTTTTATGGTCTATCGCTGCTTGCAACATCTCATTGGCATTTCTAATCCAGTTTGATGTAGGTTTTCTTAAGATGCAGTAATTCCTTTCTCTTAAGTTATATTGATTTTTAAAACTTGTTATATCTGTATTCCAGTTCTCTGGCTTCTCTAAATCAACATCAATCACACCTATGTTTATATTCTCGTTTTTAAACAAAGCACTTTCGTTACAAGAATTTATAAACTGAACTCCTCCATTATAGTCACCACATATACCTACAATATTAAAATGTTTCAGCAAGTATAGCATATATTCCATATGCTGTTTTAAAGAAACCCCTGCTATGGCATAACCATGAACTAAACAAACTTTTTGTGCTTCTCTGTCTATCTTGAAGACATGCATAGCAAAATGGTCAGCACTTGTGTTCCCAGCCCAGTTTGGGTCAAAAGATAATAAGTATTCATGACTGGGGTTACCAACTACTTCGACAGCGGGTAATTCTCCGTCTGGTATCGTGCAAGCGGCCATCTTTGATAATCTGTAATATCCATCACTCTCATCTATGAATTGTGCGCCAAACTCTCTTTTAAACTGCATTTCACTCATGGTGGCTTTAGCTTGTTTAAGCAGATTCTGATCGTATAGCATTGATGGGGCGCAGTCGTAACTAAGCTGCATTATTAGCCTATAAGCATCATCTTTAAGGGTATCCTCTTCCTCATCTTCTTGCCCATCCCCTTGTCCTTGTATTAACTCTTCATATTTTTTATAGAGTTTATACATATACTCAAATTTAAATGATGGAGATGAAAGAATAATAAGTTTGTTATTAGGCCATATATATCTATCCTTTTCTCTCATCTCGCCTTTGTCGATTAGACGGGATTCTAAATTGTATAGTTCCTCCCTCTCGATAGGATTCTCTACCACCCCCAAAAATGGTATAATAACTTCATTAAATATTTTTTCAGGTATCGTTAAGAACTCATCCAACACAATCCTATTAAATCGAAATCCACGAAGTCTCTCACCATTAGCTAACGGAAGGGCTATCGCCCTAGCCTTACCTAAAGTCATTGTCCATTGGTCAGTTCCTTTTGTTATTTTAAATCCACATTCTTTAATTAGACTTGCTTCGGGTTTGCTAATTATATCCTCCATCTTTTGGAAGATTTGTTTAGATTGCCTAAATGTCCCAGCAATAACCCCTATGTTTGAATTTGGGTTGAGTAGGCACTCCAGTAATACGTAGATCGCAGTAGAGAATGTCTTCGACATACCTCGCGAGAATACGAACATGGAATAGTCAGAAACCATCATCCCCTTAATAGCCATAGCCTGAAAGGGGAATAACTTAACACCTAAAAATAACTCAGAAGTAAATGCTATATTGTTCCGCAAGAACTTATACAGCAAATACTTCGCTTCTTCTTCTTTGATACTGCCATCAATTCCCTTTAGGAACTCGTTGAGTTCCTGAGAGGAATGCTCAAACCGATATCCTTGTTCTCCCTTTGTCCAAGACATTTACTCGTTCGTCTATAAAATATTGTAAGTCAACATTCCACATAGCTTCTCCGTGATAAAGAATAAGTGGAATTAGCTTTTTAGCTCCTGCTCTGTTGTGTGCAAAAATGATTTGTATGTTTTTGGGGTAGTCTATAATTAAGTTTCTTATATTGTGCCATAGGTAACCAAGATTAGACTTAAACTTAGAAGTCTTGTTGTCTTCTTCTAATTTGTCTATTGTTGTTTCTGCTACAACAAACATGTAAGAGTTAAACTCTACGCACCTGTCCATCTCGCGTCGAAACCTGTCAATGTCCTTACCGAAGGTTTGCCTAAAGTCATCTTGTGATTTGCGATCAACAAATGTCTTTGTATATAGGTCTCCTCTTGCAGTATAGTCTCCGAAGTCTAATTTATTTGTTACAGAGTCTTGAAACTTAAGTGGGGCTTTTTCTCTAGTGTCAGTAAAGATAGGTATAGTCTGATAGTCATGCTCCCAGAAATCTTTGGGTAGATTTGTATTGAAGTAATTTTCTACCTCAAGTTCTTCTAAGAAGGCAGAATAAGAACCCCAGAACTTTTTATAGTAAAATATGCTTGCCATCTGCGACAAGTCATAAAAAAGGTTTGGCGGTGATATAGAAATTTCTTTTGATGTAAATTTATCTACTACCTTTTCTTTGATATATGTTTTGACCTCCTCCTCTGGAGCCGAGTCCATCCATAACTTAAAATTATCATAACAGTTAAAGCTATCCCTAAAATATTGATCATAAGATCGAAAAGCCAGTTTTTCACCCGTGTATAGGTCTCTTCGGTCGTAGTGTTTGACATAATAATCTCCTATAGTTAGAGAATGAGCTTTCAAGTGAGCATGGAAGCTCCTCTTTTTGTCAAACTCTTTACCACATTCTTTACAGACAAAATTGCTCATAAGATCTCTTTTTTAGATATTCCTAGAATCCGAGCTTTGTAGTCATCCATAGACTCAAGTCGGTCAGCTTCTTCTTCGATTAGTTTGTTTTGCATTTCTGCCATCATAATCATCCTATCACGCTCCTCTTTCTCTTGAAATGCCTCCACTAGCGCAGCAATGCTACCGTTTTGCTCTCCTCTTGCCTTTAAACGCGCCTGACGGCTTCCGTTGAGGTCTTTGGTCAAAGATTCGATTCTTTTCTCACATTGATTTAGCTCGTCGCTGGTGGCCTTTATAAGCTCAGTAAGACGCAAGGTTATATCTCGCTCATTTTCTGTGTCATTGAGCATATTGTTCAATCTGTCGATTCTTTGCTGAATATGCTTCTGACGAACATAGTTCGTGCAAACAGTAATATACAAGTTTAGCTCATCATTTGTTAAATCGGGCTTGTCCCACACCGTCCGAACAAACTCACTCTCAAATAAGTCTCTATCTGCTATTGTTGAGTATTGATTAATGAAATGAACGAAACGAGGACTCTTCAGGTAGAAGAGAAGCCTTTCGCACATTTTCTTTTGTTTTGTTTGTATTGATATTTCGTCAAATGTCTGACCAGCCCAATCGTTAACCTTCTTAATGGCCCTAGATAGCGATTTAGGAGGAGTCCACTTGTCACTAGTGATCATATCATTGTCATCGACAATCTCTGGCCTGTAACTACGGAGAAACTCCATAACCATCCTATGCTGCTGACTAAGTGGCTGTATCTCTCTATCCCGAAAAGCTAATCTAGTAGCCTCTAAAGCATTCATACCTCTCTCGATGTTATCACTCATCAAGAATTCTCTTTGTTCAGTTGTTAAATCTATTTCTTCAACTCTTTGTGGTGTGGTGGTATTAAATTCTAAATTATTATTAATTAAAAATGCTCTGACAGCCCGACCCTCCTTAGAACGACCATCCAAACTATCGTTTTCAAACACTATTTGTGTGATATGCCTCAAATCTGGATTTTTAACGAACTCTTCTTGTATTTGAGTCTTTTGTTTCTCTGTTAATGCTAAATTGTTCATAAAATGTCATTGTTCTTTATAATCTTAAGAGCAATTAAATAAAATTTCTTTTTTAAATTTGCCATCTGTTTGTATCTCGGTTTTTTCCGCTTGGCAGAGTCGGCTTTGAACCCAAATTTCTTCGCAACATCATTTTCTTCAATGTTCTCGACGTAAAGCATGTAATAAATCTTTTTATGCTTCTCGCTTAACTGATCCATTACAAGTTTATGCAATTTCTCAGCCGAACCATCATAATCAACAAAATCTTTTATTGTCGCGGTTCCTGTCGAAACACCTTCTTCCAAAGCTAATGGAAGCTTTATGTTATACGCTCTTTCTTTTTTCTTTTTCCATTTAGCAAAATCAGGGCAAGATTCATCTTGCTCTTGGCTTTTTGTAAATTCACAAGAGTTTGCCCCCATATTATGAGGGCAGCGCAAACATGGCTTTGCAAAACTTGAATAATTATTACGAATCAGGTTTTTAATCTGATTTGATATAATCATCGAAGCCCAAGGCTTGAATGGGCGAGACTGATCCCAAAGATGCCACTTATTATGTATATGTATTCGGATTATTTGACAAACATCATCATAATCCATCCAAGCTAAAGCGCTTAGTTGCCATTTTGGTCTATATTTTTTAAGAAGCTCTTCTAAATAATCTCGCTGACTATCAAAATCATTATTCATCTACATCTCTCATCCGAGATGAGGAACAATCTTTAATAGTTTGATCTAAAAGTTCTTTTCCATCAGGATCTTTCGAAGCTGGCCTAGAAAAACTATCTCTTTCCATTCCTGCTTCGGCAGCAGTAACAGAACCCCAAATTTGTTCAACTGTAGTCTTTTGATTAGAAGACTCTACAACAATGTCTCTTTTTAATTTATCTAAATCAACATCTAACTCAGGCTGCTCGTCCACATCTTGTTCTCTTGAAGCCTTGGATAAGCCATCGAGACTCTGCCCACATTCTGGGCAAAACTTAGGCTTCTTTACCTCATACAAGATCTTATGTCCACACGATACACAAAAAAGTTTATTCATGGCTAATTTTATTAATTTAATTGGTTTTTTTCAATTTTATCTACTAAATAGCTGATAATCTTATCTCTCATAACATCATCCTTCGTAAAATGTAGATGATGTATCCCATGACTTCTACTTTCTTCATCATCGAAGACCTTACAAAATTGTTGAAAGCCAGTAGACCTAATATCACTCTGCATAGTATCTCCACATATAAATAATGTAGAGTTCGCACTTATCCTAGTAATGACAGTTGTAAGTTCTTTTATCGTCATGTTTTGCGCTTCGTCAACGATAACGACCTTATTCCTCCATGTAGACCCACGAATAAAGTTAATCGGGGCCGCATCTATCGCATTCCTTTGTTGTAATTGTTGTTTTTCATGTGGACTTAAAAGTTCATCCAGTTTATCATCTAGGGGTCCAATATATGGATTGAATTTATCATCCATACTTCCTTTCAGAAAACCCATCCCCTTATCCGCACTCTCTGCCAAACTCCTCAAATAAAGAATATTAAGCAGATTGTCCTGATTGTGTTTGTATATAGCCGTATACACTGACAAAAATGTCTTTGCCGTCCCTGCTGGCCCACTTATAAATACTACCCTCGTATTGGGGTTCCTCATGATCTTATGAAATTGACTTTGTTTTTCTGTAAGTTCTATATGCCCCAACAAAAAAGAGTTTTTATATTTATATGACATGTATGTTCTTTTTTACACGAATAACTGAATGGTTGGTTACTTGTTTATAGAATTCACCACCCCCCCGCGCTGTGAGCGTCAAGTCATTTCTCAAAAATTCTCAAAAAACCCACCCCTACCTACCCGCCAAAAAAAAGAAAATAAAAGCATCTTTTCTCTTGCTTTCTATCTGGATCTGTGCTATACTATGCCCATGAAAGAAATTAAAACTTCCTTAGTCTCCGATCTTACATTCATTGAAATTGCTGATACTCTTCGGCCTGACCAATGGGCTGATTGGTATGTAGAGTTTTCTTACAAGGGCAAAGACTACGAAGGGTCTTTACAGGCTGGAGTTCACAACGCAGAAGATTTTCATCACGATCTAATCGAATACGTCGAAGAAAAATAATTCAAAATAATAGCAGAAAAAGCTTTTTTAAAATCAATTTTTAATGTATAATTCCCACATGACAGAAAACAAAGAATACTACCGCAGCGTAACTTGGGACGATGGTCGCACAGTTAAATTCAACGACGACTTCGAGGTCGAGGGCTTCACCAAGGTTACCGACATCTGGCCTTCCGAGAGTTCTGTAGCTAGGAACCTTGAACAGCGCAAGGCTTTGGGCGGTGGTAAGTCCTATGGCTACCGCTACAAGTCTATGCAAAGACAAGATTGGTATGTAGACTTCGATGCAAAAGCTTTCTGGGCCGTTGATAATGTCTAAAAAAAAGAATAAAAAACCCTTGCACAGAATCAAAATCTAAGCTATACTAAACCCATGACAGAGACAACCACTACCAAGACTGACCAAGATAAATTCTTTCAAGAGCGCAACGCAGCAACCGAAATGCGTGATGATCTTTTCTTCGTTGTAGGATGGCTTAAAGCTGACAATCCAGAGATCTCGAAAAGACTTGAAGACATTCTCAAAAACCACGACAGAAACAGAGTCGGCTGGTAATTCACCCAAACCCAAAACCAAACACTAACAAAAACAAAATCATGAACCATCGTTTAAACTACCTCAAGAACTTCGTCACTATCGTAATGATCACCCACCTTGCCGTGCTTGCCGTCTTCGGCTTGTTGGCTTACTTCGTTGGCTTACCTCAAGCCATTGATAACATAGGAGGATGGTATGAGACCAAAGCAAACGGAGAGGTCTACTATCATGCCTATAACTTCCTGCACTTCATGGCTCTCACTTACCTTCCTGCTATGGTGCTAGCTCCTTGCATTACTGCCATCGACTGGATCAATGACGCACCCGCAAGACGCAAGCTCAAGCGCACACCTAACACAATCACAGGAAAAGAATTAGTTGATATAAAACTCTAAAATAATCCTTGCAATAATCTCAAACTAAACTATACTAACATCATGACCGTTAAAAAACCCGCATTCATCTATTCCGTAATCGTTAAAGCCCTCAAGGATTGTCGCTTGAGGGAAGACCACGCTCAAGTAGAAGAGCCATCCATTGATAACTATACTGGAGCTGTAATCATTGACATGTGCAGGGCAGCAGTTAATCATAACCGCGACCTCCGTGACTTTCGCACAGTGTGCGAGGAAACACTGAAGGTAATCCTCCGCTTGCGTAGGGATTCAATACCAATGATCGGCCCGACTTGTCACAATGATCTCGTCAAGGAAGGTCTTATGGTTGAGGGCGAAGATCTGGCCACGAATAACATGAATGAAAAACTCTCGGTAGGGTAACCTGCCACTGTCATGGAGCCTCGTCACCCCAACGGGTGGCGAGGTTTTTTCTTGTAAAAAAACAAATAAAAAGCTTGACAGCGTAACTCACTGATACTCAACGAGTTACGCGCGGCGGCCCGCCCCCGCCCCGTAACTCCTTGATAACCAACGACTTACGAAGATTCCTCATGTATCATACTTTCAGATCAACGCAAGCATTTAAATGAAAAAAATTAACCTGTCTGACAACTTAAAAAAAAATCATTTTAAAGGTAAAAAAAGCTTTTAATTCATACGGATCTGTGCTATACTTCTCCCAGCAAGAAAGCTCTATAGTTTAAAAAGTAAAACATTCTCCGCGACCGCTTCAACAATAAGTCACCGCAACCCCAATGGTTCGGGCGAGAAAGATAAAGGTGCAAGTCCTTTTAGAGCGACCAATTTCCCTAAAAAAACAAAATAAAAGTTTGCACTATCTCAAAAACTAAAGTAGATTCTACTCATGACAGAAAAAGAACAAATCGAACACCTCAAAGATCAAATCTTCAAACTTCAAATGGTAATGAAGGGAGTTTCAGGCATCGCAGCAGCAAGGTCTTCATTCAAAGAGACTTCTGCCTTTAACAAGGAGACCTTCAAAAGAATCGAGAGCCAACTTGATGAAGCAGTCAAGGAAGTTCAGTTAGGGTAGCAAGGGTTTCGACGGGACGCAAGTCGCGGATGGGGGTTCGACTCCCCCGCTATCCACCAAAAAAAAATCAAAATAAATACAAAAAAAGCTTTTTACTCACTCAAATCTCTGTTATAATTCTCTCGTTATGAAAAACACCACTACCACTACCACCACCCGCTTCGATCACTCTCTCTATGGACTCAGTGATCAAGACCTCAAGAAAAAGCTCACCAATCGCGTTGTTATCTACTGGAACAGCGAAGAATCCTCCGTCAAGAATGATGGTGTCCGTCAGTTCGTGGTCAAGTCAATCGACTACACTGGTCACGCCAAGGGTTCGGGTCGCCGTTACATCCAAGGGGAGTTCCAAGACCTCGACGATGGAGGCAAGACCAAGTTCCGCACTCTCCACGTTGCGGGAATCGAAAAGGTGAAGGGTCGCGTGGCGACCGCTTACAAGCTAGCCAAATCAGTTTTTTAAGTGCATAGCGTGTTGCCCGTCAGTCTCTTCGGAGGCTGGCGGGTTTTTTTTGCATTAAATTGTTTTTTGGCCTTGACAGCCGTAACTCCTTCATACTCAGTGAGTTACGCGCTGCGGCCAGCCCGCCCTGCGTAACTCCTTGATACTCAACGAGTTACGTCACCTTACAAAATATGCAGTGTGATGCCCTGTCAAGTAAATATTTAGCTATTTGTTATTTGTTGTTCTAACCTGTAACCTAAGACAAAAAAAAGATAAAAAAACATTTGCACTCCTGCGATCTTCTGGTAGGTTACTCGCATGACAGTTCAAAACCCTATTGGCCAACTCGCCCCGATGACAGAATCTGACCTGCGCGATATGCTCAGTGATGGGCCTCGCTGCGGGAACTGGAACCCTACGCCCGATGAGGTGCAGGAGGTTCTCGCTGAGATCCACTCTGATCTCGGTGATCGCGATCCTCAGTGGTCTACTGATCAGGACGGATTGGACCCCTCAGACGCTCAAGCCCTCCAGTCTTACCTCGACGCTGAATAATCAAAAGAGACAAGACTCTCTTCAAGGCTCCCGAAAGGGAGCTTTTTTTTTGTGCTTTTATGTAAAAAAAAGATTGCCAAAAGCAAATTATCTGTTACACTACTCTCATGTATACGTTCAGCTACTACATCGTCGCCAGCACAGGAGTTTACACAGGAGTCGCGATGTCGCGTTCTCCCAAGAAGGCTTCTGAAGAAGCCTCGCGGATCGCTTGGGAAAATCTCTACGAGGGGGATGCCAAAGCTGAATACTGTTCGGGCATCTCCGTGGAGGGGTGGACAGCGTGGCGAGGTCATAAAAAAATCGCGGAATACATGGACATCTAACTCCTTGATAATCAGGGAGTTACGGGGCGGGGGTAGGCCGCAGCGCGTAACTCATTGATATACAACGAGTTACGACTGAAAAAAAATGAATTTAAATGCAGAAATCGCTTGCATATCTGGTGATATTTGGTAAACTATTTGCATCGAAGCTATTTAACCTATGCTTCTCTAACCTACAACAAAAACAGACCATGCTCAGAAAAAAATTAAAATTCAGCAAAAAACCTCTTGCACTCACTCAAAATCCTGTTATACTTATCCCAATGCAAACAAACACCATTACTGCCAACCTCACCCTTCCTACTAACCCTGTGCAACTTGCTTCTGCTCTTACTGGCAAGACAGTTCACTATACAACTAAAAAAGATTCTTCTGTTACCTTCGACAGAGAAAGGGTCTTCAAGGTTGAATCCGTAGAGGACGTTTCAATCTCTCAATCAACGGGAGATCAATATGTAAATGTCAAGATCATTGACCCTCAAGATGGTGGTAAGGAGAAATACAGAAACCTCATTGTAGATAGAATTTCGACTGTTGTGTAGGTGTGTAAACGCATAAGGGGTGGTAGGTGTGTGTGTGTCTTAAGTCCTGCCACCCCTTTCTACAACAAAAAATTTGACAAACAACAAACAATAGAATAAATTAGCATCATGCCTAAATCATCAGAAACACTTCGTATCGAAGTCAAAACACAGGAACAAGCCGCCATTCTTAACTATGCTCTTGGCTTGGTTCATCAGCACCTCGCAAGTCGTCTTGAGGAGGTAGAAGATAATAAACTTGATACCTTCTTAGATAATGTTAAGTGGACTCGCAAACACGCAAAGTCTCTTAATGACAAGTTTTCTCTTAGTGAGTTACAGAATTCCTAGGAGTTGAATTGGACCACAGAGAAATCATGGTTCATCTAGAAACTCCGAAGAACAGGTGGTAACAGTGACCAACTCTTAATTGACTGGCACTCGTCAACAAGCCGACCCTCTCTCACTCTTCTAGACAGTGAGGGAGGGAACCACTTTCTTGCTAGATGGGGTAAGTCCCGTCCTCCTTCGTCACTGGGGGGCGGGGCTTTTCTTTGGGAGTGTAGCTCAACGGTTAGAGCAGGGGACTCATAATCCCTTGGTTGTGGGTTCGAATCCCGCCACTCCCACCTAACTCCTTAATACTCAGGGACTTACGCGCTGCGGGCGGCCCCCGCCCCGTAAGTCGTTGATACTCAACGACTTACGCAGGAAAAAGAAACACATGTTTTTAAGTCTGTCAAGCAGAAAAAAATAAAAGAAAAAGCTAAAAAAGGGTTGCATCAAATCAATTATGTGGTAAACTTCTTGCATGTTGATACTAGCTAAAAACAAAGTCGATTCCGAGCAACTTGCAGAAGTCATCACTCCTGCCGCTACGGATACCCACACTCCAATCGGTCACGCACTCCTTGCGGAGCGCACTCGCAATGTCATCGCGAAGGCTGGTCTTGAGATCACTCAAGAAGAACACGCCATCGCGCGTGGCGGTCTCCGCTACTTCGGCGGCTTCGCCCTCAAGGGCGAGGCAATCGACGGGGATGATCGCAAGCTTGTGCTTGGTCTCCGCAACGCGCACGACAAGTCCTTTGCGGCTTCCGTGTGCATCGGCAACCAGATGATGGTCTGCGAAAATCTTTGCTTCTCTTCTGATGTGAAGCTCGCTCGCCGTCACACCGTCAACATCCTTCGGGATCTGAACACGGTCCTTTCGTCTGCCGTCAGTCGCGTTACCTCGCACTGGGCTGACATGGGCAATCGGATTGCCTCCTACAAGGAGAGTGAAATCTCTAAGGAGGCGGCTTCCGACTTGGTTGTCGATCTTGCCGAGATGGGTGCGTTTCCTGCGCGTTCCGTCTACAAGGCGATTCAGGAGTTCCGCAACCCTCGCCATGAGGAGTTCAAAGGTGGGACGCTCTGGACGCTCTACAACGGCGTGACTGAGCATCTCAAGGGTGGCGACCTTACCAAGTTGCCACAGCGCACGATGACCACGCAGTCTGTCTTTGACAGGCTCGCGGGCCACAAGCCCAAGATCGTCGAGGCCGAAGAGATTGCCTTGCCCGCATAGCCCTGCCGCTACCATCACAGGCCCGCATTCCGAAAGGGGTGCGGGCTTTTGCTTGCAAAAATAAAATGTTTTTTTAGTTGACACGGTATTCAAGCCTCATAACTCGTTGAATATCAACGAGTTACGGGGCGGGGGCCGCCCGCGCAGCGTAACTGCTTGATACTCAAGGACTTACGACTGAATTTTAATTCTTTTTTAATTTGACAGTTTTTTTTCTTTGGGGTATATTTTTGCCATGACTAAGACATATAATATTTCTCGACGAGGATCGCGCACAAACCCACATGACCTACCTTTTGATTTTGTATTTGAGTGGTTTAATGGGACAGAAGAAATAGGTATTTTCTGCTCATTACACGCAGCGATCACGCTTGCAGAAGAATTTGAAAAGTTCGGTTATAAAGAGTTGGAGGGCAGCATTCAATTTACCTCTGCAATTTAAATTAATTTTAATTGACAAACTAGAAAACTCTGTTACATTACCCACATGGCAAAACTACTTAACGATGGAAATTCCAAAACAAGCAAGGGAGAAAAGTATGGTTGGAAAACCTATGGAATACACCTTGCCCCATATAACCTATCAGGAAAAAATGTTTGTGCTTCTGCTTCTGCTGGTTGCGCTGCTGCTTGTCTCAATACTGCTGGTCGTGGATCAATGAATTCAGTTCAAAATGCCCGAGTTAAAAAAACACAGAGGTTTCATGAGGATCGGGATGGATTCCTATCGCAGTTATTCAAAGAAATTAAAAGCTCGATTAAAAGCGCTACGAGAAAAGAACTAAAGAGTTGCTTCCGTTTAAATCTTACAAGTGACATCCTTTGGGAGCGATTTGTTGTTGGACATTTTCCAGATACTCAATTTTACGACTATACTAAACACCTAAATAGATTCGTTCGTTTCTTGGAGGGCAAACTACCAAGCAATTATCATCTCACTTTTTCAAGGAAAGAGAATACTCCTGACACTTTGGTAAAGAGCTTGTGTGCAAGTGGTGGCAATGTTTCAGTTGTGTTTAGGAAAAAGTTACCTAAAACGTGGCTTGGAATAGAAGTAATTGATGGCGACGATTCCGATCTGCGTTTTGAAGATGGCAATGGCAAGATTGTCGGTCTAGTAGCAAAAGGCAAAGGAAAGAAAGACGAAACAGGTTTTGTTGTGGAGCCAGAATAAAGATCCCCTGCAAAAAAAATGCAGGAAAATCAAATAATTTTTATAGTAATAGTAACAGCAATAATAACAATATACTTTTCATGACAATAGAAGTAACACAAAAGGAAGTTTATGGAAACACCCTAACCTATGTGGCAGATGAATCTGTCAGGAATTCCATAAAGAAACTAACGGGAAGAAAAACTTTGACCGACTACGACATTGAAGCTCTCAAGGAACTGGGCTTCGTCTTAGTCCTCAAGCAAATGACCGTCAACATCTAGCCCATCTCCGTAACTCCTTCATAATGAGGGAGTTACGCGCGGCGGCCCGCCCGCTCGGCGTAACTCGTTGATAATCAGTGACTTACGACAGATCAATGTATAAAAAAAACCGCACAAACGTGCGGTTCTGTGGTATGCTTATTTGCTTATTAAGGCTTTAACCTATAACCTAAGACTGAATTTTATATGGACTGCTATCAGAATTATTAAGTTCATTTGCTACAACCTGAAGCTTGCCATATGTTTCTTGCTTTCTGCCTCTCATCCACATACAATCCCAACGCTGTCTTCGAGGTTTGCGGTGGTAGTATCGGTATATTTCTCCTGTGTCTTTATTAATCAGTTTCCATTTACCTTTAATGGTTTTTACTGTGCCTCCTTTCTCTTCAGGGGTATAGCATCTCTCAGGTCGTGCGCCCACCTTGATACACATCCGCTTCCACTCAGCGTCGTGACCATGCCCGCTGCCCGCAAGAGCGTGGGCAATCTCATGGAGAACAACGTCTTTAGATTCTTCTATTGTATTAATCAGAACCAGCTTCTTTGTAATACCAATTTCTTTTTTGTAGTATCTGCATTGCCCGTATCTGCTGGTGGCCTTATTGTCCCAGACCATTTTCCAGCCTATTCCTGCTAAACACCATTCTTCAAGCTTCTCTTGCGCGAACTTCTGTATTTCTATTAGCTTGTTCATTGATTTAAAGTAACTATTATTGTTATTATTACTAGGAATATAATCCACCACTGATATAGTGTCATTACTGGTTGATTAGGTGTTCGATGTGCTGCTCGATATACTGCTCGAAATCACCAATATTATTTAGGTGTTTAGCCCGCTCTTTGGTGGCCTTTTCATACGCCCCGCCAGCCACAGGAGGGTAGTAGTTATTGTCCTGCACATAGTAGTCCCTGCCGTGGAATTCACAAGAACTAATAGCTTCCTTTAATTCACTAATAGCAGATAGGATTTTAACATTCCCCTGCAATAACATTTCTTTTGATGTTCCATTAAGGTGAACTGTCGGTAGTGGATAGTTTACTGTTTCAGTCATGAGCAAACTATACTCCCCACCTACGGTGGGGTCAAGAATAAAAATGAATAAAAATCACTAAAAATTAAGAAAGTAATCACTTAAAAGATAAAATGCGGTTGCTAAAAAAACTAAATATAAAGTTGCTTCTATTCTGCTCATGTTTATTAAGGTTTTATTCTATAAACTGGGGTTCTTTATTTGTCGATTAAATGTGCAATTATCGACACGTTTTGTCTATATGTATTCTATATACACATATACTTATTAAGACAAACGAAAATAAACTGGCGATTAAATAACAGTAAATTATTATTAATTAGACTGAATCACCGAGAAAGCCCTTTTATTTGGTTGAATTAGGTTAAATTGAGGTGGGCTAGGGGAACCGAAAGAACTTATTTATTTATTTAGCGCGTAGGCGACTATCCTAAATTTCTTTCTTATTTGTTCTATTGATGCTAAAACCCTTATTTTATCTTGTTTTCTTTTATATTTACCCCTATGTATTTCTTATATAGATCTATTCTATTTTATTCTTTTAAAGAGTCTTTTAATTAATTATAAATGGAGAAGTAATTTAAATTGATTTTATTGTAATTTATAATAACTGAACCCTTTCAAACTGCTTTTCTTCTACTATTCCCAGCTTATCTTTTATTAGCTTAATTAGTATTGATATGGGTCTGCCTCCTGTCTTCTCTTCTTCATATAGCCATATGTTATTTGCACAGGTTCTACGGTTTGGATTCTCTGGAGTAGGGCAAAGGTCATTAGGTTTAAGCACTCTTGTTTTAAGCTTATCAAAATCATGTATATCATTCCACCCAAGAAGTTTTGCTGTAGCTGTTTTTATATTGCCCCGATATAAAACATCATACCACACAACAACAGCATTGTTTCTTTTGTATTTCTCCTTATGGGATGGTGCTAGAGAATGCCAAGCATTTGCTTTTATCTCAAATATCTGATCTTCTATCTGTATATCACTCCCCTTATTGGTAAAGTGCCTTGCCTCAAATTTAATTTTATCCTCTGGTATACCTTCTTTAATCAAAAGATTATAAAAACTATATTCCGCAATAGCTCCTCTAATAGCAGAAGATTGATTGTTGTGTTTATAGGCGTTTCTACCAGTCTGCTGTCGTTTTTTATTTAATTCAACAGCTTTTTTAGCTCCTATTTGTATTTCTTCGGTTTGTTTATCTGTAAGGGTGTTCATAAAAATGATTTCTTTCTCTTTCTTTTAAGCTTTTCTAAAACACGACGAAAAAGGAAGGCTCTAGTAGAGTAGTTGGGACCAGATTGTCCCCAATGAACGCTTGATTCTTCTAAATTTTTCTTATATTCATCTTCAAAAACCAATTTAAAAGATTGTATTTGGCCATAAGAGAACCCTCCAAGTTTTTTTACGCAAGCTTTTATTAAATCTTCGTGAAAGCAAGACCCAAAAATTTCTTTATAATCTCTATTAGTCCTAATTTCAAGCCAAGTATTATAATAAGGAACGCTTGTTTTTTTTATCCAAAGCCACATAGCGTCTTTACAATTTATGTTGGGAGCTTCTTTATGGCAGTGTTTGCATAATAAAACAAGATTACACGGTTTGTCTGAGCCTTTTAATGAATGGGGTATGATATGACATCTTTCGATCCTGTTTGTGGTTTTTGACTCGCATAAGTCGGCGCATCTCCAGCATCTACGTTCTGGCGAATCTGCCCAATCTATCCCCATATCGCCTTCATAAACTCTCGATTGCCAATAATCTACAATTTCTGAATGAGAAGGTAATCGTCTTTTTGTTTCCTTTTTCATTACTTAATTGTTTGGTAGCGGGAGTGGGATTCGAACCCACACTTTAGCGATTTTAAGTCGCTTGCCTCTGCCGTTGGGCTACCCCGCCAAAGGTTACCTTGATGCCGATTTGAAAAATAACAAAATCAAAGCGACAACAAATAACCAGAGTATAAATCCTATAGCATATGGTGTCATTGTTCTATGATTTTTTCTCCAGTGTATCGAGATAATTGAGTAGAGGATATCTCATATTCATTACTTGCCCCTCTTGCTACTGATCTGAACGTCATGTAGTCCTCTGGTAAAGCATGTATGTATAACCCCTTCTGTTCATTATAATACCCATTCTTCTCTTCAAGCAATTGAAGCATCTTTTCTAACTGGAATTTAGTTAATTTTACCCGAACATCAAATCTTTTGTATTTAGTAGGTTGTTTATCTACTGAAATAGATTCTTCGGGTAAGTTAAATATCTCTGTTACCTCAGATTCTTCCTCAATGAAGTGAGTAGCGACCAAGAATGCCAAGGCAAAGGTGACCGCAAATGATACTATTCCAATTTCAAGCCTTCTGTCTTTCTTCATTTAACTGTTTAATCTCAAATGCTCTTATATCTCCGTCATTGATATCTATCCACTCCTTTAGTATGTTGCAAGCTTCTTCGTATGTTTCAGCCTCTATATGGTCTAAAAATGTAATTTCAAATGTTTTTTTGCTCATCTTGTTATCGGATTTCTTCTGAATGTATGTTAAAATATCTTTTTAAAGCTTCGATCTTATCGTCAGCCGAAGCTAATGCTTCCAAAGCTTCGTTTGCGTTGTTGTAAAAATCACTGGTTGAATGATCTCCAATCCCCGCTGGATGGTTTGAAAGCAAATCAAGTGTTAGAAATGCTTTATTTTTTTCTGCCTCTGCTTGTGATAGTAGCATATCATACAGAGGTAATTTCATCTGTCTCATTTTTTCTTCTATTTTGTTGTTTCTTTGAACCATGCAGGTGTTTTTCTTGTTTTCCAAGTAGCGAATCCTGCTTTCTCGCCATTGTAGTAAGCTCGATATGCTGTAACAGCACAATCGTTTTTGTATTCTTCTGGCATTGCTTGAGCAAATGGTGTCAGACCAGTGCGCGGAAGAGATAGCTTGTGATAGTTTTTACCACACCACTCGATAGTGTCAAGAGACTTATGAACTTTACCATAACGTCTGGTATATTCCTGACACATAGCATAGGCGTGATCGAGAAGCCACTCATAGTTTTGCTCTGTCTCTCTAGCCCATATGGTGCATGGGTGATTGTAAAAAGCTCTTTTGTATGGTGCGGTTCCCTTGTCATAGACTGCACAAAGCATTTGTGCTGATTCTAAAATCATCTTGACAACGTGCTTGTCACACAACTGTTGAGCGGATACTTTTGGGTCTCGATCTACTGCAAATATATTCATAAAGGCAATTTAAATTAATTTTAATTCAGGGTCAAGGACAAATTACCAGTTTTTTATAATGTTTGCGATAATAAACAAATTACAAACAATAGCTTGGAGAATAATTAAGGTTCGAATTAAAGCCACACAATCAGCTTCATTATCTTTTCCTTGTTTCTCTCCTAGTGCTTTTGCCCATAATCTCCACATTACTTCTTTGGGTGAACTAATTTTTGATCACCGTCTTCGTATACTTCGTATACTTTGCCATTAGAATGTTCTGCATTCATAATAGCCATAACGATGGCAGGAGTTGAATGAGATAATGGAGGGCCAGAAAGCTTTGTGGAATATCCTCCCATCCAACGATTCTTATTGTCAAATACAACGTAACTAGTTACTTTTTTCTTCATTTGTGAAAAGTTTATAAACTTCTTTTATTTCTGCTTCTCCCTCTGCTCCTCCAAGATCAACGTCACCATTCTCATTGCTTACAAGAATAGTCATATCACCTGTTTCTTCATCAACTTCTGCTTTGATTCTCCATCCATTTAGGAGAACAAAATTAATCCATTTATCTTCTATCATTATTCAGTGATTTTAAATTCTACTGCTCCTGCCTCTGCTGTTGGCTTAACAGAAGCATTGATTTGATTAGCTTCCTGCTCGACAATCAGGATGTTCATTTTCTCTAGCCATACCCTGCTGACAGGGATGTGCTGCTTTGAGCCAAAGTATTCGTTCAGTGTCTCCATGTCAATGTTGACAAACGACTTTGCTCCTTTTGGTCTTCCTCTTGTAGCCATATCTTTTTGTTTTTTTAGTTTGATAGATTTAGTATTGCAGACTCTTCTGCACTTGTTGCAGTCAAAAAGAGATCATCTTCCATCTCTCCTGCTTCGATAAGTATGTTAGTAAGAGCATCCAGTATATCCCCTGCTTCAGAGGAGAAACTGTCGCCATCAATATCTAATGTGATCTTCATGGTTTTAGTATACAGTAATTTGAATTTGGGTCAAGAGTTTTTTTGAATAAAAATTCATTTTTTATAGAATGCTCTATATTGTTCTTTTATAAATGGTCCCATGATATTCTCATATGCTCTGACCAGTGCTTCTTCTAGCTCCTCTTGGACATCCTCTAGGATGTAGCCTAGACCAGAGAGAGAAAGCATGGCATGGAAGCCTTCATGAATAATTGTATCTAATAAAACTTCATCTTTTATTTTATTAGACACATAGATTTTCTTACCATCAGAATCTAACTCTCCATAATCTTTCATTTGTTTGTAAACTATGGTGAACTGGTGACCTGCTATAGTCACCTCTTTTGGTTTGTATGCTTTCATGTTAAATACTATGCGATCTCTCTCGCAAGGTCTAAACCTTTTTTAGTTAATTCTCGTTTAGTGTCAATCTTTAAAAGGCGTTTCTTGATCAGCATGGTCTCGTAGTCCTTCTGGATTGCTCCTCTCTGGAAGCCTGTAACGGAGGCAAGACCATTCAAGGTCATGGCTCCCCGCTCTCCCAGCGCCTTCACTATAGCCATCTCTGATGCAGTCAAGCCAAATTTCTTGACTCCCATTGTGTCGGAAAACTCTTCCCAGATTTTTTTGGTTACCTTTTTGACGTTTCTGGCAGAAACGTAGATTTTTAAATCTTCCGCTTTGACAACGGCATCTCTTGGGTTTCCCCTAAAAGATGAAACGATATCTTCTTTTGCGGAATCATCAATATCGGCACTCCACTCTAAATTGTCGTGGAAGATATCATAGAGTTCTTTATTTTTATATTCTTCAAATGCAATATCTCTAAGGCGATCTCTAAGAGGCTCTGCCAACTTCTGCTGATCGGTAGTCGCCATGCAGAAAGTCAGTTTAGTAAAATCAAAATCATAAGGGATTCCCTCATGCTCGACTGTTCTCTTAGGATTCTTGTCTACATTAAGAACAGAAAGAAAAATTTGCTGAAGGTCATTAGGAAGATTGTGTCCTTCGTCAATAAAAAGAAACGCATTGTGCTGAATCCAAACTGGGTAAATCTGCTCGAAAAAGCTCCCTGCATTTTTTATGGTTTTACCATTGACTTCTAGCATCGGTGGTTTAGCTCCATCACTCCTCCGAAGCGCCTCTCTGAACTTTCGAGCGAAAAATGTTTTTCCCCCTCCTTTGCCAGTAGTAAGATTAATAAATGGCAAGCGGTCAGTTTTCTTGTAAGCATCAATGTAGATACTCAAGGTCTTCTTGACTGACTCTTGCCCGATTGCGTCATCGAATATGCTGTTTATCGTTGGCATGTGAGGAAATTACCACAAATATGAACCCGTGCAAGCATTTTTTATGAAAAAAAATAACCCCTTGACGCATAGGGTTTTCTGGCTATAATAGAGTGCATGAGTAAATACCAACATTTTGCAGGGAGATTCATAATTTTAATTGCTTCAATATTAGTCGGGATACCACTCGGGATTGTCATTGGCCTGATTTACTTCTTAAGAATATCTTTGACCTACCCAATTACCATGTATAATTTAGCTGTTGACAAATGGGAGCATAAAGTAAGAATACAGCAAGCAGATATCTGGGCTAGACATCTGGAAAGAATGGAAAGAAACAAAAACTTAAACTAATGAAAAACTTTGGAGAATTAAGTAGCAGTGTCCTAATTTGGGCAAATGAAAGAGGGATTTTTGATAACTACTTCACGGATAAATCCCTCGCCAACTGGGAGCATAGAGCTTTAGCTCAATTAGATAAAACTCAAGAAGAACTAAACGAGACAATCGAAGCTGTAAAACGAAAAGACGAAGCGGAGATTAGAGATGGTATAGGAGATATGCTAGTCACTATTATAATCGCATCAAAAATGCTTGGCGAAGATCCAGAAAGATGTTTGGAGCTAGCTTATAATGAAATAAAAAATAGAACAGGCAAAATGGTTGATGGAAAATTTGTTAAAGACCAATAAAACATAATAAAAAATAATAAAAATGAATACTGAACAGTTATTAAATCTACATGATGAAACTTGCGGTAAGTGCAAGGAGATAATGAAACAAAAAAATAGCGATTATACTGGAGGAAAAAATGCCACTGACGTATTCGCTAATTTTAATTCTTCTATTATCCTAGATATTCACCCAGTCCAAGGTCTTTTACTGCGGTTAATCGACAAAATTCAAAGAATCCGTTCTTTTACTAATGATAAACAATTACAAGTTTCAAATGAGTCGGTTGAAGACGCTTGTGAGGATATTGTAAATTATGCGATTCTAGCAAAAGCAATGTTAATCGAAGAAAGAAAAAAGATCGAACAGAATTTAGAGAACAAAAAGAAAGAAAAAAGTTATTCATTTGTTGACTAACCTATTATTTGGCATTCTTTTGTTCATCCTAGCCTCTTTATATATTTGGCTCTTTTGTGTTCATCCTAGGTTAAATTTATGATTAAAATCATCACAACCTGTTATAATTGTGAAAACTTTATAGAAGAGTGTATTTTTAGTGTCTTACTCCAAGAATATGATGACTGGGAGATGTATATCTTTGATGACGCTAGCACTGACAATTCTGTAAAGGTGGCAGAAAATATAATTAATGGCGATTCTAGAATAAAAATTATTAAAAATTCAAAGAATATGGGTGCGGTATACAACAAAACATTTAGTTTTGTTAAGCATTGTTCTCCAGAGGATGAAGATATTATAGTTACTCTTGATGGGGATGATTTTTTAATTCATAAACAAGCACTTAGTTATTTGAATAGTCTTTACCTAAATGGTTGGTGGATGACTTATGGAGGAGCTTCTCACAGCAATTATGTAAGATTTGCAGATGATTTTTATACAGAAGTTGATTGGTCGAGATCTTTAAGAAATCAAAACTTCTGTCTGGGCCATCTTAGATCACATAAATTCTTTTTAATGAAGAATATTAAAGATGTAGATCTAAGATATAAGAATGGCACTCTATTTAAGGTTCCAGAAGATGTTATTTTGTTTATTCCAATGGCAGAGATGTGTGGAAAAAAGAAAGCTCATCACTTTAGACAATCTCTTTATTTCTATCGTTGGCATGATAATTGTGATGGGTTAATACCAGAAATAGACTCTCACAGAAATGATATCATGAAACTTGATTTAAGTTTTAGAAAACCATACCCGCAAAAAACAAAAGAAGAATTAATTAATTGGAAATGTGATTGGACTTATAAACTTAAAAACGAAAACTATTTATCTAAATGAACCCCGACCTAATAACTAAATATGTTCCTCTTATTGCAGGAATCATGTATGCCATTGTTGCTATAGCTTATTTTATGAAACGTGACGTTGGATGGGCTATTATTTGGCTATCTTACGCTACAGCTAACTTTGGATTAATGGTAGTAGGAAACCAATGAAATATAACATTAAGGATATCAAAGGAGAGGTTGTTAAAAACAACGATACTTATTTGCTTAAAGATAATAAGATGTTAAATAATCTTATACTAAGTAGCACTCGATTAAAACCCAAAAAAGAAACAAGAGGTCATAGCCATGAAGGAAAGGAAGAAATCTATTACTTTGTTGAGGGAAAGGGTATTATGATGCTTGGAGACGAGACCCTTCACGTTAAAGAAGGAGATGTCGTATTAATTCCTGACGGCGTATTTCATAAAGTAGATAACCCAACAAACAAAGACTTATATTTCGTCTGTGTATTTGATGGGAGTAGAGATCACTAAAATATGAAAATAGCTATTTGTATGTGGTATGATGGTAATGTCTATGAGTATGGAGATGTTTGTCGGGAAATAAATAGACTCTACTGCGCGAAGTATGGGTATACCCTTATAAAGTCGAGTCGCAGGGCATACAAAAATAGACCGTCAACTTGGGAGAGATTTCCTCTTTTGTTAAAGCACATAGAAGACTACGATTATGTAGTGTGGATAGATGCAGATGCCTTCTTTTATAATTCGGCTCCCCCCTTAGAGGACATTATAAACCATTATGAAAAAGATATACTATTAAGCGCAGATCCCGATAGATATCTTAAATCTGATAGCGTTAATGCGGGATTTTTTATATTAAAAAATACAAAGCAAGTAATCAATATCTTAACCAAATGGGCTGGAGATATGGAATTGGCGCAGAGATTTCAACAGGAGTTGGGCGTAGAGCTTGAGCATTGGCAAGAGGATCAAGCAATGATAAGAGGATTTATCAGGTATAATATTGATGATATACGAGACTTTGCGAAAGTATTGCCTTATATGGAACTACAGCATTTCCAATTGCATGAATACGCAATCTTGAAAAGAAATGGTATACTACCTTATGTTTTTCACGCCGCTGGGAGATCCTCTCAATTTAGATACCATGTATGTAAATCATATCTCCAACAAATAATAGGGAATCCCTTAAACCCGTTTATGGTGGACAACTTTCAAGATCGGCCTCACCCCCTTGGTCCCCTTCATCTAGGAGATCAGGATCAGACTTGAAATAAAATAGCCCCCTAAGTGGGGGCTATTAATTTAAACTTCGTCATCGTCCTCTTCAACGGGATCTGGCTCTGGCTCTGGCTCTGGCTCTGGTTCAGGCTCTGGTTCAGGCTCTGGTTCAGGCTCTGGTTCAGGCTCTGGATCTACTGGTGGATCTGGCTCTGGTGGAGCGGTATCAGCCCACTCTCTAATCGCAGGGATCGCTGCAATGATCGCGTCCATAGCTTCAGCAGCTTCTGGAACTTCAGCCATCATCTGCCAAAATGGTTTGCGACCGTTAATGCGACTAGGGACATTAATATACTCAACTCCCTCATTGTCAGCGGTAACAAGAACTTTTTCACTGTCACCATCATACGGAAGCATTTCAATACTTACAGAGCCTTCAGTCGGCGCTTCCTCCGCTGTATTTGGCACATAAATATTAATACTACGAAGCCAAACAGAATCAAATGTTTGTTCTGGCTTGGCTGGAACCACAAATGGTTCGTCTCTTGGGATTGGTTCTCCTAAATTGTCTGGCATAGCTAATTATAGATTGTATTGTTAATAATAACTACACTAAATTACACAAAAAAGGATTTTAAATGACCAACTCTTAATTTAGGCACAACCAGAGGCTTAATTTCTAGCTTTTCATAGACATTTTTACAAAAACTAACGTCTTCAAAGCTTAAATCATTAACTGTCATTTTTTCCTCTTTTTTACTTGGGTGGTTGCAATCTGGAATATGAGCTTTATTTAAGGGGTAATATGGGTAATCCATCTGTTCATAAATAGATCTATGGACTTTGGTAAATCCAAATCCGCACCAATCTACTTCAACTAACTTATTTGGTTCTTCTTCGCCTAATTTATCAAGCCATTTTACTGACGTAAAAGGCATATGGAGATTCTCTCTAAAATAATCCTCATCCCAATTGCCCACCATTGCTTTATCTCCGTAATCAGACCTATACCATCCAGTAACAAACTTTTTATCTGGGGATATACTAAGCATATGTTCTATCTGCTCAATATTAAATTTTACGTCAGAATCAATCCAAAAGAGCCACTCCGCTTCTGGCGGGGAGGTATCTGCAAATCCACCACCTCCTGTTGCCAAGAAGTTTCGAGCGAAATTTAAAAACAACCCATTACAGGAAAAAATAGCAGAGTTATTTTTATGACACCAAGTTTGCAACTCTAAATATTGCTCGAAACACTGTCCTTGAATTCCCCTATGATCAATAGGGATTAAAAATACACAATTTAACATCAACACATTATAAGTTATGATGGTAGCAAAATCAACTGCTTTGTTAGCCTGAGTATTCTATATCGTCAATTTCTATCTCAAGTTTTCCTATGTCCTTGCGTTCTGCATAAACAACATAGAAATAATTAAGAGGAGTTTCTGTATTTGAACCTATAGTTACTTCTCCATCATCCGCGATTGATTCAACATAAAGATCTTGATTTGGACCTATGGCTGTAATATCTACTGTCATCGAATCAATATGGACTAGACCAATCCAGTAATCAGGCATCTCAAGTATATTTGAGGTGCTTTTCCCTCGGAAATATACACCATTTTCTGGACCCTCGATACACGCATGGAGTAACTGCTTACCCTCTTTTGTCGGGTGTTTTATTAAGAAGCTTTTTGATGAGCCTACAATAGAACCGCCAACTTGAAGTGCATAAGAAGCGCTTGTTACTCCTATGCCAACGTTACCTTGAATAATAGCTCCGTTAGATGGGGCAGTGTTCCCAACATAGCTAGCTCCAACAGCTATGCCTCCAGATACGTCTAGTTTGTTAGCTGGATTATTTGTTCCTATACCAACATTACCGTCTTGCTCTATAGAAAATCTTTCTCCACCAGTGGCACTATTGATATGTTCATAAATCCTAAAGGAACCCCTGCCACTACCACTTCTATTAACTCCTATACTCCATCCATAGTTAGTAACTGTGCTTGAAGCGAAGGAGATACCTTGCCATCCAGTATTATCAACTGTATTAGTAGATTCTAGTCGTATTTGACTAGAAGCCCATTGTGCAGCCACACCCATCGGTGCTATTGTGTTAATGCTACCTCCGACGGTCAGCTTTTGAGATGGACTTGCTGTCCCTATACCAACTTTATTATTTATAACCGTCCCACCTGAATTAACACCAAGTAAGATATCATAACCTGTTCCTCCATCATTACGTATTCTTAAATCATTACCAGCGTGGTTGAATTTCCACAAGTTACTATTATCACTGCGACCAAGCTCTAATGATTCGTCGTTACCATTTGTTGATTCAAATTTAGCAGTTCCTTGGTATACATGAAGTTCCTGTTCTGGACTCGTTGTTCCTATACCAACATTACCTGATAAAGTTGCCCCACCTGTTATAGAAACGCCTGTGCTTGTTGTCTCAAACCTTTTAGTATTATTATAGTAAAGTTCTACAGCATCGTTCTCACTTGCATTTATAATTAATTCGTCTGTAGAAGCATTATAAACTCTAAACTGATTTGTGGATAAACGTAATCCACCAGACCCTGTATCATTTATATAACTATTAGAGCCATCGTGGTAGATTTGGAGATCGTTACCATGACCGAAAGTTATTCTTCCGAAACTAGTGCTAGACGAATCAAGTAGTTGAATATTACCACCAACATAAATACCTGTAGAAGTTGTCTCTAATTTTGCAGAATTATTATGGTATAAGTTTACCGCACCGCCTTGGTGAGCAATCAACATAGAAGAACTATCTGCCCCCAGTAACCTTAAGCTGTTGCTTTGTAAATTGAAATTACCTGTCCCAGTATCTTGAATATAACTATGGTTACCATCATGGAATATCTGGAGATCCAAGCCAGTTCCAAAGATGGCCTTCCCGTTATCTACAGCAGTTAAAGCAGTAGAGGAAGTTGTTATTACGCTTCCAGCGGTTAAATTATTAGCTTGTGCAATATTTACGTTACCTGCAAAGGTTGCATTAGTTGATGTATCTAAAGTTAAAGCAGTAGTATTACCTAGTATAAATCTTAATTCTCGAAGGTTATTTGAAGCGTTTACATAAGTTGATTGAATATAACTATAAGCAGAATCATTTGTGCCTATTTGTATTGCTGTTCCACCCGATCCATTATGTATTGTTAAACCAGTAGACGCTACATTGCCAGAGGTTGTAGGCGCACCATTGGAATTAATTGATAATTTACTAAACGGGCTAGTTGTTCCTATACCAACGTTACCTCCGTTAAACCAGCTATTTCCTGCGGTATCAATCCTTACGTCTTCTGTTCCTGCATCAAATAACGATAGCAAACCTTTATCAAGATTACTTCCTGTTCCTCTTGGGATTATTCTTGCGACACTATAATCCGCTGACTTCAAGTATATCTCCGCGCCATCACCTTTAATGTCTAATGTTGCTGTCGGACTCGTTGTTCCTATACCAACATTGCCTGTGTTTGTTATACTTAATCGGGCATTAGTTCCTAAAGTAGTATTGTCTGCTATTTCAAAGGTGCTGCCATTAACACCTAACGCAAAAGTATTGGATGAAGCGGCTAATTTAATTTGAGGGCGTGAATCTCTTGAGCTTATTTCTACTGACCCACTACCGCCAACGTCACGGGTAAATTTAGCTAATGGCCCACCAACACCTCCTCCAGTTACCAAAAGACCTGTCCCAGCAGTAGCGTTATCGTCGATGTGAAATTTAGTTGTCGGACTCGCTATTCCTATACCAACATAGCCGTCAGATTGCTTCATAGAGATAAGACCTGTCAGTGATCCACCTGTATTATATCCTTGAATTTCAAAACCTGTTGTATCGTTGTTTTGTATTTGGAAAGCCCCGAAAGTGTTATTGTAGATAGCTCCCGTGCTTGTATTTCTGTTAAGTCCTATTCTACCACCGTTGGCGTTTTGTATTTTTACATTACCGACTCTAACGCTACCATTTACTTCAAGCTTTTCATTAGGAGTAATTGTTCCTATACCAACGTTGCCTGTAGGTTGAAAAATTGTGTCGGCTACTGAATTTATCCTTAAATCAATGCCATCTGTGGTTATAGTGCCTACAGTTGATTCACTCCCGACTGAACCATATTTAAAGTGCATGAAGCCAGCACCAGATGTATTAATTGTAATATCACCGCCAGTTACATCTAACCTAGAGTCAGGAGTCGCTGTTCCGATACCAACGTTGCCGTTTGTTTTGAACCTAGCAATTTCAGATGATTCGATTTCAAAAGCTAAGTCACTATTGTTAATGATTTCCCAATCAGATCCACCTCTTCTCAAATGAAGTCTTGCTTCGTGGGTTCCAGCATCTTCATGAACTGCAATCGTTGTATTAGCGCCATTACCGTAAACTTCTAGCTTCCCAAAAGTCGGACTAGTTGTTCCGATACCGACCTTGCCAGCGTTAAACCAACTGTCTCCGTGAGCGCTTAACCTAATATCCTCGTTATTAGAAGCGTCTAAGATAGATATCTTTCCTGAACCTACCCCATCTAAAGAATGATTAATTTTGACAACGCCATTTGAGTTTGAAAAATGAGCTATATCTACACTTGTAGTTGCAGTCGCAGCCACTTCTAACTTAGTGCTAGGACTAGTCGTTCCTATACCAACATTGCCGTCACCTTTGAGCCGCATGACTTCAGCGCCAGTGGTATTATTTCCATTAGAAACACCTAGAGCCATGTAGTTGTCTGCTACAGTAGAGAATTCCTTGGTTCTTATGTAAGAGACATAATTGGTTCCATCAAATGTAAATTTGATACCACCTTCACCAGTCCCTTTATTTAGATTTAGCACATCAGTGCCTCCACCTGATCCCTTGATCTCCAGCTTGTTAGTCGGACCAGTTGTTCCTATACCAACGTTACCCGCCCCTTCATTTAGCACTAAAATACCGCCACCACCATTACCACTGTTAATGTAAGATCTAGTTTCGTCTACCCAAATTCTTATAGATCTACCAGCAGAAGCAGATAAAACACCTATACCCGCTTCATCAACATTAGTAGCTTGATTAACTTGTAAAGCTCCAAATGCATTAGGATTATTAGAGTTGCCTACTTGAACATCCCCGTCTACATGTAAATTTGCGATAGGATTCGTTGTTCCTATGCCAACGTTACCGTTAGTATCAATACGCATTCTTTCATTACCAGCATTTGTAGTGAAAGTCAAAAACCCTCCTGTGGAACTACCTCCTCTGTAGAATGTTACAGCAGCGTTCTCTGTGGTATTATAATATAATCCATGTTTAAAAGCGTAAGCGTTACTCCCGTTACTTGTGCCGTTGTTATAAGTAGTTAGCCTAAATGCAGTTTCACTACCATTTATTAAGCTCATCCAAGCAGCGCCAGATGTAACAGAAACATCTAACTTAGCACTTGGACTAGTTGTTCCTATTCCAACACTATTAGTCGTAGTATTACCATTGTCAGTTACTTCTTGGAGAGTTGCGCTTCCAACTTGAGAATCTACATAACCTTTTGATGCTGCATCTGTAGAGTCTGTTACAGTGTCTATACCTTGGATACGTCCTGTTCCACCTAATGATATATTCCCACTGTTTACGGTAAGCCCAGTGCTTGTAATGGAACCCATAGCTGTAGCAGCAGAACCATTCCAGTATTCAAAAATATACCCAGCACCTGTGTTTGTGCTAGTAAACCTATGATGTTGGCCACTAACGGCTGGAACTATATCTAAATGTCTAGATCCGCTAGCTTCTTCTAAACGCAAAGCCGCTCCTTTTACATGAAGCTCCTGCTGTGGATCTTCTGTTGCTATACCGACAAAACCAGCATTAAAAGTCATGTGTGGATTAGATCCATCTCCATCTGCGAAAAGGTGTGTTTTTGATGAATCATCATAGAGAGCGAATCTGAATCCACCCCCTCCTGTATACTTATAAAAACCTCCAGCGTTAGAGTCTAACCTAATTCTAGTGCCTACCACATGTAGTTGATTCGCTGGATTAGTTGTTCCTATGCCAACATTGCCAGAAGAGTCGATACGCATACGTTCTGAACCATCATCTAACCAACGTAGTCCCTGATTTGAACCATCAACTTGCATTTCCCAGTAACCAGAACCATTAGTCGCACGGTAACCAACATAAGCGGAAGTATTGGTGCTCTCTGTTATTACTCTCTCTGTTGTTCTCGCTGATGATATATGTAATCTACTTGATGGACCAGTTGTTCCTATGCCAACGTCACCATCGCTTTTAATAAGCATGGTTGTGGTGTTCGCCGAGTTGTGGGAACTACCAAACTTAAAATGAGTTTCTGAAAAAGAGTGGATATGAGCTATGTCAGCAGTTGAAGCTTGGAAACCAACATTCCTACTGGCATTAAAATGCATTAACCCGTTATAATGATTGTTATCTATCTTTTGTGCGGTCCCAGAATTTGTATATAAAAGATCTGCTGAAAAAGTATTACCATTATCAGTTACTTCCTGCAAAGTATCTGCGCTACCAACTTGAGCATCGACATACGCTTTGTTTGCTGCGTCTGTAGAATCTGTTACAGTATCTATACCTTGGATACGTCCTGTTCCACCTAATGTTATGTTACCCCCGTCTACGGTAACAGTGCCTAAAACTTGTAAGGTGTTAGTCAAGCTTCTTTTTATATGGACTAGATCGGTCAGTGTAGAACCAATTCTTCCTCTAAACTCTAGTCGATCATCGGCTCCATTATAGTTAATATCAAAATTAGTCGTATTAGATACTTCTGAAAATATAATTGTGCCGTTAGGATCAGTGTTCGCTCCAGAATTATCGTATAATGTAATAGTCGGGTCCGTCTTAGCGATTGTTAAGTTGCCTGTAAGAGTTCCACCTGCTAGTGGCAAGTAACTTCCAAGACCAGACGTAATAGCATTATCAACGTAAGTTTTACTCGTAGCGTCAGTCCCTGATGAAACAGTATCAATACCTTGTATTCTACCTGTCCCACCTAATGTCAAACTACCCCCAAGAGTTAAATCTCCTGCTTGAGTTAAAGTCATAGCGGTTTGCATACTAGCTCCACTGCCATTGCCGACCCTCCACAGCCATGAACCGTTGTTGTCGGATGTATTACTATCCCATTGATCAAATCTAGTAGTCATATTACCACTAGTTTCATCTTGTCTATGCACTAAATGTGCATTCCTGTCATCCACATATGCTCCCCAATATTGATTACTACTTCTACCAATTTTTATTTGAGGTTGAGTCGTTTGGACTTGTGCATTAGTAAATACCTGAAGACCTGCGCTCTCATCTGTATGAAGAATATTTAAACGCGCATTACTTGCGTCCCATTCCATGTATTCTCCCGAATCATTACCATAGAATTTGACATCATATCCCGTATCATCTACGCCAACTTGGACGGTTCCGTCTACATGTAATTTAGATGCTGGGCCAGTTGTTCCTATTCCAACGTTGCCGCTATCGAACATTAAGGTCAGAAGGTTACTAGAGTCTGTATCATTATTAATTACAAATCTGTTACTTCCTTCTAATGCTAATTCTATAGTATCATGTCCACTTCTACCGAATTTCATTCCCGTAGAAGAAGGTTGATATAAATGCAGTGGCGCTGTCGGACTCGTTGTTCCTATACCAACTTTGCCAGAAGAGTCAATTCGTAATCTTTCGGAGTTATCTGTAGTAAAAGCTAGAAAATCACTTGACTCATTTCCAACTATTCTGACTCTGCCTATGTTTGCGTCTGCTGTTGACCAAGTTATTCTCTGACCGTCATCTAATCTTATGTTGCCACCCGAAATATCTAGTTTTTCTTGTGGACTAGTTGCTCCTATACCGACCTTATCTGAAGTTAATATTATATCTCCTGATGCACCAGATTGTAAGTATAAATTTTGGCTACTAGAGAAGTAGCTAGATCTAATTTTTTTTGTTGCTATACCTTCATTAGCATCTACCCTAACTTCTCCGTTAACATGGAGTTTTTCTGCTGGGCTATTTGTTCCTATACCAACGTTACCAGAAGAGTTAATACGTAACCTCTCTGTCGGATTATTTGAGTTAGTTCCATGACCAATAATGAAGTTACCAGATCCATCGTTGTAAATTCTGCTATCTAAACCTCCAGAAGGAACGACAAACAACATATTAGGAGCTGCCGCAGTTATAGATAATGTGCTATTAGCAACGTTAAGATTATCATCAAATTGAGATGTTCCCGCAACCTGCAACTTGGTGGACGGATTAGTTGTTCCTATACCAACGTTATTATTAAGTCTATTTATAACTAAAGCGTCTGAACCTAATTGTGTGTTCCTAATGCGGAACATGTCGTTAGTAGCTCCTCCAGTATATTGGTTTTCTAATTCCCAAGTAGTGTATGTCCCTTCTAATCGAAGGTGTGGACCAGAACTAGCTGACACTCCAGAGATACCGAATTCACCAAAAACGGTATTTGAAGTTAGATATTTAGAAACAAATGGAAGCTCTAACTGTGTCGTCCACCTGTCTGATAAATAATTTATAGCTGCTACTTTTACTAAATTTGCGTCTGTTGTTATTGAAATCTCAATATCAGTTAAGTAGTTATTCGTCGATATTGGAAACTTTATTACCTTGTAACCGCTATTGGTAGATACGTCTGTTCCTGTAGAAGAATAATAAACACCACCACTTTTATGCCTTAAACTTATAGCCGTGTATGCATGGTTCGTATAATAGAAAGATATATAAACATTGCCTTGCGGGTAGGTGATACCATTAGACGGGACTCCTTGTTGACCAGCTACGTTTACATTTATGACATTAGTAGTGTTAGTAGGTAAGTTACCTGCCTGATCAAAGCCCCCATTAAAGAAACTTGGGCTACCTCCAGTCACTGTGAAGCGTAGATCTGCTTTATAAAAGACATCAGACAATTCATTTAGCTTAATTCTGCTCTGTCCAAATACCGAAACAACAGAGCTGTATTCTAACGTATCAATGCTAGCAGTGCCAGCTACGTGTAATTTAGAAGACGGATTAGTTGTTCCTATACCAACGTTGCCTGCACTATCAATAACGAAATCTGCTGTCTGACCATTGCCATTTACAACCTCTAAAAGATTAGCAGAGGTGTGGACATTTCTCGCTAGTAATTGTATAGCTGTTACTCCATTTGCGGCGCTAGAAGCTACTTGAGCAGGACCGTTTGTTTTTTGGAAATGAAGTTGTTGTATTGTAGATCCAAATTGTATTTCAGCAGAGTTACCTCTTACATAACGCGAAGTATCAGTTCCAAATTGAAGTGTTCCGAAAGATGTGCTACTCGCATCTTCAATTATCCCGATACCTTTAACATGAAGAGTTTGAGATGGATTAGTTGTTCCTATCCCTACTTTACCGCCGTCATCTATAACAAGTGGCGAACTTGAATAATCTCCACCTATGTTAAATATAGCTTTATTATTAGCATTATCATAATTTATAGCTAAACATTTATTAGTGCTAGCTTCGGAGCCAACATAAATAGATGAAACTCCACTAGTTCTATCTTGACCAAAAATTGCTTGGTTTTGGCTGCTTCCTGCAACCGAAAGAGATAGATCTGGACTATCTGTTCCTATACCGACATTACCATCAGAATCAATCCGCATGGTTTCAGCAGAAATGCCTGTGCCATTAGTAGAAAAAATTAAATCATTATCTGTATTAGATATAATAGAACCCCTACCGCCAGCAGGATCTCTAAACAACAAACCTGCATTATAAGAGTTGGAGACTAAGAAATCTATGTTGTTATCTTTTGCTTCGGCAGCGGTGCTGATAGACAATGCCTCGGCTGGGGCGTTATTACCTATTCCTACATTACCGCCAGCGGCTGGCATCAAAGATATATCAGGGTCACCAGCCCCAGCATTTGTTACTATTTCAAACCTATTAAATCTTGAGCTTATCCTAGCAATGTTTGCACTAGCTACACTACCATCAACTTCTATGTAATTAGACCCAGCATTTTGGAATCGAGCAATACCGCTTCCTAAATGGAATTTAGTTGAAGGACTATCTGTTCCTATACCGACATTACCAGCAGTTTCGTTTAGTAATAAATCGGCAGTTGGGTCGATGCTTAGATCTCCAGCGTTTGTTGTAATCTTTCTATTGCCAAGACCACCACCAAAAAATGTAAGGTCATCTGCTACAATATCAACACCATGAGCGTTGTTAGGGTTGGTGAGCGTGAATCCATCCGCTGCATCCATTTCGATTTTGGAGTTAGCTGCCCCTTTAATATCGTTAGTCCCTATATCAATACTGCCTCCACGAACCTCAAGAGCGGAGCTTGGAGAGGTTGTTCCGATTCCCAAGTTGCCAGTAATGAAAGAATTGCTACCATCTCCAGCTAATCTAACCGTTTCATTAGAACCTGTATCATACAGTCTTAGTTGACCACCCCCAGCAGAGAATTGAACTATTCTAGCAGCTAAATTATTATCGGCTTTTCTTATAGAGAAATCTGCTGATGTCCCCACAATTGTCAAAGCATCATCAGGAGTCGATGTCCCTATTCCCACATTGCCAACTTGTGTAATTCTTACTTTTTCTGTGCCGTTGGTATAGAGCTGCATGAAGTCGCCGTGGTCGTTGCCATCAATACCCATATTTCTACCACCAGCGCTCCTAGCCCAAATTCCGAATTCAGCTCTTATGTGTTTACTGTTAGCTATTAAGTCATTTGCTTGAAAATCAAGTATCTCACCATTAGAATCAATAATGTTGTCTTGACTTAATGAGAGCTTGGAGCCTGATATATGTGCAACTTTTATGTCAGTTGTTGTCGTATTACCTCTACTAGTAACAGTTTGTAAAGTATCTGCTTCTGGTGATGCTCCTGTCATCACAGGGTTGCCACCAACAGTGATTGCTGTTGAGAAATTTCCGCTTGTGCCATGAATAGCGCCCTCTACATCTAGTGTAAATTGAGGGTCTGTCGTTCCTATACCCACATTGCTGCCCGTAAACCAAATGTTTCCCCCTGTAGCGTCTAACCTTATAGGCGCGGTAGAAGTATGAAAAGAATCATCACAACCTGCGACTCCAGTATTGAATTCGATTACTCCTGATTGTGGGCTGATAATAATATTAGACATCGTATTTTATTACACTTTTAATGGTTCTATCTCTAGTTTATCTATATCTTTACGCTCTCCATAAACTACATAATCAAAAGAACCTTCTGCTCCTCCAATTTTTATTAATTTATTTGATTTTTCTTTAATAAATAAATCTTGTTTCTTACCAATTGGGGTAAGAACGACAGTTATAGAGTCCTCATGCACAAGTTCTGACCAGTATTCTGGGAGATCTATTGTTTCTTTGTCTGTTGTCCCTCTGACATAGACTCCGTTTTCTGGACCCTCTAAAGATGCGTATTGTAGTTTTTTGTCTTTTTGGGTCGGGTGGTCAATGATGAATGACTTGCTTGTTGCTGCAAAGTGGCCATTTACTTCCAGTTTAGAGCAAGGGTTTGTTGTTCCTATACCAACATAGCCACCACTCTTAATTTCCAGTAATGAATCCTCTGAAGTTCCTACTGAAAACCTCATTCCATTATCTAAACTTGCGATCTGTCCAATTTGAGCAGTATCTGATCTAAACCTTATGCTTGGTCTGTGGGAACCTGCTGTAGGATCATTATCTTGAATTGTTAAAAAATCAGTATCATCATCTGTGTTCCCAACAATATCTAACTTACCTCTTGGACTAGTTGTTCCTATACCAACGTTTTGATTAGTATCAATCGTTATGGCTGTTGTATCAGCAGTCTCAAAAGATAAATTTTTACTAGCTATTGTGCCAACCTTTAAACCGTTAGTGTTATCGTATCTGATAAGAGAGCTATTGCTTGCTTGACTTAATCTTATAGCAGCACCGTTAGTGTCGCTGTTAATATGTAATGTAGTTTTAGATCCGTTTGCAGACGGGCTGTTTGTTCCTATTCCAACGTTGCCAGATCCATCAATACGAACTCTCTCAAGTCTATCTGTTATTATACCTATATTGTTTGTCGCTGGTAGATATAACCCCGACTCATCCCCAGTGGTATCGTCAAGTTGAATCGAAGGAGACGTTAATGCGCCCCCGTTTAATGCTTTAAATCTATCACCAGAGACAACACCATCTAAATGAATATTAGCACCTCCAATAGTAAAGTTGCCACTATTGTCAACATAGATTGCCGCCTTATCGGTTCCAGTGTAGGTTTGGAAAACCATTGCTGTGCCTGCTGTAGAACTAACAAAAGGAGCATTACCATCTGGTTGTCTAAATCTTATTGTGCCAGCAAAAGATGATGCTTTGATTTCTAATTTACCAGATGGATTAGTTGTTCCTATACCAACGTTACCGCTTGCATCAATATTTAAATTATTAGCGTGTGTGCCAACTTGAAACCCAAATGATCCTTTGCTGTCTGCAGCGGATAAATAAATTTGTGTATCATCATCATAAATCCCTATAGCCGCTTTATTATCTAAAGAATTAAAAGAAGCTACTATATCATCTGTTGCTGTTTCTACATCTAATGTGTGGTTAGGTGAAGTAGTTCCTATACCAACTTTGCCGTCATTTTTAATGACCATTCTGTCGTTAACTCCTCCAGTAACGAAAACGTAATCATTAGCACTAAAATTTAATTGTTTGTATGCGGAGGCTGATCTTTTGTAACTGAATATAACATTTCTGTTATTAGCATCTTGCGGTATAAATTCTAAACCTGTTCCTCCTGAGTCTACTACGCTTAGTAAATTGGCTGGATTTGTTGTTCCTATACCAACGTTACCGTCAGTTCTTTTTATTACTAAAGCTTGAGAAACTTCTGCTGTTCCTATTTCTAATCTATTAGCAGAACCATCATACTTCATCCACGCTTGATGAGCACCACCATCCGTTTCCGCGAAAGCAAGTTTACCACTATTTGCGGAGTTTCCTGTCACAGCGTTTATTAAAATTGTTGGATCAGAATCTCCTTGGACATTTAATAAAGCGTTTGGACCCGTTGTTCCTATACCAACATTTCCTGTGTTTGTTATACTTAATCGTGGATTAGTTCCTAATTTATCATTATCTGCTATTTCAAACGTGCTGCCATTAACGCCTAACGCAAAAGTATTAGATGAAGCCGCTAATTTAATTTGAGGGCGTGAATCACTAGAATTTATAGCTATCGTCCCACTACCACCAACATCACGGGTAAATGTAGCTAGTGCTTGTCCAAGGCCACCTCCAGTTAGCAGAAGACCTGTCCCAGTAGAAGCATCATCGTCGATGTGGAATATAGTGGATGGATTTGTTGTTCCTATACCAACGCTTCCTTCAAAATAGTTCTTATCACCTCCTACATATATACCATATGCATTTGCACCTTTAGTTCCTTCGTAAGCACCTTTAAATAAATATTGATTACCAAAGTTAGGCACAGATCCTTCATTATTATCTATAATTGACGACACACCAATCATTGTGCCATAATTTATAGTGGAAGCTTTATCTATTGTAACTTCTCCTTCAACGCCTTTCGTGACACCAACATCAGCATCACCCCTACCAGAGGAAATAAGAACTAAAAATTTTCCTCCAAAACTATTATCTACATCGCCTAAATCTTGGACATTGCTATATCCATAAACTCCATACATATTTGATACTCCTCCAGAGGTAGAGGCTGCATCATGTATTGCTTGTCCGTAAACTCCTATTAATTGACTTGTTTTTGCTCCTGTATAGTTTGATTCAGCGAGAAAATACCCACCACGAACTATATCTGAAAAACCAGTAAATCTAACATCAGAATGAACACCGTAAATTTTGTGTTCATTAGAAGCATCTCCATTAGCAGAGGAATCTATGTCTAATATCAAGCCTGAATTTAGTCTATCATCCGTGGTGTTGTCAGCACCACTTAAATTCATGTCGATTCTTACTGCTTGTGTAGCAACATCTGGATCATTTCTTGTATGACTGATATTTACAGTTCGCATTTCTGAACTGGTTGCGTCAGTAAGAACAGTTAGTTTAGCAGAAGCAGAATTTGATCCTATAGAGACATTACCATCAGAATGAATACGCATTCTTTCCTCGTCATTAGCGTATAAACTTAATACATTACCATTAGCGCCATAACCATGCGTTGTAGCGGTGGTGTTCTGATCTGCAATTTGTATAAATGCGGTTGAATCAGTGCTTGTAAAAGTAGCTACTTTATTGATCGTAGAAGAGTTTACATCTAACCTTGTCTGTGGACTCGTTGTTCCTATACCAACATCTCCTCCGCTGATATATGAATAACCATTATTAAGTAATCTAATATTACCCCCAACATCTAATCTCGCCGCTGTAGATCCTGCATCTCCAATTTGTAATATCGGAGCATCACTGGTGCTAGGAGTAATCTTGACCATCTCTGACTCATCAGTTGGCACACCGCTGTTATATGTCCCAAAGTAAGTGCTAGCGTTTTTAGCTAATAGATAGTTTGCTGTTCCGTTGTTTTGATTCCTGTAAAGAATCAGTGGGTTAATATCAGTAGAAGCTCCTGTAGGACGCAGTTGTAACATAGGTGAACCAGCAGTAGTTTGGATTTCCAACTTTGCACCTGCGACAGATGTCGTTCCTATACCAACACTATTAGTCGTAGTGTTTCCATTGTCTGTTACTTCTTGGAGAGTATCTGCGCTTCCAACTTGAGAATCTACATAACCTTTTGATGCTGCATCTGTCGAGGCTGAAGGGGTTGCAGGTATTGTAACTTGACCTGTAAACTTTCCAGCTCCTGCGACATCGAGTTTTGCTGATGGAGCATTACTACCTATACCAACACTTCCTCCCCCATTAACCATAGAGATATGGCCAGAACTTACGTAATTTAAATATAGGCTATCTGTGGCATCAGATGAATGTAGCTTTCCATCTATGTGCCTCACCAACATGCGTCCATTTCCAGTGCCTCCTACATTTAATAAAGTTGTGCTTGAACCACCACCATCTTTACTTAATTCTAATAAAGCATTTGGACTAACTGTTCCTATACCAACGTTACCAGATGAATTTATAACCATTCTTGTGGTTCCTGTAGAACTACCGATAGTAGAACCAGTCTGGAACCTCATGTTTGAGCCAGAATTGTATATTGAAACACCTTGACCAGCAGTTGCATTACTAAAGAACAAACGACTTGAAATAGTTGAGGCCGCAGTATCTTGAGATAAATTAATACCATCCGCTCCAGTAGTTGAAACATCTAATCTGGCAACTGGAATCGTTGTTCCTATACCAACGTTGCCGTTTGTTTTGAACCTAGCAATTTCAGATCCTTCTATCTCAAATGCTAAGTCACTATTGTTAATGATTTCCCAATCATTTCCACCTCTTCTCAAATGAAGTTTTGCTTCGTGAGTCCCAGCATCTTCGTGAATTCTGATTGCAACATCGCTACCATTTTTATAAACCTCAAGTTCGTCAGATGGATTAGTTGTTCCTATACCAACGTTGCCAGAGGTGTTGATTATCATAGACGGCGAACCTATCGCATTTCCATTAACCGTGAACCTTAAATCCCCTCCCGTTGCGTTAGCCCATAAATAGTTTGCCGATGCTCTTGTAAAGCCTATAAAATGACCATCTAATTTTGTGTTTCCATACGTTCCCGCCAATTCTAATTTAGCACTTGGACTTGTTGTTCCTATACCAACGTTACCCCTTCCTGAAGACCCATCGTGAGCCAGAATAACATCTCCCTGATTTGTTGATGTTGTGTTGTCCCCACCGTGTATATAAACACTCACCCCTTTTGTTGACCCGCCTCCATAAGCTCCGTCTTCACCTCTAATATAAAGATTTGTAGGTATATGATTAGCTTGCGGCACTGCAAAAATAGCATGAGAGTAGTGAGAGCTTTGTGACCCCTCTAACTCCATTCCTAAAAGTTCAGTATTATTGGTTAGCCCACCCGCATTATGTAACCCAAATTTAGTATTAACTCTGACTTCGGCTGCGTTGACACGTAAGCCTGTTGTAGTCCCTGATTTAAAAGATAAATCATTAGCCCCCCAAGTAATACTCCTATTACCAGACGAGTTTATAACCATATCATTAGTAATGGTCAAAGTCCCAGATAACTTACCGTTACCTATGACCTCTAATTTCTCGCTTGGACCAGTTGTTCCTATACCAACGTTGCCAGAAGAGTCAAATATCACCTGATTTGCTGCTGTGCCTGTGGCTGCTGGTCTAAAATATAATTTCCCTCCAGAAGAGTTGATCCAATATTTATCAGCAGTGTTTTCGGAGAATCTTATATATTGACCTTTACCAGAATGACTCTCAATGTATAATGAAGAATGACTATCTGTTGATTCTATTCTCGTTCCAGAATCACCACTGAATAAAACATGCAGAGGTCTACTTGGACTCGTTGTTCCTATGCCAACGTTACCGCCGTTTGTAGCAAACGATAAGTCTATAGCAGCATTAGAACTGTTGGATCTATTGATGTTACCGTCACCCGCCCCTATTTGGAGCCTATTCCCATTACTTTGGTATAACCTAAAGTAAGGGGTATTCCCCATCAGGGCATCAATATATCCACTACCCAAAAAAGAATTTAATCTAAAGGTTGAATCGTTAGCTGACCCTTTAATAGTAAGAGCCGCAGATGGATTAGTTGTTCCTATGCCTACGTGACCAGAAGAAGTTAGACGCATCACTTCACTCAACGTAGAACCAGTATGCACTTTAAATTGCATATATGGACCGAAGGAGGGCCTACCAAATCCAATTATTTGCGCCGCTGTAGTATTGGTATTTGATAACACATAATCAAAAGAAAGAATTTTGGGGCTTTCTCCAAAAGCACTCGTAATTTTTAATTCAGTGCCATTAGCACTAGAAGGAGCTTCTATTTCTAATGTGCTGGCTGGACTCGTTGTTCCTATACCTACGTGACCAGAAGAACTAATACGCATTCTTTCTTCAGCGACAGTTTCGTCAGTAAAAACTAATGAAAAATTATTAGAACGAACTGAATAATATCTTTGACTATTTTGTAGACCAATTCCAGTGGGGTTTGTAGTAGAACTAAAAACGTGGAGTAATTGCGAAGGATTATTTGTTCCTATGCCAACGTTACCCGTTGTATTTATGCGTATTCTTTCTTCGCTATCACCATCATCATAAATTGAAAAAGTCCCACCATCATTAATAAGTCTGAATGAGCCTTCAGTATTTAATAAATCTAAACTTGATTGGCTACCGTCAGTAGCTGAAACCTTTATAGCAACTGTCGCACCTGAATCGCTAACCTCAAGTTGTCTACTCGGAACAGTTGTTCCTATGCCTACGTCGCCACTAGAATTAATGGTAACTCTTTCATCAGAATTAACATCAAAAGATAATTTATTATTGTTGTTATCATATCGTATTGCTCCAACCGCTGAAGTGCCTGACTTATCAAATATAATTGAAGATTTATTCAGATTCGGTGCTTTTAATCTTAATCTAGCATCTGCGGAAGTGCTTTCTAGCTTTGCTACGTTATTGTTAGAAACTACATGTAGTCTAGTATCTGGGGTAGTTGTTCCTATACCCACAAGACCTGCCGTGTAGTGGAGCTTGTCAACTTCCATTTTTAATGAGCCATTACCTGCTGCATCGTTGCCGAGTTTCATCTCGATGCTGCCAGCACTAGCTGCTCCTATTATAGTTGTTGTAGCGGTTCCCCAAAGGGCGGCATTCGCCGTAGTTAACGAAGCCGCGAAACCAATACCACCATAACTAGTTGTCGGAGAACCTATCCTTACTCGGCCACCATTCTCCTCTATGTGTAGCTTGGAAGTCGGATTTGTTGTTCCTATTCCAACTTTATTATTACCTCTATTTATAACAAGAGCATCGTCGGCTAATGCTGTGTTCCTAATGCGGAACATGTCGTTACTAGCTCCTCCAGCATATTGGTTTTCTATCTCCCAAGTGGTATATGTCCCCGCTAATTTAAGGTGTGGACCAGCACTCCCAGCCCCAGTTACGAGAATGTTGCCCGAGACCTCAAGTTTCTCAGATGGATCAGTTGTTCCTATACCAACGTCACCATCAGCCTTGATTCGCATCCTTTCAGTGGAGCCATTATTAGGAGCAAATATTATATCTTTATTTGTAGATGATAAAAGCTGAAGACCTAAAGTAGAAGTAGATTTCACTTTTCCTTCATTACCCACATTAAACTCATTAGCTGTTACAACATTAGATACGCTAATTGCTTGATTACTAGTAGCACCTCTTTCCGTAACGGTTTGTAAAGTATCAATATCTAAATCACTAACTCCTGTCATGACAGGGTTGCCATTTATATAAATCCCACTATCAGTATCTATAAAAACACCGCTCTTAAAACTTAAGAGCATTGTGTTCGCACCACTAGACAATGCAGGAGAAGTTACAGAATCACTAAATACAAAAGCACCATTATGACTGGGTTGAACTATCGAATAATTTCCTGCGGTTACAGCATCATTTGCACCAATGACTTGCTGAGTGCCACCAAGAGTTATAGATCTCGACCCTGATATAATGTTATTATTTCCTCCTACGATGGTGCTTTCAGAACCGCTGATTGTATTGGAGACACCCGCACCAATAAAGTTGTAGCCACCGCCTACTAATTTTTCTTTAATTGTGTTGCTCTCTCCACCAGCAATCGCAGATGCTTTGTTAGCAACTAAGTTTCCTTGTCCTCCTCCGATAGAAGCGGCAAAAGCGTCTTTAATTTTGTTGGCCGATCCACCTGCTATAGAAGCCCTTTCAGAACCTGATATTAAATTATTAAATCCACCACCAATGACTGCAAAATTACTCCCACTAACATCATTATTTCTACCCCCAACACTTACAGAAAATTCACTACTATCTACGTTTATACCAGATCCACCACCAATAACATTTGTATTACCCCCAGAAATTTGGTTATTTATACCAGCGATAATAACATTATAGTTACCACTAATAGCATTACCAGAACCTCCTAATATAGCAGACCCTGTAGCTGGGGACTGATAATTGATTTCATATCCACCTAAATCAGTTTGGTGAGAAATTGAAGTTGCCCCTTGTGGATTTATGGATATTGATTGTGGATATGTAAAATCAACTACTTGGATATCCGCGCCAAAAGTTACTTTTTCAGTCTCTTTCTTAATAGCGGGGCTTGTTGAATTCCCCATATAAAGGTCTCCTTGTGTATTATCAGAGCCATCCTTGACTCTCATAGATCCACAAATAACAACCTTATCTGAATAAGAACTCATTTCAGTCGGGTTAACTCCAATCCCCATTTTGCCTTCTACATGAAGGTTGTTAGCAGCAGGAGTTAATGCGTAATAATTGCTACCAAACGTTGCTCCACCAGCTCCTAAAGTTCTAGGAGAACTAGAGCCTACAGATAAAGTATCATCTAAATCACAACAACCTGTATCAACACTGAGTGTAGTAACACATCCATCTGAAGAAGCATCTATACCATCACCAAAACTCAAACCTCTAAACTTAGCAGGGTTCTTCGTCCCATCGACATAAGCGAACCAATCTGCTGACCCTTCTGACGCACAATTCTGATCCTCAGACTTGATTTCTAGCATATTACCTTGATCGGTAATTGTAATATTTTCTGCACCAGTTAGAGTTTTAAACTCAAATGGTCTAATGCTATCTTGATAATAAACTTGCGCTCCCGCCCCTATGTTATCAGCAATACCACCGCTAATAAGAATCATTTCATTATTGTCACCAATTTGGTTAACAGAAACGTTATTTTTATTACTGGGAAGTTGGTATTGTAAACTTCTAAATATAAAAGGATTGCTACTCCCTTCTACATAAACATCTATTCCATCTCCAGTATTAGCACAGCTTCCAGTAGCGGCTCCTGAAGCTGATATTGTGACATTTTGGGCATCCGAGCTTAAAGAAATCCCGTTTCCCTCTGCTAATCCTTTAAACAGAAATGGTTTATTCTCGTCTTCGACGTATATTGGGTGAGAAGCGGATGGCATGTTTTCAGCAAGACCTCCACTAATCAAAATCTGACTGCCATTATTTGGATCAATTAATACATCAGTATTCCCCTCACCTGTAAGAGTCCTAAATTCAAAAGGGTTACTGGACTTTGGCGGCCCTTCGTTATAAACCTCTACTGCCGAACCAATATTTATACATGAACCAGTTCCCCCTGCTTCTCCAGTCCCAGTAGCGTTAATTATGATAGATGTAGCAGTTTCCTCAACAGTGACTCCTGTGCCAGCAACAATATTCCTAACCTTGACTGGGTTTGATTCGCTTGTGTGACCGTCTTCTACTAAAGGCCGAGCCGCAAGCCCCGCAACAGAACCTCCTAATTGTCTAAATTGCCTGTCTGAAAGCTGAATATTACTTCTTTGAGTATATTCTTCTAAAGATCCATCTTTTAATTTTAAAATTGGGAAATAGCCTGTAAATTCTGTTACATTATCTCCATCAAAAAGAATATGAGGGAATTGGGTTGTTATATCACTTCCATCGTCCCCGCTAACTCCAGTAAAGGTTGCGCTAGTTACTAAAAAGTTTTCGGCATTTACGATTACCTCTACATAATACTCAATATCATGTTTAACTGGAAGATCAAAAGGATCTCCCATGTTAGAAATTTTTTGATCATCTCTAGTCTGGACCTGAGTCTCTGAAGTCCTATTAAAATAATAACCTTGGTTAAATTTAACCTCGTAACCGTCTAGCTCTCCTTCATCGGAAAACTTATAATCAACAGACGGGAGGAAGGGTGTTACGTCATCAACCGTAAAACCTTCCCTAGATACTCTCGAAACGAAATCATCAATCTTTACTTCTTCTTCTTCAGCCATCTAAATCTTCCTTTTCAAAAAAAGATGGATTTTGATAATCTATTTGTAAAATTTCACCATCTTCATTGAAGTAATACAATCTCTCAAAACAATTAAATTTATTATAATTTACTGTTTTTATGTCTTTCTCTATAAATCCCGTAGAATTGCGTGAATAAAAGTATTTAAGTCCACCTCTTTTTAGAGAACCGTCAGGCCAAAGATATTGTTTTTCGGCAAAATAACAATCTTTTAAAGTGTTGTTTCTCCAAACTTCAATATACGCAAAATCATTATCAAAGTCGTGCCGCTTTGTTTCTAGTTTTATGGACTTCTTTACGATGGTTTTCACTTTAATAATGATATAAAATAGTTACACCTATTTCAATTATTTGTGCGCTAGTCAAAAAAATACGGACCCTGAAAAGAGCCCGTATTTCCTTATTTAAATTGTTTTTTATTACCTACAACTGTAGATTATTTACAACTCCCTCACCCACCTTTAGGTTTAGGTTTAGGTTTAGGTTTTGACTCTGGGTCTGGATCTGAACCCTTTGCTCTTTCCATCTGATCTGGAGTAGGAGCGCCTTTATCACCCTTTTTTCTCATTTTTTCGCCAGAGCCTCTTTTAATTCTTTCTTTTTTCTTTCTTATGTTTTCCCAGAGGCTGCTATCAGACTTTTTTTTTGCGTCTCCCTTCTCTTTCATTACCTCTTTATGACGTTTCATAAAAGCCTCATGATTTGGGCCAGCCATATATAGAGTTTTCCCATCTTCTGTTTTGTGGGTATGTATGCCATCTAAGCCAAGTTTTTTGGCATCTTTCATAGCCTCATCCTTTGTTTCAAAGTAGTGCTTATTTACATCTGGAGCGCCATAAGAGTATTTTTTATTTTTACCCTCTGATTTTTTCTTTTTCTTATCTCCATAATGATGAGCAGCGTTGCTTTCCTCTTTTTCCTCTTCTTCAGTAATTTTGCCCTCTTTCCTCATTTTTTCTAAGATTGCCTTTTTAAGAGCAGGAGGAAGTTTTTTCTGTTTTTCAGTAAGCTGTGCTTTGTTCTCCTCGTCTTTTTCCATCATCATGGCCCTATCTTTCTTATACTGCATAGCACAAGAAGACATACTTTTATCCATATCCATGTCTTTTGTGTCAACCATATCAGCATCGTTCATCATGCAGTGGCTCATATATGACTTAAATACAGTCTTTTCATCATCGCCCATGTCCATGCCGTAGACCTTCTTGCTCTTGTATGCTGCTTTAGCAATATCTTGATCAGCTTTTCTGTAAGATTCTTTAACCTTACCACCCCTCATCATTTTAAGGAAAGTATTCACTCTAGCCATAGCCCATCCATGACGAGACATGTTAGGACGGTGAGAGGTGCTAAAAGCACCAGCACCTCGCCTGTAAACTCTCTTAAGTTGACCCAAGGTGACCTTTTTAGAATACTTGGCGTTATGAGTCTTAACTTTTTCTTTTAAAGTATTTGTGGTCTTTTCACTGAAGGTGATTTTCCCTCCACCCTTTTTAGCACTCCCTTTCTTATTTCTTTTAGAACCTCTTTTTCTTTCACTAGGCTCTGCTGGTGTTTGTGCGCCACTCTTCGGCCCCCTCCGTTTTGCTGCTTCAGATTCTTCTGTAATTTCATCAACGTATGCTAATGATGGGCAACATGCTAAAAGATCTTCTTCGTTATAAAGTGATTCACCATCCCACTGCTCTTCCATAGACCCTTTCGTCACATTTGTGACGCTTTTCTTACTCCACATTCTACATGACCAGTATTTAGGAGTTGTTTTATCTTTCGCCATATCACAGTTATGCCTAGCCCTAAATGCCTTTCTCCTTTTTGGATCGTCCCTCTTAATCTCCATGTTAGGATCTCCAAAGTTAACCTTAACCACATTTCCTTTTTTGTTTTTTACATAAACAGAGAACTTTTTTGGCCCCTTCGGAGTTCTGAATGGCTTATTTAAAGTCTTGTTTTCGTTAGCCGCTTCTGTGAAAAATAGAGATGTGTCATCCCCATCTTCAAAAACGACAGATGCTTTTGATTCTGCATCTTCAAAAATATTCATACAAACAGCGACTCTCTGCTTATTATCATTGAATTCATCCTTGTCAGTCAAATCTGAAACACAACGACCCATAAAGTCGCCCTTCTTCTCATTGTTTCTTGGAGTTGGTAATGGCATATTGTTTTTTACACTATAAAAGTTCCATAGGGGAACGATATTCTTCATATGGAAGAAACCAATGTTCACAGCATTCAAGGACGCTGGACATATAAATAATAGTCATTAGGTCTTGCCGACCCTTCCTGTTATACCCCTTGTGCAGAGCATCCTTAATAGAGGTTACTCGGTCTTGTAATTTGCAATATTCATTAGCATAATTAAACAAATCTTTGTTTTTAGCGCACAAAAAGAAGGCTCCAAAGTCAAAAGCTATCCATTCTGGCTTATTTAAGTCATTGCACCAGCCCATTTCTCCTTGAACATTCGTAATTTCTAAGAGAATTTTGCCCTCTTTTTGTGTTTGTTTTAAGCCTTTTACATCAAATCCTACGCCATCTACCACAAAATCAGTGTGGTTTTTAATATCGTCATGCTGGCTTGTCTTCTTTATTTGCTGACCTGCTGCTCTACATGAGTCATAAAACCTTTGCTGCCCTTCATTGCCAACATTAATTGATTTGTTTATATGTCCTATCGAAGACATGCTTTTAGCTTTGTTAGATATATAACTCATCAAAGAATCTATTACCGTTATAAGCCTTATCGTCAATCCAAAAATCATACGAAGGCTTATTCATACGAAGTTCTGTGTAATTAACACCCCAATCTTCTAATTGTTTTTTGGTTAAGTCTGTCCAGTCTATTCCAGAATTACCTCCCCTAGCAGTCCAATAAATAACTTTATGACCCCTCTTGTGCAAGTCATTAAAATAATGAATTCGGCTATGCATTGGTCTAGCCAACTCATAATTTCCTCTACTATCAGTGCAAATAGTGCCGTCAATGTCTACGATGAATGTTTTCATTTAATTTGTGGAATTGGTAATTGTAACAATCCTATCAACACAATCTTTGAAATGCATATTTTTACCAGATATATGATGAAGTCTTTCTAAATGTTTATATTTAAAACACATAGGATTTATCCACCAATCCTCCCAAGGGTGAGGAATAAGACCAGTAATATGCTCATGAAATGACACGTTTTCAAATAACAAATTATATCCACAAGTTTTTAAAATCTCTTTGGAGTTAGACTTACAAACTTTAACTTCATCAATAGATCTTTCTCCACCATACCATGTGCCACATACTTCTTGTGTTCTAACATAATGGTAGTCGTGTTCAAAAGTCATAAATATAAATTTAAACCCATTTTCTAAAAGATTTTTAAGAGTTTGTAAATTTGCAGAATCAACATCAAGTGATATGTAATGTATTATCTTTTGAGGAAAATGTTTGTTTAAAAGTTCCATGAACTCATCACTCGTAGAATCCATTTGATAAAAGGGGCTTTGTCTTTTTTCTTTAAATTCTTCAGAATAATTCTCTATGTCAACACAAATACCTGACCAACCATTCTCTTCTAGGAGTAAGGTATTATTTTTTTCTACAGGATGACGGCATCCTATATCTAAAAAAGTAAGAGAATCCGTATTTTTAAATAAATTGAGAGCAGCTACATCCTGCATTTCATTGCTATAATACGTAATTTCTTTGTGATTTGATTCTAATTGTTCTTCAATCATTGGTTAGTCTATTTATTATTTGTGTTGTGCTGATATCTTCAACAAAAGGAATAACTTTTAATATGGCTGAACCTTTTGCTTTTACTTCCGATTTATTTAAAGAGCTTTCATCGTAATCTCCTCCCTTGCACCAAAAATCTGGCTGGAGTTCTTTTAAATGTTTCGCTACAGTTTTTGTATTAAAAATAAAAACATAATCAACAGCTTCATGACAAGCGACAGTATATGCTCTTTGTTTAGCAGATAAAATCGGTCTACCTGCCCCCTTCAAGTTTTTAACACTTGCATCCCCATTAATTGCAACAACTAGTTTAGAATTTAAGCTACATGCACTCTTCATTGTATTTAGTAGACTTGCATGACCAGCATGAAACAAATCAAAACATCCATTTGTGAAAATAAAAAACTTTTTAATTCCGCACTTTTCTAGCTCTCTAGAAAATTCTCTTTCTCTTTTTATTTCTTCAAAAGAAATTATCTTTTTATGCTTCATATCGTTGCCACTCCTTTTTTCCGTATCACTTTTTGACAACAATCTTGAGCCAAGAGAATGGCTGTTTCAATATTTTTTGTCGTTGCATAAGCGTAAGACAGAGCGGCTAAGAAAGTGTCGCCAGCCCCAGAAACATCTCTCACTTCAGAAGGAGACTTAATAGGATAATCTTTATTATTATACCAGCAACCCTTAGAGGCTTTTGTTACAATTACGTTTTGGGCTAAATGTTTCCAACCGTTTTCCAAATATTCTTTTTCATTGATTTTGATAAAAGTAAAAGCATCTGCCCATTCTACATTAAATCTTTTTTTAGTATCTAAAAAAGAAAGTTTACTTCTATTTCCAATTTCTCTTAGATCAGATTCTTTTAAGAATCCCTTGTTGTAATCTGAGACAACTACAGCATCATAATCTTCGATATTAGAGGGGAGTTCGCCACAGTAAGGATAAGAGTCTGTATCTACCCTTAGTAGCATTTGGTTCGACTGCGTGTCTACATATCTAGTTTTATGACCATCTGATTCATTCGTAAACAAATCAATTTGATTTTTATATGGGATATCTTTATGGGTATCTTCGTCAAGAGCTATTAAATTCCTATATACATTTGTAGCCATGCCCAAATTATCTACTCCATTTTCTGGAACAAATACTGGAGCAGGAGCCTCTGGACAAAGCCTCTCTGATTTACCGTAACAAAACCTGTCGCTACAGGTTTCCCCTATAACAAGAAATTTCATTTTTGAGAATCTCCCTTTTTTATTCTATAAGAATCTTCGTCAAAATGTTGAGTGCTAACTTCAAAAACACTGGAATCTTCTAATGCAGTTAATTTATGAGGGGTGCAGGGCTTCAAATGGACTACATCTCCTTCACCTAATGTCCTCTCTTTTTTTTCAGCCCTTTCTAAATCAAAAAATTCTATTTTCAGGCTCCCTTTAGTTACACACCAAGTTTCCTCTTTTAAAATATGGTAGTGCATAGAAAAAGAAGACCCCTCGTTAAAACGAAGAATCTTCCCACAATACTTTTCATTGTTAGTTATCCAAAGCTCATCACCCCAACCTTTTCGGTGCGCTTCTAGTCTAGAAAAAACAGGTTCAATACTCATTTAGAGTATTATATCCTGCTGAACAGATTATTCAAGCAGTAATTAATCTTCTGCTTTGTCTTTCGCTTTACCGATATTTAACGCCGCCCAGTCAATTAGAGAATAGATCTTTGCCCAAATGCTACCCTTTTTGGGAGTAGGGGTTGCTGCGGTAATAGCAGAAGCAAACGCAATCGCGGCAGTTACTACGCCGAACCAAGGATTGTCTTCAAGTAATTTAATTAAAATGTCCATAATATTTTTATGTGTTCTCTTTATATTACACAATGTGAAAAATAGCGGGAATAATTATATTTTATTATAAGAGTATGTGCAGCCTATATCGTATTCTGTAGCGTTATAATATTGCCAACCATAATCCACCCAACCCGCCCATTCTGTTCCCCCAAAAGATTCTCCAACTAAAGGTGAGAATCGAGAAATATCCGATATCTCTTCTTCTTTTACTGTAGAGGTCACAATATATTTTTTACTTATATGTGGATAACAGTTTGCTATATGTATTGGGCCACTATTTATACCTATAAAGATAGCGCTTTGCGCTATAATTTTTACAGATTCCCACAACTCAACACCCCTCTTGTCTATAAATGGGGAAGAATTATCTTCAATGGACCCCACTTGGATAATATCGTAATTATGATATCTCTCTTTTATTGTTTTTAAAATACGATATGGTATATATCTACCAGCAGTGCCGCTTGGACCAACGTGAATTGATATTTGTGTAGGCTTTACCTTTTTGGGATCTTCATATCTATAAAGTCTCGGCCCTCTTGGGAAATCCATTTCCAACATTTCAAGAGAAGGTTTTATTCCCGCAGCAAGATAAAACCAATAAGACCTAGATAAATTGCTAATTTGAGTATCTTTTCTCCACAATTGACGAATACCCTTAGAATCACCACTATAAATGGCGGGCAAATGAATACGTTCGCCATTTGGTTTTTTTAATTTTAATTCTGGAAAATCTACATCTCTAACGACATAAGGATTATAATCAAAAATCCAACTTTTTTTTACATCAATTAATTTTTTACCATGCTTTTTATAAAAAGCTTCTGGTATTGAGCTTAATTGAATTTTATCTCCTATAGCATAAGCTCCCTCAATGTCAATAGCAAATTCCACTACTCTACAATGAAATAGATACTGGCGCTATTTCCTCTAGTTCTTCGCAAAGTCTATCTATTTCGTCTCTTTGCATTTTTCTAGCTCTTATCCTTAGTTTTGCAACCTGTTCCCCAAAATCTCGAAACTGTTCGTCTTGATCAATATTACACTTTGCCTTATTATCAAAAATAAAAGTATCAAACACCTCATATCTAATTGGGTCGATACACTTTTCAATAGGGTCAAATGTGGAATTTCCTACGACATAATCAAAGATGTCATACCTGCTAACCTTGATTTTAACTTTTTCCATTTTCATATTATAAATAGAAAAATAGAGATTTCTACAAAATTTATTTAGTTGGCAAATAAACTTCTTTTGACATTATATTATTTGTTTCTCTTCTAATAATAACAATTGGATCATCGTAAAAATTAGTATCAATAAGTTTATCCTTGTTATATTTCCAGTAATCTAAAGCTTCTTTTTCTTTATAAAATTCTGGGATGTCTGCAATGGGTTCATACTTAAACCCTCTATCTTTTGCTATAATGTAAACTTGGCTATATTTTTTCATTTTCAGAACTCAAGCTTTATCGCTTTTGAAGTGCCAGCTAAACCAAGGTAAACATTTTTACCTTTAACTGTAGCACAAGTAGAGTAGCCAGTCCCAAGGCTCATTATACCAGAACCCTCTTTAACTGTGTCTTTATCATCCATAAAACTATACTCGTAATCTTCCCATTGGATCTCTTGAGTAAGCGGGTTTACCCTAAAACATTTGGTATCACCCCAGAATGCACTGTAAAGCCAACCATCAGGGGCTAGGTAACCATGAAAATTTTTATTTTTATTAGCTACCTTCAAATAGTCTGTTGGCAAATCAATCTCCTCATAACTATCATCAGCACAATCAATAATTAGAATCTTTTTCCCCGTCCTTGGTAGGCAGAATACCTTATTAACACTTGGAACATAAGTAGCTCCAACATACTTCACACTAAATCCAGAAACTCCAGAAGTGACAGGCTTACCTTCCAGCAAGAAAGAGTCACCATTCTGATCTATCTTGAGAATTTTGCTTCCTAAAGCTGGCGGCATATAAATGTTGCCATCTGAATCTGCTGCTGCTCCCCACACATGACCAAAGAATCCTGTTTGTGGAGGAGTGAATGACCCAACCTCACCAGTTTTAATATTTAAAGTATAAATTTTTAATGTCTTGGTATAAGAGGGCATATAAATAATGCCATTAGCCCCTTCTGCACCAGATCTAATTTGAGGGCAAGAAGTAAATTTCTTTTCTAAAGTAATCTCACCAGTTGACCTTTTCAACTTAGCTATAGAGCTAGAATATGCTGGCAAGAAATAAGTATAACCATCAGAAGCTTCTACATTGCCAATAAAACCATGACTTCCGTCAGTATTTCTTTTGATAGAATCAGTAAGAGTGTCTGTCTCAATATACATATCGGACTTGTAACCCAAGGAATGAATGACTCCGCTATCATCAATTGCCATTGTGCGGGTTTTTGTAAGGTTGCCGACTATTTCGTTTTTTAAATATTTAAAATTCGGCCAAGGAGAAACAGCCGATTCGATACCCACGCTCGTTGAGCCGATACCCACGCTCGTTGAGCCGATACCCACGCTCGTTGAGCCGATACCCACGCTCGTTG
>Ga0315315_10000030_pt1 | contig 109473 bp, 111 predicted proteins | sample M140m3416metaG_FD_203699 | JGI IMG/M metagenome (GOLD analysis project Ga0315315, IMG submission 203699) | Ammonia-oxidizing marine archaeal communities from Monterey Bay, California, United States - M1 40m 3416 | ecosystem: Environmental > Aquatic > Marine > Intertidal zone | place: USA...
CGCAACGCCATCCGGCAAATTTATTATACACTCTGGTGACTCGATGATTAAAGTGCCATAATGAGTGAAGTGGGAGTTCGGATTGCCAACGTTTTTCCCATATTCATAACTGTATGTACCTGCTTCTTGTATTGTATGGCCATTCTGCACGCTAATGCCGTTAATTTTTGCATATCGCTGGTGACCTACTTCTAAAGAGACATAGTACCCTGGTTGGAATGTATATGAGGCAGTATAATTATCCCCGTGTGAATCCTCGAATGTGTGTGTTTGATCACCCACATTCGGGTCTGTTTCATCATCAGATAAGGTCATTCTTTTATTATATATATATATATTTTTTTTTTTAAGATTATAATAACGTAATATATTTAAAAGATTATGTATATATATATTTATATGGGTATACCTCTTTATTTTAAGAGTTGTATAAAAGATTATAATAATATATGTTCACCATCTACAGAAAAAATACAGTTAGATAATTTATTTTTTGATTTAAATTGTTTAATTCACCCTTGTTGTAATGGAGAAAAAGATGAATTAGTCATGTATGATAAAATTTTTTTAGAAATGACTAGGATTATTAATTTAGTTGATCCAAAAAAACTTATATTTATTGCAATTGATGGACCTTGTCCTAAACCTAAAATGATTCAACAAAGGTTAAGGAGATATAAATCTGCTAAAGAAAAAAAAGAATGGGATACAAATGCAATTACACCTGGAACAGATTTTATGAATAACTTAGAAATATTTATTTTTAAAAATATTAATAAATTTTCTAGAAAAGTAATATTTTCATCAGCCAATGAACCAGGTGAAGGAGAACATAAGATATTTGATTATATTAGAAATAATAATATAGACAGCAATGTTATTTATGGTCTAGATGCAGATTTAATTATGTTATCAATGATTTCAACTTCTACAAATATATATCTTATTAGAGAAAGAACTGAATATAACTTTGAGGGAATGGATTGTGATTATATATATTTAGATATACATAAATTGAAACAAGCAATAATAAATAATATTAAACCAAAAGAATATAATTTAACAAATGAATCTTTAATTAATGATTATATATTTATATGTTTTTTTATTGGAAATGATTTTATACAACATACACCTAGTATTAATATTAGATATAGAGGTTTAGATCACTTAATAAATACATACAAAGTATTATGTGATAAATATCAGGGAAACTATTATTTAATAGATAAAGAAAAAGAACAAATTATAAATATTAATTTTTTAAAAGAATTTATTCATGAATTATCTATTAGAGAGGATGATAGAATTAAAGATATTTTAAATATTAGAGATAAACAAGAAAATAAATTTAAAAAAATGTATAATAATGCAAAAGATAAAGAAGATTTTAGTCATCATATACCAGTTATATTCCGAGATAAAGAAAAAGAAGTATTTAGAGAAATGAAATATTGGAGGACAAATTATTATATGGAGAATATATTTAGAAAATGTTATAGTCCAGCATATGAAGATATCTTAATTGAAAAAATAGATGATATGTGTCATAATTATTTACAATCACTATTCTGGTGTATTAATTATTATTTAAAAGGAAATATAGCATGGAGATTTTCTTACAATTATTTTGAAGCTCCTACATTTTTTGATTTATATAATTATATAAAAAATATAGATAAAATAGAAATTGATAGGGATAATAATCCATATACACCGATAGAACAATTAAATATGGTTATACCAAATGAAAGTATAAATTTAATAAAAGATACTAGTTTAAGGGATAGTAGTAAATTTCCAGAAAATGCAAAAGAATGTCATTTATTAAAAAGATATTTATGGGAATCATATCCTATATTACCTAATTTGTAAATTAAATTAAAAAATTATATATCATCTAAATCTATATCAGATTCAGGACCATCGCTATTCTCATCCAACAAATCAATGTTTTCATCATCGGAGTCACTGATAGAGAATGGATCTTCTCCACTATAGATATTTGTATCTTCAAGAGTAAATGAAATAGGGATTTCATTTTTTTTCTGTAATTTTCTAGATTCTTCGGGCATATATTTGTGGATAATACTAGCTTTCTTATCTTCAAAATCCCAAGGTGTTATTAAAACAACATCTAATCTATTAATCCATACCTTTTTTCTCATATTTCCTCTTACAATACTAGTTCTTTCGATACCATCGGTCCCCATTGTAATGAATCTCCCATTGCCTGAAACAGTTGTTACATGAGCATACATTTCATCTTCTTCCGGTAAAATTAGCTCTTTATTAGCTTTCGGAGCATTCTTGCCTTTTCTTCCACCTTTACCACCTGTTTTATTTCTAGGCATTATGGATTGTATATATATATATATAATAATATTACTTTATATATATTTACATTACAATATCGCCACCTCATCCACCCATCATCATATGTGAATTAGGTTTCTTTTCGGGGGCACCGCCTCATCCACCTTTCATGGGTTTTTTATGGGCATGTCCTCACTTGTGTTTATGTTTATGTTTCTTTTTCTTTTTGTGATGAGGAGGGTGTGGTGTTCTGCCAAATATTCTTTCATATAAACTTAATTTTTTCTTTTTACCTCCAACTGATTTCTTGCTTTTTTTCATAGAGAAAGTCTTTGCTTTTGCATTTAATTTCTTACCCTTTTTCATAGAAAAAGTCTTTGCTTTAGCATTTAAAGCTTTTTTAGTTTTAGGTTTAAAAGTTTTAGCTTTAGCGCTTAATCTTTTAAGAGTACATTTTTTTGCTTTTTTAGGGCAAGATCTACGTTTACCATTAGGACATCTTTTCATCGTTAATTTTCCTCTAGCCATTATTATAATATAAAATAGATAAAATTTTATAATTAAAAGAATATAATTAAATAATTATTTATTTGGACCAGTTAGAAGCAGCCTTTTTAAAAGCAGCTTTGTGGCTCATTTTAGGATTCTGCTTTTTTATTTTCTTAATTTCACAGCTCATAAATTTAATGTATGATCCTTTTTTAGCAGCCTTTTTCTTTGCTTTCTTCTTTCCAGCTTTCATAGAGCAAGGTTTCTTTCCAGCTTTCATAGAGCAAGATTTCTTTCCACCTTTTTTCATGGAGAAAGTCTTAGCTTTAGCATTTAAAGCCTTTTTAGTTTTAAGTTTAAAAGTTTTAGCTTTAGCGCTTAATCTTTTAAGAGTACATTTTTTCGCCTTTTTAGGGCAAGATCTGCGTTTACCATTCGGACATCTTTTCATTGTTAATTTTCCTCTAGCCATTATTATAATATATAATAGAAAAAAGTTTATAATAAATTATTATTTATAGATTTTAAACTATTCAATGCTTTTTTAATATCATTAAGAGAAGGTACATTAATTTCTTTTTTTTGAACGACTTTCTTCTTAGGTATTATTTTAAAAGTTGTAATTTTCTTTTTTCCAAAATTAGGTAAAGGTGGAGGTGGTGGTATGGGTTTTTTTATTATTTTAGGATATTCTTCAACAAAACAATAATTTTCTAAATATATAGGTATATCTATTTTTGCTTGCAATAAATACCATTGAAAATATATTTCATTTTCTATTATCCAAAAACCCTGTAAATTAATTAAAAAATTACCATATGTATTTGTTATCATTTTATCTAGTTTATTTTTAGTTTGATCAAAAATTAATAAGTTATCTTGAACTTTTAAACGCATCATGATATCTTTATCTCCATATTTAAGATAATTTATAGCTTTATAAGTATTTTTATATTTATTTGCTATTTTTAGATATATAACATCTAGATTATGTTTAAAATTTTCAATACTCTTATCATTTATTATATTTCTAAATGATAAATCTATAAAATCTTTATCATATTTATTATTTATACCATATTGTGTATATAATTTTGGTGTTTGCATTATTATTTCTTCTTTATCATATAATAAAGGAACAAATGTATAACCATCAGAATAAAACTGATTAATTTTAATATTAATTTTTTTTTTATCAACGATATCGTTGCTTAATATAATCATTACATTATTAATATTTAAAAATATTTTTAAATATTATATCAGTATTATATAAAATATGTCAGAAAATTGTTTTATTTGTGGTGATAACACTAAAAAAAAATTATTTTATACAATGAATTGTAATCATTGTGCACATTATGAATGTATTATGAAAAGCTTTAGTAATTCCAAGGGTATAAATGAATGTCCATATTGTAGAAAAACACATGGTTTATTACCTATGGTAAATGGAATAAAAGCACCTGTTAGAAATGTACATTATTATACTAATAATCAATTAAATAATATAATGAACGAATATAAACTAGTCAAATGTAAATATACACTTAAAAGTGGTAAAAATAAAGGAAACTTATGTAATAATAATTGTATTATAGGGTTTGAATACTGTGGTAGACATAATCAGTGTAAAACTGTTGAAGGTCCATTAGCACCTCTACCCGGATCAGCTAACCAAGAATAAGCATTATCATCAACCCTTTGTGTGACAACTCCGGGAGCAAAATAAGGTCTATTTAATTTAAGTAATGTTGAATTATTATTTGATACACATTCTGCAGGGATATTTTTATTTTCTAATTTAACACCGGCACCATCCCAATCATTCATATGTTTCTTACAGAATGGTCCGAATTCAACTTGTGGCATGCCTTCTGGAAAATATTCTCTAGTATAATCATCTAAATTACTATTATTTAACCCATGTCTATTTATCATATATAGAGAATTTTCTAAACTAGTATTATTAATACCTATTAATCTAGAATATTTTCTATAATTTTCCTCTAATATAGATATTACATCTTTATTAAACATATTAGAATCCTGTAAAAATCCTTTAGAGAATATTGTAAAATCATATCTGTTTAATATATTATAATTAGAGCTAAATTGGTTTCCGATTGAATTAATAATAACTTCATTTCTATTATTTAGTTTAACAAAATCAGTAAATATCTTTAATGTATAATAATTTCTAATATCATAAATAAAAGCTACAACAACATATCTTTTATTTCCATGAATATCAATTTGTTCATAAACTTGATCAATTTTCTTTAAATAATAATCTAAACGATTATCTAAAAATTTAATATGTTGAATAATTAAACTCATTACATCGATGATATAAACATTCTTATTTTCTGGTAATGTGTTTCTGGTATAGATTGAAGTATTACAGTCCCCGTGCAATTTAATTTTATTTTTTGATGACATTTGTTCAAATATATGAATCATTGAATCTTTTGGATCTACAAATGAATCTGACCTTAATAAATTTCTATTTCTCAAAGTATTTACGCGTATATTATCTTCAAATATCATTTCGTATGGACTATTATTCCTAGATTGTAAATACATTATAAAAAATAATATTACAACTATTAAAACTAATACACTGGCTTTCATATAATATAATATATATTATATTAATATTTATAAATTATACAATATATTTTTCTTTATTTTTTAATAAATTATATATATAATTATAACTTTCAACAATTTGGGGTTCACTTCTCCCACCAGTAATAATAATTTTCCCACTATTAAATATAGCAATTGTTATTTTTTTACAATCTCCATCACCATTGCCTTTACCTTTTCCATTACATATATTTGTACAATTACATACTCCATTATTATTAAAGGCTGTATTAAAATAATATTTCATATTTACACCTGGATACATAATAGGTTCAAAAGAAGAATAAATACCTAAATTAATTAGATCCCTATGTAATTTTTCCCTATTAACTTTATATTTAATATCAAAATCACTATTAATTAATACAATGTCGTAATCACTAATATTAAGATCTCCTTCAAATATAGGTGTTTCTTTATTATTTAGTTTACTTAGTTCTTGAATAAGAACATCTATAGTCTCCTTACCTTGATCTGGGTTTTTTAACCCAGTCATTTGTATTTTACCATTATTAAATACCTTTACATTGATAAGTTTTTTATTAAATATATGGATTGTTATCTGATTAAAGAACATTTTTCTAACAGTTTTTTTTCTAGTTTTTTTTAAAGCTTTTTCAGAGTATCCCTTTGACATATCACTTTTATATTGAACATACTTAATTACATCATTTATTTTTATAGAATTATATAAATTATCTAATTTTATCTCTTCAGAAATTTTACATACAGCAGTCATAGTAGATATCCGTAAATTCTCCATAATTAATCAATTTAAAGTATATAATTAATCTTTAAATGTTTTTTTCAAATTATTTATATTTATATTTATATTTATTGCATTTTCATATGTTGACCTTGACCCTTAAGCTTCATCTGTTGCTGCTTTCTATTTAATCTTCTTATCTGCAATTCATCTATTTCTGGCTCTGAATCTGAATCTGTGTCGGAATCACATTCCATTGTCCCTAATGTATTTTTAACCATTTCACTATTTAATTCATCTTTGGGAGAAAGCATGTAAGCAATATCAATCATAATATCTGTTAATATTTCCCGATTACATATAAATCTATAACCATTTAGAAGCATCTTTAGATATAAATTTTTCATATCTTCTTCATAATTATTAATGGTAATATCATTCTTTTTAATAAATTCTAAAAATTTTTCATGGGAATTTTCTAAATTAATTATAGTTGTTTCTTCTGTCATTTTTAATTATTTATAAATAACTTACTTTTAAATATGTATATATAATAATGGTATTTGACATTGAATCTATGACAAAAAAATTAAATGATATCGAAATAGAAAAAGATAAACTAAATGAGGAATTAAAACAAACAATAACTAATATATGTGATAAAGATATAACACAACAAACAAAGGAAATTAAATATTCAATGTATGATGGAAAAGAAAGGGAATATCAAATACAAAATGATAAATATAAAGAACTTATATCTGGATTTTCTGATGCTTATTTAAGTATGTCAGATTTTTATGTTGGTCCAGAATTACCCAAAGATTATATAATTTCAAATGAAACATACTTAGATAATATCCCAGAATTATATGCTATATTTATATTTTTTGCATTATTTCAAGAAAATTTAGAGCAAATTAATAAATCTATGCACGAATATGATGTAGATTAATTATCATAGTCATCGCTTTTATCATCATTATATAATTTAAGAGATCTATAATATTTATTTTTTTTATTATAATATTTATTTAAAATACTATTTTCTTTTCTTTCTTTATCCGTTTGTGCATCAATATCTTCATATTCACTATATTCAAAATATAGTTCACCTTCTTTAATATTATCTTTTAAATCCGAAGGTTCAATATAAATATATTCTAAATAATTCTCTTTATCATATGATGGCCAACCAAATTTATATAATAAATCTATAAATCTATATAAATGTTCTTTTATTTGATCTGTTTTATCAAATGATTTATAGATTTTATCTATATTATCAGGGTCCTTTGTAACAATTAATTTATCAAAATCTGGAGGTTTAACAAGTTTTTCATTAAGTATTTTTTTTAATAATTCATCTTTAAATTTATAATATGCTTTAATATTATTAATAATTTTATCTTCTATAATCCTTTCTTTATTATTATTCTTACCTAATTCATCATCTAATTTAAATAAATCTATATATCCAATAATATCTTTTTCTCCATCTTTTGGAATACCTTTAATACGTATATATGTGTTATTCTCAAATAATACATTCTTTATTTTACCATCATCAATGTACCCAATTGGTTTATATCCATTCTTTTTATCCTTAATATGTTTATAACTTATATTTGAATTTTCTGCATTTAAATCTTTAAAAAATAATATATTATTTTCATTAATATCTTCAATTCTATTTAAACTACATGGGTAAATAGGGAAAAATCCATTCTTATCATTAATAATATGTGTCACTTTATTATTTGAATTTATATAATATTTTTTATTTTTAAAACTTTTTATATACAAATCTTCATATAAATATATATTTTCAGGAATATTATCTTCATAACTATTCTGTATTTTTTCTATATCTGTATATAATTTTTCTATTTTTTCATTTAACCATTTTTGTGAACATGTATTATCGGTGCCTTTGTTTATAATATAATTTTTGTTTTTAATAATATTATCCCACCATTGTTTATCTGTAGTATTAAAACCCCCCGATTGTCCTCTATTTATTTCACCTTCATTATAACCTTCTTCATATCCATCTGGGTCATATCCGACTTCATCATAGGGCATACCTTCATTACCGTCTTCATAACCTTTCTCATAAGCTTTTTTATAGCGATCTTCTTCTTCTAATCTATTATAATATAAGAGACTATACTCATTAGTATTTTTTAGAATTAAAGTAAATTTATCATCTTCATTTATCCCCCAAAATAAATCAAAGGGAACTTTTATTTTTAAACTACCATTGTATTCTTCAAAAATCACATAATTTGTTTCTTTGTATAAATACATTATTATGGGTAAAATATATTTATCATCGTGATCAATATCATCACCTTCTTCTGCCTCAGGGTTAATATAATTTATATAATTTTCTATAGATTTTCTATCATTAATATTAAAAGCATTATATATTTCACCACCACCAGCTTTCCTATATAATATATTATTCTTTTTATCTTTCAATTTTTTAATTAAATCTTCTTTTAATTTTTTTATACGTTTATATTTTTTATGATTAATAAAAAGATTTTGAATATCTATACGTAATTCTTTCATATCATAACCATAATATATTTTTGCCATAATATCACTAAATGAATTATAATATGTAAAATATGCATCGAGCATGTCTCTAAAATCTTTTTCTCTAAACTTTTCTAATATATCTGCAGGTATCTCATTTCCCTTTTTACCATCTTTAGTATATTCTGTAGTTTTTTCTATTATACTTTTAGTTATATTTTCATTACCTTTCCATTTTTCATATAATTCTCTAAAAATAAAATACATATCTTTTGAGAAATTATCATTCATATATTTTTGAACACTTATACTAGTTGGTAATCCATCTATATTTTTAACTTTATCTATATATTTAGAAAATATTTTATGTACAATCTTACCATCGGTTGGTTCATTTATTGTAGATGGCAATCCATATGCTGTTTTCTTCCATATATCTTTGTTTGCTATTTTAATCATGTTAAAATTATCATCAACTGCTTCAACTACAGTTTTTCCACTTTTGAATCCTCTATTATCTAATAATACTATAAAATTATCATAATCTGATTCCCCTTCTTTATCAGTAATATTATATTTCTTTAATAAATATTGTAAGAAAATATAATTAATTTTATATATATTTTCTGAATTATATTTATCTAAATTTTTTTCTTTATTAGCAATTCGTATTTGTTCCTCTATACTATTTTTAACTTTATTAAATGGAATTAATATTTCTTCTTTATTATTAGTATAATATGATTCTACATTATTAATTAATCCTTTTATTTCTTCTTCATCGTAAATTTTATTTCCATAATCTATATTAATAATACTAACCAATAAATTAAATATACCATTAAATTTTATTGAGTTAAACCCAAATGTATTCTTTTGTTTATAAATATCTTTACAATCTATATCATTAATAATTAATTCAGTTCTTTTTAATTCTTTTTCTAGCAATTTCTCATATTCTTTAAAATCTTTTTTCTTAATGGCTTTTTTTATTTGTTCTTTATATTTAACTATATCATTAGATATATCATTATTTAAAAATCTCTCTAAATCTTGGTTTATTTCAGTATTTTTGTATTTTTTTGGTAATTCATTATTAAAATTTTCTTCTGGAAATTGTCTTAAATAATTTATTATTTCTGATTTTTTTATTTCTTTTACAATCTTTTCTTTTTTCTCTTTAACTCTTGTATCAAAACAACAAGGCATACCATATTTTTTAGGATGTATCCATGGTGTTTCTATCTTACTAGTATCTACAGGGACATATTTAGATACATCATTGCCAGCAGTCCTCCAATAACTATGTTTCCTTTTAATGACATCTTTATTTTTAATAAGTTCTTCAATATTTTCAGGTAAATTATTAGGATCTAAACTAAGATTTTTTCTAGTATCCCAATAAATTGGACATATATAGTTATTTTCTTCTTTCTTTTCTTCAGTTGAACCAACTTTTAATACTTTACCATATGACTTTCTACCAGAACCCAATTCTTCTGATTCATTAATATTTTGTAATTCTGCATTAGTAACTACAACAGGTAATCTATCATGTGAATTCTGACATAATTTAGAATATTGTTGATTTACAGGGATATTTGGATAATCCTTTTGTTTCCAAGAAAATAAATCTTTATCTTTTTCTTTTAATCTTTTATTTAATGTTCCTGCACCACCTCTAAATACCTCAACATCAGAATCAGAATCAGAATCAGAATCAGAACCGAAATCAGTTGTTGCTTCCAAAGAAGGCATTCTTTGCAATTGAACCGTATCTTGACGCACTAATGTAGTATCTTGCGTTGGTTCTGCTATTCTTTTTGCTTCAATATCAGCTTTATCCAATTTATTAACACATTTATCTATTTTTTCAAAATCTTGGACTACTTCATCTTTAACAACTTTTCTATATTCTGATAAGAAGTAATCTAAAAATCGAATAATATTTTTCATTTCAAAGTCTGAACTAATATTAGAAACTTCAAAATATACTCTTTCATTATTAGGTCTTAAATATAATGTTATATCAGCGCCAGGGTTTATCCCGGATGGAACAAATAATTCATTTTCATATTTATCTATTTTTTTCTTTTTATTTAAATCTTGTAACATATCATCAACAATTTCTGTTGCTTTTACTTGTTCAATCATAAATTGTTCAACAATTACTTCTTTAATATCTTTTTTTATTTCTTTCATATCTGCAATAAATTCATTTCCTTTAATCTTATCATTATATAATTTTATTATTTGTTCTTGAATATTATCTATTTTAAAATAATCATCTACTCTTTTATATTTAATTTTAATAATATTGTTATCTTCATTTGTATCATCTAAATCTACATATGTGTTATTATTTTTTAAAAATGTTTCTATTCTACTTTTATATAAAAACATATCTTGAATTCCTTCATTATTTATTAAATCATACTTATTCTTATTATATTCTAAATCTATTTCTATTTTTTCAAAATCATTATTAATTGCTTTTTTATCAATATTTGTTATCTTACCATATATATTGTCTTCAATATTATCTTTTATATATTTGTTAATAGCATTCGTATATATATCTAACTCTTGTTTATCTTTAATAATAACATGTATGTCTCCATTTTTGGATATTTCGAGAGATACATATTCATTTTCGACTTTTATAACAATAATTAATGTATTTGTATAATTTTTATGTCTAATGAAATTTTTAACATAAATATAATCGCCTCTTATCCATTGTTCATATTGTTCTCTTGAAATATTATTGGTTTCAATATCTTCTTCATATAATTTATAAAATGAATCTGTATATCCATTTAATACTAATTTTATAAATGGAACATTTTTATCTGCAGATAAATCATAAAATAATTTAATTATATTAATATCTGTATTCCCTGTATTTTTTATATCAACATATGTATATTTCTTATTTCCTGTTAAATTATCGGGAGAATTATCTATAAATTTAATAATTTGGTTATTATTACATTCTTCAATAGTTTCTATATTTTTAATATATTTCTTATTTTCAGGTGATTTAGATAATTTAATATATTCTTTTATACTTTTTTCTTTTTTTATATTTGGCCAATATTTTTTAATAAAACTATAATAATATTCTGGAGTATAATCCTCTTCTTCTTCTTTTAAAATATCTAACAAACATACATAATTTAAATCAGTATTTTTTTTAAATTTAGAATGTATAAGTTTAGTATCTATATCATCTATATCTTGACGATATGATTTGCCATTGTTATAAAATATTTCATCTATAGTTTGATCATCAATATCATATTTAATATCCGTATTAGTATATTTAAAATTAATTGGACCATCTTTATCATATACATATAAGAAATCAGGTGTTATATTATTTTCATAGGTTTTGTTATATTCTAAGCATATTTTGCTTAAAAGGTTAAATATAGTATCATCATCAACAATTTCTATGGATGATAATTTATTAATATTAAATTTAATTTTATGATTAGACATATCTATATATTATTAACATTATAAAAAAAACTTAAAAACGATAAGGACTTTTATTAACATTCATACCACAATAATTTACGGGACTTTTAGAATAATCAACAGGTGTATATACGCCGGCTTCTTCACTTTTTTTTAATAATAAATCCATATTTTCCCAAAATCTATCTGTATGGCCAATTTCATTTGTCATTACATGGGTTAATTCGTGTAATAAAACAAACATAATCGTATTTATATCCCGAATAATAGAATTATCTGTATTTCTTAAACATAAAGAAATTTCTTCACCTTTATTTAGCGAATAAGCTTTATAAGATTTATTGTCTAAGTTTTCTACAAGAGAATCTGGTTTATATCTATCTATAAGACGTATAAATCTTTCATCTTTACTATTTTTTAAAGAATCTAATAATTTGATAACATTCTTATTTATTTTGGCTAATAAATCAGCTATTTCTTGTTTATCGGGTGCCTCACCAACTCTATAACTCCTGCCATCAATATTAGACTTTACAAGAGTAATTTCTTTATTCTTAATATAATAATTAATTGCAATTACAACAATAATTATTAATAATAAAAAAATTGTAACTTCTTTCATATAAATATAAGTATATTATAAATTTGAAAAATCTACTATTTAAGATTAATAATATAATATTCTAATATATTTATGATTAATGAAGAAACCGGGATTTTTGATATACATATATTAGATATACAATCAGACGATATACCAAGTAATAATGAAACAAAAAATTTGCCAGATGAATTTAATATTACTATATATGGTAAAACAATTAATGATAAAAATATAGTATGCAATGTTGCTGGATTTAAACCTTACTTTTATGTAAAAGTTCCAGAATCATGGACAAGAGATTATTTCAAGAAAATTTTCTTAAATCCAAAGTTTAAATATGATACTACATTGAATATTAATAGTAAATATTACCCTTGCGAAGTAGAAAAATCTGTCCATAATATAGATTTCTATGGATATGAATGGGACCATGAAAATGAATGTCAAAAAAAGTATAAGTTTTTTAAGTTAACATTTAATAATTATAGATCATTTTCAAAGTATAAATATGAAATAGTAAAAGTATTCAAAAAACTAGTAGAAAAAAAGAATAAATCAAAGATTCAAGAATGGGTTGATATATGTTCAGAAGAATGTGATTCTAATTTATATGAAGCAAATATTCATCCAATTATTAGATTTATTCATGAAACTAATATTAAACCATCTGGTTGGATTAGAATTAAAACAAAGCGAGGCGGGAAGAGGAAAAAAGCAATAATAGAAACAAATTCTGATAATCAAACATTTAAATGTGATTATGAAATTAATTGTGGTATAGAAAATATTGAACCAATAGACAATGATAATATGAGCAATTTAGTAATTGCATCTTTTGATATAGAATGTGATAGTTTAACTGGAGAATTTCCAAGAGCAGAAAAAGATTTAAAATCATTGAGTACAGAAATATATGATACATATATTGAATGGCTTAAAATGTTAGATATGGATTTAGATATAGATATAAAAAAAGAGTATATTAGAAGTTTAGTATTTAGTGCTTTTAAAAAAGATGGAGAACATTCAGATAATATAACATATGTTGATATTATTAATGGACCAGTATCAGAAGATTCAATCAATAATTTAGAATTTTTAACTGATGATTTTGTAAAAAATATGGATTCAAGTATGGAAAACAAATCAAGAAATGAAATAATTAAGAAAATACACATATTCTTAGATAGTGGATTAGTTAATGAATCGGGAAGAGATATTATTATAAAAAGTGATCCAATAATCCAAATTGGAACAGTCTTCTACCATATGGGGACAGGGAAATATGAAAGACATATACAAGTTATTAAAACTGACGAAAGTGAGGGCGATATATGCGATAGTCTAGACGAATATGATATTATTGTAGAACCTTGTGAATCTGAAGAAGAATTACTTTTAAGATGGAAAGATTTAATAAATGAAAAAAATCCAGATTTTATAACAGGTTATAATATATTTGGTTTTGATTTTAATTATATTGAAGAACGCATTAAATATTTATATAAGAAAGATAAGAAAAAGAATAAATTGTTATATAAAAATTTCTATAATTTAGGAAGAATTAATACTAAATCTAGTAATTATTTGCGAGATGTACCAAATTATAAGGGTGTATATGAACCAAAGCATTATTCAAAAGTATGTAAATTAATTAATAAAAATTTAACATCATCTGCTTTAGGATCTAACGATTTAAAGTATATTAATATGGATGGAAGAGTATTGTTTGATGTTGTTAAAGAAATACAGAAAGGTCATAATTTAGAATCATATAAATTAGATAATGTATCATCTTATTTCATGAGAGGTAATATATTACAAGCTGAATATGGTCAATTACAAAAGAAAAGGAAATATTGTTCATGGATAGATGGTAATAATGATTATAAGGTATTTATATTTAAGACAAATACAATTGGTCATCTAAAGAAAGGAGATTATATAACTATAAATGTTCATAGTAATATTGGAGAAACTTTACTGCTAAATGGTATGAAATTTAAATTACTAGATGACCCAAATGTTGAAAATAAGCATATTCAGGTAATTATACCATTAGATATTGTAATTAGCAAAGAAATTGAAAAATATAAACCACATAAAATTGAATGGTGTATGAATAAAGACGATGTTCCACCACAAGAAATATTTAGATTACATAAAGAAGGTGGATCAGCAGGTAGGGCAAAAGTAGCAAAATATTGTATTATGGATTGTGAATTATGTATCCATTTAATTAATTTATTGGATATGATTCCCAATAATATTGGTATGTCAAATGTATGTTATGTTCCATTTTCATATATATTCTTGCGAGGTCAGGGTATAAAGGTTACATCATTTGTCTCAAAAGCTTGTAATGAATATAATACCCGAATGCCAACATTAAAGAGTATTAAAGATGATGGTGGATTTGAGGGAGCTGTAGTATTAGATCCAAAAACAGGGATTTATGAAGAGGATCCAATTGTAGTTCTTGATTATGCATCTCTATATCCATCTAGTATCATTGAAAATAACTTTTCACAAGATAAATATGTGACTGATAAAGCTTATTTAGATTATCTAAAAACTAAACCCGCTCTAAATCCAGAATTAAATATTACAAATTATGATAAAGATAAAATGTATACAAAATACGATGAAGATATAGAAACAATACATTACGATGATTATAAAATGGAAAAGAAAGGTGAAACTATTAAGAAAATTAAAACAGGTGATAAAGTTACATGTCATTTTATTAAAAATAAGAAAGATGAAAAAGGCAATATAATTCCTTCATCACAAGGTATTATTCCTTTAGTATTACAATCTGTATTAGATGCTAGGAAAGCTACGAGAAAACGAATTAAAGAGCCAGGTGTATCTGAAAGTAAAAAGAAGGTATTAGATGGTTTACAGTTAGCTTATAAAGTAACCGCAAATTCTGTATATGGTCAATTAGGTGCTAGAACAAGCACAATATATATGAAAAAGATAGCAGCTTGTACAACATCTGTCGGGAGACAGAGAATTGATGATGCTGAAAATGGTGTAAAAGATTGGGCTAAAGATAAAGGTTATGAAGAACCTGATATTATATATGGCGATACAGATTCTGTATTTATTAAGTTTTCAAGGAAAGATTTAAATGGAAATACTCTAAAAGGAGATGAATTATTAAAACATTGTATTAGATGTGGTATAGAAGCAGGTGAATTTGTAGATGCTACATTAAGGAAACCACAAAACCTTGAATATGAAAAAACATTCTTTCCATTTATTCTTATATCTAAGAAGAGATATATTGGAGATAAGTATGAATGGGAAAAAGATGTAGATAATAAGAACTTTAAAAGAACATCGATGGGTATAGTAATGAAACGAAGAGATAATGCACCAATTGTAAAATATGTATTTGGTAATATTATTGAAAAAATTATGGTTGACCACAATTTTCGAGAAGCATTATTATGGTTAAAGAACACATTATTAGATATAAGTAAGGGGGGATTTCCTATAAATTATTTTATAATATCAAAATCATTGAGGGCAGATTATAAAAATCCAAAGGGTGTGGCACATAAAGTATTAGCAGATAGAATTGCTGAAAGAGATCCAGGTAATAAGCCAAAATCTAATGATAGAATTCCATATGCTTATGTAGATATTATTGATTATGATATAGTATTTGATAGAAATAATCAATATAAGAGTGGTAAGAACAAAGGCAAAGATAGAAAAAAATCAATACTTCAAGGAAATCGTATAGAACATCCAGAATATATAGAAAAGAATAAACTAACAATTGATTATGGATTTTATATAACGAATCAAATTATGAATCCAGTAAAACAAGTATTAGATTTAAATGAATCATCATTAGAAGAAAATAATAAAATATTTGAAGAATATTTAGAAACAGATAAAAAATTATATGGAAAAATGGAAAAATATAAATAAATTAAAATATCTATTATATTATAACATGTTAACTATGCTTGGAGGAGCAGCTAGCAAAAAACTAGAAAAATCAATGAACTTTAATAGTTCTGGTATATTTTTTACTATTGTAGTAATATTTTTTATAAAAGTATTACTAGTCCAGTGGTCATATAATAAGGTTTTCCCTGTTCTTAGAAATAATATGGGTTACAGTGGTGAATTTAAACCGTTAACTTTTGGAGAAAGTATTTTAGTAGTAATACTATTTAATAATCTTTTTTAAGGAAATTATGTATAATTTTTTATATTATAATATAATATAAATGGGAGGAGGATTAATGCAGTTGGTAGCTTATGGAGCACAAGATATTTACCTTACAGGTAATCCACAAATTACTTTTTTTAAAGTTGTCTACCGTAGACACACTAATTTCTCAATGGAATCGATTGAACAAATCTGGAATGGAGATCCATTGTGTGGGCGTGCAACAGCAACTATAAGTAGAAATGGTGATTTAGTCCATAAATTATATTTACAACAAACATTATCAGTTAGATATACTAAAGAAGCTTTAGAACAATCAATATCTGATATTATTGGAGAAAGGTGTGATATTAGTACTCCAAATATGAAAAATGGTGGTTCATTTGTTTTTAATCCAGCCCATACAGGTATTAATAATATTGAAGTTGAAATCGGTGGTCAAATGATTGACAGACAATCTGGGAAATGGATGGAAGTTATATCTCAATTAACTGAACCGAATAGTGCTGGTATATTAGGTATTGTTGGACCAAATACAGGGACTAGATTTCAGAATATGGCCAGAGGTGGTGGTGTAGTTGTAACTGGATTAGGTTCTGTAGTAGATAAAATTGGTTCTGGGGATTCTCTAGCATTTGAAACATTCTTAGATGAATTTGATACTGATCCTACAAGTATTATAGAACAATTATTTAAATATAATGGTGAAACAGAAGCCATAACAAAATTTGATGCCTATGTTCCATTAAGGTTTTGGTTTTGCAATAATGCCGGATTAGCTTTACCATTAATCGCCCTTCAGTATCACGAAGTAAGGGTTATATTATCTATGAAAGAGCAAGCAGTAAATGAATCTTCTTTATGTTTTGGATCTAATATTAAATATGAAAGCAATAGATTATTTGCTGATTATATATATTTAGATACTGATGAAAGGAGAAGGTTTGCTCAAGTAAGTCATGAGTATTTAATCGAACAAGTCCAATATCAACAGTTTTTAAATACTGGGGGAGATTTAAATTTAAATTTTAATCATCCAGTTAAAGAAATTATATGGACAGGAGGTCAAAATGATAGAACTGGTTTATTTGGTAGATTACCAGGTAGTTCTACAGATTATTTAGAAAATGATTATTATAGAAAAGATTGCGCCCCTGGGGCAAATACTAAATATCATTTAGAATTGAATGGCCACCAAAGAATGAGTGCTAGACCATTGGAATACTATACTAAACAACAAGTATACGATTACCATACAGGAACCCCAGTTGGTTCTGGAGATTCATATTTCTTAAATGGTGAATGTGGATTAGCATATAATGGGTCTAATTCAGGTAGTGGTGGTGGAACGACAGAAGGTGTTGGGGTATTCTTAAGATTAAATTTAAATCATTTGATGAATCTTCAAGATGGAACAAAATTAAGCAATGATAATAAAGATATTACAAAATTATCATATATAGTCGATGGTCCTGACCTTGATGCGAGCTCTGCTTCGTGTAATGGCGATACAGTTTATTATAAAGTTAAAACATTTGATCAAGTAAAATTAGAATCCGTTACATTATTTGGAGACCAAACAGCGGGGACATGTAAAAGAGTATATGAGCAACGTGTAAGTGATAGGTTCTTTTTAGATGAATATGGTCCAGTTTTTTCTAATAAACGTATAACAGAAATGGGTGTAAATGTAAATGATACTATTAATATAAATGAAACACATTATATAAACGGCAGTTGTTGTATTATACCAGTTGAGAGTCATCCTATCAATGAATCTGATAGTGTCTTAAAGAGTTATTATAGTGAATTTTCACAGAGTTCTTGGCTAACATACAAACCTACAACATATAATGAAAATGCATCTGGTGATATGGCATATGACAGTTTTAGAAGTGCAAGATGGCCTGCACAATTAAAAGAAGATGATAGTGATATACCTATATTAGATGGAAATGGTTATTCAAGTGTTAGTAATCAATTTTATCAATATAAAACAGAAACAACTGAAATGGTAAATAGTGGTGATATAAACGATAGTTTATATAGTTGTTATAATTGTTCTGAATCTGGTTCTATGTCTAGCAATGTTTGGTGGGTTGATACTCCATTATTCCCAAATAATAATAGAACAGCACATAATTTAAAGAGTGGCTCTGATACAATAGTACCAAAAAATAATTATAATAAATATTATCCATTAAAAGAAGGTGATAAATTAATATATGATTATAAAGCTTATACAGAAGAACAAATGGATAGAGAAGGTGGTAATAAAGAATTATATATATCGACATTATTGCCATTAAAAGATGATTACTGGTGTAAATCGTCTTTATCTGTAAGCAAAGCAATAAGTTGCGGTGATATATTACCAGGTGTAAATCAATTAGAACCAATCATATTATGGGAATGCTATGATTCATCAGGATCTTATACAGATAAATTTAATTCTGATACAACAAAAGCAAATTGTAGTAATATAGTATTCTGGAAATCCGAGAATCAGCCTACTTATTTTACAAGTGGTTACCGTTTAACAAATAAAGCTTGTGCCAGAATTGCTACACATTTTGTATCTATGGTAGAAATGGAATTAATTAGTATTGCTAACAAAGCATTAGAAAACAAACTATGGAAATCAGACGATAGATTTTTTGAATTTGCAAGTGGAAGTAATCAATATGGTCAGGTTGGTATAATAAAAGAGAAATGGGATGAAGTATTAGATACTGATGCTTATCCATCATTAAATAGTTTAAAAAATTGTAGTTGTTCAAGTGGTTCAGGGTTGGGTGCCCTTGCTGAACACTTAGGTATCACAAAAATAGAAACTGCCGGCAATTCTACTGGAAGTCCCCAATATGTTACATTAACCGATTTAAATTCAGACACTCAATGGGTTGGTTCAAATTTATTTGATGAGAAATGGAATGAAATAACAGAGGGTGAGTGTCATAAATCTTGGGGAAAATTCATTGATATACCTGAAAAATATAGTTATTTTGGATGGCCTGTTTTTGAAGGTGTTTCTGGAACTTCTTTCGCTGAAAATTGTTCTGAAACACACCCATACCCTATTTATAAAAATGGTGCTAAATATAGTTTATATCAAGACATGGTTAGCAAACTAAAAGAGGTATGTTTAGAAAATAAAGAACTTCCAAATGGATCAGCCACAGGCTATCCTTGTCCAGATAATCAAGATTTTCAAAAAAATTTAGACGATGTCGAACATTTTAATAATATGATAAAAACTAAAGACATGACACTTAATTTTTACCCAGAAACAAATCCTGTTAATGGTTTAGGGAGATTATTAAGACCAGAAGCTATATCAACACAATTACCAACATCTGGAGGTGATACAGTTTATAAAACAAAAATATACAATGCAACAGTGGGTCAAGGGTCAATGGATGCTATTGCTGTATATTCGTTTTCTCTAAGACCGGAAGAACATCAACCATCTGGAACTTGTAATTTTTCAAGAATAGATAATGCAAGATTAGTAATTGAAGGATCTCCTAATATACAAGTTGGAGGTAAAATTGATTGTTGTTGTGATCAATATGATGTATATGCTATTAATTATAATGTATTAAGGATAATGAGTGGTATGGGGGGATTAGCGTATAGCAATTAAACTCGTAATATAATATGAATTATAATATAATATATATTAGTTATATGCCAAGTGGAGGAGGGGGAACTATGCAATTAGTAGCAAGCGGAGCTCAAGATTTATTTTTAACAGGTAACCCTCAGGTAACATATTTTAAAACAGTTTTTAGAAGACATACTAATTTTTCTACAGAATCCATTAAACAAATATGGAATGGTAATTCACTAACATCGGATATAGAATTTAAAAGCACTATATCTAAATCAGGGGACTTATTGCAAACATTATATCTAGAACAAACTTTATCAGTAATGCAAAATGTATCTCACATAGCAGATGTATTTAATGGATTATCAGAAATAGCAGTATCTGGTTCTATATCTAATACTTGTTTTAGTAATATTAAAAATAATGGAGGTGTATTTATTTATAATCCAACCCATACTGCTATAGATTATGTTGAATTTGATATTAAAGGACAATGTATTGATAAGCAATCTGGAAAATGGATGGAAGTTTATGCTCAATTAAATGAACCAAATAGTGCAGGAATGTTAGGATGTGTTGGACCAAATAATGGAACTAGATTTCAGAATATGGCTAGGGGTGGCGGTGTAGTAGTAAATGGAATCGGGAATTTAGTAGATAAATATAGTGGTGGTCATTCAGAAACAATAAAAAATGCTTTAATAAGTATAGCAAATAATTCTGGCATTATTAATTGTCCAATTAAAACAAAATTCGATGCTTATGTTCCATTAAGATTTTGGTTTTGTAAAGATATTGGCAGTGTTATTCCATTAGTATGTTTAGATAATAGTGAAGTCAGTGTTAAGATGAGATTTAAAAAAGAAGCATTAAATAATAATAATTTAGATAATTATGGTTCATATATAAGTGTTGAAAAGAATGATTTATATGCTGGATATATATTCTTAGATAGTGATGAAAAGAGACGTTTCTATAATTCAACTCATGAATATTTAATAGAACAAGTACAAGAAACTGTTATAAATAATGAAAGAAGAAATCTAGACTTAAATTTTAGTAATAATGTTAAAGAGATAATATGGACAGCAGGTCAACATAATAGAACTGGTTTATTTGGTTTATTACCAGGTGGTTCAACAGATTATCAAACAAATGATTATTATAGAATAGGTGGTAAATCTGATTCAGTAAATTACAAAATAAGTATGAATGGAATAGATCGCATGAGTGCAAGACCATTGGAGTATTATACAAAACAACAAGTATATGATTACCATAAGGGGACACCGGTTGGTAGTGGTAAATCGTATGTTCTTTTAAAAGATGGAGATTGTAAAGGATATGGTTTAAAATATGCTATATCTTCAAGTAATTCAGATACTGAAGTAAGTGTAAGTGGGATATATTATTTACCTGGAAAATCACCATGGGATGCAATATTAAATCAAATAGGACCAGGTCAAGCATCAAATAATACAATAGCAGTATATTCATTTGCTATTAAGCCAGACGAACATCAACCAAGTGGGACTACAAATTTTTCAAGGTTAGATAATATATGTTTACATATTGAAAATGCTCCATTAGATGTAGGCGATTGTTGTATAGAATATGATATATATGGTGTAAGTTATAATATATTAAGAATTATGTCTGGATTTTCTTCATTGGGGTTCGAGTTATAATCCGCGTATTAATTTATTTAAAATTTTTTTCTAAGTATAAGTATAAAATAATGGGAGGAGGATTAATGCAGCTCGTAGCTTATGGCGCTCAAGACATTTACCTAACAGGTAACCCTCAAATTACTTTCTTCAAAGTTGTCTACCGCAGACACACTAACTTCTCGATGGAATCGATCGAGCAGACTTGGAACGGCAATGCTCTATGCGGCCGCGCCACGGCGACTATTTCAAGAAACGGTGATTTAGTCCATAAATTATATCTACAGCAAACTGCTATGGTACAGACTACCTGCAAGGCGTTAGAGAATACTCTAGGTGGTGGTGATTGCTGTGCCGATGGCATTGAAAATGGAGGCGTTGTTGTATACAACCCGGCCCACACTGGTATTGACATGATTGAAGTTGAAATTGGTGGTCAGTGCATTGACAGACAATCTGGAAAATGGATGGAAGTTTGGTCTCAGTTAACTGAGCCGAATGATGCTGGTGTTCTAGGTGTTGTTGGCCCTAACTCCGGAACTAGATTCCAGAATATGGCTAGAGGTGGTGGCTGTGTCGTCACTTCTCTCGGTGGATGGGTTGACAAAGTTGGATCTGGACAAGCGAAGGCTGTTGTTGATGCGCTAGGCGGGGTCGGCGGCACGACTTACCCAGGACAAGCTCCAAACGGAGGAAACGCTGGTGAACCAGTTATCAGAACTAAATTCGATGCCTACGTACCTCTTCAGTTCTGGTTCTGCAGAAACCCTGGTCTAGCTCTACCATTAATTGCTCTACAGTATCACGAAGTCAGAGTTATTATGTCGATGAAACAGCAGGCCACTAGCGCCCAGGCTCTATGCGAAGGAAACAACATCGTTTATAGTTGCAACAGACTATATGCTGACTACATCTACTTAGACACTGATGAAAGACGCCGCTTCGCGCAGGTAAGCCACGAATACCTCATTGAACAGGTTCAGCACCAGAACTTCAGAAACACTGGTGGCTCTCTTGACCTCAACTTCAACCACCCCGTTAAGGAACTTATCTGGACTGGTGGCCAGAATGACAGAACTGGTCTATTCGGTATCCTACCGGGTGGCACAGCTGACTATGAATCACACGATTACTACAGAGCTAATGGAAGACCTGGCTCTGGTGTAACCTACCAGCTTAAATTAAATGGTCACGACCGTATGTCTCTAAGACCATTAGAATACTTCACCAAACAGCAGGTATACGATTACCACACCGGTACCCCTGTCGGCTCGGGTGACTCGTATGTCCTCAATACATCATGTGGATTATCCTATGCTTTCGGTGGTGCTTCCGGCACTCGCACATCGACCTGCCCAGATTGGCAACTCTCGGAACCTATTCAAGCGGGATCCCATTGCACGGGTATATCCCAAGCTCATGGATGGCTCGCCGAGAACAGCGCTGTATGGGCTGTTTCCCAGCAGACTGGTCCAGGTCAAGCTTCCAACGATGCCATTGCTGTTTACTCGTTTGCCCTCAAACCTGAAGAACACCAGCCATCTGGAACTTGCAATTTCTCGAGAATTGACAATGCTCAGCTCGTCATCAATGGCGCGCCTAATGTCCAAGTTGGTAGCAAGAACTGCTGCTGCTGCGACCAGTATGATGTCTATGCTATTAACTACAATGTCCTCCGTATCATGAGTGGTATGGGTGGTCTTGCCTACAGCAACTAAGTAATTTAACTAGAGTATTAATTACTAAGTAATTTAAATTTTTAACATAATATTTTTTAATATTATAATATTTATAATAGTATTATAATGGGTGGAGGATTAATGCAATTGGTTGCTTATGGTGCACAAGATATATATTTAACAGGTAATCCACAAATAACATATTTTAAGACAGTTTATAGAAGACATACCAATTTTTCAATGGAGTCTATTGAACAAGTTTGGTGTGGCGACGCATTATGTGGTAGAGCAACATCTACTATAAGTAGAAATGGTGATTTAGTCTATAAATTATATTTACAACAAACTATTAATGTTATAAATACAAAGGAAAGTAAGAATAATGTTTCTGAACAAATTATAAAGAATGGTGGCGCTTTTGTATATAATCCAACACATACAGGTATAGAACTTGTTGAAGTTGAAATAGGGGGACAAATGATTGATAGACAATCTGGAAAATGGATGGAAGTATATTCTCAATTAACAGAACCAAATAGTGGTGGTAATTTAGGAATAGTTGGACCTAATACGGGTACTAAATTCCAAAACATGTCTAGAGGTGGTGGTGTGATTGTAACAAGTTTTGGAAGTGTAGTTGATAAAGTTGGTTCTGGACAATCAAATGCTATTGTTATATCACTTGATGATATTAATGAAGATACTAATACTAAATTTGATGCTTATGTTCCATTACGATTTTGGTTCTGTATAAATCCTGGGTTAGCTTTGCCTTTAATAGCTTTACAATATCATGAAGTTAAGGTTAACATAGAATTAAAGAAAGATGCTACCGATAATAATGCTTTATGTTTAGGAAATAAATTAGAATATGAATGCAATAGATTATTTGCCGATTACATATATTTAGACACAGATGAAAGGAGAAGGTTTGCTCAAGTAAGTCATGAATATTTAATTGAACAAATTCAACATCAAAAATTTTTAAATACTGGTGGTGATTTAAATTTAAATTTTAATCATCCAGTTAAAGAAATTATATGGACTGGTGGTCAAAATGATAGAACAGGGTTATTTGGTAGATTACCAGGTGGAACAGCAAATTATAAGACAGATGATTATTATTTAGATAAATTACAAAACAATAATATTACATATCAATTAATATTAAATGGTCAAGAAAGGATGAGTGCCAGACCATTGGAATATTATACTAAACAACAAGTATATGATTATCATACAGGAACACCAGTTGGATCAGGAGATTCTTATACAATTGAAGATATTTCATGTATTACTGATAATGAACCTTTAATATCTTTTAATTCAAATAACACTACACAAAAGCAAGAAGAATTAGCACCACCACTAGCTATACAAACAATAGAACAAGATAAATATAAACAGGCTATACTACAGACTGGTTTAGGACAAGCATCTAACGATGCTATTGCTGTTTATTCATTTTCTCTAAAACCAGAGGAACATCAACCATCAGGAACATGTAATTTTTCAAGAATAGATAGTGCTAGATTAGTTATTAATAATGCACCAAATGTCCAAGTGGGTGATAATAATCATTGCTGTTGTGATGAATATGATATATATGCTATTAACTATAATGTTTTAAGGATAATGAGTGGTATGGGGGGATTAGCGTATAGTAATTAAATTTTTAATATAAATAAATAATAATTATAAGTTATATATGACTGGCGGATTAATGCAATTAGTTGCCCATGGGGAACAAGATATATATTTAACCGGGAATCCACAAGTAACTTTTTTTAAAGTTGTCTATAGAAGATATACAAATTTTTCTATAGAATCTGTTCAACAAATATGGGAAGGAAATGATGGTATAGTTGAAGATAATTTAAATAATATTGAACGATTTACTTGGAAAATTAGTAAGAATGCTGATATGGTTTCTAATTTATATTTAAATATGACTATGGATTGTTCATATTATAATAATAGTGGGAATGATAATGGTATAGATAAGTGGCCTTGTATATTACCAGAAGGAGAAGATATCACAATAACGAATTTAACAAATAATAATCAAGTAATATGGAATCCAACACATAATATTATTGATACTATACAATGTAATATTGGTGGCATGAAAATAGATTGTCAAACAGGTCAATGGTTAGAAATATATTCTCAACTTACTGAAAATAATAATGACGGTGTTATTGGTAATATTGGAACAATGGAAGGTACTAAATTTCAAAAAATGTCTAAAAGTGGTGGTATGTGTCATTTTGATTTTAATAGTATCAAAGTAAATAGTTCTCAAATTAATAATTTTAAACCAACCGTAAAATTTAATGCTATTGTTCCATTAAGATTTTGGTTTTGTAAGTCTACAGGTGTATCTTTACCATTAGTTTCTCTTCAATATCATGATGTTGATATTATAATGGATATAAATAAAGCAGCTTTAAGTGTAAATGGTGTAAATGGTAATGCTGGAATTAATTTATATAAAAATGAATTATGGGCTAATTATATTTATTTAGATTCTGATGAACGTAGGAGATTTGCACAAATAAGTCATGAATACTTAATTGAACAAGTTCAACATCAACATATTAAAGGTCCTTTGGGTGATATTTTTCAACCTATAAATTATTTTGAAATTAAATTTAATCATCCTATTAAAGAACTAATATGGACAGCAAAATATGATAAACAGTCTGGATTTCAAGAAAATTTATTAGGTAGTCATTATGATAAAAATGGATCAAATGGATATTATGATAATCCAATAAAATACCAAATTAAATTAAATGGATTAGATAGATTTACTGAAAGAGATCTAGAATATTTTACACAACAGCAAATATATGATTATCATTCTGGTAAACCAGTTCCAACACCTTCTTTTGATGTTTATGAATTAGGTTTTAATGCTTCACATAGTTTTAATGAATTTTCCCAAGGTTGGACAAATGATACTATAGCAGTTTATTCATTTTCTCTAAAACCAGAAGATCATCAACCTTCAGGGACATGTAATTTTTCAAGGATAGAATCAGCACAATTATTTATAAATTATACAAGTTTATGTAAGGAAACTAAAAATAGATATATTTCTAATGAATATAATATATATGGAGTTAATTATAATGTTTTAAGGATAATGAGTGGTATGGGTGGACTAGTTTATAGTAATTAAATTTGAATATATATTTAAGAGTATTATTATAATTATATACTAATATACTAATATAATATGAATAATGGTATTGTTAATCTGGGGAATACTTGTTACATGAATTCAATTATTCAATGTATTGTTAATCTGGATTTTCTAACTTTAGAAGATGAAACTTTTTTACAACAATCATCAATATTGTCAGAAAAAAATAATTTTGATTTAGTTAAAGAATGGTTAAAAATGTTAAAAGAAATAAAGAGCGAAGATAAAGTAAATGTTAATCCAACGGGTTTTTGCAAATGTTTTATTGATAAATTAAAAGAACATAATTATTATTTTATTAATTTTCAACAAAATGATGTAGGTGAATTCATGACTATCTTATTTGATTTATTACATAAATGTTTAGAATATAAAGTTAATATGGAATATGAGGGAGAAATTAAACATAGTTATGATAAAATAGCTGTTGAAAGTATTAAAGCTTGGAAATCTTTCTTTGATAGTAGTTATTCGTATATTGTTAAAAAAACATATAATCAATTATTATCTATTACTAATTGTCCAGAATGTAATTATTCAACATATAATCATGACCCAATACAAGTTATAACATTAGATGTTAAAGAAAAAGATACTAAATTATATGATATTTTGGATAATTATGTAAATTTAGATAAATTGGATGATAATAATAAATGGAAATGCGATAAATGTAAAAAAGATGTAAATCCTGAAAAAAAGAATGTATTTTGGAATTTATCTGATATTTTAATAATTCAGTTAAAAAGATATAGAATCGATGGGAACCGTATTATAAAAATAAATAACCATATAGATTTCCCTGAATCATTATGTATGAATAAATATAATATGAATTACTATGATAATTCGAATAATTATAAATTAACATCATTTTCAGTTCAATCGGGTGGAATGAATTTTGGGCATTACTATGCTGTCTGTAAAGAAAATGATAAATGGATTTGTTATAATGATACAAATATACAAGAAATCGACAATAAGAATGCTTTAGCTTTATCTCCATATTGTTTATTTTATAAAAGAATAATATAACTATATATTAAATGATATTATATAAGGATATATGTGATTTATTGGGGTTATCTTTATTAGTATATAGCTATAGAAGTAAGTTCAAATTAGAAAAAGATCAAAATATAACTGATTTTTTAAATAATAATAGAATAGATGATTTAACTATATCAGATATTCATAAACAAATTATAACTAATTTTAAAGAAAATTCACCATTAGGTGAAGTAATTGAATTTATAAATGATAAAGATTCAGATTTACAATGTATTATTACTAAGAGTGATACTAATAAAAGGATATCAGTTATTTTTAGAGGTTCAGAATCCTTAAAAGACTGGTCTTATGATTTAAGTTTTTTAAAGAAATTACTAAAAGATAATATATATGTTCATGGTGGTTTTTATAAACATTTAACACATAATGATAACCATATTAAAATAACAAATATTATTAAAAAATGTTTAATAGACAATAAAGATTATGAAATATATATATCTGGTCATAGTTTAGGTGGAGCTTTATCTACTTTATATGGTTATTTATTAGGACATGAAATAGATAATAAAGTAAATATTATATCATTTGCGAGTCCTCGTGTAGGCGATTATAATTGGAGAACATCATTTGATAATAAAGAAAATATCGAACATTATAGAATATCAAATAAAAGAGACACTGTAGTTGCTATACCAATTATTAATTATTATCATGTTGGAACATCAATTATATTAGAAGATAAAAAATTTTCTAAATATGAAGATTATTCATATAATGTTTTATGGGATTATTCATTAATAAAATGTTTTAATGTTTTTGAACATTCTTGTAAATTATATTATACAAGATTATTAGAAAATGTATGGTAAATTATAGAATTTCTAAGAATAGTTTCCTCCAATCTTCTTTAATTACATCGGGGCGCAACTTATCTAGACATTTTCTTGCCCTTTCTGCACGTTCTTTCCTTTCTTCGGGTGTAATTGTCCAAATCTTTTTTAGTGCATTACTAAAATTAATGATATCATTCTCATAATTATTAGTATCTACTTCATATGTATTTACATATTCCTTAACTTCTTCAATAATTTCTTTAGGACCATCAATATTAGATACAATTACAGGGATACGTCTATCAAGTGCTTCACAAATAGTATATCCAAATGGCTCATAAATCCCAGTAATACAATTAATTCCAACTTGGCTCCAATATTTTTCTTTAATATCCTTATCGCTTGTAAATGGAATAATATTAAGTTGTTCTTTATACTTTTTTTCTAAGATTCTCCAATAAGCATTATCATATTTATCATAGTCAACACCCATATTAATAACGTTAATATCAACTCGTTTTAGAATATCTACAGCACGGATAGGAATTTCAGGACGTTTTCTTGGAACATGTCGCCCAATATATCCAATATCATCAGAAGTATAATTAATTTTAAGTTCTACATCATCATATTTAGGTTCATAACTATTATAAATTACTCGAGTTTTTGTTTTAAAGTTATTATATCCAAATAAATCATAATATTCTTTCTCAGCATTACTAATTAGGACTACATAATCAGAGTTTTCAAATGTAATTTCCTGTTGATTATAATTATTTGTATAACATGATCCAAGATTTGTGATATTTTCCATTCTAATTAGAGAATGACATACAGATATAATATTCATTGATGGAAATAATTCTTTAATTTTAGTAATAGTATCTAGAGCAATCCATAGATTATTTACACAAACATCAATATCTTTGAATGTTTTATAAATATCTTCTTCTCTGTCAATTACTCGAATATTCTTATACTTATTCATACATTCTTTGGGGAGTTTATCATTATAAGCTAGGAAGATAGGAATAACTTCAATTTCTGGATCGTCTTCAAACATTTTAATAAAATTTACAATCCATGTTGCAACACCACCATAAACAATAGGAGGGATTTCATTTGTTAAGAGACCTAGTTTGATTTTCTTATCAAAATGTGATTTTCTATAAATATGAGGGTGATCCTTTTCATATAGATCTAAGATATGTTGCATAAACATATCATTTATTTTTTCAATATCAAGGTATTTATGAATCTTCATAATAATCCTTTCAAAAATACTGAAGATATAATTATAAATACCATAAAGAACAATAGTGATGCCAAAGTTCATTGCGATGTAATTGTTTTAAAGTTAAAAAATTTAATATTATTTTTTCAAATTTTTTTAATGTAAAAGATTAATTAATAAATATAGCTCTGAATAATTCCATGTTAATTTTTTTGCTGAAATAAATTCATTTGTTATAGGATTAAACTGTTCTGGTAATATAAAATCTGTATCCAATGTTAATATTCTTTCTAATATTTGATTAGCTATTTCTATAAAATTGTTGTTTGGATTTGATTTAGAACGGTGCATTGGTGATTTATCTTTTACTATATTTCTACTTTGATATAGATGTATATAAAACTGAGCTACTGCTAAACTACATATAATCCATATTTGACCATCATAATATTTATCTTCTTTATATCTACCAATTAAATTAAGTTCATCATGTTTATATTTATCTCTAAAATACATAATAAGGTTATCACAAGTATGCATTCCATATTCTAATTTAATATGTTCTAAGATATCTTTATCATAATCAATATGGCAAAAAGCTAAAATATTAGCAGCATCTTCATATTTAACTATATTACCATCTATATCAAATGATGATATTATTGATTCCCCATTAATATGATCTTTTATACTAGTTAATAATTCATCATAAGCACATGTTAACTGAACATTATCTATATCAAAATATTCTATATATTTTATTGTTTCTTTTATAAATTTTAGTTGAACCATTCTAGTATAAAAATGCCATCCATTATTTTCTTCCCATAAATCAAATGATGTTTTTTTATAATTTTTCAGTATATATATGATATCTTTAGTAATAATAGGTAATATTAATTTTTCAATTAATGTATCATATTTATATTTTAATATATCAATTAATTTAAATAATATAATACCTCTTAATGCTGGACCATCATTTTGAGGCCTACCCCAAGGATCATTATATGCTGTACAATCTATATTATATTTAGGTTCACCTAATCCAGATAAAGTTTGAAGATTTTGCAATTTAGTTTCATTTTCTAAATAATTTATAATATGTTTAAAGTAAATAGGATCTTTTGTTTTATTATACATATCTAATATAGGTCGCATTACTAAAGCAGAATCACGTATCCAATGATACTTATAGGGTGGATCATTCGAAGGAGAAGCTATTATCATACCTACATTTGTTGTTGTATCTGTATTTTCTATAATCCGTTGCATTATTTTTTCTGTATAAGTTTTCATTGTATATATAATATTATAAAAAAATATAATATTTTTAATTTTGTAATGATATATTAATAATAACATTCATCATAGTCACAAATACCTCCTTCTCCTTGTCCAGCTTCAGTCCAGTAATAATCTGCTTGATAATCATCTCCACCATAATAATCTAAAACTTGTTGATATGTATAACATTCTCCATCTAATCTACGACAACCAGTTCCATCATCTTCTTCTTTATCAATATCATTATCATCATCATCGTCATCAATAATTCCTTCTTCTTCTTCTTCTTCATCATCATCATCATAATAACATTCATCATAGTCACAGATACCTCCTTCTTCTTGTCCAGCTTCAGTCCAGTAATAATCTGCTTGATAATCATCTCTACCATAATAATCTAAAACTTGTTGATATGTATAACATTCTCCATCTAATCTACGACAACCTGTTCCATCATCTTCTTCATCTTCTTCTTCATATTCTAATACTGGAGATATAATATGATTACCTTGTCTACTACTAAGTATAGCATGTTTTTTAGTTGATTTATTAAAGCATGTTTGTAATATATTATTTAAATAACAGAATCGGACAAAAGATAATCTATCTTCTGTAATATATATCATATTATTTGCACTTTGATCATAATTTTCATCTGATGGTACAGGATAAGAACCACAATCAATATTATCATTGCCAGATAATAATATTTCTAGCTCTATAGATAAATCTCCAGCTGCTTTAGATAAGAATCTCCCCAATAAAGATCTAACAATTTCACCAGACCGTTCAGCACCTCGTAAATGCCCTCCTTCACCTGGTTCATATATATTATTTTCTTCAGATACAATTTGATATAATAGTCTATAATGAGCACGTGTTAATCTTCCACCATTCTCAAATTCTTCTATTAAATTATATCTTAATCCATTATCTCTAATATATTCATTTACTTTATAAATTAAATATTCATATATAACCATAACAACACTATTTATTGTGGGTTTTCTACCATTAATATGATAAAATTCAGATTCAATTTCAATATTATTTATTAAAAATTTTAACCCTGTCATAGGAGCTGTAGTACCAGTGCCAGGTACTCCAGTCGCTTCACTTAATGTTATATTTAATTTATTGTATTCATTTGGTGCTTCTGTTTCTAATAAAATATTTACATCTTCTTTCATTGTACTATATTTTTCATTAGTTGAAGTAGTTGAAGCATGATTACAAGGACGACATCCAGAATCTAATTTTTGTGATAAATAACACCTTTCCCTCCCCCTATCTAAATTATTAACTTGATTACCATTACTTGCATAATAATAATTTAAATCTAATTCACTGCTATCATCGTAATCTTCAGTATTTATTTCAATTTGTTCTCCATCTTTTTCCCATGATTCATCTAAAAATATTTCTTTAATAGGCTCTTCTGGTTGTACGCCACTACATGCAACTTCTAATAATTCTTCTAGTTTTTTCATAGATTCATTTTGACCACCATAATTACTTTTAGTATATCCTTGAGAACCACAATTTGATATATCGAATTTAAATATACTTTCTACTGAATTATCAATAAGATTTATCCATACTTCTGATAAAGATGTTAACATATTATTTATTATATCAACAGAATCTCTCGCCATCTGTTGTTGATAAGCACTCTGTATACTTGGATTCCAATTACTTCCCCGAGGAATCATTCTTGCCCTTCTAGCCGCTCTCCTTGCTTGAAGGATTTGTGGATCTAGAGGTTGATGCATTTCTTCGTCAGGTCTAAATTGGTCAGGTTGACGCGTATTTCTACTAGTTCTTCTATATCCATCCATACCACCATATATTTTTGGTGAAATTGGTTCCTCAAATACTTTAGATCTTGTTTTTTTTAAAGTTTTCTTTGATTTAAATTTACTTTTTTTAAGTATTCCAGAATATTGATTAAATATTTTTGTTAAAAATGGCGACATTTCTAATAATAATTCATATTCTAACTTGCCTATACCTTCTGGTTTATTTTTTGTGTGTTTTCTTTTTCTATTTCTTCTTTTCTTTTTCGTTTTATTAAAATGTTTTCCTTTTTTTCTTCCACCATTTACTATTCTAAAATCTAATGGCCCTGCTTCTTGACCCCACCCGCTTGTTTTACTTAATGTAGAATGAAAATCATGTATCATATCAAGTGTTAAAAAAGCAAATAAAGTATTAATCTCTACTAAATCTATATTTGCATATAAATTTACCATATATATATATATAATATTAAAAAGTTACATTATTTTATAACCACCACCACTCATAATTTCTTGAAATCTTTCTCCATCATAATCATCTTCATAATCTAATTGATCATAATCATCCCATGCTATTCTAAATTGTGTAACTCTACGTTTATCTGGTATATTACCTATAACCCAATCCCAGAAGGCAGTAGGTGGTGTTCGATGAAATACTTTATTATTATCAAAAACTAAAGCAATATATTTACTTTTATCTATATTAAAATCTATTAATTTAGCAAAATCATATCTAGGGAATTGGCTTTTAACAAATTTTTCTGCCCTTCTGTTATCAATTTCTGTAGCTATTTCGGTCCAACTTGTATCATATCTTTCATCTCTATCAAATATCATAATTCGATAATCATGGTCTGCAGCTGCTGAACTTATCATTGCTACTTGATCTATATCTTGATGAAAATTCTGTGGACCCAATGGATCTCTAGAAACAATCTGACTGAAACCAGAAAATTGTATATTATCTGGTATACCAGTATTAGCCATAGATAATATTTTTGGCATAAATTTTTCTAACATAATATTAACATCATTTTGGTCTATAAATGATTGTTGTAAATTTTTATATGGCCTCCAATCAGCACGTAGTTGTTTAGCATATTTTCGCGTATCATAAAAACCAGTTAAATTTCTTGATCCAAATTCTGCATCACCTAGTTTTTGAGAAGAAGTAGCAACAGCGATGGGATCTAAACTCTTACGAATATCTGTTAAATAAGGATTAATATTATCTATTTCCATATTATCATTTAATCTTAAATTATATGAAACCGTATCATTTGAGCGGACGCGGTTCCCCCATTTTTTTAACATATCATTTAATATTCTATCTATATTTGAATCATATTCAATTAAACCAACACCTAATTCTTCAGATATATCTAATCCATCTTCATCAACTGTAATATAATCATTTATCATTTTACCATAATCAAAAATTCCAGATATATATATTAATCCAATAAATACTAATAATGTATATATAATACAACTTTGACATGAATTTTTTTTAGTTTTTTTTTGATAAATATCTTCCCAATCTCTATGAGGTGAGGGTGAACGTGAAGGTGAACGTTCTATATTTCTATTTCTCCTAACTGTTAAATTTTTGCTACGAGGCATAATATATATATATAAATATTATTATTATTTAAGAATATTTGATATATTTTAATTTATTATGGAAGAATCATTAATTCAAAACAATAGTATAAATGATATAATTTTTGCTGAACCATTATATATATTCATTCTGAAGATAAACCTAAATTTATATCAAAAGTATATTCAATATTATGGATTCAATTATTATTAACTAGTATATTTATAGACTTATGTAGTCAATATAATATTTTCCATGATTATATGCTAAGTCAAAATGGTCAAACAGTATATACTATTACAAATATGATGTTATTTATAATAATTATAATGCTTTATTGTCAACCTACTAATTATAGAGAGTATCCAAATAATTGGATAATGTTATCTTTATTTACATTATTAATGGTTTATAATATGGGATTATTAGGTGCTATTATTCCAATAAATATATTATTATTATCAGGTATAACTACATTAGGTTTATTCTCTGGATTAACACTATATTCTATACAAACTAAAATAGATTATACTATCAGAGGTAATATTTTACTTGTATTATTAATTGGACTTATTATATTTGGATTTATGGTTAGTTTTATAAATTTACCTTTTAAAGAAATAATATATGGAATATTAGGTTCTATTATCTTCTCATTCTATATTATATATGATACTCAGCAAATAGTTGGTGGAAATAATAGAAAAATACATTATAATAAAAATGATTATGTTTTAGCATCTATAAATCTATATTTAGATATAATAAATCTATTTGTAAGTATAATTGATACCTTATCTGGTCGTTAGATAATTTGAAAAAACTTTAAAAATTCATAAGTTAATACAAATACTAATACTAATATAAAATGGTGTGTTCAAGATGTAGACAAGCTGGCCATAATATTAGAACTTGTCCTTTAGTAGAACCACCGAGCACACCAGAACATATAAACGCACCATCACCACCTCATGCCCCTAATCCCAGGAATACTAGTAATGAAAACCGAAATAATCCTAATATTGAAAATAACGAAAGGGTAGCTAGAAATCTTCAACAATATTTTATTAATGAAGAAATGTCTATGTATCAAACTATTGAAATAATTAATAAGGCAGATTATGAAGTCTATGCTTATTTTATTGCCTCTGGATTTGACCAGAGACAAAGTGTAAAAGATATTGTATTTATGAACTATATTGAAGTTTTTAAAAGCAAAAAATTTAAGATGCAAAAAGATTCAAAAATTATGATAACTAAATCATATTATGGAGAAGAACAATATATTAGTAGTGTAGAACCCGATGATATTTTACAAATTGTTTATATCAAAAGTGAAGTTAAAAGTATTTATATTAAAGATAGAAAATCAGATATAATGAAATGGAAAACAGCTGCCTTAAAATCTCAATTTCTCCTCCAACAAATTATTAAATTTGGTGGGATGGAATGTAATGATACAATAACTGGATTTCTAGATTTAGTTCAAGATTTACCATTTCCTAAATATGATGAATGTGATTTAGAACATGCAGGTGTTCCTTCAAAATTAACTAATATTTCTTAAATGGAATTTCTCTCTTTATAGTATTCTTATGTATAAACTTAGATATTTTTGAATATTTATTAAATGTTTCAATTCTTTCTTTCTTAGAAGCATTTTGTAGACATCTATATATTAATGAAGTTGTATTTTCATTATCTAATGTTTCACTAACAATATTATTTACAATCATAGTTGTATAATTTTCAGTTAATATATTATATAAAACATCTTTATTATTTTTTATCATATTTTTACCAGGATATTCAACCATTGGCATATCCATAATAGGGATTAATTTATTATTATATAATACTTTATGTTGAGGAGACATAATGGTTTGTTTATCGGGGACACAATCTGAAATATCACCTTTCTCTAGTTTAACTAAGTAATCATCGGGATGAACTGTTTTAGTAATTGTAATAATTTTTTCATCATTAATTGTATTTATTTTCTCATTTATTTCTTGTATTTTCATATTACCTTGATCTGTTTTAACAATTGAATCTTTCATAAAACATATAGGTGATATGATAGCGTTGACCGCGCGGAGATCAGCTAAAATAGAACCTGATTCTATAACAATTGTTCCATAATCTCCAACGGGGATACTTACTAAATCTACACCGGAATTAGAATATTCAGTTCCATTAATAGTACAAGTTACTAATACATTAGAACTACCTACTTCTTGTATTACATTTGTTATAATATTTACTCCATCAGAAGTTTGCATAGTAAATGTGACATTCATATCATGAGTCGGGGTCTGAGACTCAAATGGTATATATAATACTTTATTAGAATCATAAACAGTAGATAGTGTATAAGTAGAATTAGCATTTGTATCTTCTACTTCAGCAACTACTAAACCGTTTTCTAGATCTGAAACTCTAGATAGAATATCTGAGGATCCAGAGGATGCCATATCTAATACCATTTCTTTACCCATAGATAAAGGCAATGCTGTTCTATTTGATACATCAGCATATGTTGAATTAACCAAGCGTGCTGCATGAAATAAAGTTGAACAAGAATGTTTACAAAGCCACTTTTGCGGATTTGAGAATCCAATAGTATTATATATATTACAAATTGACTGTTTAAAATTAGCACATGTAGATCCATTCTTATTTACACAACCTAATTGGTTAAAATTATAAGAATTTGTTTTAAGGTAAGCAATTAATGTTGATTTTAACAATTGTTTTACAAAACCAATATGATTCTTAGACCCATGTTCATTTATACATTCAAATATAGATAGTATATGACCATTAACTACGCTTATAGACATACCAATTGTTAAATTTAATACTAAATCCGGCTCTAGTAAATTATTAGTATAATTATAACCTACGTGTGCGTTATCATTTAATGCTTCTTCTATTGTTTGACATAAAACTTGAATTGAAGTTATAGGCCTATCTAGATAAGTATATGGCTCAGGTTCTGGTTCTGGTTCTGGTTCTGGTTCGGGTTCGGGTTCCGGTACAGAATCTACTGTAATAGTTACTTCCTGGAAAGTACTTCCAAAATTAGGCAATGCACTTGATCTTTGTGAATTAATATCGCCTTGCCATGTACCATTACTTGTATACAAAATATGGCCTGCATCAAAAGTCATTGTAATTTTTGGATCATTGCCACCCGTGTCTCTACTAATAGTAAATGCTAAGGCATCGGATCCTAAGTGATGGAAATGATATTCTGCGTTCCCCTGTTGATAAATTCGATACGTACCTTGGTGCTGTCCCCCGTTATAGGAATATTTATGAATTGCTGTAGTGTGTGGGGGTGTTGGGTCTGTTACCGTGGTATCGACCAGATTGAAAAATTGAAGCAATGTTATACCCGTAGGTTCTGGTTCTGGTTCTGGTTCCGGTTCAGGCTCAGGCTCAGGCTCAGGCTCTGGTTCAGGTTCAGGCTCTGGCTCAGGTTCAGGTTCAGGCTCTGGTTCAGGCTCTGGTTCTGGTTCAGGCTCTGGTTCAGGCTCTGGTTCAGGCTCTGGTTCTGGTTCAGGCTCTGGTTCTGGTTCAGGCTCTGGTTCAGGCTCTGGTTCAGGCTCTGGTTCAGGCTCTGGTTCTGGTTCAGGCTCTGGTTCTGGTTCTGAAACTGTAATGGTGAAGGTTGCTGTGCTCTGAACTTGCTTGTTTTGTGTTGCATGTGTATTGTTCTTGTGTCTGGTGACGGTTACTGTAAAATCGCCAAAGTGTCCCCCCGTCCATGTCGGGTGATCTAAAGTGTTATTGTTTGCCCAGACACCATTAAAACCATTTGCATGAACAACTTCCTTCCTATATTTATTTTTCAATTCTAAACTGTCGCCTTGGTTAAGTATGTGCGAACTCCCATCCGAAAAAGTTGTAACATCATAAGTTGTCATCTTTTATAATATAATAGATATAAAAAAATAAATGATTTTAAAAAAATATTAATTATAATATAAGTTATTATATTGTTCAATTGTAGTTCTACAAAATTCACACTTATTATAAGAGTGAGTCGCGAATGAATTACTTAATGATAAAGACCTTTCCGCACATTTCTTACAGCAAGTATGTCCACAAGGGACATAATATTTATCTACTTTATTACTTAAACATATTGAACAAGTATTACCAGTATTAAAATTATTTAAATATTTAGTAACTTCAATATATTCAACCATATCTATTCTTGCTTTAACATATTTATCTTTTATAGAATATATTTTACTATTATCTTTAATAGTTTTTGATAGTTCTATCATTTTATCTATTAAGATATCTTCATCACTACCTTCTTCTATATAAGACATTGTAAGATCACCTGTTTTATTAATTAATTCATTTATAACATTTACATCATGTCTATTTTTTTTTATTTCTTTTATAAATTTTTTTTCTATATTTAATAAATTATCTTGTTTAATTGTAAATTCTTGTTTAAATTTATTTATTGTAGTTATCATTTCTTTTAATATTGGTGATATACTTTTCTCTATAGATAATTCTTGCTTATCAATAGATGATGATGTATTTTCTTTAATAGATGATACATTTTCATCTATGGATGATATATTTTCTTTAATAGATGATGATGATGATGATGATGATGTATTTTCATTAATATGACATAATATATTATTACGAATATCCATATCTGCTTCTGTTTCTATTGTTAGTAAAGAATCTAACTGTTTAGTTTCATTATTTATATATTTTAATAAATCATATTTTATTTCACACAATTTATTATACTTATTCGTTTTATATAATAAATTTTCATTAATAATAATATTTGTATCAATTGTATCCATTGTATTATTATAAAAATCTAACTCATTACTTGTATCACAAGTAATATTATCAAAATGAGCATTACAGTAGTACATCTTTTTAATACTTAATTATATAACTTTAAGTCTTTATTAAGTCTAAAATATCCATTATTTTGAATTTATTCTTTTTACAAATTTTTTCGTTATTAGAAAGTTCTTTTAATTTATCTAAATTTCTATTTACATAATCTTTATCAAGAAGCTTAAATATATTATATAATGATAATATATATTTATAACTTATATCATTATCATCTATTTTAGCCTTTTCCATCATATTCACAATTATATTATCAGTATAATCATTTATAACAGATAATAATTCAAGTTTTATAATTAATATACTAATACCTATAAATTCATCAATATTTTTATTAACTTTGCATAAATTGTCATAAGTATCTTCCAGTTCTATATCAATAGAAAAAATCTCATTAGATTTTTTTCTTATAATAGAATCTATATCAATATTAGATTCTATATTTAATAATTCCATTAATATATTAATATAATAATTAATATATTGTAATTGATATATACATTTATTTATAATTGTATCAATTATTATTGGCAATAAAGTTTTATTTTTTAAAATTTTATTATTAATGTTTTGAATAGTAACAGATATATTTTCTTCTGTTACTTTATTTAACTCATTATTAATATATTTAATAATTAATGTTTCATCAGATAAATTATTTTTAAATTTTTTATTTTTACTAGATATATTCATCTTATAATATTTTTTATTAATATCCAATGAATTAAAAAATGAAGATAATTCAGAAATTTTTTTTGAATTATCTTTTTTATATGCTAATAAGTTATTATTAAATTCATCAGAATCAAATAACTCCTTAACATCTTCGTCGATGTAATGTATCACCATAATATAATTAATATATTTATTAATCTTTAATATATAATATTATCCTGAACAAGATTCACATGTTTCTGGATTAATTGTAAATTTAATTGCATTACTAGAAGGCCTTGTTCTTAAATAATACATACCTGTCTTTAGTCCCTTTTTCCAAGCATAGAAATGCATTGAAGATAATTTAGAAAATGTAGGAGATTCCATAAATAGATTTAGACTTTGAGACTGACAAATAAATTGACCTCTATCAGCTGACATATCAATTATATGTTTTTGCTTTAATTCCCAAGAAGTTTTATATCTATCTTTAATACATTGGGGAATATCTTCTATATATTGAATTGAACCATTATCAGCTATTAATCTATCTTTAATTTCATGATTCCACATATTAAATATTTTTAATTCTTCAATTAAATATTCATTAATAACCATATATTCTCCTGATAAAACCCTTCTTGTATATATATTGGACATGACTGGTTCAAAACATTCATAATTACCAAGAATTTGTGAAGTAGAAGCAGTTGGCATAGGGGCAACAAGTAGACTATTTCTAATGCCATATTCCTTAATATATTCCCTTAATTTAGTCCAATCATGTAGACTATTATCTACTTCTTTATTCCATAAATCAAACTGTAATTTACCATTATACATTGGTGATCCAATATAAGTTGAATATGTGCCAAGATATTCATCTCTATTTAATTCTTCATCTGTAGGATTTAACTTATTGTATAAAGTTTTAATTTCTTCATGTAGTTCTGGTTGATTTATATACATTTCTTTTAATTTAATCATTTCTACTTCTCTTTCTTTTGCAATATCACAAGACGCTTCTAATGAAGCATAATATATTGTTTCAAAAATATTCTTATTTAATTCTTTGCCATAATCATCGTCAAATGATGTTTTCATCTCATATAATACGTTTGCTAAACCTTGAACACCAATACCAATAGGTCTATGTCTTAAATTAGATAATTCTGCCTTTTCAGTTGGATAATAATTATAATCAATGATATTATTTAAATTCCTAACTAATATTTTAGTAATTTCCTTTAGTTTTGTATAATTATATGTTGGTTTCATATATTGTTCTAGATCAGTAAATCCACCAATATGAGTATAATTAATTCTATTTTTAATATAGATTTGTGGAAATTTAACACTATTAGGATATACTCCTGATAAAGTTAAATCTTTATAGGATAATTTTTCATAATTAATATTGTATTTATTACAATACCTTTCAGCAGCATCACAATATAGACATCCTGGTTTAGAATAAATTTTAAATGAATAATTACTATAGTTTTTATAATCTAAGCATGCTTTTAAAGATATAGAAGCAAGATTACATACAGCTGTTTCTTCTTTACTTGTGTATTCTACAATCTCTGTACATAAATTAGATGATTTAATAGTTCCTAGATTCTGTTGATTTGATTTCATATTACAAGCATCCTTATATACCAAATAAGGTGTCCCTGTCTCTATTTGTGAAGTAAGGATTGCAAACCATAATTCTTGAGCATTTACCCTTTTGATGTATTTTTCTTCTTCTTCGTATTTTATATATAATTCTTCAAATTCGGAACCCCAAGTATCTTGTAATCCAGGACAATTCTGTGGACAAAATAGAGACCATTTACCATTCTCCTCAACCCTTTTCATAAATAAATCACAAATCCACATACCATAAAATAGATCCCTTGCTCTTTCATGTTCATTTCCATTATTTTTCTTAAGTTCTAAAAATTCATATATATCTGCATGCCATGGTTCTAAATATATTGCAAATGAACCATTCCTTTTTCCACCTCCTTGATCAATATATCTTGCTGTATTATTGTAAACTTGGAGCATAGGAACAACTCCATTTGAATAACCATTTGTCCCAGCAATAAATGAACCCTTAGGCCTAATATTATGAATTGCTAATCCAATACCACCAGCATGTTTTGAGATTTTAGCACAATCTTTTAATGTATCATAAATACCTACTACTGAGTCATCCTGCATCATAAGTAAGAAACAACTTGAGAATTGTTCCCTTTTTGTTCCAGCATTAAACAATGTAGGTGTAGCATGGATGAAATCTTGATTGGCCATACCCAAATATGTTTCAAATGCTTTCTCAATATCATTACGGTGAATAGATAATGCTACCCTCATATACATATGTTGAGGTCTTTCAATAATTTTATCATCGACTTTTAGCAAATAGCTTCTTTCTAATGTTTTAAATCCAAAATAATCAAACTTATAATCATATGTATAATTAAGTATATCGTTAATTTCTTTAATATTATCTTGGACTAAATAATATAAATTTTTACTGATTAAATTTTCTTTCTCATCATTTCTTTTAAAATTATAAAGTTTATCAATTACTTCTTTAAAATCACTTGATGTATTTTTATGATGATTAGAAATAATAATCCTTGAAGCAAGTATTTTATAATCAGTATCTCTAGAATATAGAGAAATCGATATTTCTGAAGATAAAATATCTAATTCTTCAGTTGTAACTCCATCATATATTTCTGAGCATACTTTTTGTGCTATAATTGATGGATCTACATTTAGTTCTTTAAGGTTTGGATCATTACATAAACTCTTAATTCTATTTAAAATTTTATCAAAAGATACCTCTTCCATAGATCCATTTCTTTTTTGAACTTTCATTATTATTATTTATATATTAGTTTATTATTTTAAATAATAATAAAATTCAAATTTTATCAATATGATATTTAATTAAATATTTATATACATCTGAATTATTATACCTTAAACTAGTATTTATACCTTCTTCAATTTGTGAATTATAACATGTATATTTGTCAATTCCATTATTTTTGTAACTATTTAAAAAAAATTTACAAATATCTAATTTCCCTAATTCACATGCATATATGAAAAATGATCTACCTTGATATCCTATTTCAAATATATTAAATTCTTTATTTAAATTTGTTAAGTAAAAACGGTTAAATATTATATTTATATTTTTATTATACTTCATTGAATAATCTAATATATCTCTTCTATTATGTTTTATTAAGCCAAATATATCTATATATTTGATAAAGATACCATTTTCATATAACCATTTATATATTGATATATTACCATTTTTATATAATTTTTCTTTATTATTTTCTGTATCTAGTAAGTATTTACATACTTCATACTCTTCTTTATCTATAAATTTATTAAATGATCTATTAACATATTTTAATCTATATGTTAATTGTGGTGTATTATCACATGTTACTTTCCTTAATATATTATTTATTATATCACATGGTAAAGTATCCATAATACATATATATATATATATATATTTATAACTATGTCTTAAAATATTAATTTGAAAATTTTATTATTTATTACACAAAATTATAAAATGATTATTGATGAAGATATCCTTAAGAAACTAGAATTATACATTAAAATGCAAAATATAGAATTACTAAAGTTAATAGCAAATGAAGAAAAATGGAATTATAAAGAATTACTTCAGGAATATATAGAAAAATAAATATGTATTATAATACTATATGAATATCGAAGAGTTATTATTAATAATTATATTAATGTATATATTATTTAACGGATATAATATTACTGAAAGAATGGAGAATAAAGAAGATAAGGGAAATGAAAATAAGGATAATGAAGATAAGAGAAATGAAAATAAGAAAAATGAAGGTAGTAATAATTGGTTGTTATGGTTAGTTGTTGTGGGAGTTATTATATTAATTTTACTAGGAATATTTTTTTATTTTCGCTCAAATCCAACTATAAGTGATACACATTCAGCAACAACAAATCTAGATTATCCACAAATGGAAATTAGTCCAGAAGTATATGAAACAGTTTCAGGATATCCTACCCGTCAAAGAATGAAGGCTGATAAATTATTTGATTGTTCAAATAATTGTACAGGTGCAGATAATTGGAATGAATGTTATCGAGGGTGTTTAGATAATAATTAATTCGTATATGGTTCTACTTCATCATCTTTTTTTAGACTGTATAATATGAATAATATTAGTAAAATAATTAAGATATGTTCAAGTTCCATTTATTATATATATTTATAATTATTTTGATACTATACTATCAATATCATTAAATAATGTTAACTTATCAATGCTTTTTTCTTTATCTTCATCAATGTTTTTAGATTTCTTAACATGTTGAATTTTAATAGTTGGCATATTATTTAAATCATTTGTTTCATTTATTTTTTTTGATTCAAACATTTTATTATTATTTATTTGTGATTGTATTAAGATATCTTTATCATTTATAATATTAATACTTTGATCTATATTATTACATAAATATGCAACAGAGCTATATACGTAAGGCAACCTTTTATTCCTCTTCCCTGCTGTAAATTCATATTTATATAGTTCATATAATGATAGAACTTGTTTTTTTATAAACTTATCTTTATCTTTTAGTTCTAGTAATATAATCTCCCATATAATCCATATTAAATCGGATTTATAGTTCTGTTTAACATCTACATCTCTAGAATCTATGAACCATTGTGTTGTATTTATTTTTTTATTTTTCTTTTCCCATTCAAGTAACCAAATAATCCAGTATATTGATTTATTATATCCACTTTTTGTATCCTTTAGATGTGTATATATTTCATTAAAAAAAACTTTTAACTCTTCTGGTTCATTATAATGGATAAAATCATCTGGTAATATGACCATTTCAGCAAATAAACGATTTGAAAATATATTATAATCAAAATCTGTATCTTTTAGTTTAGGATATTTATTATATATTTTATTTTTTGGTGCTAAAGATAAAATAACTACGATTGAAAAAAAAAGATTCCTTATATTTTGATTATTCCTTAATTCTAATTTATCTTTTGTATTATTATAAATATTATAGAATAATATATTCTTTTTATAAAGATAATTAGGTAATTTAGGACTATTTATAGTTATTGTATCTGAAGCATATAATAATAATTTATTCCAAGAATCTTCTATATAGCCTGAACATATTGCTTCAGTAATCCAATTACATGCATTTTCTATTTTTTTAGCTCCTATACTTTTAAATAAAGCATTAAATACATCTGTTTTTTTATAACCAGAAAATGTAGTTTTTTTTAATTTATCAGATTTTCTATTATCTATTATTTTGTATTTATCATCCATATAAAAAATAATAGATAATATTTAATTTTATATAACTAATTATTTGTAGAACCAAACCCACCTTCACCACGACTAGTCTCTGTTAAAGTATTTACTAAATTAAACTTTAATGGACTAAGGTCGGGAGAACAAATCTGAAATAATCGTGTCCCCTTTTCAATAGTAAATGATTCATTTTTAATATTATCTACACAAGCTATAATATTTCCACGATACCCTGCATCAATAATACCAACTGAATTTGCCATCCTTAATGGAGTCTTAATAATTGATGACCTTGGATAGAGAAAATATGATGTAGGTATTGTCATAAATGTTAATAAATCATTTTCATCTGGTTGTAAAACTTTCTTAGTTGCTTCACAAGATATATTTAGGTTGATTTTTTTAGTTTCACCTGGTTCAACTATAATTTCTTCAGGACAATATAAATCTAATCCACTATCTCCTTCATGGTAATGATTATGTTCTGTATATAAGCTATTTAAATAATCATAATGTCCTCTATTCGTCTGATCAATTTTAATATTTAATAGCATTTTATATTTAATTATTGAAATAATTTTAAATATTATTCAAATTTTATTAGAATATTAAAATATTAAAATATTATATATTATATATAATGGTAAATAGTTATGTATATGATTATGGTATTATTATAGCTATAATATACTACCTTATCCACAGTTCATATATATTTAAATTAAATTCAGATAATTTCTTTCAAGGTATAGGTGGAATTATTATAGTGGGTGTTATAGTATTTTTAGTAGCTTTAGTAGCTTTAATGAGAAATTGGAATAAAAAGAATAAACCGATGCAATTATGGTTTATGTTTGGAGTATTAAGTATAATTGGAGGTATAATATACAGTTCTGTAAAAGTAGATGAATTACCTGAAAAAGGACAAAAAAACTATGAAGAAAATAATCAAGTAAGGACAATATTATCATTAGTAGCCTATATAGTAGTTGGTTTTATAGCTTATAATGTTATAAATGATGCACAAACATGTTCTTCTAATCCAGAATTATTATGCGATAAATCATATATAGTAACATTTGCATTAGTATCTTATGCTGCCTATTATATTATAAATATATGTAAGAACTTTTCTATTTTAGGATTTATACCAAATGATGGAGAAATATCTATCAGTCAAGGACTTATAACAACATTAATCTTAAGTTTTTGGCAGTTTTATTTATATATGGTTATGGATGGTTTTAGATATGGAACAGTCCATAAAGATGTATATGATGGTTTAACTAGAGGAGGTTCACAAAGTAGTATACAATATTTAGTATATATGAGTTTAATATATATAATATTTACATTTAGTTTACATGTAATGACAAGCAATAATTGTGAAAAATGGGATGATGTAGAAAAAATAAATAATATTAAAGAAATTCAAGCAAACATTATAACAACTGCTGTAACTGCTATATTAATGATATTTTCTATATCTAATTAGATTTAGCTATTAATAGAAATAATTTATGTTTAATTTGATCATAATTTTCTTCACTTGTATTAATATCAAGTATGACATCTCTTCTAGATAAATCTAAATTTGCTTTCTCTGAATTATGTCCCATATTTCTATAATGATCTTCATAATTATCTGGATAAATTTTCCTTATTCTTTCTATTTGATCTTCTGGATTGATTGTTAACCTTATAATTTTCCAAGTATCATCTAACATATCTAATTCATTTTGAAATCGTAAATCATCTATAATACATTTTTTTTTATATCTAGTCTTATTTACTATATATTTAGACCATACATCTTCATCTATTTCTCTTAATTTTGAAGCTATATTAATTAGTAAAGTTCTATCTTTATTTCTCATATTAAATAAATCTACTGCTATATCTTTGATTTTTTGTCCATACGAATATGTATTATATTCATTATCTAATTGCTGTATCATATTAGCAATCGTAGACTTTCCTGAACACATTTTTCCAGTTATAGCAATTTTCATATGTTTATATTAATATATTAATATATCTTTATAATTTAATATGAAACAAGAATATAAAAATTGGGTATCAACAAAGATTTCTTATTCAAATGAATATTATGAAAATTTTTTATTTAAAATCTATGTAAGACTCCGCGATTGGATTGATTCAAATGAAGATTTGGAAAGATTTATAGATAATAAAGAATTATATCAAAAATTCAAATTTTTTGTTTACTGTGAATATGTTTTACCAACAACTAAATATGACTATAATGACATTAATATAGATCAAGAGTATTATGAATATTATAATTCAATGTATTCTGAAGATATTATAAACCTTTATACATATTTTAGAGAGTATTCCGAATCACTAAACATTAAATTATTTCATAATAAGGGAGATACTTCATATCCATTTATACAATTTATATATTCTGTGAGTAATTATAAAGAACCTTTTAATGAAGAACAAAAAGAAGAAATTATTGAAGATGAAGAATATTATTAAATTATAACTATTATATATTATATATTATAATGAATCGGAATATTCCAAAAAAAATGGTAGGTGGTAAATATAAATTTTCAGATTTAATAAAAAAATCTAAAAAGAAAAGTAAGAAGAAAGGAGGATGTGGTTTATCAAAAGCCGATGGAAAAAGGTGTACAAAAAAAGGAACATTTCATAAAGATAAATGTGAAAATATAAAAGATAAATGTAGAAAAAAGATTAAAACACAAAAAAGAAGTCAAACAAAAAAGAAAAGAACAATATCTAAACTGCGTTCTAGACCAACATTAAAACATTGTATTTGTGATAAAAAAAAGAAATTTAAAGGGACAGAACCTTCTCCTAAAGGTTTAGGTCATTGTGCTCATTGCACTGAAGAAGGGACTATTATGAAAGGGAAAGATGGTAATTGGTGGAAAAATACCAAATATAGCAAAGGTGTAAGATGGGTAAAAATGAAAAATGTTAAAACAGGCGGATTTGTAAGGACGGGATCTACTATGACCAGTTTATGAATTTGATTATTTTTAAATTTATTTAAATTATTTTTCTCTTTTAAAAATTTGAAATCATTTTTAATACTTCTTTAAATCTAACCTTATTATCTCATTTTATAATGAGTGATACCTCAGACGAAAAATACTTTTACGCGATCATCCGAAAACCCCAGGAGGGTAAGACTTTCATTTGCTTGAAAAACATCGAGAATGAAAAAGATTGTGTTCATCTTATCATCACGATGAATACAATCAAGTCTAACCTCCAGTTCTTCGAAAGGGCGAATGAAAGGTTTGAAGGAAATATCTGTGTTTTCAATTCGAGGGGCAAAAAAGAAGGAAAATACAATCACTCTAAAGATGTTATGGGTGTAAAGAATCATATCAAAAATGGTATTGAGAACATTATCATGTGTGCTCATCCTAAAAGGTTTGATAAGTCTATCTTAGAATTGATTGATGAACTCCATGATTCAAAGAGTTTCACTAAGAAGATTGTAATTCATATTGATGAAGCACATGCTTATGTTCCCCCTTACAGAGAACAGATACTAACGATGAACAGTTATCAAACAGTTGAAAGGATTTACATGTATACTGCTACTCCATTTAACCTATGGGTTGAAGAACATGAGCGCCAACATGATTTGTTTAAGAGGATTCATATTGTGGATGTAGAAGAACAGTTTGGTATTATCAGATCTGACAAGTATTTTGGTGTGAAAGATTGTTCTCGCATTATTTCAGTTGAAGAACCACCACTGATTGATAAGACTATTCCAGATGATTTTGTCAAGCTTTGGGGCAATAATAAGCAAAGAGCAGCATTGGAAGCAGGCAAATCTGTGGAATGGTATGGTGAAAACTACTATTTTCAGCTTGGCAATGAACACAGACATCTTTCCTATGTAAAGCACCTTCTAGGGCAATTGAAGGGTAAGGCGATTAAGGAAAACGAGTTTACATTGAACTTTGTTCCAGGTTACTGTAGAAAACTTACCCACTTTGCTATAATGAAAATTATCCTTGACATTTTTCCTGGGTCAGCTGTTATTGTTGTTAATGGTGAAGGCACAAATGAATGTGTTATTGATGAATCCACTGGAAAGGTAGAGGTCACCCAAATTCCACACAATAATGAACCAGCCGAACAAGTTAAAAGTGTTATCGAAAAGTATCCTGAGAAACCAATCTTCATCACAGGTTTCCATTGTGTTGGAATGAGTGTTACTTTGATTAACGAAGAAATTGGGAATTTTGACAATGTTATCTTTTCACACGAACAGTATAACAAGAATCCTGATGTCCAATATCAGCTTTGTCGATTCTTATTTAACTATATTGGGTGGAAACACCCAGAAAACAGGAAGAAAACCAAACTGTATTCCAATAGCAAGGAATGTATTGAAAGCTGCTTAGAGTATGAAAAGCAGATTGATATCATTGATAGGGATATGAAAGGTTCTGTTAGATGTAAAGAAGAAGTTGTTGGAAAAGTTCCTGTTAGGAGGAAAGAAGTTCCGAAGGAAAGGATGTATGCTAAGCTTGAACAGTATGCTACTGTTCATAAACTTAAAAGATTCCAAGTTGAAGGTGGCGAGGATGAAGAAGTATTAAAAACAGTTAAAGAATTTTACAAAGCATTTACAGGGAAAGATCTATATGGTAGAGCAATGCCAAAAAAAAATGATAGAGATTTCTATGAGTGTTCTACCATAAAAGAAAAGAAAGTCCATACTAATTTTGCTGAAATGAAGAAATTTCTAAACAACCTAAAACCAACGAGTAATTTTCAATTATTGAAAGATAAATACAAATATGCTCGTGTATATGTTGTATATGAAAGCGATGATGATCCATTTGATTATAGGTGGATTGTGAGGACTATGGAACTTAAAGAGTGTCCAGAAGTTGTAGAATTATGGAAAGAAATTGAAGAAGCACAACTTAGGAAAAAAGAAGAAAAGAGGATTAGGAATATGGATGATATACAGGAAACATTTGTGACAATAGAAGAATAATTGTGTGTAAAAGTATGTGTGTGTAAAAAAATGTGTTAATATTTTTTTTATCTTATTCTGCCGATATATCTTAAATAATCCTCTTTAATAAATTTGAAAATATTTATCTTTTTTTATTACATAAAAGGAATTTACTAACTTATATATAAAATATGTCTTCTCTCGAATTTATGCTTGCTAAAGAGTATGAAGCTGCTATGAAAATCCCGAGAGAATTCTCAGGAAAAGAGGAACATTTTGCTCCAGTAGGTTGGTTGATGTCTGAGAAACTAGATGGTTATCGAGGTCGTTATAACCCCAAAACAAGAAGCTTTTGGTCTAGGCAAAACAAACCATACGTAGCTCCAAAATGGTTTATCAACGCAATGCCAAATATCCACATCGATGGAGAACTTTTCTGTGGTCGCGATGGATTTCAGAAAATGGGTGCTGCAAGGAAGAAAATCCCAGTTGACAAAGAATGGATGTCGATCAAATTCTATGTATATGATGCCCCTGAAATGGAGGGTGAATTTTATGATAGATATGTTGCATTGGAGGGGATTGTCAAGGAAGCAGAAAAGCACTGGGAAGAATACAAGCTTACACTTGGTGAAGAGTTTAAGGATGTTTCTTGCCCACTTGTCCTCACAAAGCACTATGAAGTTGAGAGCATTGAGCACATGAAGTCATTCTACCAGGGAATCCTTGATATGGGTGGCGAAGGTATCATGCTTAAGAATCCGTGGTCTGAATACGAGGGCAAGCGCTCAAACCATCTGCTAAAGTACAAGCCTTCTCTAGATGCAGAAGCAATCATCATCGATTACAAGGAGGGCACTGGGAAATATAAGGGTAAACTTGGTGCTTTTGTGTGTAAGCCTCTTATTAATAAGGGCAATTACCAAATCATTGACACCGATGAAAATCATGAATTTGCTACTTCTGGTATGAATGATTCTATTAGGGCTTCTTACAAACAGACACACCCGATTGGAACAATTATTACTATTGGTTATACATCATTTACAGATACTGGCAAGTTTAGATTTGCTAGATACTTGAGAGTAAGAGATGATGTAGATCTTCGTGATCCAAGCGATATGGATGTATGTGATTCTGATGAAAAGTTGAAGAATTGTATTAAGATTTTTGAAGCTATGTCTAAGCATGAGCGTGCTAATGGTGAGGGTTTTAAGGCAGCAGCATATAACAAAGCAATTAAAGCTTTGAAACAGATGGAAAATGACTGCGATGTTACACCAGAAAATCTTCTTAAGGTGAAAGGAGTTGGCAAGAAGCTAGTTGACAAAGCAATGGAGATTATGACTACTGGGACATGTCCTATGTATGAAAATATTAAGGATTTTAAAGACCCGAGAGAGATCTTCATGAATATTCATGGTGTAGGTGCTGTCAAGGCCAAACAGCTTTCCGATTTGGGAATTACTAGTATTGAAGATTTGAAGAATCGTATGGATATTGATGAACTTCTTAATGACACTCAGATGAAGGGCCTTAATTGGTATGAAGATATTAATGAAAGAATCCCGAGAGAAGAGATTGTTCAACATGAAAAGTTTTTGAAGAAAACATTGAAATCGATTGACCCTACTGCTGACCTTACGATCACTGGTTCTTATAGGAGAGGAAATGCTGAAAGTGGTGATATTGATATCCTTATCAAAACGCCTTCAGTAAAAAACAATTCTATTTACAATAAGTTCATTGAAGAACTTTCCAAAGTTAAGGGAGATTGTGATGGCAATGGATGTCCTTATATTTGCGAAAGTTTGTCAAAAGGGAATAAGAAGTTTATGGGTATTGCTAAATGGAATAATGGTATTGGACGCAGAATTGATATCATGTTTACAAAGTCCGAAGAATATCCATTTGCTATCTTGTATTTCACTGGCTCAATGGAATTTAATGTTAAGATGAGGGGCGAACTTCTTGAACAAGGGAAAACATTGAACGAGTTTTGCCTTAAGGATAGTGAAACAAAAAAGGTGATTAAGAACAAATGTGTTACAGAGAAAGATGTGTTTAAGTTTCTTGGATATGATTATGTTAAACCTGAAGATAGGTAAATCATATTTAAGAATAACAAATTTAAAAAATGTATAATATACCACCAATTATAGAATTAAAATTAGAATATGAAGAATATAGAATAGAAAAATGTATAATACTATATTTTTTATTAGGATATAGTCTTTATTTGTATCATAGATTAAATTAATCAATTTCAAAATTCATGCTATCATATAAATTGATAGAATTTTTAATATGTTTATTTCTTTCTTCAACTCCATTATATATATATCCAGAACCCCTTAATGGGATTTCCATTACTTTACCCATAGTATGAAATGTTTCTTTAAAGCCAGGTAAATCTTGATATATCATAAATCTATTATTAATGTGTGCATCAGCATTAGAATTATATCTAATTGGAGACAATGATTTATTTCTAATTTTTTGTAATCTACCCTTTAATTTTTTCTTTGTTTTTTTCTTTTTCTGTTGAGGACTTTGTAATGCTCTAGATATAGTTAATCCACCACCCTTCTTTTTCTTCTTCTTCTTTTTCTTAGAATATTTATATGCTCCATATCCTGCTAAACCAACTGCACCTACAGCTATACCGGGTGGTCCTAGAGCAGCCATACATGGCAAACAGGCTGCTCCTCCTTTTTTTTGCGTTCTCTTACTCATATATATATATATTAAATAAAATAATATGAAAATAGGTGTAATTGGCAATGGGTTTGTTGGTAAAGCAACCCAGATATTAAAGTCAGAATCAATATCTATAATAGTATATGACATAGATCCATCTAAATGTGTCCCATTAAATACTACAATTGAGGAAATAGCAAATTGTGATTTAATATTTATATGTGTCCCAACACCTATGAATAAAGATGGATCTTGTTATTTAGGCATAATAAAAGATGTAACAGATAACTTAAAAAAGCATTGTGATTTTAATAATACAAATATTATTTTAAGGTCAACTGTAACACCTGGAACATCAGATATGTTTAATACATATTTTATGCCAGAATTTTTGACAGAAAAAAATATTATGGAAGATTTTAAAAATAATAAAAATTGGATCTTTGGTTTAAAAGGAACTAACCAGGATAATGACTTTAAAGTTAAAATAGAAAAAATGTTAGAATTATCTCATGCTTCTGGTAATATTAAATATAAAAAATATAGTTTTATAAAAAATAAGGAAGCAGAAATGGTTAAATTATTTAGAAATAATTTTTTATCAGTTAAAGTTTCCTTTTGTAATGAAATATATGAATATTGTCAACATAAAAATATAGATTATGAACAAGTTATTAATAATGCAGCTATTGATGAAAGAATAGGGATGAGTCATACGAGTGTTCCGGGTCCAGATGGTATGAAAGGTTATGGGGGAACATGTTTTCCAAAAGATATATCAAATACTTTATGCGATATGAATAATATAGGAATGAAATCATATATATTAGAGAGTTCAATTAAAAGAAATGTAGAAAAAGATAGAGAAGTAATTGATTATGAAAAAGGTCGTTCAATTTTATGAGGTTATTAAAGGAAATTTAAATAATAAATAATAATATGGAAGGTAATAGAGATTTTAAGCAATATATGATTCAACAACAAAGAATAATTCAAAAACAACAAAGCCAAATACAAGCTTTATTACAAGCTCAACAAAAAGAAGATTTAAACAAAGCATCACAAGAACCTTACAGAAAGAAGAAAGAACATAAACTCAAGATAGATCCATATAAAATACTAAGTATATCTAAAGAAGATTCTATGGATACGAAAAAACTAAAAAAAGCATACTTAAAACTAGCTCAAAAAACACATCCAGATAAAAATAATGGTATAGATAAACAATTTAAACTAGTTACTTTAGCATATAAAGTCTTACAAAAACGTATAGATTCAAAAGATACAGATAAAATACATAATGATCTTAAAGATGGATCAATGGAATTTATAAAAGAGCAAACAACTGGTGAAAAAAAAAATATTAATATGAAAGACTTTAATGTAGAATTATTTAATAAAATATATGATGAAAATAAATTAGAAGATGACTTTATAGATACAGGATATGGTGATTGGATGAAAAAAGACGAAAATATAGAACAAGTAAAGATGGATGGTTATAATAAAGTTAAGTTTAATTCTGAATTTCAAAAACTTAAACAAAAACAAAAAGGGAGTCAAATACAAAAATATTCTGAACCACAAGAGTTAGTATGTTCTAGTAATATAGATTCATTGGTTAACTTAGGTTCTGGCAAAGTTAAAAGTTATACTGGGGAAACAAATGGTCTTCAATTTAGAGATTTAAGGGAAGCCTTTGAAGAACCAACTTTAATAAATACAAATAATGTAGACATTAGTAATAGAAATACAAATATGAAAGATTATAATAGAGAAAGAAGTAATATAAGTTATAAACTAAGTGATATGGATTTACGCAATCAAGCAATTAGACAAGAAAATGAAAAGAAAGAAGAAGTAAACAGAATTAAAAGATTACAAGAAAGGGATCAAAGTTCCTTTGATCAATATGAAAGAATACATAAAAGATTATTGGGATAAATTTATAGGACACCTCTGGCAGCAACAAAATCTCTTTGATTATCTGTTGTGCATACACATCCCGTTGATGTAGAGAATGTTGATGGACAGCAGTCAGGTGAAGATACATTGTTTGAAAGCATAAATAGTTTAGTTGGAGAACTATCAACACCATCAACAGGTGGTCCAGTTAATGAAGTTGGGTCTGATATAACTGGTTTTAATGGGCTACTGTGACCTTGGACAGTAAATAAAGTATCATCATTAACTAATGGAACATTATTGGGAGAATGACTCCAGAATTCTTTATTCCCGGTTTGTAAACATAATCCATCCCAAGCGCTAACATTATTATATAAAAGACCTGGATCATTATTGGGGACATTAATTGTTGATACAATTTCAGCAGGATTCCTTTCAACTACTTTATTAACAACATTTACAAAATTTCTTTCCATATTGTCTTCGCTTTGGACACCACCATTTACATAGGCCATATTTTCAGGAGAAAACCCTTCCATTCTAGATTTTCTTCTATAGCACAATAATATTAGAGCAATTAGGGTTAAAATAACCATATTAGTATAGTCATCTTTTTGTAACATACAAAATAAAATGTATACATAAGCAACAAATATGACTACAGTAAATAAATCTAAATACATTATATTATTATATAATATATTATTTTTTCATTAATAGTATTTAAAAATATTTAAATAATATAATAATATAATGGTTAACTTACAAAATACATGGGTTTTATGGAATCATTCAATTAATGATAATAATTGGTCCATGAGTAGCTATAAAAAATTATATACAATTAATAATTTATACGATTATAAATTATTAGAAGAAGTTGTTACTAATAATAATTTACAGAATACTATGTTATTCTTAATGAGGGGCGAGATATTCCCTATATGGGAACATCCAGATAATAGAATGGGAAGTTGTGCTTCATTTAAAGTTGCTAGCAAAGATATATTGACAACATGGAATAATTTAATAAAGAATTGTATTATAGAAAATTTAGAAAATGATATAAAAAATTACAATAATATTAATGGGATATCAATTTCTCCTAAAAAAGAATTTAACATTATCAAGATATGGTTCAGGGATAATATAGAAACACTTAAAAATATCAATACATTTGAACCATATATATGTGAAGAGAATTGTAGATTGAAAAAACATATTACTGATTAGTTAGTATTAGGGGCTAAACATAATTTAATAATACCAAGTGAAGCTATTGTATATTGTATGATTAATGGATAATCATTCTTAATATATAACTGTATATTGTTACATAAATTTGTGCATTTAGTAAAAAGTGTTAAATATTTAAGAGAGAATACCCCTTGAACAGTTAATTCTGGACTTAAATTACTCTTATATTGAAGTCCATTTTGTGTTTCACCTAATATTGTTATTTGATTTGCAAAATCACCATTACATTCTAATTTTAATGAATTCCCAATACTTTGTATTTCTACTGTTTCTCCAATATTAACCATATCTCTAATTAATTTTTGGAAATCTGAAGAAGGTAGAGTTAATTCTGTTTCAAATTCAGCTGGTGGAATTTGGATTTCTTCATCTGCTATATCTAATAAATTTAATTTATATATAGTATGTGTATTCTTTTCTTGATTATTTATTCTTAATCCTAATTTATTAGTATTATCTTTATTAATATATATAGATAAAGTATCAGTATTATTCATAGTTTTAATTAACTTAAATAAATTTAACATATTGATCCCAGCTGTAATTTTTTTTTCACAATGATATGATTCGAATTTATCAGATTCTAATTTCATATGAATTAATACAGTATGTGTTGAATCCATAGCAATTAGTTTTATACCATTTTTATCAAATATAATGTTTGCATCGGTTAATATTTCTTTTAGAGCTTCAACTAATATTTTTATAGCAGATGATTGAACTGTCTTAATTTCTATAATATTATTTGGGTCTATTTCTTCTTCATTCTTCATTATTTTATTATTTATATAATAAACTTTAAATATAAACATACAAAAAATATGTATGAAATGTATATGAAAAGTATATGAAATGTTTTTATTTCTTATTTTATCATAAATCTAGGATTCACTGACATACTTTGTAACTCCTGAATAAGTAATTTACAAGAATAAGGTATATTAATTTTAGAAAACTTATTAAAATTATTACAATTCTTACAATTATATAAATTATTATGTGGTGATGCAATACCAATTAAACCACACTTATCACAAATATAGCAGGTAAATTTATCAGATACATCCATTAACCTTTCTTTCAAGAAATTAGTTCCACCATGGGCAATAATACAATCTCTTTCCATTTCACCAAACCTTAGACCACCATGCGAAGATCTCCCTTCTGCTGGTTGCCTTGTCATAGATACAACTGGTCCAGAAGCTCTCGAATGGACTTTATCTCCAGACATATGTTTTAATCTTTGATAAAATGTTGGTCCAATAAATATAGAGGTCTTAAGTTGTTCTCCATTAAAACCACTATATAATACTTCATTACCATTTCTTTCATAACCAAATGAACTTAATGCATCAGATATATCATGAGCATTTGTATTTCCAAATACAGTGGCATCACCATTATATCCACCCATAACACAAGATTTACCTAAAATACATTCGAGTAATTGTGCAATCGTCATTCGACTTGGAATAGCATGTGGGTTAACAATGATATCTGGGACTATACCATCTTTTGTAAATGGCATATCACATTCATCATATATAATTCCACAAGTTCCTTTTTGTCCATGGCGGCTAGAGAATTTATCACCTACTTCTGGATATTTAGTAGCTCTAATTTTTACTTTACAAAATTTAAAACCATCACCATTTGTATTTATATAAATACTATCAATATAACCCTTTTCATTATTCTTAACACTAATACTTGTATCTCTATGCCTATATTGATTATTTTTAATTGGCATAATTTTACCAATAATGATATCTTTATCATCAACGTAGGTATCTTTTTTAATAAATCCATCTTTTTCTAATTTATTATAATTCTTTTGTTTAGGAAATAATATATTATTTGTATCTGGTTTACAAAATATGTCTTCGTCCCCAGTTAATTGATTTTTCTTTTCTTCCTCCCTATAACATCGATAGAATGTTGAGGAGAATAATCCTCGTTCAATGGCACCTTTATTTAAAATAACAGAATCTTCTTGATTATATCCCGAGTATGATGCAATTGCCACAATACAATTAATACCACTTGGAAGGTCATCTGCATTAAAATACTTCATATATTTAGTTGTAATTAATGGTTTCTGTGGATAAAATAGAATATGTGAAAATGTATCATATCTTTGATTATATTTAGTAGAGTGAATTCCTATTGCTTGTTTACCCATTGCTGATTGATATGTATTTCTAGGGGATTGATTATGGTGGGCAAATGGAATGCCTGCTGCTACTACCCCCAGGATTAGAGATGGAGATATTTCACAGTGTGTATAATTTTTCTCTTTTAGATTTTTTGAATATGTACATATTAGTGTATTATTTACTTCTGAAATATCAATATATTCTATAACCTTATGTGTAATAATTAAATCATTCCATGAAGTTTTTCCTTCTTTAATTTTATTAAATAATTTCTTTTTATATAACAATTTATTATTTTCTACTTTTAATAATGGACGACAACATCTTCCTCTATCACTTAAAATATATAAATTATTATTGGTATAATCCATATAAAATGATACATAAGTGCTAACAATACCATCTACTCTTGATTTTTTAAGGAATTGTATAATATCGTTAATATTATATGTATAACCAAATATATCTCCATTAATATATATGAAAACTGCTTTATATTTATTAAAATTATATATATCTATTTCTTCAATATCTTCTACTTTTTCTTTTAATATATATCTTACAGGTTCAGAAGAACTTTGATTTGTAATATGACATGATATTGCCATATTTTTAACTAATCCTACAGATTGACCTTCTGGTGTTTCTGTTGGGCAAATTATTCCCCAAGATGTAGCATGTAATTTTCTAGGAGGAATTAATTTCCCTGTAATATCTGCAGTTGTAGATACCCTTCTTAGATGGGAAATACATGAAGAATATGTTAATCGATTTAATACTTGAGAAACACCTGCCTTATCAGATGAACCTGTTTTAATCCCCCAACTTCCTGTAGCAAGAGAACTTTTTAATGTTGTTTCAATATAAGAAGATTTAATGATTTTACTAATATTAGTTTCATTTATAATTTTACTTAGATCCTTATTAATTAAACATATTCCAGATGTTATCTCTTTATTTATATATAATTTAATATCTTTTACGATTTTATTTAGGCATAAGTATGTTAATGAACCTAATAGAACACCAGGTGTATCTACTCTTTTATGATAATAACTATCCCTATCATCTGTTTTAGTAATACCCAGATAAGATTTAATTAATTTGTTTACCATTTGTCCAAGGAATAATAATTTCTTTTTTCGCGAAGTAATATGTGGGATAATGTTTTTCATTATATTATTTTTAATAAATAACATCTTTCTCTCAATTGATATATTTGCATAATTCTTATTCAAATAATTAAATAGATATTTAAAAGCATCATTTTGTGTCCTTTCATTTTCAGTTGCTTTAAATGATGGTAATAATACCTTTACAATTGTGTCATCAATATCTTTATCTGAATTATCAATAATATTATAAATGATTTCTTTATCATTTAAACATCCAAATAATCTGAATAAGATAATGATAGGAATTTCTGGTTTAATATTTGGGATGTTAACTAGAATTTCATTATTAAACTTATCTGGTTTATTTGTAATCTTAATACTTGTTAATTTTGGTATATTAAATATTTTTTCAGAACATGAACGACATTCTGATAAGTATATATATTTAGAATTACTCTTATTGTTTTTAAAAACCTGTATAATATTATTAGCTATTCTTTCCTGAGATATAATTACTTTTTCATTTCCATTAATAATCATATATCCACCAAGATCATATTTACAATCATCACTAAATTTTTTCTTATTCATACAGTATTTTGAATTTACCATAATTGGAATTTTACCAAGTAGAACATTTTTAATCTTATTATCGGGTAGAATAATATTATTACCATCTTCGTTAATTGTAACACTAACTGTCATATCAATATATAATGGTGCAGAATAAGTATAATTTCTTAATCTTGCTAATTTTGGTGTTAAAATATTTTGAACACCATTATTTTCAATACAATATGCTTCTTTTAATATATTGCCGTCTGGCAAGTTTACTAATAGTTTTATATTCTTGATTTTATAATTTGGATCATCGCATTCTATATTTAAACCTTCTTTAGGGAAGAATTGTTCTAATATATTTGGAATGATATTATCTATATAATCATTATAAGATTCAATTTGGTGTCTTATAAGGATATCTTTTTGTTGGAAAAATGAATGAATTATAGCATTTACATCCAATTCATTCATTGATAAGATTAAATTATATTATTATTTTTAACTTTATATATTTTTCAAATTATAAATATAATTATTCCTGAATATAACTTACTTCTATAGGGGTTTCATTTGAACTAAAAAATAAAATGGCTCCTCCACCAAGTAGTAATACAGAAATTAATGCTATTACAATCCATAACCAAGTATAATCTGGATCTTCTGGATCATTTGGATCATTTGGATCATCTGGATCATCTGGATCATCTGGATCAGCTGGTTCACAATCTTCATCGCATAAATTATTACTATATTCTCCATTTTCATCTCTAACACATTTATCATTTACACATTTATATTTATAGTTTATTATTCCACCATTTCCACCTCCTTCTATATCCCTTCGACTATCTTCAATAACTTGTTGACATTCATTTGTCTGGGTTGCATCAATAATACCATTAAATACTCCACAATTATTAATTGTTATACTATTTATACAACTCATAAAATTATTATCGGGGCATTTATTTTTTAATGTTGGTTGAACAGACATATCTGCTTTAGTACATGTTGGTGCCCAACATACTTTATCCCCTAACATTCCTTCGGTTATACCTGGAAAATCGTCTATTATACTTTTAGACATTAAATCATAATATTCTTCTGGATAATTACATCCACATAATTTTAGATACTCTCCATCTAATTCTACTTCAGAATTATCTGAACTATAAGCAGGAGGTTCTTGGCATATAGTATTAATAAATTCATCACACGCTACTGATACATCTAATCCATCGCTAGTTTTAAAATATTTGGGATCACAATCCATTTCCATTAGTTTATCTGTATCACTTTCTAAACAACATTTTTTAGGATCTCCTGTATATGGTTTTTTTTCTAAATTTCTTCTACATACCCTTCTATCATGTCTACTTATACATTTACATCCGTCTACAGTACCTTGTTGACATATATTACCAGCTTGATTTTGCGTAGCACCTGGAGCAGTATAACTTATGAAATTAGATTCACCTCTATTTGCTAATAATTCGGTATTATATGTTTCATCACCAAATGCTTGTGATGTATCATCTATTACACCTTCTTTATTATAAATATATGTAATTTCATCATATCCATCTATACATTCATTCCATTCGCCTCTCCCACTTCCAATTGTTCTACCACAATTTGTTATATAACCTGTAACACCATACATTTTATTTTCACCTTCTCCTGGAATAGGATATCTTTTATCTCTTGTGCCAGCAAAATAATATCCTGTTACATTATTAGGATGTATTGCATCATTTTTATTTCTATCATTTTTTTTATAAGGCATATATAATATTATAATTATTTTTTTTATTAATTATTAATTAAGTTATTATGAGGAGACATATCTACATAAACCATTATATATCTTGATATTTATAAAATAAAATTGATAGAACTGCATTATCTTGCCAATGGTTATATCTATCAAACTCCGAAAAAGTTATCTTTTATAATATCTAATTTTATTAATATTTAAAAATATGTTTAAAAATATATATAAAATGTCTATTAAAAATCAAATAGTTTTAGTTTCAACTGGTTTATTTCAAAATTACATTAAAGAAAATATAAATCAATTACTTAAATTTCAATTTGATATTCATGTTATTGTAGATTTTCCATTTTTAAAAGAATTAGATGAATATAAATCTAATGTTGAATTAATTGACTCGGCCACTTTACAAACAAACTTTGATAAAAAATCAAAGTTAGATAAAAAATTTAGAAATGGTTTTTGGAATAATACATCTAAACGTCTCTTTCTATTATATGAGTATATCAAAATAAAAAAACTTAAAAATGTAATTCATATTGAAAACGATGTTTTATTATATAGCAATATGGACTACAATTTTGAAGAAAAAATATATATAACCATGGATTCAAATGATAGATGTATTCCAGGAATTATTTATATTCCAAAATATGATTTATTTACAAATTTGATTGAAAATTATGATTTTACAAAAAATGATATGATTAATTTATCGGACTTTTACTTAAATAATAAAGATATTGTGAAAACATTTCCAATTATCGATAACACTATAGATGAATGTATTTATAATGAGAATTTTCAAGAATTTAATAGTATATTTGATGCTGCGGCAATCGGTCAATATCTTGGTGGCGTTGATCCAAGAAATAAAGAAGGTGATACAAGAGGATTTGTAAATGAAACTTGTGAAATAAAATATGATAAATATATATTTAAATGGATTAAAAATGGGAACAATCATTTTCCGCATATTGAAATTAATAATAAGTTAATACCTATTAATAACCTCCATATACATTGTAAGAAATTGGAAAATTATAGAATAGAAAATCCGATTGAAAATAAATATATTAAATTTGAACAAACAGACTTAAATACACCAAAATATCCTAATCATATAGATATATTTACAAATATATATGAAACAAATGAATGGGGGAATAATAACGATAAAAATTATAAAGGTTCGAGCGGTGATGGGTCAAAGATTAACCTATCATATAATAATTTTGTAATTTCATTCATTGAAAAAAATAATATTCATACAGTTATTGATCTTGGATGCGGTGATTGGCAAAGTTCTTCAGATATATATAATAAACTAAATGTTGAATATTATGGTTATGATGCTTATAAAGATGTAATAGTTAGCCATAGACAAAATTATCCTCAATATAATTTTTATCATTTAGATATATTAAATAGTTATCAAGAAATAAAATGTGGAGATTTATGTATTTTAAAAGACATACTACAGCATTGGACATGTAAGGAAATTGAATATTTTCTGGATAAAATCCAGGATAAATTTAAGTATATCTTAATATGTAACTGTAAAAATCAAACATATGATTATCAAGATGAACCATTAAGATCCAGACCCTTGAATGTAAAATATTATCCGTTAAAAAAATATAATCCTGAAATTAAATTAGAATATTCTACTAAACAATTATCTATTATAAATAATGTTTCACTGCAAAAAGGGGATACAAACTGCCTCTAAACAAGCAGATAACGCTGTCCAGAGTTCAACCACCACTCAAACAGCACCTACTTCATTACAGAAATTATCTGGTGGATCTACCAGTTCGTATTAAGTTTTTTAAAATACTTAAAAGATATTTATAATATATTGATATAACAAAATGGAGAGGCAAGTTAAACTAGATAATTTATTCAATGATTTTTTTAATAAAAAACCAAGTAAAACAAGGCAGGAAACACTAGCTAATTATGTTGATAATAGGTTGATACCTGGTGGAGAAAATGGGTCTTTTTATACTCATATTTGTTATAATACTATTTATAAAGCGTTATCAGAATTAATAAAAAAAGATAAAAATGAATATATAATTGTTGAAACGGGATGCTCTGCACACGGAACTAAATCAACTTTATTATGGGATAAATTTGTTAATTTATTTGGTGGTAAAGTATTATCTGTTGATTTAAATAAAACATCGGTAAGTATAACAAATAAAGAAACATCCGATAAAACGAATGTAACACATTCAGACTCTTTAAAATATTTACCAACAATTACAGATAAAATAGATTTCTTATATTTAGATTCATATGATGTTGATTTTTTAAATCCATTACCATCTGCAGAACATCATTTAAAGGAGTTTAATTGTATTAAACATTTATTGCACAAAGATAGTATTGTTTTAATTGATGATACACCAATAAGTCCAGAATGGTTAGATAATGGAAAATATTGTCCTATTTACAATAAATTAAAATTACAGTTCAATGAAAACATGTCCGGCAAAGGTTCTTTAGTTTCTAAAGAATTGGAAAAAATAGGAGCAGAAAAACTAATGCACCAATATCAGGTTTTATGGCTGATATAAAATAAGATATTGTTATATATAAATTATTTAAAATTAAAATATTATAATATATATAATAATATATATAATATGAAATTCATAACAGGTGAAAAAATACAATTCTCTTGTGATCATTTCATTGGTACTGATAATGATTTTAGATTCAATCCAAATGTTGCTCAATACAAAGATAGGTTTATTCATATTGACAATACTTCAACTATTAATAATAAGTCCTTAGTATTTTGTTATACTCATTTATTAGACAATATTAACGAATTGATAAAAACATTAAAAGTGATGGAAAATCCATTCAACCTTATATTCCATAATTCTGATAGACATTTTAATGTAGAACACCTGATACTATTCGAAAAGCTACCTTTATTACAATACATATACACACAAAATATAAATGTTGAACATGAAAAAGTTATTCCTTTACCAATTGGTTTAGCTAATTCACAATGGCCTCATGGAAATTCTAAAATACACCAAGAAATTTATGATATGCCTATTGAAAAATCCAAAGAAATATATTTTAATTTTAATAAAAACACCAATAAAGAAAAACGCAATAAATGTTATCATGAAATTATAAAAAAGGGAATAACTTGGAATAATAATATGCCCTATAAAGAATATTTAATTGAATTAAAACGACATAAATACGCGATATGTCCAGATGGAAATGGACTTGATACTCATCGATTTTGGGAATGTTTGTATATGAATACAATACCAATCTGTTTGAAAAATAAAATAAACGAGCATTATAAGCAATATTTTCCTATAATTTTATTAAACGATTGGCAAGAACTTGATATTAGCAAGCTATCCTATTCTGAAGTTGATCATCAATATTTAGATATGGATTACATTATTAAACAAATTGTTAATGTACCAGAAAATATTAACAATTTATTTGATATAGTAATACCAGTTGGACCAAATGATAGAACAGTTATTGAAGAGCAAATAAAATACACTCAAAAAAATATTATTGGTTATAGAAATATATATTTAATTTGCTATGATCCATCAATAATAATTGATGGATGTATTACAATTAATGAAAATATTTTCCCTTTTAATATAGAAACAGTTCAAAAATATCACGGAAAACTTAAGAAAAATGGTTGGTATTTACAGCAATTATTGAAATTATATTCTGGTAAAATCATTCCAGATATTTTAGATAAATATCTTGTAATCGATAGTGATACATTTTTCTTGAAACCAACAACTTTTGTAGAAAATAATAAATGTTTGTATAATTATGGCACAGAATATCATAAACCATACTTTCATCATATGGAAAAATTAGATAAAGATTTGACTAAAATTGATAAAAATAAATCAGGAATTTGTCATCATATGATTTTTGAGACAAAATACATAGATGAACTTATTTCTGGAATGGAGAAAAATCATAATGATTTATTTTACAATATATTTTTAAAAACAGTTACATATAAAAAAGGTCCTGGAGCTTCAGAATATGAAATTTATTTTAACTATATGTTAAAGTATAATCCTGATAAAATACAAATTAGAAAATTAAATTGGAAAAATACGAATAAACTAGAAACAAATAGTAATTTTGATTATATATCTTACCATTGGTATATGAGATGAAACTTATTTATATAATATCCTTTAAATTGCATTAATTAATACCATTTAAAAAACTTTCTTCATCATTCTGTGTTGATTTGTCATTACTATTATTATCTTCTAACTCTTGATTTTCTGGCTCTGGCTCTGGTTCAGGCTCTGGCTTAGAATCTTCTTGATCAGGCTCAAGGTCAACTATTTCTTGTTCTACTATGTCGGAAACTGGCTCTGATACTATGTCTGATACTATGTCTGATACTATGTTTGATACTGACACGGATACTGGCTCTGATACAAGGTCAAGTTCTACTGTTACAGGTTCCAATATTTCAGGTTGTTCTATATCATGTTTTAGAGTATTATTTACTAAAGATTCTTTTTCCTGATCTATATTTGGATTAAGTAATTCATCATTTTTACAAATAATTTCTTTTAACTCTATATTTGGATTTTCAGCTTCCGTTTTACTTGAATTGCTATTTATTTTATCCTTAAACATAGATACTTTGCCTAAATTTTTTAATTCGTGAATATCTTTTTTATTTTCAGGATCGGGTGTCCACTTAGTATTTTTATTTTCGCTTTTATTTACTTTTTCTACATTTACAGCACCCCACAACCTTGGTTTAGGTTTAACTTTTTCAGCGACATTTGCCATAATAGAAGCTACTCTTTCTTCCTGACTAGGTTCATAGACAGAAACTCTGTGAAGACCATTACATATTTCTGGGACCCGGAGACCTTCTTTAATATTAGTTTTAAATACTTTTTTAAACCTTTTAGTTACTGCTTCATCAATCGACGGCGATTGTTCAATTAATCTATCAAATTCTGCCCTACAAACTGTTAAAAAGTCAAAGGCCGGTTTTCTCATTTTTGGTTCTAAGGCTAATTCTACAGCAATATCTCTTCCAAATTTAGACCAAGAAACTAACGCTAATCTATGACCTTCCATTAATTCAGCATATCTTAGAAAATTTTGTAATGTAGATAATATACCTGCAAAAATATTTACACCACCAACACATGCCATAGCCATTTGTTTATGTTCTTCAGGGACAAATGAATCCATAGCAAAATTAGCAGTCCCTGTCAATGTAGATAATATAATAACTGGAATAGTGAATGTATAATTTCTGCATCTATAATTTTTTTCACAACAACTGTGAAGCCATCTATAACCAGATGCTTTTTCTGACCACTCTGCTAAGAGTTGTTCTTGCTCTTTAGTCCAAACTTGACTAACAGGCTTTTTTTTTTCTTCTTTCTTCTTATCCATTTATTATAAACTAATAAATAAAAAAATTGTAAATTATTACACACATATTATTATATTATATTTAGATGAGTTTCATAACCATTTAAATACATTTCAAATAATCTAGTCCTCACATATTTATTAATACCACGCTTATTTATAAATTCAATCTTATCTTTTAATTTAGGATTCTTATTAATATTATTATTCCTAGTATCTTGTATAAAGTTTTTAGAACCTATATGTTTTATATCGTGCTTGATTGGCCACATCCTTAATTTAACAAACCTAAATGGTCTGCTTAGTTTACTTTTTTCAATATACCATTTCATTAATTCTTTATTTTCAATTTCTTTTTTTATTTTTAAGATATGTTTACATATATCAACATTATGATTTGTCATTTCTTTTAAATATAATAATATGAGTTCATTAGAAGATAATTGTTTTTTATAAATATCCATTTATAAAAGGTATGTTAAATAAGTATTTTAATATTATCAAATTTTAATATTATCAAATTTTAAGATATCTTTTAATTTTATTAATATGTTGATGGTTATATATCGCTTTTCCAGATTCTATTTCTGAAACAACTTGTAAAGATAAATTAATACTGTTTGCTAGTTGTTTTTGTGTAAAATTTTTAGCATTTCTACCCTGAATTATCTTCATTCTTAATTCATTATCAATTTTTTTATGTTTTAATTCATCATTATCAGCTTTTTTTTCAATACTTTTCAGTTTTGCAGAATTAGGGTCTATTTTATTAACAGTTACTTTTGATACATTTTTATTTTCCCTTTTACCAGCATTCATTATAATAGGTTTCCAATCTTGATGGTCAAGAATTGCTTCATCATCATTATTTTTAGACATTATAATATATATATATATATATTATTAATTTGAATAATATTTAAATATTATATTATAAATATATATAAAATGGATCCTAAAGAAATTAATAAGACTAGTTTTTGCAATAAATCAGTTGATAATATAATTTCCAATGATTTGAAGAAATATATTATTGATGATATGAAATTAAGAACTTCTTTAACCCCATCTTCTCGTTATGCAAAGATTTTTAATGTTGATTACATGAAAAATTTTAAAAATCCACATATATTTTGTCTTAAGAGTTATGGAGCACCATATCTATTATATTTTACAAAAATAAATAATGTTAATTACACACTTCTAATTGATAAAAAAGTTAAATCGGGACATGATTACCCGAAGATGTTTATTATACAATATAGGTTTGATGAAGATTTATATAATGGTTCTTTATTTGAAACAGAATTAGTTAGAGATAATAGTAATAATTGGTGTTTATTAATTGCAGATATGTATTATTATAAGGGTAAGGTAATGAAAAACACGTGTATTACAGATCGTGTATCTATGTTACATGATATGATGAAAAATGAATATAATGACGATGAATACTGTAATATTTGTCCAATTATAATTAAAAAATATTTTGATATTTGTAACAAAAATAAAGTAATTGAAGAATTTATTCCAAGTTTAAATTATAAAACTAGAGGTCTATATTTTATTCCGATGAATATTAATTATTCAAATGTCCTCTATATGTTTAGTGATGAAGAACTTAAATATAATTTTAAAGTAAAGAAAAATAATAAGAATATATTAAATTTTAAGGTAATTAAAACAATGAAACCAGAGGTATATGAATTATATTTAAATGGCAAAGATACAATTGTGAAAATAGATTATGCTTATATTCCAAATATTAAATGTAGTAAATATCTACACGATTTGTTTGATTGTGAAGAAGATAAAGATATTACAATGGAATGTGAATATAATAAGGATTTTGATAAATGGACGCCATTAAAATTAACAAATGATCGTTTCAATCATGTTAGTGATTTAGATTTAGTATAATATTATATAATAATGAATAACTTTAAAGATTTAGGATATTATGAAAGAGTAAATGATATTATAGATAGTTTAGAATTAAAAAAATAAGACAGATAATGATATAATAAAGAATCGTTTTTTATATGAAGTCATACTAACAGATGATCATCATGTAGGTAATAATATTGCAGATGATTTAAGTAGAAATATATTATGTGAAAATTAAACATTCTTCAACTTCATATGGATTACTTTCTGATGCCCTTCTCTTATTAGTTTTATTTTCAACTCTTTTTAATAGTTCAGTTCTATCATTACTTCTATAATATTTAACTTCTTCCCAAAAATCATATATCTTTTCCATTGAATTAGCCCACCAAACGCGGTCCCTTTTAACAAGAGTACATTCATATCTAGTAATTTTCCACCATTTTGCTTCAATAAAAGCATGACCTTCGCTTATAATTTGTTCTTTTGCTGTTTCAATCCATTTAACATAACCTTCATGAGTTAAACATAATTCGGGATATAAATAACTGTAAGAAAGAGAATTACTCTTTTGATATGTTAATGTACATCCTTTTGGTAAATTTTCACAATTATATCCATCTTTTAAAACTCCATTATAGATATATTCATCATTAATATATTCTTCTTCATTATCATATTCTTCTATTTTAACCTGCAAGAAATCACATTCTTCTAGATTACAACATTCCATTTGACCTTGCATTTGATATCCATATGAAGGAGGGACTGTTTTAGTAAATTTCCTCTTTGGTGGAACTTTAATTTCTAACATTCTTCCAATAAATTCATCTGGACTATCATTGGAACATATGCCATCTGGAGAAGCGCCAAATATTTTAAATTCTGGGTGTGGAATCAATCCAAATTCTAATACTTTAACATTATTTATTAGTTCATAAAATTTAGTAGCAATTTCTTCATATTTAACACCCCATTCTGTGATAGGGTTAGATGTATATGGGGCCTCTATTTCAGAAGATTTATCACATATTAGTTGATCTCTGCTTTTAAAATGACATTCACCTAGAGCACTTGCTAAAGAACTTGCTGTAAGAACATTTTTTCTTAAATCAAACCATTCTTTAGTTCTCTGATCTGGTAATTCTAATTTTTCTAAATTAGAAACAATCATTTTTAAAGCCTTAACTCTTTTTTTTAAAGATATAAAATTATTAAATTGAAAATCTATAATACTTTTTAGCATATACTCTTTATTATTATCATTTGTATTATTAATAGTTAATATATTAGTTGTTATATCTTGTTTTATTTCATTTAAGATATCTTCATTATCTAAATTTTCAACAATCTGTTTATTGTAATAGTCATTGTCATCTATATAACATTTTATAAAATCAATATGTGTCATAGTCTCAGATGTTTTTGATAATTCTTCCATCGTATATATATATATTATATACTTTAACCTTATATTATAAATTTGAAAATTATTTTCAAATTATAATAATATAATAATAGTGTGATTAAGATTAATAATGGATTATAAGAATATTTTATCAAAAAAAGATGAAGTAATTGATAATAGTTTAAAATATAAATGTAATAATTGTTTAAAAGTAAAAGAAGGAAATCCATGGTCTAAACACCTTTGTGAAAGCAGTGGGAAAAAAACAAATATATGTTCATATTTATGTTATAAAGCATATCGCCCACAATATAAAAACATGTGGGTAGATTTAGTAAATAAAGAAGACTTTGATCAAATCTATCCATATAAACATGTTCATCATCAAAAAAAGGAAGAGTTTGTATTCTTATCAAGAGATATTCTAGATGCTATGAGTAATGAAGAATATGAATTATATATGGAATCTAGAGAAGAATATTATACATTTAATCCTTTAAAAGCAGAAATTGAAGAGAATATGGTAAAAGATGATGATTATGTAAATACTCTAACAAAATCTACATCATTTTCTTCGGATGATAGTATTGATGAGGACGATTATTAAATTATATTTATAAAAAATAGTTTAATATAAAATTATTTTATATTTTAAATCATAAAATGTATGAATTTAAAGAAGATGATATAATTAAGGATGAATTATTAAAAAATGAAAAAGAAAAGGTTTTATCCTTTTTATATTTTACAGCTTCCTGGTGTGGACCTTGTAAACGTGTTTACCCTTCACTTGTTGATTTATCTAATAAGGTATCTGAACAAGTGGAAAATAATAATATTAAATTTTATAAGATAGATATTAATGTCCATGAAGAATTTACAGAAAAATGTGAAATTAAAGCAGTCCCTACATTTTTTATAATGAATGGACTGGTTAAATTGGGTGAATGCAGTGGAACTGATATAGAAACAATTGGTAATTTAATAGTTGATAAAGTTAAGAAATATAATAATAAAGAAAATTAATATAAAGAGTATTCAATAATAAATATTAATATGGCAGAAGATAAAAATATACATGAACTTACATTCGATGCATTAAATATAAATGATAATTTACTTAGAGGTATATATGCTTATGGGTTTGAGAAACCTTCTAGGATACAACATTTAAGTATTCCTATTATTAATAAAGGCACTGATATTATAGCACAATCTCAATCCGGGACAGGAAAAACAGGTGCTTTTAGTATTGGTATATTAAATAATATTGAAAAAAGTGTAAAAAAGACACAATATATTATTATAACACCAACACATGAGCTAGCAAAACAGATATATGATGTTATTATAAATTTATCAGAATATATGGATATTACAATTGTAAAAGTTATTGGTAAAACAAATATTAGAGAATCAATACATGAATTAAGTAAAGACCCGCAAATTATTGTTGCAACACCAGGGAGATTATTGGATATGATTCAGAAGAAACATGTATTTACAGATAGCATTAAAGCATTAGTATTAGATGAAGCAGATGAAATGTTATCATATGGATTTATGGAAAATATACATAATATTATTAGAACTATTCCACAACATTCGCAAATATGTTTATTTAGTGCAACAATGCCAAAAGAAATACTAGATCTTACAACTAATTTTATGAAAGATCCTGAAAAACTTTTAATAAATAAAGAAGAATTAACTCTTGAAGGTATTAGACAATTTTATGTGGATTTAAAACAATATAAGTGGAAATATGATATATTATTAGATATTTATGAAACTATAAATATCACGCAAAGTATTATATATGTTAATTCAAAAAACATGTTAAATATTCTAAATGAAAGGTTATTAAATGAAAATTATCCAATTTCATATATTCATGGAGATATGGATCAAACTACTAGAGAAAAAAATTTATTAGATTTTAAAAATGGGAAAACGCGAATATTATTATCAACTGATTTATTAGCTAGAGGTATTGATATTCAGCAATTATCATTAGTTATTAATTTTGATTTACCTAGAGAAAAAGAAACATATATCCATAGAATTGGAAGAAGTGGGAGGTATGGTAGAAAGGGAGTTGCTATTAACTTTGTAACAGATGAAGATATAGGAAAATTGAAAGAACTAGAATCATACTATAATACAAATATAGAAGTTATGCCTCAAAATTTAGGAGATCATCTTATTTAAAGTTATACGTTATATTAATATCAAAACTTTCTACTCTAGAATATATGGATGATATTAATATACTACAAGATAATTCATTGCAAACCATTGATTTAAATTTAGATACACAAGATTCTACACCACTTGGTATAGAACTATTAGTTGATACAAATAAAGTTGATACAAATAAAGTTGATACAAATAAAGAAGAAAATAAAACACCAAAAGAAGATATTAATTTTTTTAACGATGATGATGTCCCAGAAAAGTTTAATATTGTGGATAATTTATCTAATGACAATTCAACAAATTCCAATTCAACAAAGTCTATAGGTATTTCAAATGATCCAATATTACAAAGTGAAAATAGTCAACAAGATTCAACTAATAACGAATATAGACCTATTCATATGATGAGTGCTCAAGATATTAAAAATGAAAAAATCGATTTAATATATAAATTTAAGAAATTAGAAAATCAGGGTATTAGGACAACAATGAACTATAATATGAATTCTCAATTAGATGATATGAGAAATGAATATATTAAGTTAAAAAAACAAAGAGAAAGTGAAAATGCTATTAAATTTCAAAGAAAAATGTTAATGGCATGTATTACTGGAGTAGAATTTTTAAATGGTAAATTTGATCCTTTTTCAATAAAATTAGATGGTTGGTCAGAGAGTATGAATGAAAATATAAATGATTATGATGAAGTTTTTGAAGAATTACATGAGAAATATGGAGGTGGTACAGAAATGGCTCCAGAATTAAGATTAATGTTTATGGTTGGTGGAAGTGCTTTTATGTTCCATCTAACAAATACAATGTTTAAGAGCTCTTTACCAGGAATGGATGATATAATGAAACAAAATCCAGAACTAATGCAACAATTTGCTAGTGCTGCTGTTAATAGTAAGAAATCAGATCCACAACCACAACCACAACCACAACCACAACCACAAAACCCTATGGGAGATATGATGGGTAATATGATGGGTAATATGATGGGTAATATGATGGGTGGTATGGCGACACAACCTCATAAAACAGAACCACCCAGACCTCAGATGGATGGTGCTGAAAATATAGATAATATTATAAATAATATGAATATTGATCCCGAAAATATAGATTTAGATTCTATATCAATTGTAAGTGGCGATAGTCTAAATGATGGTGGAATAACATTAGATCTTTAATTTATTTTCTTTATCATCATCATTAAATAATTCACTAATAAATAATATAAATATAATAGATAGTGTAATTGATACTAATATATCTCTTGTTGCAACAAAAAATGCTGAGAATATTATAATTCTTCTGAAAAATTTAGTATTTATGTATTCCTTTTGTTTTGGAGAAAGTTCTTCGATAATAAATCTTGCTCCTATATTAACAATTATCATAATAACACCAAAAAAATATTTATTATTAGATAAATCTGTAAGTATTGAAATATCTTTTACCATATATATATTTAATTACATTTTTTTTTTATTTAATATATTAATACTAATATATATATATGTCTTCTTTGAGCTTCTGTAGTCTAGATCAAGCATTCAATGATTCTTCATCCGAAAAAAAAGAAAAAAAGAAAAAGAAATCTAAAAGTGATAATTTAAATCCATTATCAAAAACATTTGTAAATAATAATAAATTATCTAATAGTATCGTAGAAAAACCATCAATTGATATGATGCCAAATCCACCAACCCCCGAATATGCAACTGTAACCCAAGTTCAAAGGAGAGAAGAACCGCTCCCTGTACAACCTGTTCCAAGAGATATGCCACCTAATAATTTACAAAATTCTTTAAATAATGATGCTATTCAATTATTTAAAACTATGCAAGAACAGATACTGGTTTTAACAAATGAACTTAATAATATTAAAAACTCTGGTAATTCTTCATTTAAAGATGAAAGGAAATCAATTATTGAAGGTTTTAATAGTAAATCAATTACTTTTGATAATGATCAATTTAATGAATTATTGTTATATATATTTACAGGTATATTTATGCTTTATATTATAGACTATATGTATAAATTTGGTAAAAAGTCATTTTAAAGTAATTTTATAAATAAATAATATCTAAGTATATTATATAATATGAGCAAATTATGTATGTTAACCCCGAATCAAGTTAAGTATTTAAATGGAACTATCGAAAATGGATGTAAGATCACAGATAAAATTGAAATTACTCAAAATCTTTTTAATTACAACCACATTTTCAAGAATAATATTCCAGAAAGATACCCAGTTATTGGTTTAATGCCACAGGGTCCTGCTACAGGTTCTTGGCCTTGCAGAAATCAAGTAACATGTAATTATTTTGATACAAATAATCCAATTATCCCTGAACACATTAGAAAGATAGATGTTCTAAGTTTACCACCTAATTAAATATATTAATAATAATATATGAATATTTTAAAGTTACTATTTTTTATTTTTATATTATACATATTGTTTAATATCATAACTAATCATAAATATAATATTTATTATATATTAAAAAAAATTTTTGATCCTCAACCAATAGAAGAATGGATGTATCCAAAATATAAAGGTGGATTTTTAGGATCTATAACATGATTTTTATTTAAATATTACAGGAGTAATATAATATAGCATGGATATTATTAAAAATATTGATTATTTGAAAAATAAAAATTTTGAAAAAAATACAAAAATTAAAGAATATATTATTCAGAATGTATATATTTATTCAATTAATAAAGAATTCTATTTTTTTAAGAAAACTAAAGAAAACTTTACCCTTATTTCACCTTTTTCATTTTATGAAGTAGATAAAGAAAATACATACATTATTAATTAATATATTATATATAATATAATGGATATTACATGGAATAAAATATTATGTGGATTAGGTGTAGTTATAATTTCATTTATTTTATGGAAATTATATAGTAATGAAAATGATATTTCTGAATTTTCATTAAGATTTATATTTAGTAATGATGATGATATTGAAAATAATGATATTAATGATACACAAATATCTAGCATTAATTATGAAACTATTAATGATGAACCAATAGTTAATATTATTAGAGATAATGGATATGTAACCGGTGAAAATACAATATATTATGAACCAGAATATATTAGAAAAGATACTATGGGAGAAAATGACATTGGTACAACTGAATATAGATTTGCACAGTTTCCTGAAAATAAACCTTCAAAGGCTTGGGTAGATTATAATATTTCACAATTTCCTGGATATTACACAAGTGAAGCTAAAGATGAAAATTTTCAATTAATGAATTTTTTTGATAGTGAAAATATATATAGAGAAACACCAAGAAATACTCAATTTTATAATTCTAAAAGATTACCTTGTCCTTCATGTTATATTGATGTTAATGGAACAAATGTATGTAATTTTAATTCTAAATTACAAAGAATTCCTAAAACATTATCAAATGTTGAGTTATATGGACAAACAAGTATCGAAGAAGTAGTTTCAAGTGATATAGAAGTCACAGACAATAAACAATATAAGACATTTCACTACAATAATGATAGACCCATGAATGGTGGAAAATTCTACAATAATGTTACTGCATCGAATGGATTTAATGATGAACCCAAAGAGTATGTTTACGATAATATTATTAAATGTTTATAGGTAACTCATATGTTTTACACCATTCTTTTGCTAAAGTAGTTTGAGTTTCATATGATGTTTCTAATTCTTTCTTTTCATTTATTAAACTAATTATATTTTCTATATTATTTATTTGCATATTTATAAATATATTATTATAATCATTTATTTCTTTAATAAAACTTTCTGGGATATCTATACAAAAATCATTGATAAGATAACAATATTTCCGTAATAATAATAATATATTATTATTTCTTTTATAACCTTTGCAAATTATATATTTTTCCGAATTTGTAGATCTACTTGTTACAGGTTTATTAATATATACTTCATTATAACATAATCTAAGTATGTATAATAACTGCAAAGTATTTATATGTATTAAATCAAACATCTTAATAACGCAAGAACCGCCATTTTTTTGAATATGTAATGTTATAAGTATTTCATAAAATATAAAATTATAAGATAATTCTTCTTGTTTATTATAATCTACTGAAAAATCAATACCTCCATCACCAGTAACTATATCACAACTATTTTCTCCTATAGTTTTAATAAAACTCTTAATATTATCTATATCACAAATATCTCCATTCTTTTTTACACCATCTAATATATTTATATCTTTATTATTAATAATCATATTATTCCATGATGGAACCTTTTTATTTTTTGATAATAATGTAATTCCATATATATTTTCTATTTCTATATTTTTTTGTTCAGTATTATATAATAAAGATTGTATAAAACCTCCTGGACCTTCTGCTATACAAGTTATTGTATTTTTATTTTTATTATACAATAAATCATAATCTTTTATAATTTCATGCAATTTAAAAAAAGATCTACTTATTGGGTTAATCTTACATATATTTTTTTTTGAATTATTACTTATATATATATACTCATATTTATTATAATGCTTTTTGTATTTTTCCCATTGTTCAGGGAATTCATCTATTTTCTTTTTTGTATTAATTAATTTATCATTTATATCATTATTTTTTTTACATGTTTTTCTATTAGTCAATACTAAATCTAAATCATTATTATTTAATTTATATGATTTCATATTAAATAATAATGTTATATTTTTAAGTAAATAATTAAAATATAATATCACAAACTGACATTCTCATACTATTAATAAAGCTTTTATTAAATCTACGGTTATTTGGTTTTATTAAAGGCAATTTTTGCAAGTATTTAAAATATTTTTCAGTATCTTTAATCTTAAATATATCATGATTATTATCTATAACAAATTTTAAAGACTTATTCAATGATAAAAATAAACTACATTTAATAAAATAGTATGCTATTATATTTGTATATTTATTATAATCAGTCCATCCGGGATTTTTTTGACATAAATATAAAATTTTCTGACATTGATATATTGTATATGCTATTTCTATATTTAACATTTCTTTAAAGAAATCGTAAGGATTATTTAATAATTTACTACATAAGAATATATTAATTATAATAGCCCAAAAATCTGTATAACCTTCATAAGTATTTATATTATCAGATGAACATTTATAATTAGTTTTGTAATAATTTATTATATTACTATTATCTACTCTATAATCCAATTCCATTTGATGTATTAGTTCGTGTAATGTAGTTTTTAATACTTCTTCTTTTCTCCATATTGTTATTATGCCATTAGTTGAAGAAGAACCTGAATTAATTTCATCAACTGTAAATATATGATTCTTCTGTTTCTTAACTGTTTTTTTACAATTAGTTAAATAATATATAAATTTAATATTTTTATTATAATTTGTTAAGTCATACATAAATTTTATATATTTAGTAATTACTGTTAAAAATTCATCTAAATTCTCTTCATTATGATATATATCCAATGATATAACTGCTTTTTTTATATTAAATTCAACTTGTCTTCTATTTTTTAAGTTATTAATATGATTTAATATATTCTTTGATATATATGGATTTTGTATATTTGTATCATCTTTCTTATTAACTTCTATATAATCTATATCCTCTTCATTTTGTATATATTTAGTATTAAGATGATTATATATATATTTTAGATATTTTGTGTCTTTAATATTATAATCTCCTAAAAATCTATTAACTTTTTTTATACATTCATCTGTTAATTTGTACATATATAATAGTTATCTTATTTTAATTATATTAATTATATTCATAATTAGATATTCATAATGTATAACTTTATAATAAGAATTTATATATAATATATCTACTTCACAGAAAAGTTTTATCAAAAGACACTTTTTCTTTCCTATAATTTTATGATCTTCCAATAATTTAATTAAAAATGATTGCATAAATATTTTATGAGGTATACCTGTAGTTATAATAATATATATAATTTCCTTTATCTTTAACAATGTGTCTTTATTTTTATAATTATCGATTATTTTAATTATATAATATATAATATTATCTATAATAGAATGATTACTAATTTCATTAATATCTATTAATGATTTTATAAAATCAATATTATTATGTTTATGTTTTAAAAAATCATTAATTGTAATATTTTCAGTCTTAACTAATTTCCATTTCATATATGCATCAATTAATGGGATGCGAATACATAAAAATCTACTTATAATTGGTTCAATGATATCTGTTATAGTATCTGAAATAATAATAAATTTAATATGGTAATTTTTTTCTATTAATACTTTTAAAATATTCTGTATACTTTTTGAAAAATTATGAAAATTATAGAAAATAATTATTTTTTTATTTTTTGTATAATGATTATCTGTATTAATTATACTTTTTAAAAAATCTAACCATAGTTGCTTATTTTTATATTTAATATAATTACAATCAAATTTATAATAAATATTATTTTTAGAATAATCTATTAAACCCTCATTTATATTAATTTCATCATGCATTTTATAAACATTATTTAATACTTCTAATAAAATATTAAATTTATCTATATTAGGATGACCATATAATATTATATTGGGGTGATTCTTATTATTAAATAATCTTATTAAATTAGATATTATCTTATTATACATATTTTATCATATATCATTATGTTTAAATATTATGTTTAAAAGAAAATATTTTTATAACTGAAATACTAATGTTTCTAGTTAGTAAAAGTAATAATAATAATAATATATCATTATCCTATAATAAAAACTATAATTTTTATAAAATTTTGTATAGCACTGAATATATAAAAACAGTTGGTATTTCATTAAAAATAATATATGATAAAATTACAATACATAATTGTAAATATTATATATATATAAAAGATGCAAATTTATTAAGTATATTACAAGGTTTAGAAGAGTATATTAAACAACAAATCCCTAAGTTTGTTTTAATTAGAGAAAATAGAGGTGAAAAATATATAATATGTAAGAAGTATACAGATAAACTATTAAATAATAAAGAATTAAATATAATATTATATAAAATAAAATATATAGACTATACTGATTGTTATATACCTATCATAAATATAATATGAAGAATAGAGAAGATATATATATGAGATTATTAGCTAATCCTGATAAATTAAAAAAGAAAGAAAATCCTAAAGTTATAAAAATAGATCATTTGACTTTATATTTACATAAAAAATTTGATTATATAGATAAAATAATTATAGAAGATATTAAAAAAAGTGTCAATGATTATATTGACACAATCGATATAGATTATCTAATTATTAAATACATATTAGATAATATTATACAAGATATAATTAATGAAGGAATTATTGAAGAAATTAATTCAACAATCCTTGAAAGATAATATAATTACAGAATTATTAAATATGTATGATAGTTTAGACCTAAATATGGATATTGAAAAATATGAAGAACTCATAAATAAGTATACCGATTTATATATGGATAAAATAGAATTTACAAAAGTTAATAATAAGTATATAAACCGTAATATGTTTAAAGATAAACAAAATAAGTGTCATGCTAGATTATGGAATAATAGCTGTGGAGGACAATGTTCAAATACTATTGTACAAGATAATATGTGTAAAAAACACAATCAGATGTTAGAAAAATATAAAGTTTTACGGTTTGGACTGATAAGTGATCCGATACCAAGGAATGATCTTATAAATGGTAATAACTTAAAATGGAATATTATCGATTAAATATATTTAAGTTAAAATCTATCATAAAATTTTTATTTTTTGATTTAATGATATCTTTAATTAAATTAATATGTATGTTACCATATTTATTTATAAATAATCCAACAATTAATGGTGATATTTTATTACCATCATAACATACAAGTAATATGTTATAGTCTATAAAATTATTATGAATATAGCTTAATATTTTATTTAAATTTAATTTTAATAAAGGTATATCTGTATGGTAATTTAATTCTTCTCTTATAGGTATTCTTAATTTTTTAATATCTTTAATATCTATAAATTGGTAATCTTTAGTACAATGAATGATTAAGTCTATACTATATTTTTGATATATAGCTTTATCATAAGAAGTTTTAACATCGCAACAATATATTCCTTGAATATATTCAATTATCATATTATAAAATTTGAATTATTTATTCTTATATATTTAAACACATAAATGGATGAATTTGCTGATTGTTTTAATGAACTTGATAAAATAACAGATACTTCTTTAGATAAAGGTGAAGATAAATGTTGTTTGGATATTAATAACTATATATGTTCTGAAGGTATAACAAGTTGTAATAAATGTAATAAATTAATATCAAATATTACAGAAAACCCTGAATGGAGATATTATGGTTCAAATGATACTAAGTCTAGTGACCCTACTAGATGTGGTATGCCTGTTAATATTTTATTGCCAAAATCATCTGTAGGTACTATTATATCAAATCAATATTCTAAGGATAAAAGCATGATTCAAGTTAAAAAGTATACGATGTGGGCCAGCATGACATATAAAGAAAGAAGTACATATAAAGTTTTTACAGAAATACAAGAAATTGCTAGAAAAAATAACTTATCACAAATAATTGCACAAGAAGCTAAATCATTATATAAAATAATATCTGATACTCAAATATCTAGAGGTAATAATAGAAAAGGTATTATAGCAGCTTGTGTATACTTCTCTTGTAAAACATGTAATGTTTCTAGGAGTTCTAAAGAAATATCAGTTATGTTTAATATTTCTACACCAGTTATGACTAAAGGTTGTAAAACATTTCAAGAAATATTACAAAAAACTAGAAATTATAAAAGAAGAGTAGTTGATGCTGAAAGTATTAAAGCAGATGATTTTATAAATAGATTTTGTAATAAATTAAAATTAGAAGAAGAAGATATGGAAAATATAAAGAAAATAGCAAATAATGTTAAAAAAATAAACCTCATATCAGAAGTGCGTCCTGATTCAATTGCTGCAGGTTCAATTCTATTATACTGTAAACAAAAAAATTTACCTATTAATAAAAAAAATATTTCTGAAGTATGTAAAATATCTGAAGTAACTATTAATAAATGTTGTAAAAGGTTAGAAGAAAGTAATATTACTTAGACATTAACATATTTATTAAATAAATAGTATAAAATACCAACAATGAGCGCTTTAATAATTAGTGCATAATAATTTAATTCACCCGATTCTTCTAGTATAAATCCTATATTTAAAGATTTGATTAATTCATTAACTTGGGATGAAGATAATACTAAATATAATAGTGATACAATTATCGGTGATTTAATATCTTTTTTTATTTTTTCCAACATGTCTTCTGGTTCAATATCTTTTCTTGGAATACTACCACCATTCATTAAATGCGCGATCATCTGTTGTTGAATATGGGGAGGAGCTTCTGGTGGAATTTGCCTTAATATTTCTTCAGGTATATTTTGTTGAGGCAGCATCTGTTGTGGTTGTTTCTGTTGCTGCTGTTGCTGTGGCGGTTGCTGTTGCTGTTGCTGTTGCTGCTGTTGCGGAAGAGGGGGCGGAGCACTCTTTTCAGGTGAAGGTTGATTTCCATCATTTAATTCACTAATAATTGAATCAACTATATCTTCTTCTTCCTTACTTAATTCAGAATTCAAGTTTTTAAGTTCAGTTTCTAAGCTCATTTATTTAATCTATATACATTATTTCTATAATTTTAACGTGATAATATTATATGATCATTATTAAAAGAATCCCATAATATTTGTACAATCAATAAACCTAGTAAAATAGATAATATATTATTAATATATTTATTCATTTATATTATTAGTTATATTTTTTTTCATGTAATATGATTTTTCTTTCTTTCGAAGTAAAATATTTTAACATAATTCCCAATAATATTGTTATAAATAATAATTCATAATTTATACTTATCATTATATTATACTTATATATTTTAATAATTTAATGGTGTGAAAATATCCGCTGTAGATGGAAAAGGGACTTCTGGATATGGAAATTTTCTAGTTAAATCAATAAATTCATTATTAGTATAACCAGGTAGCTGATTTACCTTTTTGACTGTATTTCCTAATTTTACTTGTTTTAAATTATATCCTCTTGGACATAAATTAGTATATAAATCTCTAACACCCATATTAGGGGAGTTAATTATTTGTGGATCAAATGATGGTGGAAGGGCAAAACCTTCTGTTTGATACATTAATAGGTAGAGGATAATTCCTAATGCAATAATAACATATAATTTCATTATTTATATAATATAGTTATATATAAAAATAAATTACGAATATAATATAGAATATGGCTAATATAATCGGAAATGATATGGATTTAATAACAGATATGTTTGATGTTACTTATGATGATATAATTGAAGAAGATAAAGAAAATAGTTATTATATTGGGAAAGCTGAAAATATTTTAAAACAAATGCCCAATAATGATAATTATTTTCATTTTTTAATAACAATGTTAAAAAGATATCATGATTTAGATACTGATAAAAAAGAAATTATTAATAATATGATTCTAATACAAGAAATACCCACAGAAATGCCTAAAGTAAAGGCAATGGTAAAGACTTCAAAAAAAAATAAAAAACCAAAATTAAATAATTATGATGATTATTAATTTGAATATATTTAAGTAATACAGTTAATATATATATATATTTATGAATACTAAATTATCTAGGAATGGTTATACAATTATAAAAAAAGAATTTAGTACAAAAATAATTAAAGAAATTAAAGATGAATTAACAGCAAAGCCATTTACAGTTAATGATTTTGGTAATGGAAATGAAAAAAAGTTTAATTTATATTTAGAATCTCCTAAAAAATTATATTTACCTAGATTTTATGGATTAAAAAAATTTGGACCTCCTACCGTAGATAAATTAATAGATGGTGAAAAGATAAGTGTTAAATTTAAAGGAGATTTAAGAGAAGAACAAAAACCCATATATGATATTACTATGAAGCAACTTCAAGAAAAAGGTGGTGGGATTGTATCTTTAAAATGTGGTGGAGGTAAAACAGTATTATCTTTATATATAGCCATGAAATTAGGATATAAAGTAATTGTGTTACTTCATAAAGATTTCTTAATGACACAATGGTATGATAGAATACAAGAATTTATTCCAGAAGCTAAAATAGGTAAAATTCAACAAAATACTATAGATACAGAGGGAAAAGATATTGTATTGGCAATGGTCCAGAGTATATCAATGAAAGAATATTCTGAAGATGTATTCGAACAATTTGGAACAGCTATTTTTGATGAATGTCATCATCTTGGTGCTGAAGTATTTAGTAGATGTATGACAAAAGTAGCTTGTAATTATATGTTAGGATTAAGTGCAACTCCAAATAGAAAAGATGGATTAAGGTGGGTTTTTGAAGCATATATAGGTGATATATCTTATATATCAAAAGATGTAAATGAAGACTATGTTGAAGTTCAGATAATAAATTATAATAATGATGACAAGAAATATTCTGGAGAAGAATTAACTTATCAAAAAAAACCATGTTTTCCTAAGATGATTAATAATATATGTGACTTTGATCCTAGGACTAAATTAATTTTAGATAAATTAAAGATATTATATAATGAAGGGAGGTGTATCTTATTACTAAGTGATAGACGCAATCATTTAAAAACTATTTATGAATTACTTAAATTAGAAGATATTGATAGTGGTTTTTATGTAGGTAGTATGAAACCTCAAGAATTAAGGGATTCGCAAGAAAAGAATATTATACTTGGAACATTTTCAATGGCTTCAGAAGGAATGGATATACCTAAATTAAATACAATTATTTTAGGTTCTCCAAAATCAGATGTAGTGCAATCAGTTGGTAGAATATTGCGCCAAAAGAAAGAAAAAAGGAAATTTCATCCATTAATTATAGATATTAATGATAATTTCTCTATATTTATAAATCAATCTAAAAAAAGACTTGCATTTTATAGTAAGAATAATTATGATATAACATATTATGAAGAAGATGGTTCCAAACATAAATATATAAAAAAAACTAGGAATAAAGGTAAAAATAAGAAGACACAAAGTCTAAATTTAGATGAATGTCTTATTTAATTTTGTCTAACTGAATTAAATTTCCTTTTAGGCATAACTTTATAATGATTATCTTCATTGTCGGCGAGAGTAGGTCTTCCCATAATACCAGTAATATTATCACAAGTTACTTTATTATCTTCTTTTACACTTGTATCAAATGATACAAATTCACCTGGATATAATATCTTAAAATTTGTAGATATAATTGAACTATAATGAAAGAAAACATCCCGGTCTTCTCCATCATTAATGCAAGTAATAAATCCATATCCCTTCTTTTTATTAAACCATTTTACAAACCCCATATATTTTCCATATGTGTTAGTATTGCTAGCGTTGTTTAAATTCATTTTTTCTAATCCTATGGTTTCTTCGGTCATTTTATTTATTTTAATTAATTTATCTTTATATATATTTTATGATAGATATACTAATTAAGTTATCTATAATATTTTTAATTATTATATTTATTAAAAGTATTATTTATGTTCATAAATTTAATGAGAATGCAAATTTAATAGAAATAAATGATATAGAAAAAATAACAAAAAATAAAAAAATATTAGATCCATTATTATTAGATTATGGTAATATAGAAGATATTGATTTTCCAAAATTTGTTAAAAAAAATATGTACTCACACTATAAACAATATGATACAATAATTAGATTATTAGATTTTTATTTAAATAAAGATGTATATATTTATAAAAATTCAGAATTATTAGAGGATTTAAAACTCAATCATAAAATTGAAGAAATACATAATATATTTAAATTATATTTATCTAGTAATGAAAAATATTATATATCAATATTCCAAGGTAATAATAAAATAAATTTACAAAAAAATAAACATGATATAATGTTAATATATTGTATAAATGGAGAATGTAATATTAATATATTAAACCCCAAACATAAAAATCTAATTGATTATAATAAAGAAAACTTAGAAAAATGGCAAATTGATATTATATTAAAAGAAGGAATGATATTATATATACCTTGTGAATGGTATTATAAAATGGAAACTAAAGAAGATTGTAAATTATTACATGCAGATAGCGATACTTATTTTACATCAATTTATAATGAGTATAGAAATTAATAAGGTAATCAATATAAATTTTTAATATATCTTTAATTATAAATGAATTATATTTTTTTTATATTATTTATTACAATAATATTTACAGTATGGGTAGAATATTCAATAGGTGGTATATTATTTAGACCAGATAGTTCTGGTAAGATATCTATTAACTTTAATAGTCTCTTAAATTTTATGATACATCCACTATATAATAATTTTTTATGGAATATACAAATATTAGATAGTAATTATGTATTTATTTTTATAATTTCATCATTATTTTACTGGTTTATATTATATTAAAGAAATATTAATAATATAATAAATTATGGTTGATTGTTATGGAATATTAGGCATTAATAAAAATGCCTCAGATAAAGAAATACAAAAGGCATATAAAAAAACAGCTTTTAAATATCATCCAGATAAAAATAAATCAGTAGAAGCAAAAACTAAATTTAATGATATTAATAAAGCATATGAAATATTAAATGATAAAGGTAAAAAGGCTAGATATGATCAATTTGGTTGGCATGCTTTTGAAGAAGGTGGTCAAGGTGGTGGACACGGTGGTATGAACCCACAAGAAATGTTTAATATGTTTAATAGTGGATTTGGATTTAATAATATGATGGGAGATATGGGAAATTTTTTCAATAATATAAATACTCATACAAGTAAAACTAATATAAAAATACATGAAGTAAATGTATCTTTAGATGAATTACGGGATGGTGTAAAAAAAATAATACATATTAATACTAATTGTAAATGTAATACTTGTAATGGTAGAGGCTATTTATCAAATGGAAGAAAATTATGTGAGTTTTGTAAGGGTAAAAGAAGTGTATATCAAAGAGTGTGTGTAAGTCCGGGTGTATTTAAGAACATACAAGTCCCTTGTGGTCCTTGTAAAAGTAAAGGATTTTTAATTAAAAGTGGACATGAATGTAAAGAATGTGATACACAAGGTATTAAAATTGAAAAAAAGAAATATAATTTAAATATTAATAAAGGAAATATAGATGGAAAAGATATAATATTAAAGGGTAAGGGGGATTATAACCCTGTATTAGATAATAGAGGTGATATATGTATTAGATTAAGTGAGATAGAACATCCTGTATATAAAAGAGAAAATAATAATTTGTATGTAAAAGTAGATATACCATTAGAAGAAGCTTTATGTGGAACTATATATAAATTAAGATATCTTAATAATAAAGATTTATTTATAAATATAGATAAAATATTGAATCCAAATTATATAATGAAAATTAAAAGTTATGGTATGCCGATATTACATGATAAACATTTAATATATGGTGATTTATTAATACAATTTAATATTAAATTTCCTGATAAATTATCTCTAGATATAAAAGATAAAATTAAAGAAATATTCGATGTAAAAGACCACAATTATGAAGTAGATGAATTAGTTAATATTGAATATTATAAAGAAGTTAATGATATTAAGGAAGAAGAATATGATAATATTCAGTGTGCACAACAATAAATTTGAAATATATTCTAAAAATATATAGAATTATTTATGGAAGATATCATATCAAATGTTATCCTTAATCAAAATAAAGAGCTCCTCCAAAAAATAGCAAATGATACTTATGATAATGATGAAGATAAAGAAACATTCATTCAAAAATATAATAAATTAAATTATACACTATTACTTGTAGTTAAAAAAGATATGTTTCCAGTATATGAAAAAAGATTAAAAAGAATGAAACATAAATAATTTATAATATAATTATTTTTTATATAATTAATAGTATATTATGGGAAGTCAAATATCTGTACAAGCATCCGAGAATGTTCAAGAACAAATAAGTGAAACTGTTAATAATATTATGAATAGTGTAAATAATGAAATATCAAGTAAAACACAATCAAAACAAACAATTGAGGTAGATATAGGTGATAATGCTACAATTGGAGGGAAATTTCATATAAGTCAAGCAGCAAATGTACAGATGAGTGCTATAATAGATACAACTTCTTCATTAGTAGCTGAAGTAAGTTCTGAAATAGAATCATCTTTAGGTGTAGAAAATATGATGGAATCTCAACAAGCACAATCTGGAATAATACTTGGGCAAAGTCAGATGAGTATGCAAGCTAGTTTAATTAAACAATCATTTAATGATACTATTCAACAAAATGTTGAAAATGCAATAGCATCTGTTGTAGATCAAGAGGCTTCAACGGAAAATGTAATATATGTCAAAATTGGAGATAATTTTACTATATTAGATGATGGTGAATTAATTATTGATCAATCTAGTATAATTGAAGCTATTAGTAATAATGTAGCCGATTCAATGGTTCGTAGTATTTTAGATAGTAGTATAATTTCTACAGCAGAATCATCACTAACTATGTCATCTACTCAAACCCAAGAGGGGATTTCAGGTTGGGAAGCAGCTTTAATGATGTTAGTTGCTATGTTACCTTTCCTAGGTGGTGGATACATGGTTATGAAATCAGCCCAAAATGCTGTTTCCTTATTACCATATATTTTACTATTAATAATATCAATTACTTTAGTAGTAATCGGTATTCAAAGTATACTACAATATAATAATGCTATATATTATGTATGTATAAATGATCCAGAATCTGATAATTATATTAATACAGAATTAGATGAAGATGGTGAAGGGGATGTATATATAAATCCAGATTTTTTAAATATTCCTGAAAAAACTTGTGGTGATTTAGGACCAGATGAATGTGTTCCATTCCCAGAAGGTAATGGTGACCCTGAAACAGCTTATCTATTAAATGCTAAGCAAACTGAATATGATTTATTACTGGATAAATTAGATGAAGAAAATGAAGATGTTGATAAAATTAATAGTGATTTAGCATCTATATCTTCCAATAAAAATAATTGGACTTGTGCTAATGGATCTGACCCTATTAATGATCCAAGTAAATCAGATAAAAATATAATTGGATTTATTTCAGCTGGAAGTTGGAGTTTGACTTATAGTGGAATTATGGTTGCTGTTGGATTTTTATTAATGATACTTTCTATATTTTTAATAAGTAGGTCTGGTTCTTCAGAAACCCCTGAAGTAAGTCAAGTAGCTGGAAAAAAAAGAAAAAATAGCAATTTTACAAAGGATATTAACCGTTTTTTTAAAAATATAATGCGTTAATAAAAATTAAAAATAATAATACTTTTAAGTGGGTGATCCACAACCTTTAATAGTGGTTATTAGAATTGTTATCTGATAAATAAATTATAACATGATAATAATAAATTATGTGATGATATACGAAAAGAATTGCAGTGTAAACTTTAAAGGACTTTCTTCTAGTTGTAAGATATTATTATTGGCCTATAATTTATATGTATTTATTTTTTAATATAGTTTTATATATTTATATAATATATTATATATGAATAAAGAATTAGTTGAATGTCTAAAAGATATTGTGATTGCCTTATTAGTGATAGTTATTGTATATTGTTTAATAAAATATATGTTTATATTATGGGGTGGTAGAAATTTAGACTCAATGAAAGTAGAGATAAAAAAAGGGTACTTTGTGGAAATGCCTAAAGATCAGATTAATGAAAAGAACAAGAAAGCAATTAAAGAGACTATCTTTAAAGATGGACGAGACTGGTTAATCAAAAAGTTTTATGGTTGGTTAAAAAGTGAGAAGAAGTATAAGTTTATTAAAAAAGGTAATGACTATGTATTAGTTGAAACTAAAGAACCTCTTTCATATAAACTACACAGAGGGGGCGATGGTAATATAACATCTGTTATGAAGTATATTACTATTGATAAAACTGAAAAATGGTTGGAAAATATAGAACACGATCGAATTCAGACAGTTGATAGTAATAAACTTCTTACAAAAGATAAATTAGATTTGAGAACATTTACAGGTAATATTGATGTTGAAACACAAGATTTTTTTAATATTCGATTAGTGAAATGGGATCAACCTTTTCTGTGGAAAGGTAACGGGAATTCAATAGCACAGAAGAATTGGATAGGTAATATTGATGAAATGAATAAACAATTAGGGGTTTTTTTTGAAAAACATAATGGAGTTCATCTATGGGGTAATATTTATAAGAACGCTACTGTGAAAGTTTTATTAGGTAGAATTGTAGGTAAAAGGTTATATTACATTCATTATAAAGTTCCTTATGGATATATCTTGATTAATACACCTGATAATAAACATGTCTATCATAATGACTGGTACAGTAAAGGAAATATATTATTAGGTGATTTATTACAACCCATCGCGGATTCCAAGATATATTGGGTTAAAGAATTTTAAATCAATGTAATGGTTTAAGGGAAGGACTTTCTTCTAGTTATAAGATATTATTATTGGCCTATAATTTATATGTATTTATTTTTTAATGTAGTTTTATATATTTATATAATATATATATATTATATGGATAAAGAATTATTTGAATGTCTAAAAGATATTGTGATTGCCTTATTAGTGATAGTTATTGTATGTTGTTTAATAAAATATATGTTTAAAGAGAATTTTATATTATGGGGTGGTAGGAATTTAGATTCAAATATATGTTTAAATCAATGTACTGGTTTAAGGGAAGAAGAATATAGAGAATGTGCTCAAAAATGTAGAGAAGGAGATATGTTTTTAAATAGAACAATGGCATCAACTACAATATTACAATAATTTATTTTATAAGTTATTATATATATATAAATGGATATTAGTTTGTTACTTTTAATTATCATTATAACTATAACATCTTTTGTATATTGTAAACTAAAGAGAAGATATATTGGATTAGATACATATAAAAAATTAGTAAGATTAGATTTATATTGGGGTCTATTTATATTACTAATAATTGTAGTAATTAGTTATTTATATAAAAATCATACAAAAGAACAATTTTATTTAGAAAAACAAGGATTACCAAGTGAAGAAGTTACTATTGATAATCGTATTTATATGTGTAAAGATAAAAATGATACACCTGCATCTTGTAATACATATGGTATTGGAGATCCTATTTTAAATAAATATATAAATTCAAGTGCTCCTTGCCCCAAAAATTGGTTGGAACCGGGTAATTCTATATATAATTAAAATATAAATTATAATATATGAGTATTAATCCTAATTATGGAAAAATAAAAAATGATATTAATTATGCTAGAAATACTCCAAACAAGGGTATATTATTTAAGTATAAAGAAGAATGTAAAAATGCAAATGTTGTATGGGGTTCAAATAAACCAATAGCACAAAAATGTTTACCAACTAAATTACAGATGAGTGGAGAACCTTGTAATAATATTTGGAATAATAGCACAAAAAGAAAAACTATTGTAAATGTTAAGTATAGTTATCCTCGATAAATATTAAAGATATTTTTTTAAATTAATATAGTTATGAACAATCTTAAACATATTGACCACGGAACATATGTAATTGATAAAATCAATTACATAAATCATGTATGCAAAAACCCTAATGTAAAAAAGAAAGAATATGAAATTGATAAGTCTAATGTAAATGTTGTAGATAATGAAAAAATAGCATATATACAATTAATGTATTATAAGAATCCCACATTATATATTACTACACCAAAGATGTTTTGCCCTTTTGGATTTAATTGTAAGACAAATTTGATGAATTTACAATTTACGAATTATAAAGAAGATGAAAATATGAATAGTTTTTTTGAATTTATTAAAAATATTGAATTTAGTAATATGAATTATATAGGATTAACAGAAGAAAATAGTGATTTATATAGTTCACAAATACAATATGATAAGAACGGTAAATATGATCCAACATTAATAGTTAAATTACCATTTGTATATAATAAGTATACAGTAGATATATATAATGATAATTTTCCAATAACTATTCAAAACATTCAAAAATTTAGTAATATGAAATGTGATATCTATATAGATAAGATATGGAAATATAATGATAAATTTATATGTAAATGGAAAGCAAAAAATATATATGTATATTAATAATATCTATATAATTATAAATGAAATATACAAAATTCTTATTTTACTTTTTACTAGGATTTTTAGTTAATATATTTTTGAATTGTTTAACTTATAAAGAAGAATTTAATATTGGATGTTTAGATGGTTATTTATTATTAAATAATACTAAGTGTGGCACATATCAATCTTTAAACGCGTTTATGAAAATATGAATATTATATATATATTTAATAAATGACAAGCGTTTTTAATTATGATAAAATAGACTTATCTAGCGATAAAATTAAATTTACAAAACCAGAAAAACAGAAAAATATATATTATAGCAATATATCATATGATAATAAACCATTATTTATACAAACAAGTAAAGTAAAAATGTTATCAGATACACAGAATTTATCTAAGGATCCTTCATTATTATTTCAAATAGAGAATAATAATTTAGATTTTTATGATTTTTTTATTAAGTTAGATGATAAATTAATAAAAGAAACATACAACAATGGAAAAGAATGGTTTAATAAAGAAATACCTTTAGATATTATAGATGATATGTATAAAAGAACAGCTAAACCGATCGCTAAAAATAACTCTCCATCAATAAGGTTCAAGTTACCAACAATTCAAAATAAGATAGTATCAAAAATATATAATCAATCAAAAGAATTTATTAATGTAGATAACATTCCTCCTGAAACAGATTCAATATTAATATTACATATAAGAGGTATTAAATTCATGAAACAACAATATATTTGCGATATATACATATCGCAATTAAAAGCATTTATACCCAGAGTAAATAAATATTTAGTAAGCGATGTTTGTTTAATTGAAGATAATAATAATGATATAAATGATTCAGACGAAGATATTTTCGATGAAGAAGCATTTTTAAAGATTGCAGAAGAGAAAGATAAGTTACAAAAAGAGAAAGAATTAAAAATACAAAAAATGGAAGAATTAGAAAAACAATTAAAATTATTAAGAGGAGATATTGACGAATTAGACGTGAAATAAATAATTAATTTTATTTTTTTTATATAATATATAATATAATGAAAGTAGATTGCGATCAGATTATATTAGCTGGTATATTTGTTATTATTGCTATTTGGTTATGGCAAAACGTATTTTCAAGTGGATACGATTATTTTGATACAAATGATAATTCAGAATTAGAGAATAATGGTCCTGCGGCTGTTCATAATGCTAATGCTAATGCTAATGCTAATGCTAATGCTAATGCTAATAATGAAGTTAGATCATCGGAGGGATTAGGTAATAATGAAATGAATTTACCTGTTCAATTAAATAGAACGCCAAGTACATGCTATCCCCAAAATTCATTAACTGCTGCTGATTTACTACCTAACGATGAATCTGCACAAATTAGCGAATTCAACCAAAATTATCCAATTGGTGAAGGCATCCTTAAAGGAATTAACTTCTTATCTTCGGGCTATCACGTTGGTGTAAATACTGTTGGTCAAAGTTTAAGAAACGCTAACAGACAGTTAAGATCTGAACCACCGAATCCTCAAGTATCTGTAAGCCCATGGATGAACACATCTATTGGACCAGACCTTTTAAGAAGACCATTAGATGTTGTTAACTCTTGTGCTTCTGATTCAAACTTTGAATAAATAAAATTATTTAAACATAAATAAAATTATTTAAACATAAATATAATATTATATATATATATACAATTATGATTAAAACTAAGTTTAAGAGTAATCCTTATAATAAAAATAATTCTTTAATTACAAATGAACATGTCATTAATATTATGAATAGACTTAATATTAACGATTTTACTATAAAAGATATAAATTTATATCAAAAAGCATTTATCCATAAATCATATTGTCATATGAAAGATTATGAAGAATATGAAAATACAAATAATTATTTAGAACTACAAAAAGAATCATATGAAACTATGGAATTTTTGGGAGATTCTATATTAGGATATATTGTATCAGATTATATATATAAGAGATATACTTTAATATATGGTCAAGATGAAGGCTTTTTAACAAGAATGAAAAATAGATTAGTTAATGGAGAAACATTAGCTTATTTGGCAGATAAATTAGATTTTAATAGACATTTGATTATATCTAGTCATATAGATGATAATCATTCGGGTAGAAATAATAAGAATATTCTAGAAGATTCATTTGAAGCTTTTATAGGTGCTTTATTCCTAGATACAAATGATATTAATCTAGTTAAAATATTTTTAATAACTATATATGAAAAATATATAGATTTTCAAAATATTATTGTAAATAATACAAATTATAAAGATCAATTGCTAAGGTATTTTCAAAATAATTTTAAAGAATACCCAAAATATAAAGTAGAAGAAATAATTACTAATACATCATTTAAGTGTTTAGTATTTAAGGGAGAAGAGATTATTAGTGAAGGTTTTGGAGAAACTAAGAAAAAATCAGAACAAGATGCTTCTAAAAATGCATTATGTAAATATGGTGTTTTAAATTAAGATTAGTTACGATTTTTTAAATATTAATATATTATAATAAATGGGTAGTAAAGAAATAAAATTAAATCAAAGATTATCTAATATAATCCATATATTTTTTGATAGTAATATAGAAAATGTAGATATTGCAAAATTAAAAAAAATTGAAGTTAACCCTGATATTAATAAAGATTTTGTATTAGTTAATAGTGAAGATATTAAAGAATTAAATAAAATATATAAAAATAGAGATAAGGCTAAAATTACCCTATTACCTAAAAATATTGATATAGAGGAAGAAGAGGAAGAGGTTGATGAAGATGAGGAAGAAATATTAAGTGAAGAATTTAACAAAGATAATATTGGTAGTTATGATAAAAAATATGTATCAATTCAAAGAAAAGCATTTATTAAATGGTTAAATGAAGATTTTTATAATAATATTATTCAAGAAACTAAAAGTAATAAATTAAAAATATATCAAAATTTTGTAAAAGAATATCTAAGTTTTAAATCTCCATATAGAGGATTACTTGTTTATCATGGTCTTGGAACTGGTAAAACAGCAACTGCTATATCTACAGCTGAAGGATTATCAAATAATATGGATATAACGACTTTATTACCTGCTTCTCTAGAAACAGAATTTATTAAAGAAGTTAAGGTATGGGGTGAAGACCTTTTTAGAAAAAATAGTAATAATTGGAAATTTATACCATTTGATGATATAATATCTCAACCAAAATTAAGGAAGTTACTATATAATAAATATAAAGTCACTACTGATATTATTAACAAAGTCCATAATAAAGTTAAAGAATATGAAAAAGGGTTTTGGGATATTGCAGGAGAAGATGAAGAAATTGAAAATATTAAAAATGTAGATGGTTTTTTAATAAAGAAAAATGTTAAAACTGAAACAAAAGTCCAGGTATTAACTGAGACTGAATTAAAATATATCGATCTCCAAAATACAGAACTAATTAAAGTAAAATATAATTTTATACATTATAATCCATTTCCAAAAGTAAAAGATACAGGAATTAAAGGATTTATGGATGGAGATGATGATGATATAGTATATGATTTTGAAGGTGATATTGATTATAAAACAAATAATCAACAAATTGTTAAAAAACTAGAAGAAAAACTAAAAATTAATAAAGAAAAATATTACATTAATTCACCTTTTAATGATGAAGTTATAATTATAGATGAAGTACATAATTTTATAAGAGAAATTGTAAATAATAGTGGACCTTCAAGGATATTTTATAATTGGATTATTAATGCAAGAAATATTAAATTAATATGTTTATCAGGAACACCTATTATAAATAAACCAAGTGAGGTTGCTGTATTATTTAATATGATTAAAGGAATAACTAAAACTTATAATTTTATAATAAATGTAAATGATAATAATGTAGAAGTATATAATAAATTAAAAGAAATATTTTATAATAAGACCTCACCAATATATCAAATTAACGTTACAAATAAACAGGGGAGACTATGTGTATCAATTATGAAAAATACAACTAGATTTGAATCTGTTATGGATAAAGATAGTAAAGTGGTTTATACAGTTAAATATAATGATTATGATTTTAAGGAATTTATAAATATTGTATATGATGGATTACATAAGTTATTTAAACCTGATAAAATAATACCATCTCAAGAAACATTTAAAAGTTTACCAGAAGAGGATATAATAAATATAATAAAGGGAGGCTATGATTCATCTGGTTCAAAAAAAATACAATTTGATGATAAGGGTAAAACAGATTTCTGTGTTCATAGAGAATTATTTACAATAAATAATGACAATGTTAATACTGATTTAACAAATAATAATGAATTTATGAATTATTTTTTCGATGATGCCAATACTATACCGACTGAAAAGAAAAGTTTATTAAAAAGGATGATAATGGGCTTAGTTTCATATTACCCAATTGATAGATCTTCTATTGTAAGTATGCCTGAGGTTATTAATCCTAAGAATATTGTATATCAAGGTGTTAATTATTCTGATTTTAAAATTTCTAAGAAAATTCAAGTTGAATTATGCCCTATGAGTCAAAGGCAATTTGATAAATATGAAGCTGCATGGCTAACTGAAAAGGAAAGAACTATAAAGATGAATCGCAGTAAGATGTATTCTAGCGATACATTTGATTATCACATTAGAACAAGACAAGCATGTAATATGGTATATGATAATGATAAATTTAGATTACTTAAAAAAGATAAAGATAAAACTAAGTTCTTAGAAGAAAAAGAAAAAGAATATTCTTCATTAGCTGAAGACGATGGTTTATCAATTAAAAAAACAAACCTTAAGAAATATTCGCCTAAATTTAATAGATTATTAGAAAATTTATTTAAATATGTAGATGATGGTAAATCTGTAGGCAAAGCACTATTTTATAGTGAATTTAGAGGTGATGCTGGTTCAGAAGTATTTGAATTAATCTTACAATCCAATGGATATACTAAATATGACCCAAATGATACCGACAAATCTAAAAAATTAAGATATACTTTTATTACAGGTTCTGAAAGTCAAGATGAAAGAAGATTAAATAAAGTAGCTTTTAATGATATTGAGAATAAATTTGGTGAATATATTCAAGTAATGATTATATCTGGTGCTGGTGCTGAAGGTATTTCATTAACATGTGTAAGGCAAGTTCATATCTTAGAACCATACTGGAATTATGTTAGAATTGATCAAGTATTTGGTAGGGCTATTAGATTAGAATCTCATGATACACTAGATCCAAAAGATAGAACTGTTGAAGAATATTTATACTTAAGTGCTTTCCCTGAAGGTGAATCATTAATAGATATTTACAAAGGTTTGAAAGATTCAGATATATGGGATATCCCGGAAATAGAACATAGCAATGATAAAGAATTAAAAGAATTATTAACAACTGAATACAAGACTACTTATGATTTGTTAAATAATTTAGTTAAAATTAAAACAGAATCACTTCAAAATACACTAGATCAAAATTTATTTAATATAATGGAAAAGAAATATGTTATATCTCAAGAAGTAACTGATTTAATTAAAGAAGCATCTGTAGATTGTATTCAAAATACACGAGATGATATTAGTATCAATAAGAATTGTTTAGAGTTTGATGAATTACTTCAAGATGAAACAGCATATTTTCCAGGTGTATCTAGTGAGAGATTAAATGAAATTGATATTAAACAACTTGAATCTAAAATAAATGTATATTTACCACCTGATATATTTGTTGTTTCTGCACTACAAGAAGATAAACAAGTCTTTTTATATACCAAATTAAATAAAAATGAAAAGGAAAATAATAAAGATATCAGATATATTAAGGAAAATGGTAAACTTATAGGTATATTTGATATAGAGTTAGGTATATATCAAAAATTTATGTTAGATGGACATGAGTTAGATAAAAAAATGGGAACTAAATTATCTGTATTTCAAGAATTATATACAATCGACCATATTATATTAGATAATATTAGAGATAGTTTAAGAGTTGATGAAACTGATATACCATTTCCACCATTATCTAAGTTATTAAAAGAAAGTAACCTTATTGGTTATAAGGTTAAATATAATATTACAGAAGACTTCTTTTATATGCCAATTGAGAGTGAAACTAATAGAATTTTAAAAATATATCCATATTCTATATCAGAAGAACTTGAATTTAGTGATATAAATCTCGATCCAATATTTATAGTTAATAAAAACTTATATGTATTGGATAATGAAGATTCTAATTAAATATCAATACACTCTGTAAATTCATATTTACTATATATACATCTTCTTCACTTATATCATTTAGATTTCCAATTATTATATCATCCTCATTTATAGTAACTTGATTACTTGTAACATTTATATATTTGTCATTAACTTTGATAATATCATTTTCTTTTATTTTTGATATATTTTTAATTTTAACATATTTACCATCTTTATTATTTTCTATTTTTCCCTTAATTATATCAGACATATAATTAATATTTCCATATATACTTGTTATATTTATGGATAATTCACCACTATTTGTCTTAACATTATTAATATCATTTTCTTCTGGTTCATATACTGCATATTTATAGTTATTAAAATCATAAGTTTTTATACAGTACATGTATATATCTAATTCTAATTCAGGTATACTCAATTTAAGAATAGGTATTGTAAAATGTAATGTATTTTCAATAGGTAGTATACATCTAACAAATTTATGAATTTGCTTTACATTAGATACTTTAAAATTATATAAATTATAATCTTCTTTATTTGTTCTATAAAATGATGATACTATAATATTTTCTTTAAAATTATTACTATGTATGTCTTTAAAACTCATTGATATATTTGTTTCTTTTGGTTTATTATCTAAGATGTCCTTAAAATCATTTATAGTATTAATAGGTGTTTCTGGTTGATTAATGGGTGTTTTTGGTTGATTAATAGGTGTTTCTATGACTTCTGGAGTAGTTTTTACTTTGATATCATTGGTTTTACTATCATCGGGTATTATTTCTCTAGATTGAACAAAATTATTATATATACTCATAATATGTTCTTTTTCATTATCATTTGATTTATTATCTGTTTTTACTGCATCAGGTTTTTTCTTTTCTTTTTTAGAAAGTAGATCTTCAAATGATAATTCTTCATTATTATTAATTGATGTTTCTTTGATGGGTGTTTCTCTAATGGGTGTTTCTCTAATGGGTGTTTCTCTAATGGGTGTTTCTCTAATGGGTGTTTCTTTAATAGGTGTTTCTCTAATGGGTGTTTCTTTGACTTGTGTTTTCATAATTGAATTATTTTCACTTGTTATTTTTTTTGTTTGTTCTTTAAATTTTGTAAAATTTATCTTTGAATGACTAATATTTTCATTTTTTTGTTTTATATCTTTTAAAAAATGACCTAATACAGATTTTAAAACTTCTTTGTTTATAGTTGGTAAATCAGTTGATCTAGTCTGTATAAATATTTCCCTTAATTTATTGTTAAAATAATTAAAATAATCCATGTTATTTATTATATTTGTACCTGTATTCTTCTTAATTAAATCATCTAATAATTGATATAAATGATTTATGTTATTATCACTATGAAATTTATCATATAAAGAACTCATATTAAAAATAATATTAAATATATTTATGTATAACGCGCTAGTTATAAAACGGGTATTTTTTTGGGCGCAGATCGCTCCGTGGCCGCAACGACTATGCGAATCCTGTCAATCGTGGCCGCTACCATCTCAGAGCCACGGGGTCCGCAACGTATGCCGCGGATCCATGAATGTTGCACGTTTGGGAGAGTCGACCCCAAACGGTTCAAAAATAGCATTTGGATCATTTGGTGCTGGAACTGGAGCATTACCATTGGCATTACCATTGGCATTGCCATTGCCATTGCCATTGTTATTGCCATTGCCATTTCTATTACCACGGCGTTTACGGTCATTGGAATTATTTTTATTGCCCATTAATACACCCCACGAATCTGGACCAGCAGCACCCCAGCCAGCTCTGAATATATTAAATATAGTCCATATACCTAATATCGCTACACCAATACCAAATAAGAATGCAAATATCATCGTCGAATATTTAAGAATATCTTCACCCCAAGCTCCTCCTTTCATTTTATTATATATTATATTATATTTTTATTTTAGATTAATTAGGATACAAAATTCGTATAATGTCCTGGTAAAAACTTAGTATTTGGGTTGAAATTTAAATTATTCATGGTTAATTCTCTAATTTTATTATTTATAATACTTTCATATTCAAGAACCTGAGAAATTGAAACTTGTCTTGTATTTAAATTATTTGATTTTTTAGATTTATAAGGCATAGTCCCCTGTGCAGAAGGATTATATGGTTCGGGCTGTAGTTCTTCAACCATATTATTTCTAGTTAAACCTAAATCATCAAACATATTCCCAAATTGTCTTGATAATAATGGTGATTCTGGATCGCAAGAAGGGCATGGTTGACATGTTTGTTGTGTTGCTAAAAAAGATCTTAAATTTTGTTCCATATACTATTATTCTATAAAAAATATATTTCTAAATTTTTCAATATATTCATCTGATTTTTTCTTTTTAATATAATCATAAAAATCTTTCTCTTCAACCATATATATTATAAAATGAATTGTATATATACCACATTCTGTATTACCAGTTTGATGTTGTATATCATTATATAAATATGTAAAATTTATATTTTCTTTTTTCCCCTGTTCTATAATAATATTTATTAATTCTTCAACTTCTTTTGGTGGAGGATCTCCAGTTGAATCAAAAAAATATATAGTTGGAACATCTAAGTTTACACCCTTACAATCCACATATAAACTAATCCAATGTTCCCCCGATTCATTATGTGGATCTGTATTAAATACAAATCCTAATTTTGTTTCTTTATTATTTAAATGATTCTTTAAATTAAACTTACATAAGTCGTCCACCTTGCATATATTTCCTTCCTTTAGTTTAAAATCTATAGCAGTCGGTCCATGAAGGTGGAATTCTGGATAAGCTTCAGAATATTGTTTTAATACTTTTTCAATATCAATATTGCTTAACCATTCATTTTTATTATTTTTCCATCCTTTTGGCATTTTGGGTTTAAAACTATTTGTAAATCTTTCTAATTTTTCCTTAGGTAGCTCCTCAATAATAGTATTCATACTTAGTAAAACTGTCTCATTACTATTTTTATTATTATCTTTCAATATCTTTAGTATATCTTTGTGTATAGATTTAGGTGACTTAGTTATATCTATATCCCCATTCAATTTTTTATTAAATATAATTGCAATATCTTTAATTATATCTTCATCTATACAAGTAATGCAATTATTCCCTTTAATTGGAGAACATTTACTTTTATTATCCATAATATAAATTATATTTTATTTTTAATTTGAAAATATATATATAAAATAATTAATAAAAGAGATATATTACTATGATTGTAGCTGAAGCACGATATGAATTAATTAAATTAGTTGATGAATTGGTACACTCGTATAGTGAAGCAATTGATGCTAACAAAGATACTACAAATAAAGGCAAAGAATTAGTTGATGAACTAAATATGCAAAATAAATTACAATTAGAAGAACTGAAAGATAAAGAAAAGATTATAAGTGGTCTTAATAAAAAATGTTATGAATATGAATGCATGATTAATAAATGGCAAGATGAAAAAATTGCTCAAGAAGAAGAAAAAATTTGTAATGACAAAGTATCAATTGTAGTTAGTCAAGCAAATGAAATTGAAAAGAAAGATCAATATATTGAACAACTCGAACGAAAAATAAAAAAATATGAAAACAAGTCGAAAGATAAAGGTAAAATTAAAAATAATATAGATTTAATTATAAATGAACCAGAGGTTAAAGTAGAACCAGAGGTTAAAGTAGAACCAGAGGTTAAAGTAGAACCAGAGGTTAAAGTAGAACCAGAGGTTAAAGTAGAACCATGTATTAAGGTTTATACAGATGGAGCATGTGAAAATAATGGGAAAAAAAATGCTAAAGCAGGTATAGGTGTATATTTTGGCAATAATGATAAAAGAAATGTATCTAGACGTATTACTGGTAAACAGACTAATAATATAGCAGAAATATCTGCAATTATAGAAGTATTTAATATTTGTAAAGAAGAAATTGAAAAGGGTGATAAAGTAACAATATTAACTGATTCAGAAATATCAATTGGTTGGTGTACATATACAGGTGAAAAATATAATAAGGATAATTGGAAAAAGAAGAAAGGAGTAATTCCTAATATTGAATTAATAAAGGAGGCATATGGACTATTTCAAAAATACAATAATGTAGATATCAAACATGTTAAAGCTCATACAGATGGAGGTGATGAAGATACAATTGGTAATAGATTTGCGGATGAATTAGCTGTAGCTTCTCTATATGATGAGATTATCCCAGAGTTACCAAAACCAGAGGTTAAGGAAGAACCAGAGGTTAAGGAAGAACCAGAGGTTAAGGAAGAACCAGAGGTTAAGGAAGAACCAGAGGTTAAGGAAGAACCAGAGGTTAAGGAAGAACTAGAGGTTAAGGAAGAACCAGAGGTTAAGGAAGAACCAGAGGTTAAGGAAGAACCAGAGGTTAAGGAAGAATCATCAAATGAAGATTCAGATGATGAGCCTGTTTATAAAAAGATTAAACACAAAAATATAAAATATTATGTAATTGAAGGAAAAAATCCACAAAATATTTATTCTATTATTGATAATAATATCCCAGGCGATATCATGGGCGAACGTGTTAAACTTGAATCAGGTAAATATAAGTATAAATTATATTAATAATTATTTTCTAAAAACTTCGTATATAAATTAACTATATCACTATTTTTAAAATATTTAATAAATTTTTCAGGATCATCCTCATAAAATTTAATTAATTTAGAATCTAAATAATTTTTTTTACATATTGCCGATGTATGATGCAATTTTTTTGCAACTTCATCTATGGATATTTGTAAATGTTTTTTATTATTATTTTTCTTAATTAATTCATTAATTAAATTAATATTTGCCCCCCAAGTTCTAAAATTTTTAGTTGTATAATTCCCTAATTTTTTTAGGTAATTATTAACATCTTTAGACTTAATATCGTAATATTTGTTATCTTTTCTATAAGTAAATATACGTTCTTTCTTATTAGTTAATTTTTTTTTCTTTTTCAAGGTTTTAATTATCTTTTTATTCTTAATTTCACATTCATTTCTAACACCTTTTTTACCTATAAAATCTATTATTATTTTATCCCTTTTAACTTTAATATGTTGATTTTCTAATGTGCTTACTCCATATGAATTATTATCTTTAACATATTTATCATTTCCAATTCTAAAATTACAATCCATTATTATTTTAAGAATTATCGCTATTTGTTTATCTTTATTATCTAATCCAGTATAAAAATCTAAATCAATTTTCTTTATAATTTTTTTATAATCTTTACCAAATTTTGCTAATTTTTTAAATTTATTATTTGAATTCTTTTCGGTTGACTTTTTATCATATGTATATTGTTTTCTTCCTTTACTATCTATACCTATAGCTAAAATATTAGATTTCTTCTTATTTATTTTTACATTATCATAAGCAGGGGGTATATATATATTTTTAAAATATTTTTTTGCTTTTTCAGAAGATATCTTTTTATTCCTTTCATCATAATATTCATATTTATATTTATTACCTCTCTTACTTTTTATTTTTCTTAATATATAGCTATCCATACTTTTATAAATATTAAAATTATAAAGTAATTTTGCTATTATCAAACTTATCTTTATAAACTACCATAGGGAAATATGTATCTATTATAGCAAATAAAGAAGCAGATATTAAACCAACTAATAATGATGTTTTAACCTTAATTTTGCAAGGAGATAATATATGAACTGTAACAGCAACAATAATAAATTGTAATAGATATTTCATTACATTACTTTTATTTAAATACATTTAATTAATATATTATTTTAATTTAAGTTTAAAATGACTTAAAATTAATATATATACTAAATATATTAAGATGGCTGAAGAAAAACCAGATTTCCTTGAAGTTGATGAACCGATTGGTGGACAAAACTTCTGTTTACTATCATTTGTAGAACCTGAAGATATTATACAAAATAAAGAAGCTTTTAAAACAGCCAAGTTTTTACAATCTATTGCCAAAGAACAAGATAAAGATTTTAAGAAATTTTATGAACACTATTTAGATTTTCAATATAAATATCATGATGACATTGAAAGAGATTTTGTAAAAGAAAATACTTTAAAAACAAATATTAGAGGTTTAAAAGTTAGAGGAGTTTATTCTTCGAAAGAAGAAGCAGATGCTAAAGCATTAAGATTACAAAAGAAAGATAGTTCTTTCCATGTCTTTGTTGGACAAGTTGGATATTGGTTGCCATTTAACCCAATTGCTGATAAAATTGAAGATGAAAAATTCATCAATGATGGTCTCCAAGAACTTATGGAAGGTTATAAACAGAATGCAGTAAATAAAGATATTCTATATGAAGAAGATAAGAGAGATAAGCTAAAACGTGCTGCAGAAGAATTAGCAAAAGCAAAAGAAGAAGAAGAGAAAAATAAACAGGAAGAATTAGAAAAAGCAAAATTAGCAGATGCTGAATCTGGTGAAAATAGTGTTTCAGAAGTTGTTGAAGAAGAACAGACTGAAGAACAGACTGAAGAACAGGAAGAAGAACAGACTGAAGAGACCACTAGTTTAGATTCTTCTCTAAAAGATACTTTGCAAGAAGTTGACCCTTGGCTTAAGAATAAAGTTGAATCAGTAAGTATTTCTGAACCTGAACGTGAATCAACTGACCCTATATCAGAAGATGACCCTAAAGTATGACCATGAAGTGGTAAAATAATTTAAATTTTTAAAATATTCTTCTATATATTAACATATGACTTTATTTTATTAAATAATATAAAATATATGAGTTAAGTTATATGGAACTATATACATTAGTTATTCTTTTTATACTTATAATAATTACTTATTATACTTGCTTAAATTTTTATGAAAATACTTATGAATACTTGAATATTAACATGACAAGTATTAATGAAGAAGATGAAGAAGATGAAGAAGATGAAGAAGATGAAGAAGATGAAGAAGAAGATGAATTAGTTGAAGAACAAGAAGAAAAACCAGATGATTTTTATGCCCCAATTATATTAAATAAAGTTCCAATGTTTAAGGCTGAAGGAGAATGGAATGATTATATATAAAATATATATATATATAGTATATGAATATATTTAATAATAAATGTATAAACATTATTGATATTATATTAATATGTATAACTATATTATTAATAGCTTTTTCTCCTAGTATTAAAGAATACTATGATAATACTCCATATATTAATGGAGTATTATATAGTTATGAAGGTTTTAATAGTAATGGTAGCGGTAATAATAGTAGCGGTAATAATGGTAGTGGAACGAATAGCAATGGAAGCGGTACTAATAGCAATGGAAGCGGTACTAATAGCAATAGTAGTGGAACGAATAGCAATGGAAGCGGAACGAATAGCAATGGAAGCGGTACTAATAGTAATGGAAGTGGTACTAATAGTAATGGAAGTGGTACTAATAGTAATGGAAGTGGTACTAATAGTAATGGAAGTGGTACTAATAGTAATGGAAGAGGTAATGGAAATGATGTAAATAGTAAAAAAGGAAATTTAACTTTAGGCTATATTGATTTTAATACACTATTTAATCTTGGAAATCAAATGAATCAAGAACAAATAAGGGACAATGTTAATGAGGTTATTATAACAAGGGATCCAAATATAACAAAATATAGCGATACTTATTCAATGACACCATATGCTACTTATATTCTTGGGCCATTATCAAATTTAGATGGCAATGATATTAATTTTGTAGAAGGTAGATATGATAATTGTATTGGGAAATGGATAGACTTAGATAAAGAAGAAAAATGTATCAGAAATCCGGATTCACCTGATCCACATGAATTTCCGGACAGGCATACTAGTAATATATGGGAAAACCCTTGTGATTTATATTCTAGACAATATATCATATATAATCCAGAATTTGTTGGGGAACCTTGTCGTGATGAAAATAATAATGTTTTAGAAAATGGACAAATAGAATATGCAACTTGCAATATAGATGATGATATAAGGTGTGGTTCTAATGATGGAAGTTCTGGACACTGTGATTCATCAGATTCTTCTGTGTGTCGTTGTTATAGTGGTTATAGTGGGGATAATTGTCAAAATACAAATCAAATAACATAGATATAGTAATAGATACAATTAAGAATACTATAAGAATATATACATTATCATAACCCATAATCAGTTCCTTTTCCATATAATTTGTATTTATGTTAAGTAAGTATCCATTTTTTTCATAATATTCTCTAACACCAACACCAGAAATAATAGATATTTTGTTAATTCCATTATTATAAACTATTTTTTCTGCTTCTTTTAATAACTTCTTACCAAAACCTTTATGCTGTATATTGTTTCCTTTTTCATGATGTTTTGATAAAGAACCATATACATGTAATTCTCTAATAAATGCATTATTTTCTAAATCCTTATGATAAATCTTATCATTTGTATGATTAATCCTTAATCTAAGAAATCCATATAAGATTCTATTGTTTGGTGTTTCATAACTAATAAAATATTCAGTTGCATTTAAGCCATTATATTCTCTTACAAATAATTCTGCCTTTGTAATATCTGTTTCTTTATTATTTACTTCTCTACATCTAATACAATTACAATGTAAACCTTCTTTTTTCATATGAGATATTAAATGTTGTCTTAAATTAACATCTTTATTTCCACCATCTATCCAATTTTGTGGGATATCTCTAATTATCCTATTTAAACGTATCCAAGGGAAAACATTTTTCTTAATATATAAGATAACTTCAATTAACTTATCCTTATCTTCTGAATAAGGTATATAACTACCTTCATCATACCATTTTTTAATCTCTGTATATGGAACAGTAGAACAAGGGTATATTTTTAATTGATCTGCTTGTAATTCTGGTTTATCTAAAGTATATTTAATATAATTATTTGTAATATATTCTTTTTTATGTGAAAATAATTCTTTATACATTTTTAAGTCTTTTTCTAAAGTAGATCCTGGAAGATCTGGCATAAGATGCATATCTATCTTATAACCATTCTGTTTTAAAATATAATTAGATTCAATAGTATCTTTAAGGTAACAATCTCTTTTAATAAACCTTAATACATCATCATCAAAATGCTGAACACCCAACTGAACTCTTGTAATATTCATTTTTCTTAGATTTTTAATCTGTCTAACTGTAATACAATCAGGTCTTGTTTCAGTTGTAATTCCAATGATTCTACATTTTGCCTTTTCATTAATATTTATTTCCTCTTCAAGACTTAATCTTTCTCTATATTCTGTATAAAAGATATTCATTGAATAATATATATCTCGAATAAATTCAATTCTATACTCTAATGGATAATGGTCCCAAGTTCCACCCAAAATAATAATCTCAATTTTATCAATTGGATGCCCCATTGAATTTAAAACTGTAGCACGATCATTCATTTGATTAAAAGCAATAAATTGATTATGGTTACCTCTTAAAACAGCAGGTTCACTGGATATATAGCTCCTTGGTTGTTCTATTTTAACTCCAATAAAAGTATCACCTACAGTAAATATATGATTTTCAAGCTTAACTGTAAATTCATAATTTGTAAAATCTTTACAATCATCTACAATAATTTTAATATCTTTATAAATTATATGATTAATAATGCGAATATGGTTTAAATCAATATTGGCTTTAACTCTAAAATGATTAGTATTTATAATAGAAATAACTTCTAAATCTAATTTTACTTCTGGTTCATTGGGGCAATATGCACAATCTTTACCACAACTAAATGTTTGTTTAACTTTTTTACCATTTTTTGTATATTCTGGAAAAGGACTAGTAAGTAAAGTAATAACAGCAACACCAGAAGAACTTTTTCCAATCTTCCTTAAAGAAAATTTAAGAAATGATTTACTAACTTCATCTTTATTTAAATATTTAATTGATCCTCTAATTAGAGTCTTCTTTGGATTAATTTTATATTTTTTCCTAAGAACAGTAAAATATTTATCATATTCTCTCCTATTATTATAAGATTCTTTTGCTAATTCTTTCGTAAAATCTATTATCTTTTCTCTTTCATTTTTGTTTGTTATGACATCTTCAATATCCATATTAAAATGTTTTTAATTTCAAGTAATAAATATTTCAAATTATAAAATAATATTAGATTATTATATATGATTACTAGAATATATAATGGTAAATCTTATTATACAAAAATAAGAATACCTTCCTTATATTATAAAAGATATCTTATAAAATGGCAACCTAACCATAAGACATGTATACATTCACATGATGGTAAATGTTGTTATTTTTATCTATTAAAAGGCAAAAGAACATGAGTATATTCATAAAGATAATATAATTGTCAAAGGTGAAGAAAATATATTTAGTAATTTTTTAGATAATGGATACATAAATGATAAAATTGGAAAACATAGTTTAAAAAACTTAGAAGATAATTATAGTTATAGTTATCATGTATATAAATAATATCCTCTTTAAAAAATTTGAAATATTTCTTTGTTCTTTCTTTAAAATTAAGAATAAGTCATTCGGAATGTCAAGTGAAGCTAAATACGAGATGGTGAATGGCGTTAAGTACTACTCTTTTGAGAAGAGTCAGG
>Ga0315315_10000031_pt1 | contig 109429 bp, 113 predicted proteins | sample M140m3416metaG_FD_203699 | JGI IMG/M metagenome (GOLD analysis project Ga0315315, IMG submission 203699) | Ammonia-oxidizing marine archaeal communities from Monterey Bay, California, United States - M1 40m 3416 | ecosystem: Environmental > Aquatic > Marine > Intertidal zone | place: USA...
CTTAATTTTTCAAAACTATCGCTATTTGACATGGTAGGATTTTCTTCAACTAATTCTAATGTATTACTTCCATTTATATTTATTGTTGGTATATTTTCTTCATCATTTTCTTCATCATCTTCTTCACCCTTTATTTTGATTGTTTCTGGTAAAGTATTTATAGTTACTTTTATTTCATTATTTTTTAGATCTACTTCTTGAACTGGTAATTCGTCTAATGCTTTAATACATTCATTTAATCTTCTTTCTTTTTTTATTAACTCGTATTTAAGTTTTTCAATGCGGTCTAGTAATTTTTGATTTTCAGATTTTAAACCATCTATTATTTCTTTATCTGTTATATGAACAATGGTCCCACCAGCAATAGCAGATATAGCACTTAATAATACTTTTTGCATATTATAATAGTATAATATTTAAGAATATTTTTAAATAACTTTATTATAATAATGTATATTTTACTTTATTTTATAACACCATTTTTAGGATTATTGAGGAACTATATTAAATATAAAAAAATACAGATAGGTTTATTTATACGCACGCCATTATTATATTTATTTATTAATTTACTATTTCAAAATAATAATGTATATCAAACATTAATATATGAAAGGTGGTTTTTTTTTATTTATAAATCATTATTATCTATTTATAATAATGATTACAATGTTAAAAAAGAAAAATATAAAATAAAATACAATATGGTATATCCTTAATTAATTTGAAAATTTAATTAATGAAATTTATTAAAACTATCTCTATTTCTAAAAATGAAGCAACATTCTCATACTGTTTCATCTATGGAAACTGAAGATTTTGAAGGATGTAATTTTGATGTAGAAAGAGGGGGAAATATTGGATCTATTAAAAAGTGTAAACCCCAATGTGTTTGTAATATTAGTAGTATATTACACCGTTTATGTGAAGTCTTAGGTTGGTTATTTTGTGCTGGTATTATTGCCGTAATCTTTTACTTCATAAATGGAATCTTTGATAGCGAAGGAAAGGGCGATGAAAAAGGCGATGAAAAACATATTAACTATAATTATATTTGGAGACATCCATTTAGTAACCCACCATCTATGTCTGAATTACATTCAAAGACATACCATCATTGGTCAAAACACTATAGAAGAAAATGTTCTGATTATGACTATGGGTGTTGTGCTATATATGATGGGGGTCGAAAATTTACATTAAGTTTACACAAAGTTATTCCATATGATAGAAAACATACAAACTGTCCTACATATGGTGACCTTATCTATAATTACAATATTTGGAGAGAAAATTACAGATCAGAAAATAATGGTACAAATTGTGATATTCAAAGATGTTGTCATTTGAATATTCATGAAGATGAATTAAAGAATGGACATAATCCTCAAAAGAATATATCAGATTATGATATAACTATTAAAGTCCCTATATCAGAATATGGAGAATGTCCTACAATACGTGATATATGGTGGCAATATGATATAGATCAATATGCAGATCCAGATGAATGGCCTTGGTTCTTAATAATTATTGGATTGATTGGATGTTGTGTTGGAATTATATCAGCTGCTAATCAATAATTATTTGGAACAAGAAGAACAACCAAAACCATCTATACTATCATCATCTTTATTTCTATTTACATGCATAAATCCTAAAATAATTCCTAAGAGTATATAACCTATCCACATTTTCTTCATAGTTTCTTTTCTAGGTTTAGTTATCATTGGGAAGAATATAATTAAAACACCTAATAAAGCATATAATAACCACATTATAATATGATATATATTTTTTTTATATTAATATATATTATATAATGGCTTATAGATTAAATGAAGCAATAGAAAATGGCGATTATTATGAATTAGAGAGATTATTAATAGAAGAAAAAGTTGATCCAAATGATCTAAATGGTTCTATAAGTCCTTTAAAAACTATATTCCAGGTTCATGGTAAAATAGAAGAATTAGAATTATTATTAGAACATGGGGCTGACTCTAACATTATAGAAGGTTCTGGAATTACTATATTTACTGATATCATTTTCTTAATCTTAGGGAGGATGGCTGATGATGGAGGAATTTACCTTAATGAAGAAGCAGATGCTATGAAACCCTATATAAAATTATTATTAAATTATGGAGCAAAAATGGATATAAGTGATAGAGGACATCCAACAGCTAGAAGAGCAATAAATGATTGGGCTACAGATTATTCTTGGGATGCCGCTTACTTAAGAGCTAATGGAATGATGGTTCAACCCAGTGAAAGCAATTTAGCAATTACTGGAAAAATGAATTCAATAATTCAAGAAATTAAAGAAGAAGATGAAGAACATGAAACTTATACAGCTAAACAAAGGTCATCTCTAGCTAAAACAGGTTTACCACGAAATATTGTAGAATCTGTTATATCTAATTTAGATACGGATGTATTTGATGTTCTAGGAGAAGAAACTTTAGGAAATAGATTTAGTCAACCTGGATATGAATCTATGCAAAGATATGATAAAGATGAAACATATGATGATTATTTAGGTAAAAAAGGATTAGCTGAATATGCTAATTACTTTGATACTATTAGAGGAGGAAAACGAACTAAAAAAAAAAAGAGAGGTGGTGTAGGGACACCTAGAGGTATGGATAGAATTCCATATGGTCAGAGGGATTCACAAGAAGTTGCTCATGAATTTATAAAAGCTGTAATTAGAGATGATTATGATAGAATTAAAGAATTAATTAGTATTGGTGGTAATATAAATGCTAAAAATATAAATGAGTCAACTGCATTAATGGCGGCTGCTATTATTAAACAAGACCCTTCTATGGTTAAATTTCTATTAGAAAATGGAGCAAATCCTAATGTTAATTTTCAAAGATATGGAAATATACCATTAATAAACTATATGACTATAAATAATGTAGATACTGATATATATACTAGAAAAAAAATAATAGAACTATTAATTAAATATGGAGCAAAACCAAGTTATCATTTTGCCAAGCATAGAATGAGGAGAGATGTTTCAGTTGGTCGTCGTTATGACCATAATAGACCATTAAATAGTAAAGAGGAAAGATATTTGAGAGAAAGGGAATATAGAAATAAACAACTTGGTGAAAAAAAAATAAACTTTTCTAAATTGATGAATTCTCGTTTGTCCGCCGATTCTTATCAACCAGATGAAGCAAATATTATACATAGTATTGGCAATATGGTTGATGAAGAAGAGGACAAGAAGAGAGATGAAGAAATAAGGAATGAATTAATTGCTGAATACGTTGATTTTTATAATAAACATGGGGGTAATTAATATTAATAAATTTTTTATATATAATATTATATACATATTATGTCAGATTTTTTTACAAATTTAGAAAATATAATAGTTAGTAAAGTTAAAGAACCAACTATTGTAAATACTGAAAGTGATTTTGTTGTAGTAACATATTGGTGGGGAAGGGGAAATATGAATGCTAATATAGCTAGACCATGCATGGAATTTTGGGAATCATATATAAATGAATTAATAGATATTACAATTGAATATATTAGAATGGTTTTAGATCAAGATATGATTAGAGTAGAAAATATAGATAGCATATTAGATAATTTACAAAATGATATTACTAATATACCTACATTTAAATCTTTTATTTCAAGAATATCAAAGAAATATTTAGGATCAATATATGTTGATATTGGATTATTAGATGGACAAAATACACAAGAAAGTTGGAAATGCCTCAAATCTATTTTAAATGAAATGAAGAGAAGTTTAACTTGTCCTAAAAATTTTAATCTAATTGAAGAAGCAAATTCGCCTGAAGATTTATTAAATAGATTAAACATGATTTATAGGGAAATTTCAATGGCTATTATTGTTTTATTAAAAGAAAACATATATAAATTATTTTATGAAGAAGAAGCAGTTACTAAATTAAAGATTGCTAAAGAACGTGGAGAAATCAATGTAGATACTGCAATGGAAATATTAAAAGGTCATATTGAAAATAGAGAACAATTACAGGATGATAATAAAAAACTTTTAAAACTTAAGCAAAATTATATTATTGCTGATAATGAACATAATAATATGAATATATTTGATATATTAAATGATTATTTACGTTTTAGAGATGCTAAATTCTTTCAAGATATGATAACTAATTGGGAAAATGAATGTCAAAGACATGGATGTAATTATCTTTCTATAGAATATCCTGAATTTGCTGCTGAAGGCGGGTATCAATTAGCTATTAATGCTAAACCTTTATTTGTTAAACATGCTTTAAATTTATGTAGTTCACAAGATAAATCTAGGGCTGTCGTGTATATAGATGGTGATATGTTTATTAAGAAATATCCAAGCATATTTGATATGAAAAATATAGATTATATGTCTAGAGGTTGGAGCATAGATCCTAGAGCAAGTTGGAAAAGTTTTAAATCAGCTGGAGGTAAAAGAAGTATTACATATAATCCTTATAAATTCGAAACTTCTGGAGGTATTATGTATTTTTCACAAAGCCCTGAATCTATTGAATTATTAAATGAATGGATTGATGAAAGTAGTAAAGAAAGAAATAAAGGAAAGGCTGATGATAGAATTATTTCTATTGTTTTTAATTCAAAAAGAATGTTATTAAATATGAATATTATACAATTGCCTATTGAATATTTATGGTTAACATTAGATATGGATGAAAATATGTTAGAAGAAGAATATGATTGGGATAAAAAATTAATGGATAGTACTATAGTTGTTGAACACCCCGAATGTTTAACCAGTGAAGAAACAGCTAAAGGGCAAGGTGCTTCAAGTAGCCGTCAGCCTAAATTTTATGATTTTATTGAAAATGATGAAGAATATTACCCTGTATCTGAAGAGTTTCATGAATATTTAGCTTTTCCTAATGAAGAAATGGTAGAAGAAATTAGACCATATTTAGATTATATGAAAAAAACATATTATATAGATGATGGTGATGAAAGATTAGTCGATTTAGGGTTTGTTGATCCTGATGATGAAAATAATAATGAACAACCACTATATATTACAGATTATTCTGACCGTTATGGTCGTAGAGAATCAATTGCTATACAAAATGAAAGTATTATACGTCCTCTCATTGACCTTGTTGAAAGAGAATTTGATAATATTACAAAAAAAATAGACGATGATACACTTGTTATATGTGATGAAAACTTATTATATATTTCTCAATTCATGTATAAATCTTATTCTCAAGAATTTATATTGCCATTAGTCATAATATTATTGGAAATGAATTATAAAGTAATATATCGCCCACAAAGATGTGAACCATATTGTTATGTAGATTTAATCAAAGCAAAATCATTAAATTTAGATTTAGCATTTATACCAGCCCACAACCGCATGACAAATCAATTAAAACCAATTATAGATTTATCTCAACCTATATATTTTAATAAATCTAGCGAACATAGTATAATTACAAAAATATTACTTATGTTTAATGGATTAGAAGATTTATCTAAACATTTAAATAATGGTTCATATGAAATTATGTCTCGTATACGAGTAGGTTATATTTATAAAGGTAAAGGAGAACCAGATGCAAATGTATATTGTAATAGAGCTACAATTAAAGATAAAGTTGATTATATTGATGGACAGGTAGATTATGTACAACCATTAAGGATAACAGATACACCTCAAGAACCTTCTTTAAGTAATCCCGACCCAATGAGTGCACCAGTTAGAGGTTTTGAAGAATTACCTGACGATCAGTCCTCTTCTACAGTATTACAAAAACGTCCCACAACTGTGCAAGGTGGAAAAAAGAAAACTAAGAAAAAGAAGAAAATTGGTGGAAAAAAGAAGAAATTAGGTAGTAAAAAGAAGAAATCTGGTAAAAAAACCAAAAAGAGTAAAAAGAAATAAATATATATATATATATTAATAATATATGAAAGGGTGTCCAAATATAGATAATGATACATTAAATGCTCTAAAAAAAATGGGTATAAAACCAACTATAGAAAATAGAAAAAGAATATTTTATACACTATGTATAGTATTACGGTTATTTTTAGCTGGTTTAGTATATCAATTAAAAAATAATATATGGTTACCATACATTATATTATGTATTAGTATCTATACTATATATAGATTAACCAATAATTTATATGGTAAATGGTGGTGGTCTAGACCATTTCATCTATTAATATCTTGTTTATTAGCAATAGTTTCAATATTAGTAATATTAAAAAAAGTAGATGGTAAATATATATCTTATCTATTATATCTAGATGTTTTCGGTGGATTTACTCAATCATTATTTATAAAACGTTGTTAAATTGTAATTTCTGATATATTTTTTATTAATTCATCATAAAAATTAAATGGTGTTGCTGCTAATGGAGGATAAAAAAATTGTTCTGGTTCCCCTACATTTCCATTAAACCAATGTTTTTTACCATCATCTGATATAAATTCTATATAATATTTATTATTAAACCCTTTCCCTGGAAAGATATCTTTAAATTTATATAATTTACCATTCCAATTATTATTTTCACCATAATAAAGTTTTACATACTCTGTAATATCTATCTTATAATCATTATTTTCCCAGGTCTGTGCTAAAGATAAATTAGGACCTATATATTTTTTATAATATTCAGAATCCATTTATATTATATTATATTATTATTACTTTAAAGTATCTTTAAAAAATTTGAAAACTTTTTTAAGTTTTTATCAATTAATCTGAATTCATTCAAACTTAACAATGTCTTCTCTCAACGCTAACGCAACTGCTTTTGTGCCAGCCGAGGCACCTTCACCTGCTCCTGTGCCAGCCGAGGCACCTTCACCTGCTCCTGTGCCAGTTCATCATCACGATGTTACTGGTGCCCGCGAGTGGGATGATTGGGTATCTGATCCGACTACGAGCAAGCCATTCACCGTAAATGGTATTAGTTTCTATATTAAGAATTCGCCACCTCGTTGTAGCGCTATTCCTATTGCGACTAAGATGAAGGACCATGGACAGTGTAATGCTTGTACAGAGCGTGCCCGCAAGTTCGCTTTCCTTGTTGGTGAGGATGGCCCTGCTTTCATGAATAATATCCGTCATGTCAATGATGGATGGCATTCTGCTTCGCAGGGTTCACTCAGCTGTATCCGAAAGATGGTTGTTAAGGTGAATAAGGCTATCACAGACCCAAAGGTTTTCATTGTCAAGGATGGTTCATTCCCAGGCATTAACGAGGGTCTTGATTTTGGAGATACTATGGATAAGACGCTAACACCCAACTCTCCTGGGACTGGTCTTAAGGTTGATGGTAAGGTTCTTCCATTCCAGCATGTCACAATTAGGCCAGACTCTTATACTGTCAGCGATCTAGTTGATAAGTATGAGAAGGTTATTATGGAGTATGTCCAGATCATTGGCCCCCGTCTAGAGAAGCTCTGTATTCCCGAGGCTATTGATTCAGTGAATATCATCGAGGCAAACCTCCATAAGCTTGAGCGTCCTGGACACTGGGCATCAGTGATTCGTTGGGTTAAGGATGTTCAGAAGACCTGGTCTGATGGAAACTATCATTCATACGAGTCAATGACTTCAATTGATAAGGTTCGCCTTGCTGTTGCTGCCATCACCTCACCTGAGAGTAAGATTGAACACGATGGTGATACAGTTGTCCACAAGAGTTACAAGCAGGCATCTAATATTGTTGACTTCCTTACCCTTGGACCGATTGAGGATGTTCTTAAGGAGATGGATATTCGTTCAGACCCTAACAATTACATGATTAGTCAGCTTAGCCGCCGCATGGCTAAGGAGAAGATTACATCTAAGTATACAATCTCACTCGTCTGGGATGGTAAGTTTAAGGATGACCTGGATATTCATGTGAAGTTTGGCAATCGCTCATTCTCTCATGAGATTTTCTATGGTAGGAAGGTTATTAACTTTAATGGCACCGACTGCCGTCTAGACTTTGATGCCAATGTAACCCATGGTGAGAGTGAGCCTTGTGAGAATGTTAGTGTTTGTCCAGGGACTTTTCAGGTTTGGGTAAACAACTACACACGCCGAACGAGGGGTGATGTACCTTTTACAATTATCCTTCATCAGGAGGGTATCCCAGATACCGTGATTGAGCGAACCTGGACTTCCGACCGTAGGAAGGATGATAAGCTTCTTATCACGACTCATACTTTCACTGACATCAATTCAAAGGCCCCTGAGATGACTGTGAAGGAGGCAGCGCGTGCACGTGCTCTGAATTCTAAGTGGGAGGAGCACTTTGGAACCCCTGTTTCATATGTCCCGATTGTTGAGGAGCTAACTGTTCCAGTTAATATCTGGGAGAAGGCTGATGGTATTGTTCCATCTACAAACGCAAATATTAGCTTTATGGCTATGGCAAGCAATACTGTGCAGAAGAAGAAGTATCTGTCACAGATTGAGTCAGATAAGAAGCCAGATACACTTACAAAGCTTCTAACCCTTATGTCTACAGGTAAGCATACACTCGAGATTGAGCCACGCAATTTCTCACCAAGTTATATTACTGAGATCAAGACAAATAAGGTTGTTCTTAAGAACCCATATTCTCTCAATCACTATAACGAGAAGTTTAAGCTCCCTAACAAGCCTCAGGCAGGACCTGGGAATGCCCGCTTTACCTCTGATTGGTTTCTACTAACCAGTAACCTTAATAAGGCTAAGGTTGATTGTTTCATCCAGTTTGGCACTACTTGGTTTATGGTTATTAACGATACCCGTCTCCCTAATACATCCGACTTCCCTCTTGGTGGTGGGTTTCACCCGACGAAGCTAACAGCAGGCGTTCATGATCTACGCGATCGTTGGGCTTTCTGTAACACACAGATTAAGCCACTGGTGAAGAGTAATGGAACACCAACAATTGGTTCAGTCCTTACAACTGATAAGATTGATGTTATCCTTAATGGTAATAAGCTTACTGTTAGTGTAGAGTAAATGTATAAAAAAAAAATGTGTAATAAATGTGTAAGGATAAATAATAAAAATTTTTTATATATTATATTATATGAATTTTAGAAATATTTTATGTAGTTTATATGGTAATATATATGATAATATATATGATTTGAGAAAAATAAATAATTATGAAGATTTTTATATTATATTTTGTAATTAATTCCACAACTTTTTTAATTTACATTTGTAAATACACAAGATAAAACCACTAACTTTTTCTTTTTTATCTTTTTTATCTTTTTTATCTTTTTTATAATTTATGATATAATTTGTATTCTGATTCCTTTTAGCGAGTGCAACAGCTAACATCATCAAACCATATATTATTATTATTATTTTAATAATAATAATTTCAAATTAAATAAAGATATTATAATTACATATTTATATAGACATATTATATATGGATAAAGATGGTTATTATGGGGATAGATATAATCAAAATTATTATAATAATAATAAATCAATAAATAATTCAACTGATTATAATTATGAAATTAATAATAATTATGCTTTGGCATTATGTATTGGTGTTGCAACTATGACTTTATGGGGATATATTTACCGTAGTATAAAACGGTGTATAAAAGGTTATAAAAGAGATAAGATTAGATATATTCAAGAAATAGATATTGAGAATAGTATACAGAATTGTCATCAACTATGTGCTATATGCTTAGAAGAATATACAGAAACAAATAAAAAGGTATGCATACTTTCATGTAATCATACATTTCATATAGAATGTATTAAAGAGTGGTGGAAAAAAGAACATACTTGTCCTTTTTGTCGAAGAGATTTTTCAATTAAATAAAGAAAATTAATTATTATTTATATACATTGTATTTATGTATTATATAATTTAAAAAGAAATCATATACATTAGTATCTTTATCTTGAATATTTATATTAATGTTTAAATAATTTGCGATTAATATTATTATATAGAATTCTTCGTTTTCATAAGATTTTTGTAATAACAAAAACAATTTATTTCTAAAATTTATCTTTGTTTTATCTGGATGACATTTCATTAAACATTTTTTATAAATTTTAATGATATATTTATCTTTATAATCAATATCTATATGTTTATATTGCTGTTTATTAGGTTCTGGTTTAGATTCTTTTTTTTCAGGTTCTTTTTTTTCAGGTTCTGGTTCTTTTTTTTCAGGTTCTGGTTCTTTTTTTTCAGGTTCTGGTTCATCGGGTTCTGGTTCATCAGGTTCTAGTTCATCAGGTTCTGGTTCATCAGGTTCTTTTTTTTCAGGTTCATCAGGTTCTGGTTCATCAGGTTCTGGTTCATCAGGTTCTTGTTTATTAGGTTCTTGTTTATTTGGTTCTTGTTTATTAGGTTTTTGTTTCTCAGGTTCTTGTTTATCAGATTCTTTTTCATTATAAGTTTTTTTACTTAATTTTTTTGTTTTAATTAATTCGTGTGTCTTTTTTATATATCTAATATAATTAAAAATATAATATTCATTTAAATTTTTATGATTTATATTATTATTATATAACTTATGTCTATCATATAAATTATTAATTAATTCAATTTCATAGTCAATTATTTCCATTTTTTTTATTTAATATAATATAATGAATAGAAAAACTTTAGAAAAATTAACTATATATATATTGTTATTTATAGCAGGATATATGAGTGCTTCTCTATGGTCTAAGGAAGGGATGGAAAATGGAACAGAATGTTATGATGATAGCAAATGCGAAAGTGGTTGGAAATGTAAAGATGAAGTATGTGTAGAAGAAGGGGAAATAGAATGTGAAAATGATAATGATTGTGATGATGAATTAGTATGCAAAGAAAGTAAATGTGTTGAAAAAACTGCAGATTGTGAGGATGATGACGATTGTGAAGGTGAAGCTACTTGCAGAGGAAAAGGTAATAGCCGAGTATGTGTTGAACCTGGACCAGGTACACCTGTCTATCTACAAGTAATATTAGGGATACTAGCATTAATAATCTTTGTATCTATAGTGGTGGCAGTCGTTTCGGGCTTACAGGGCTAATAACTTTATCAAAAGAAAATATTATATATATATATAATGAATATTGCTATATTATTCGTATTTATTGGTATAATGTTATGTATTATAAGTTATACAAAAAATATTACAGAAGATAATAAAGAAGTATATGAAAAAGAATATATAAATAGAGATTTATATGATGAATTATTAATTTCTTCAATTATTAGATAATATTATTTACATACTCGATAATAATCATATTGACCTGTTGATTTACTTGTCCTTTCTATTTTACATAAATCTCCTCTACGAATTAGTTTTAATTTACCAATAGCATCATCTTGTGATATAACTGGTAGCTGATCAATCGTGCTATTACATTTCTTTAATATTTTATTAATTTCATCTGTATTTCTGATAATTATATGTTTATCAACAAGAACGTGGTTTAAAGCATTAAATTGTAGATTTTTCACATTAAATAATGTAACAAATCTAAAATGCTTACTTTGAAGGTTAATATTTTTTTCTTTTAATTTTTTTCCAAGTTCAGTTTCATCTAAATTAAATTTATTGTGTAATTGAATATTTAATGTATTTATCATATTATTGATTGTTTCACTTATAGTTTCATTAATAATAACTATAATATTATCTGTATACTTAACTGCTTCATTAATATATAAAGACATAATTTTATCTATAAAAGTTTTTGTAACCTTTGAACTACTTTTCCCTATTTCTGGAAAATTATAATACAAAACATGAATATAATGATCTGGAATTGTTTTATGTTTTATAGACATATTACACGATATACCATATCCTAAAATACTAAATGGATTACTCTTTTTAATATCAATTCTATATAATTTATCTATTTCTTCTTCAGTATAATCTGGAACACTCTTTGTATCATAATCTTCAGATAATATTTCTTTGATAACATTTCTAGATTTTGTAACCTCTGTAATTATTTCCATTTATATATATTTAATGTAATAGATATAATAATTATTCAAATTAATTTTAAATTATTTAATAATCATCAACTATTTCTCCATCAATGATTTCTCCATCAACTACATCAAAATTGTCAGGATTCATATTATTATATAAATCATTAATATGTGTAAATATAGTTTCATTGTTTATCTTTTCGTCTATAATAATCCTTGGTGCCATGGACATTGTTTCTAGTTCTTGTAATAACATTTTCATAGCATATGGTATTGCTATATTAACACAATTTTCTGATGAGTTATTATCATAATCTATTAAACCTGTATTTTTATTTATTTGGACCATATATTTATCAGATCTCTCCATCATACTTTCTTTTAAGAATCCTGCAGTTCCATGACCTAATATACTGTCCCTTTCCATTTCTCCTATTCTAAGGCCACCACCATTTGATCTACCTGCTGCTGGTTGTTTAATTAACATTTGCATTGGACCTGTAGCCCGTGAAAACATTTTATCAGCAACCATAATCTTTAATCTTTGATAATATGTTGGACCGATAAATATAGATGTTTTAATTTGTTCTCCATTTATACCACTATACATTACTTCATTGCCATATTGTTCATAGTCTAATTTGCCTAACATATCTGCATAATGTTCTACACTATTATTTTGGAATGGTGTCCCATCACCAAAATGACCTGTAATAGCACATGTTTTACCTAAAACAACTTCTAAAAATTGATTGATAGTCATACGGCTTGGAATAGCATGTGGATTTATCATTAAATCTGGAACAATACCATCTTTAGTAAATGGCATTTCCCATTGTTCTAAGACCATTCCACACATACCTTTTTGTCCACATCTACTAGCATACTTATCGCCTACAGTCGGGATTTTTTGTTTATATATTCTTATCTTACACTTTTTCAAGTTATCTTTATTTCTAGTTATTATTACTTTATCAACTGTTCCACTTGTTTCTCTATTAATATTCATACCAGATATAACAGTTGTTTCAGTACCATCTGGTAATTTATGTTTTTCACATTTGGATGTTATTTTATCTCCATATTTAACATATGTCCCTTCATCAATAATACCGTCATTATTTAATTTAGAATAAGCTTCTATATTTTTAATTTCATTATTTTTCATTTGATTAGGATTGCTAAAAAAACTAGTATTATTACTTTTATTTACTTCCTCATTATCTTCATAACTTCTAAAATACATTGAATTAAACATACCTCTATCAATTGAAGATTTATTTATCATAATACTATCTTCTTGATTATATCCTAAATAAGAACATATAGCAACAACTATATTTTCTCCATTTGGTAATTTATCTACATTTGTATATTTTTTATATCTTGTTGTAACTAAAGCTTTTTGAGGATATGATAATATATGTCCAAATGTATCAAATCTTGTATTATAAGCACTTGAATATACTCCAACTGCTTGTTTAGTTTGCTGACATGAAAACACATTTCTTGGAAATTGACTATGTTCGGGAAATGGTATTTGTAAAGCAAGAGGTGACAGAATTAATGAAGAATGTATTTCACAATGTGTATAATCTTTATCAATTGAATATATATCTTTTGCTATAAATAAAAATTCACTTTCTGTAGAATCTATATACTCAATTGGACTCGCTACTTCTTGTAAAAATTCTAAATAATTAGGTTCTTTTTTCTTAATATCATCTAATTGTTGTTTATAATAACCATCACTATATACTGATACTTCTTCTTTATCATATAAATAACCATGTATTAATTTATCCCAATTTTCTAAAAGTTCGGGTTTTCCTTGAATTAAATCATTTATTTTTTTCCCATCTTTATCATATTTTAATACTAAAATAGGTCTAACAATTCTACCAGAATCAGTATATATATATATTTCATTCAAATCAATATTCCATGATATTGATGTATAAATATTAATTATACTATTTAATTTTAATAATTTTAGTAATTTAACTAAAAATTCTGCTTCTTTATGAAATCCAATTAATTTACCATTCATAAATACCTTGGAATGTGAATATAAATCTTTATTTATACTATCCTTTAGTTCTAATAAATTATTATCTTTTAAACATTCCATTATTCCATTTTCACGAATATTAAATGATATGGTGCTTATAATACTTAAATGATTAACTATTCCAACATTTCCACCATCAGGTGATTCGGTTGGACAAACAAATCCCCATTGAGAACCATGTAATTTTCTTGGTCCAATAGTTTTAGACCCTGCAGCAAGAGGTGTTATTAATCTTCTAATATGCGATAATGCCCCTAACATAGAATTTCTATTTAAATCTTGAACAATCCCTTGTTTTGCTGATACTCCTGATCCAAATACACTTCCAAATGATTTACTAATTTGATTCATAATTGAGTTATCGATTATTTTATCCTTATTACTATCGACTATCTTGAATATATCTTTACCAATCTTATCAAAATTAAATTTAAATTCAGCATCTATCTTTAAGGATATATTTTTTTGGAATTTACCCCATAATTCTCGAAATAATTCTAATAATAATGGTCCTGCTGTATCAATTCTCTTAACAGCATAAGAATCTCGATCTGTTTCTTTTATAACATTAATATGTGTTAATATTATCTTTCTAACAGCATATGCTAAATATTTAGCTTTTTCTATATTATTTATTTCATATGTTGGTAAAAAATTATTATTTAGAATATCTATTACATTAATAATTTCTTTACCCTTTGTATTTAATGATAAAAATTTATATGCATTTTTTTGAGTATATATTGGTCTAGCATCTTTTATTGATTCTTGTAATATATCTAATAATTTATTCTTTAATGTATCACTATCATTATCATATATAATCATATTTAAGATATCTTTATCTGTTTCAACACCCAAAGCTCTGAAAATAATAAATAATGGAATTTTTACATCTAATCCTAATATTCTAACTTGAAAACGCTTACTTTCAATTGTTTTTGATAATGGTGAATTTTTATTTATAATAACATTAGATTTTACATATGATATAGCATTTGTCCTAGATGATTGAAAACCTTCTTTAGATACAGATTTAATTATACCCTGTAATATAATATTTTCATCTGGTGATTTATTAATATATAATACATTATTAACTTTCTTTTCTTGTGATAATATTACTTTCTCTTTGCCCTTTATAATAAAATATCCACCTTGATCATATCTACATTCTCCCATTTCATTTAATTTTTGAGAATCTAAATTATTTAATATACAAGATTTTGAATGAAGCATAATTGGTAGTATTCCTATATTTTCTTTTTCATAATTAGTAATTCTCATTTCCCCTGGTAATACATGTGGTTCTTTAGTAGAATCGCCAACATTGTCTATGATTTTAACACCAATATTACAAAAAATATACATGGCATAAGTTAAGGACCTTAACCTTGCATCATTCGGATACATATATGACATTTTTTTTGTATCTGAATTGTATATAGTTGGTGATGTTAAAAATAAATTCTCTTTTCCTTCTATTGGAACACCACTTTCATCTAATGTTTCTCCAAAATAAAAAGTTATTTCATATCTAAATTTGCCATTACTTAATAAATCTTTATATATAATTAATGGATTTTCTCTCTTAATAATATATTCAATACCATTTGTTTTAGATGTTATAAATTCATTATATGAATCAAGTTGATGTTTTGATTTATAATATTTATTATCCCTAAAATATGTATCTATTATATTCCATACATTTAGTGGTATATCTTCTTTTATTTTTTTAACTTGTTCATATTGAGCTTTTTCTTCTCTAAGGATTTTTTCTAAATCTTCGTTATCTTTTTTATGATGATAATCTTTTTCTATTTCTATATATTTTCCTTGTCCTTCTTCTTTTAGTTTTACTAATGTTTCTTTTAATTTTTCTTTTGCTAATTTTTTAATAGCATTTGGATTATCTCTTTTTAATACTTCCAACCTTAATAAATGAATATCGCTTTCTGTTAAATCTTCTGTCTTTTTAGCTATTATCTCCCGTATTTGTGTTTCAGTCTGTTGTTCCTCTATATCTTGTGATTCAAATAATTCTTCTGATCTAATATTCTCTACAGGGAGTTCAACCATTTGAGCTACTAAATCATCTTCACTATAGTTTACCATTTCTTGTTCCATCATCTCTCCCTCTGGTATTTCAACCTCATCTATTTCAGGTAATACTTGATCATCTCTATAAGGCCCAACATTATCTTCTGAACCTTCAGTTCCACCTATTGTAAAACCACCTTCAACTAATTGTTCTTTTATTTCAGATATATCACCACCTAAATCTAATATTACTTTACCTGGCATCTATTAATATATATATATAATTAAAATATATTTAAACTTTTAAATCATAATATAAATATATATAAATATATTATGGGTAGGAATCAATTATTTAAAATAATTCCAGATAAGTCTTTTATAATTAAATTGCTTAATTTATATGGAATAGATGATTTCGAAGATACTCGTTTTTTTACTAAAACTGATTTAGAAACATTACATACATTAGATAAACTAAAAGAAATATATAGTAAATTACATATATACTATCTACCATGTAAATCAAAAATATATTTAAAAGATATTACTATTAAAAGATGTATTGTTATATTAAGGCATTTTTTAAAAGTTCAAAACTATACACTATTTTCTAAAGAAAAATTTATTAATGGAAAAAAAACAACTGTATATCAATTAATACCTTTAAATAAAGGTATTACGACAATAACACCATCTGAAAAAAAAATAACATTGTCTTTTGAATAATTTAGTAATTTTTACATATACCAAATGTTTTTCTATGCCATTTAGTAATTCCGTATTTTTTTATAGCTTCTATATGTTTTTTTGTCCCATAACCTTTATTATTGTGTATATCATAGCTTTTTAATTCCGGATTATCTTCTACTAATTTCTTAATATACTCATCTCTATATGTTTTCGCTAATATACTAGCAGCAGCTATACTTTTATATTTATTATCACCATCTATTACACACATATATGATATCATTTCACCATTTTTATCTTCATATATATTAAAATGATTTCCATCAACTAATATAGTATCTATATTATGTTTATTTGTAATATTATCTAAACATTTATGCATACAATTTAAAGTAGATTCTAATATATTATGTTTATCTATATATTTATTATCTAATAATTCTATACTATATCCTATACAGTTTTCTTTAATATAATCTTTTAATATATTTTTCTTCTTTTCTGAACACTTTTTAGAATCTATAATATTATAATTTTTATCTACTGTCCCATCTATTGGATCTTCATTTAACCATATAACTGAAGCCACACAAACTGGACCAAATAAACAACCTCGCCCAGCTTCATCTATACCCACTTCAATTTTATCTTTTTCATAAAATTGTTCTAACATAATTTATATATATATATTTTAAAGATAAAGTTTTAAATTAATTAACAATAACATCTTTTTCTTATTAAAAAGCTCGCTATAAATCTACCATAACCATTTTTAAATACTGAATTATATTCTATATTTGAACCACCTTTTATAATAAAACCACACTCAGTATTCTTTATTACACCATTATCTGTTAGAGTTCCATTTATTTCTGTTAATTTTGTTGGATTAATTGTAGCGACATATTTTTCAGAATCTGATAAATGTGTACAACAAACCATTGTTTTACTCGTAGACATTTGTGGATCATTATCATATGGTAAACAACAGAAATGTGGTATTATAATTCCATCAGTTTTACAACAATCATAAGTAGTCTTAATAATTTGACTTACATTTACTGGTGAACAAGATATATTACAATTATAATCTGGATTTGGTATTAAATTTGTTGTATATATATTTGTTCCATAATTAGTATCATTATTACAAAATTCTTTGACCTTTAAGACATAAGCTAAACAAGAGCCTGAACCAGAATTATCTAAAAAGTTATTCCATGTCATAAATGATTCTAAATATACATCTGATAATTCATCTATTATTAGTGGTTCACATAATTTTAATTTAAATTTTGTTAAACCATCTATACATCTTTCTTTACACTGAACTTCATCCAAAGTCCCTGAAATACTCATATTAACATCTAAAATTAATCTTTTTTCATTTATTCTTTCATAACTGTAATTATTATTCTGATACATTGCTAATTTAGCATTATTTTGGTGTAATTTCATTTGTTGTCCCCACTCCATTATATATATATTATTACTATATATTAATATTTAATATATTAACACATATAATATTTATATGACAAATATATTATAATTATTATTAAAGAATATATACATCCAAGTAAATCATTATTTAATTGTTTTTCTTTATTTAATAATATTACATTTTCATCTATTATTTCTGGAATTGTATTATATTCCATCAAGATATATATATTATACTTAATTATACTTTAACATACTTTCTGGATCATAATCTATCCAATTCTTTGAACCCATAGATTGATTACATTTTTTACATATTGGTCTTAAATTAGAAGCACAAACAGTGCCTTTATTATATTCTGAAATTATGTGACCAGATTGAAAACCATTATTTGTAACATTGTTTATATTATTATTACAAAATGATATTGGACATATTCCTTGTATATTATCTTGAAATTCTTTTTTCCAACATAATTTTTTATTGCCAATGGGTATTTTTGTTTTTTGTATTTTATAATTGTGATATGGTGGTATATTATTATCTAATAACCATTCTATAAAATTATTATTTTTAAGGGATATAATAACACCATCTTGTAAACAATTTAATTCATCTTTATAAAATATACCTTGATTTTGGTTCATCGTTATTTTATAGCGATTTAAGTTATAAAATTCTTTATTTTTATTATCTATTTCTACAAATAATGTTTGTGCTTCTTTATCATTTTTAAAATAATTAATATTTATTAATTCATCTCTAAATTCTTCTAATGTTTTTCTTTTCCCTGTATCTGTTTTCTTTTTAGCAAAATAATCTTTGTAATACAGTTGCATCAGTTTCATAAATTCTGATATCTTTATTTGTTCAAATGTATCACATTTTATATAAAATTGATTCTTAGTTGAATCGTGATTTATAGATGTAAATAGGTCCCTCATTGAGTTTTCTTCTGTAAAAATATACCAACAAAATATTAATTCATTATTTATATTATGCTCTGTATATAACTTTTTACACATATCTAATCTATGCTGTCCATCAATAATATACCAACTATCATTTAAATCACCTATTACTACTCTATTTTTAAAATAAAAAAAATTAGGTTTAGATATATATTCTTTAACCATTGAATTTACTCTATCTTCACTAAGTGCACCCTGATAATCTGGTTTTATTAAATTTTGTAATTTAATTGTATGAACAATTTTATCAAATGATACTTTAGTTTCAAAATAATTTAAAGAAGCTTGTAGTTTTCTCCCAGGATAAGGATTCCTTGGCATGATTAGTAACTTATATATTATTATGATATAATTTTTAAATTATTTTTTCACATGTTCTTATATTGTTCATATGTTAACTATTTAAAATATGCATATGAACAAAAAACGCATTTGAAGACAATGAAAAAAGTATCTACAAGAAGGAAACCATTAAAAAATTACATAAATTAGATATTCAATATTTTGAGAACCTTTCTTCATTATTTGTTATAACAATCATTTATCATTGTCCTTTTTAAAATTTTTATAATTTCCTCTGATTCTGATTCGTATCTTTCTGCAACAGAGGCAGGAAACCAAGGCTGTTTCATAGCAGAAACTGTATACAACTTAAGATAAGGGTTCAATATTTTTGAAAAAGAAGATAAAGCACTTGATGTTTTAATAATTGTAGTACATTTAGATAACGCCAACATATCAATTATACAAGAATATGTCAAATTATCTCTGTCCCTATCACTACTATTTTGTCCATGTCTATGTAAACCATAATTATTTGAATTATTTGATCTAGTCTGTTTATATTCTATAACTTTATTTGGATATAATAGTATAATTTCATTTATAAATGATTGTTCATCACTACAACAAAATATTTGTTCAATATCATTATTTTCCATATAATCTTTAACGATTAATATCATTTCTTGTTTAGTAATATAATTCGCTTCATGCCTATCATAATTTTTGTCTGTTCCACGATAATGAACCCCTATTGTTTTATTATTAATATTCAATTTATTAACCTCATCTATAATAAAATCATTAAATTTAAAATATTTATTGAAAATTTTATTTGCTTTTTCAAAACTTTCTGTATTGAGTTCAAAACTACCAATTTTATTTTTTATTTTATATTTTTTTAGTGATATTTTAATAGATTCAAAAGATTTATCAATATCATATATTTTTTTTGGTTGGATGAATTTTGGTATTAAATTTTTATTATTTAGAGTATTTATATCAAAAATAACTTTTGTATTATAATTATTTATATTATATATATTATTTTTTTCAAGATAGTATAATACTTCTAATAACCAAGTTAAACATTGACCATATATACCTTCGGTTAAATCTTCGGTATTTGAAAAAATTTTTATAGTATTATCCATATATATATATATATATATAGATAATTTTTAAATTATTTTTTCACATGTTCTTTTATTGTGACCCTCTTCACCACATTGTGTGCATTTTTTTTTCTTTAATTTACTATTATTTTCTTTGATAACTTTTTTTAATTCATTAATTTCTTTTTCTTTTGCTTTAAGATTTTCTTTAATCTCTTGTCTATCTTTATTTATTTCTTCAATGATCTTTTTATAATTTTTTTCTCTCTTATTATAGTAACTTATTTGTTCTTCATTATTCATTTTAAGTTCATAATATTGATTTAATTTTTTTTGAAAAACTTCATTATATTTTGTTTCAAATAATTCGGTTTCTAGTAAACATAATTGGTGGATTTTATCATATAAATTATATGACATAGTATTTATAAAATTATATATTATATATTAATTATTAATTTTCAAATTAATATTATAATTACGGAGTCGTATATAGGACATACTTCACTTTTTAATAAAGAAATATTAAATGCTATTATATCTTAATAATCCTCTTTAAAAAATTTGAAAATAAGATTCCTTAATCTTTAATTCAGATTAATATAATCTATTACAATGTCTCATTTATCGAGTCCTGTTGTGTGGTGGCGGGTGGATGGTGGTGGTGGAGTGTATTTCCGGAAGACCAAGTATCTGGAAGATAAGGTGGGTGAAACAACTATATCTTGTGCTCCATCATACTCATGTTGGAGGGCTGTCAAGGAAGAAGACGGATTTATCCAATGTGAAAATGGTTACTGGTTGCCGACTAAGTATATGGCCAAGGTTAAGTATTCTAAAGATGAGGTTGATCGTTCTAAGAAACATCAGTGGAATAGATCACGACGCAAACTTATGGAAGATGTCCCAACTATTATTCCATATATGAAAACCAAAGTCAGTAGGGTAAGGGACAGTCATTATAGTGATGATATTGTCTTTGCTAATTATTACCAGAGATGCAAAGATTACGAAAAAGAGTTGGATACAGCCATATTTGTCACTGGTTTGCCAAAAACAAATAAATCCATAAAGCTAAAAAATGTCCTTTTGAAGAGATCTCTAGATATTTTTGGAGCTGTTCCTCTTGTCTGCGACCTTCATATGGGTATAGATCATAATAAAGGTTATACTACAGGTGAGGCATACCTTGAATTCCCTGATCACATTGATCTTTCTGAAGTAGTTATTAAATCAGATAGATTCTTCTTTGATAAAAATCATAAGATCTATACAATGAAATGCCGCCATAGACCTTGCAAATCTTATGATACAGATATTATCAATTGGCATTATGATGGTCTGTGGTATCGCCCTCCAACCAAAGAAGAAATGGAAGAACAAGACAAGCAGTTTAAAGAATATGAAAAGAGGTTTAAGCAATATCGAGGAGAGATTCCTGATCCTGCTTGGAAGGATTGTGTAGTTACGCCCGAAATTACTAGTGAATACTGGGCAAAGATGCAAGCCTCAATGGATGAGTTTGGATACAAAGATGGAGAAAGTTGTGGAACTATTCCAACTATCCTTAATAAGGATGGTATTAAGTATGAACTAATCCAATATTCTAGTCATGGGTTTACTTGTGATGAACCGATGTGCCAAGCCATGTTTCAGGCTGCAGATGAAAATGACGGTGGTATGGCAGCAGCATTTGTTTATACCAGACTTCCTATCTATACTTGTAGAGAGACAGTAGGTGAAACCCATGAATTCCTTGTTTCAGATACTGAGACTAAAAAGGGATACTTTGATGACCTGTGTTATGTGTGCCTTACAAAGTGAAATATTAGAAAAAAGTGTAATATAAGAAAAATGTGTAAATATGTGTAATTATTTTTTATATTCCTATATGCTTTATATTTGATTTTGGATAATATAATTTTTTTAATAATTCTGCCCAAGCAACAGATCTATGTTTACCATAATTACAAATTATTCCTATATTTTCATAATTGTATGTTTCTATATTTGTTAATATATTTTCAATTATTATATCAAATTTAGGATGATTAATAACACTCTTCTGAATATTTTCATCTAATCCTGTTAAATTTTTTATATCTCCATCTATTTTCGTTGTAAATAAAGTTGCATCAAATATGATTTCACAATTATGGGGTAAATGTTTCTTAACACCCCAAGTAGTTATATTTATTTTTCTATCATTAGATATTTTTTTATCATTAATTTTTTTTATTATTTCATGTTCATGATCTTCATAATTACCTTCAGCAAATCCGATATCATTTTCATATCTATCGTATATTAATTTGATTATTTTCATTAATTATATATTAATTATATATTTATTATAATATTTAAATATTATGTCATTAATTAAGATAAATGACATGATTATTGAATTACAGGAAAATGTAACTTCTTCTCATATGCAACTTTTACAAATAAATAAAAATATTATTAAATTATCTGAAGAAATGGAAAATTTACATAACTATATGGATCCTTTATTTATAATTGATGATAGTACTACAAATATTATTATGGGAACTATATCTGCTTTTACAGTTTGTATTGTTGTTTGTCAGATTGGATTATATTGTTATGGTTATAAAGAAGATAAACGTAATCGTAAAGTTCTTCCTAGTTAATTATATAATTGATCAATAATATCTTGTTTATATATTGTTTTTGTTGTATTATCTCTCATATATAAGATATATATATATATATATATATATAAATTTGAAAATCTAATTTATATTTTTTTATAAAATTTAAAATGGAAGCTTCAACACTAACCCGTCAGTCTACAAAGGTTCATGTCCCTACAGACTTTTATTGCCCAATTTCAGGCGATCTTATGGTAGATCCAGTATCAGAGCCTAGTGGTCATACATATGAAAGATCACAAATTATGGTATGGTTACAAACTAATTCTACATCACCCTTAACCCGTGGACCATTAACACAAGATAGACTAACTACAAATGTAGCTGTAAGGAATGCTATTGATGAAATTCGTGGTAAACTAGCAGAAAATCAATTAAAGATTGATTCAAGAATTGCAGAAATTGAAACAAGGGTATATATTGATAAATTAGATGAAATTTCTTTAGAGTCCTTTTATGATGACAATAAATTATTTATTAAAGTAAATACTCCTCCCGTTGATGTAAGAGCACCTGTTGATGTTGTATTATGTATTGATATTTCAGGTTCAATGGGTTCAGAAGCACCAATTAGAGGAGCCCGAGGTGAAAATATTAGCACTAATGTATCTGTATTATCATTAACAGTTACTGCAGCAAAGACCATCTTAGATTCACTTAATGAAAATGATAACGTATCTATTGTTGTATACACAACAAATGCAAGAATTGTCGTTGAAAATATGGCTTGTTCAGATGAAAATAAAATTATTGTAAAACATCAACTAGATGAACTTAGACCTGAAAATACTACAAACATTTGGGATGGACTATATAAAAGTTTAGAAATTCTTAGAACAACTTCTCCAGCAACTAAGCAAAAGAATATTTTCCTTTTAACAGATGGAGTCCCAAATGAGGTGCCGCCACGAGGACATGAAGCAATGTTAAATAGATATTATGGACAGTATAATTTTAAGTGTACAGTCACTACATTTGGTTTTGGTTATAGTTTAATGTCTGATTTACTAGATAATATTTCAACTATTTCAGGTGGAGATGGGTTTTCATATATTCCTGACTCTGGTCTTCTAGGGAATATCTTTATCCATGGTATTAGCAATTTCCTAACTACTGCTATTTCTAATCCTACGATGACAATTAGATTAAAAAACAATGCTAGATTTACTAATGGTAGTAATGAATTAGTTACTAATATTAATAGTCTAAAATATGGACAAAGTAAGAATTTTGTATATGATATTGATATTTCTATGGTTCCTCAGGGAATTAGTAGAGATAAATTAGCAGAAACTATATTACATATTAATGGTAAAGATATTATGGTTAATAATTCACCTTTCCCAGACAATACTTATAAAATAGAGCAAGTATGGAGATATAAAGTTATTGATTGTATTACAAAGTGTTCTGAATATCAAAAATTTAGTCAAAGGAAAATGGTAAGAGATTTAATTAATCCATTAATTGAAGAAATGAAAGGTGATATGTCTCTATTATCGAATAAGTTTATTCAAGATATGCTTACTGATTTAGAGGGACAAGTTAGAGAAGCACTAAATATGACTGACCAAGGGAATCGTGAAGATTGGTATAATAAGTGGGGTAAACATTATTTACTATCCCTCAGAGGTGCTTATCAAAATGAACTATGTAATAATTTTAAAGATCAAGGTGTTAGTAATTTTGGTGGAGAATTATTTAACTCTATTAGAGATACAGTTTCAGATACATTTGATAGTCAACCACCACCTAGACAAGATATTCAGCAAAGCCGTCGAGGAGGGGGTAGGGGTAGTCCTCCTCTTCCAGCTCCAACTTCTAGATCATATAATAATTCTATTGGACCTTGTTGTTCCGAAAATTCATATATTACTATGGGTGATTATTCTAAAAGACAAGTAAAGAATATTAAAAAGGGAGATATTGTAATTTCATATGATAAAAATATGAATAAAATAACAAGTATTGTTGAATGTGTCGTTAAAACACAATGTATAGATATGTGTCCCATGGTAAATATTAACAGGTTAAATATCACACCATATCACCCGATTATCTATAATGGTAAATGGACATTTCCAATTGATGTTGCTATTGGTAAAAATATATACATAGATACAGAATATATCTATTCAATTGTAACTAGTAATAGAAATAACATTATTGTTGAAGATTATATCTTTGCAACATTTGGTCATGGTATTCAAGGGAATGTAATTGGTCATAATTTCTTTGGAACAGAAAATGTTATAAATGATATAAAAAAATTTAATACATATAATGATGGTTATGTTATTCTACAACCACATATGATTAAGCGAGATGATAATATGTTAGTCTGTAATATTATTGAAAACTAATATTCTATATTTGTATAAACTATACCATGTTCTTCAGCAGTCCCTTCCTTATCTCTATAAAATTCTTTAACTCTATTTAATCTAACTCTTATATTCTCTTCACTATTATTTTGTTTATTTGCTTTAGTTAAATTATTATAAATACTACATGTTCCTTTTGAAAAATTAGGATTATGACGGGATAATATAAAATAATCAATCCATATTTTTTTATTGTTAGTATGATCTTTATAATCTAACATAATCATATTTATATATTTTGCATTATTTTTAAAATCTAAATCTTTTTCATCTTTATTTTTTGGAATTATAGAATATGAATCATTTTTTATACTTATATAATATTTTATAAAATTAATAACACTACTTTGTTGCGAATTAGTTATCTCTTTATTTAAATTATGTATTTGATGTCTAAAAGCAGGGGAATAGCCCATTTTATTATTATTAGAACCATATAGAAATCCACCAATTAATCCACAAATGTTTGTTAATCCTTTCCTTTTCTTATCTGAAAAATTTTTAATATTAAAATCATTTCCATATGTTTTAATTATACTTATAGCAAATTTAACTAAAGGAGATTTAGATCTATTCCAATATTTGTCTACATCTGTTAACCTTTTTCCACCTTGTAATCTTTCAAACATTTCATGGATATGATTATCATAATCTTCTAATGTTCTAGAATTATTTTGTATGATCTCCTTTGTTATATTATAATCTAAAAATCTATTTTGATCTTCTAAATCAAGGTCATCAAATGTTAATTCATTTGATAAGGCAAAACGACAAGCATGAAAATCTTGTAAAATACTTAATCGTGTTTGTCCATCTTCAATATCATAGTAATTTTCCATTTTTCCATTTTTCATAACTTTTTTTTCAGATAATACTATCCCTGACATAGTATAATTTCGAAAAACAGTATCAATTAACCCCCACTTTTGCTCTTTATTCCATTGAGGAAATCTTTGATGTTCAGGTATTCTATAAAGCAATTTGCTTGATGATCTAGCTCTACAATCGAATTTTGTATAACTTTTTGTTATTTTATCATAATCAAATAATTCTTTTAAAGTAACATTTGTTGGTTCTTCTCTTTTTATTTCTTCTTTTGGAATTTCATAATTATAATCATAATTGGTATCACACATAACTTATTTATATTTTAAAAAGATATGTTTTAAATATTTATCAAATTTTTTTTATTTCTACATTAGATAATTCTGATAACTGTGTAACATTTTTATCATTTTTATAATCATTAATGTACTTAATTTGTTCTATCCCAGAAGCACATAATATTTTCATACAATTAATACACGGGTAATGAGTAATATAAGCTATACATTTGTTACAACTAACACCCCTCTTTGCACAATCAGCAACTGCATTTTGTTCAGCATGGACAGTTGCTTGTTCATGATTGTTTTCTATAATTGAATCATGTGGGCAACCAGGTAAAAATCCATTATATCCTTGAGATATGATTCTATTATCTTTTATAAGTAAACATCCAACTTGTAATCTTCCACAAGGGGATCTTTTAGATGTAATAGATACTATTTCTTTAAAATATTCTTCCCAACTTGGTCTATCCATTTATATTAATAAGATATCTTTTGTTTTAAGTATAAATTACATAATTAAAATATATATTAATTAATTAATGGAAGACTTTAATACACCTGTATATGCACAAGCAAAGATTGAATATACTAAGCAATTAAAAGACGTTTTAATGAACCCAATGTATAATAAAATGTTTTATTTATATCAAGAATCAAAAAAAATATATGCTAATAATACACATGATTCTGTATTTAATATTTTTAGAGAAAAGATTCAAGATATCCCTAAATGGAATAATGATATGATTGAAGATGAGTTATTAAAAATTATTGAAACATCAAGATGTGATTGGTTGGAAGACTTAGTTACAGCCGTATTTATAAGTCATACAAAAGTCTTAGCATCTATAAGCAACAGTAAATATAATAAAAAAATAAATTTAACAATACCTGTATTAATTAATTTTATACATAAATGCTATATTAATTTTGCAAGAGAAATATGGAAAAATCCATTCTTATTTGATGAGAATCAATCTAGTAGTGATTATCAAAATAATATTAAAACTATTGAAGAATTAATTAAAGAAAGTATTGATTTAACTATAAGGAAATTATTACCCGTTAAAGAAATATTAAGAGATCATTTAGAAAAAAATAATGATACTGAAAATGATAATGATAATGATAATGATAATGATAATGATGAAGATGAAGAAGAAGAAAAAGAAAAACTTAAAACTAAAAACCTTCAAAAAATACTAATGTCCGAGATAATGAATCTAAGGAAAGAAAAACATTTAGAGAATTTAGAAAATAATGAACAAGAAGAAGAAAGATATTTTGATGATGATGTTGATGAAAATACAATCTTAAAAAATACACAAAATATTGAAATACATGATATCTTAAATGAAAGTAAACCTGAAAATAATATAGAACCAATATATGATAATCCAAATATAATAGATAGGGAATCTGTGGATGATTCAATTGTAAGTGTTGAAGAAAAATTAAATGGATATAAAAATATGAAACCTAATGTTGTTAAAATTGATGAAGAACCTGTTAATGATGTTAAAATTACCGATGAGCCTATTAAAATAACTGATGAGCCTATTAAAATAACTAATGAAGAACCTATTAATGATGTTAAAATAACTAATGAGCCTATTAATGATGTTAAAATAACTGATGAACCTATTAAAATAACAAATGAACCTGTTAATGATGTTAAAATAACTGATGAACCTGTAAAAATAACCGATGAACCTGTAAAAATAACTGATGAACCTGTAAAAATAACTGATGAACCTGTAAAAATAACTGATGAACCTATTACAAAGGAAACCCCAATTAATATTGAGAATACTAATAATATTATTAAAGATATTGAAAATACGTTAGAAAATAGTGATATAAAAACTATTCAAACAGGTGGAAAAAAATTAAATGATGAAACTATGACTCTAGATAATTTTCTAGATGATGTAGATAATATGGTATCTAATAATACAGAGAAAAATAATGATTATACATTATTTAATGATGCCAATGATATATAGGATTAAATCTCTAAATATTTATCTATTATATATATAAAAAATGTTTGAAAATCCGATAACCTTTGGCTTTTTAATAAGTATTGTGGTAACTTTAATTTACTATATGGTAAATAAGAAAGTAAATAAAGTAAAAGAAGAAAATAATCAAAAATATGCAATATTATTTGGAGCATCATTTATAGCATCTTTATTTTTTAGAATGTATATAAATGATGGTGATTGTGTAGTAAATACACCAATTGATGGTGGTGATGCGCCTACAATACCAAGTATTACGCCATTAGAAGCACCTTTTTAACATTTATAATAATTTTTTATAGGGAATAATTTTTTTATAATTGTATATTTATTAAAATAATCATTTAATATTAAAGTATTTGGTTTTCCATTACAAGCATATTTTGCAATATTAATATATAAGTCAAAATTTTCAGTTTTATTTATATATAAATTATTATTATTACTATCTATTACTATACTATTTAAGAAGTCTCTTAATTCGGTATTATGAATATGTAAATTATCTAATTCTTCTAATATTGTTGTACTTAATCTACACATATCAAAACTATAGTTTGGATATATTTTTTCTTCATATTTTTTTGATTTATATAAATTTATATATGGTATAGGGTATGTATATTGACCTTCTGCTTCTCCATATTTAGAGAATACATCATTATAATATATTTTATTTTTATATTCAAATATACATCTTCCATAATCTATTATACTAAATAAGTAACCATGTGTTGGGACTCTAAAATACTTGTTATTAAATTTATAATATAAGTATGTCTTATCTGTTTTCTTATACATTATATTATTAATATGTAAATCATTGTGTGTAAATTTATAATACTTCTGTAAGTATAATAAAGCATATGTTATTTGAAATAAACATGTCCTAATTAATTCAATATTTATATCTTCTATTAAAAAATCTTCTAGTGTGCCTTCTAATTTTTCTATGAATATATATTGTACTGGCATATTTTTAAAATTGCTTACAAATTCGTCTGAATTATTATTAAATTCTTCTTCATCGCTATCACAACTAAATTCATCGTCAGAAATATATAAATCAATTGAAAATATATCATCGATATATTTATGGAACCATCGTTCATCTGAAAATTCTTTATATTCGTCTGTTATATCTATTCTATAATCTTTAGATATACCATTAATAGATCCATAATATATTGGAAATGATGGTAGTATATTATTCATTGTTAATTGACTGGTAATGTAAGAAAATAAAGCTTCTATATAACAACTATTATCCATATTATTAACCTTACTTTGTGTATTATATGTATAATTCGACGGCAAATTATTAGATTGTTTTAGACTATAATTATTCATCATTGTATGGATTGGATCTAATATTGGAATACACTTAGCAAATAATTCTTGCTTAAATACTGTATTATATTTTTTATCATAAACTAAGCAATTTACTTCTTTATTAGAATTATGGCTACTTTCTTTTATTATTTTATCAATATTATTTAAAAAAAATCTTCTATTTAAATCTATTATTTTATTAGCATTTTTTGTATTATGTATATGGAAATATAATGAAAAAAAAGGCATATATATTTGTCCATTATCTAGATTTAAATATTCATTACAAGATGATATAAAATTGTGCATTGATTTTTTATCCCATTTATGGTATGTAATGATATCTTTCATTTTATTATTATTTATTATTATTTATAATTTTAAACGTTTATCTTGGAGAAAATTTATTTATCTATAAGTAATATAGTATGGAAATACAGTTAAAAAAATTTAATATGAATGATATCAGTCACGATAAAGTTGTAGTATTAATAGGGAAAAGAGATACTGGTAAATCTTTCTTATGTAGAGATTTATTATACCACCATCAAAATATACCAGTAGGTCAGGTTATATCTGGGACAGAAGCTGCCAATCAATTTTATAGTTCAATTGTTCCACCTATATTTATTCACGGTGAATATAGAGCAGAAGTTGTTACAAATTTATTAAAAAGACAAAAATTAATGATTGAAAATTTAAGAACTAATCAAAACTTAGATCCAAGGTCTTTTTTAATTTTAGATGATTGTTTGTATGATAATTCTTGGGTAAAACATAAAGATGTTAGGTCTTTATTTATGAATGGACGACATTATCAAATATTATTTATTATTACTATGCAGTTTGCGTTAGGTATACCCCCTAACCTTAGAACAAATATTGATTATGTATTTATACTTAGAGAAAACTATGTGTCAAATAGAAAAAGATTATATGAACATTATGCAGGCATGTTTCCAACATTTGAAATGTTTTGCCAAGTCATGGATCAATGTACAGAAAATTATGAATGTTTAGTAATTAATAATAATGCTAAAAGTAATAAATTAGTGGATCAAGTATTTTGGTATAAAGCTAATCCACATGAAGATTTCAAAATTGGTGGAGCACAATTTTGGAAATATTCTAAAGAAAATTATAAAGAAGGTGGTGATACTAATCAAGAAACATTATCTTCAGTTGGTAAATCTAAAGAAAAATATCAAGTTCATAAACATTTATGAATTAGATAATTCTTCTTTAATTTTATTATGTATATCTTCTTTTTTTATTCCATTGAATGAAGATCTTTTTTGAACATTATTATTTGTATCTAATATATCTACATAATATGTTGGAAACCCCTTTGTTTTAAATTCTTTAACAACTTCGGGATTTACCTTTTCTTCTGCTGAATTCATTTCAACATTGAAATCGTTGATTGAATTACCGTTATTATTAACATCTTCAACTAATTCATCCCATTCTGGTTTTGCTTTCTTAGAAAATCCACACCAGTCAGCCCATACCATAGTGACTCTTGCTTTTTTCGAGTTATTTGAGTTATTTGAGTTATTTGAGTTATTTGAATTATTTGAGTTATTAGGGTTTTTTCCAAAAGCGCTTGGGCGGATATTTCCACTAACAGCCCCTAATTCGGGCGTTTTTAACTCAGCAAGCGAAGGAGTCTGTGAATTAATATTTGGGACTTGTGGACCATTTAAAGCTACTTTAAAGGGCGAATAGTTTATAGAATTACAATTCTCATTTGCCCTAATATGTGTGCTTTCAGAATTTAATAAATTATTATCAACATTTTCTAACCTTGCTGGACCAACATCGTCGCAAGAAGCATGTAAAATTTCTCCAAATATAAGTGGTTTAACATTTCCATTTCCATTTCCATTTCCATTTCCATTTCCATTTCCATTTACATTTCCATTTCCATTACCGTTACCATTTCCATTTCCATTTCCATTTACATTTCCATTTCCATTACCGTTACCATTGCCGTTACTGTTGCCGTTACCGTTGCTATTTCTGTTAGCATTCGCTTTGTTGTTATTCATATTTCTTACAACAGTATTAGTGTTAGTGGAATTATTTGTGTTTTCGAGGGAATCAAAGTTTTCTTTATTATCGTATAAACAAAAAATTAGTATTAAACCCAATACAATCGGTATTAATATATCAAGAATCTTATTCATATATGTTATATAATATATTTTTTTAGTCTAATATTATTAAATCTTCTAATTTCCAATATTCTATACCATTTCCAACTCTTCTTTTAATTATAAAAGGTATTTTCTTTTGTTTTAATTCTTCTATAACTATATCATAAATTTTTTCATATTTGTCTGGATTTTTAATAAAAGGTAATGCTCCTCTTTGTATTAATTGGATCCTTTCATATATAACTTTTGTTTTTTCATATTTATTTAATATATTTGAAGATTTATTGTTTTTTTTATTAGCATCATAATTTTGATAGAAGGCTCTGCTATCTTCTGGATCAACTAATATTTTTGTAGATATATCTTCTTTCTCATAATCAAGTGTAGACATCTATATATATATATATTATAAATATAATATATATTCAAATTTATAACTTTATATATATTTATTCAGTATTCGTCCATGATACACCACAAGATTTACATATATACATAAATTTCATATTATCTTGATCATATTTAATGAATAATATATTTGATTTACTTGATTCACAATTTTTGTTTATACATTTAATATTTGGATTTTCTTTGATACTAGGAAGGGTATTATCTTGTGCTATATTTACATTTGTATTTATAATTTTACTTAAATCTACAGTATAATTTGTTTCATATATACAAGAACTACCCGTCCATGGTTTTACATGATTACAACTAGGACAATCTAATACTAGAGTATCTGCATCTTTTATTTTAATATTCATCATATTATTACAGTTATCACACAGTTTTTCCATATTTATTTATAGTAATATATATTATAATTATAATATATTATATTTATTCAAATTTTTAAATAACTTATAATTCTTTTAAATTATTATAAAGTAATGCATAATCTATAGTTTCAACTATCCCATATATAGAGTTATATGTTTTCCTTACATTGTCTTTATTTCCTTCTATTTTTGACATTATATCATCTTTATGTTTAGTGTAATATTCTTCAATCTCTTTTTCAAATAATGTATCTTTTCTATATATTATATTCTTATATAATAAGGAATTGTAAGTATTATATTGAATTATTTCATTATAATTATTATTAACCTTTTTACCTTTTGGACTATCTAATATATTTTCATAACCTGGTTCATTCATTAATGGATTACTATCTAATAAAGATTGAATTGTTATTAATACATTTACTATATCCATTGCTGAAGTCCAACTAGGGCCAGCCCATGTCCCTAATATAGATAAACATACTTTACCATTTACATATATATTTGGATGTACTCTAATTTTATTTAATGACTTATATGTAAATGTAGGTGGAGAAAATGGATAATTATTTGGAAATTGTATATCAAATATTAAGAAACCATGTTCATATATAGAATCTTTTGGACCTGTTATTAAAGCGGTGGCTTTCATCATATTTTCTTCATTAAATTTAATATATATCCCCTGTTCATTTAAGTTTGAATCTTTAATATTTCTGATATCAATGTTAACAATTCTTTTCATAGCGGCTTTCATGATTTATATTATATTCATATTTACTTTTTATATATCTTAAAAAAATTTGAAAACTATAATATTTTTTTTCATATTATAAAAACAAACAGCTAAATACAGAACTTAATACAGAACTTAATACAACAAAGAATATGGCATCAGTTCAGGACACACAGGGTTGGGAGCGCGTGATTAAGCAGGAAGTCCATCCTTCTGAAGATGGAGTCGATGATGATGTTGTCTGGAAGGCAACCATCAATGTAAACCTTCCAAACCAAGACGAAGGTGAAGACAAGTCTCTTGGAGCATTTGTTGGTTTCAAGGGATATAACATCCGAGCTATTTCTGGAAAGTCTAAGAAGGTCTATATGGAGAAATACCCAGATGATAAACTTGGATATCTTCGACTTCATGTTTCTCAGGAAGGTTGGGTTGAAGGAGATGTTGAAACAAAGTATGTTTCTTGGAATGGACTTGAAGGATGCTCTAACATTGAAGAGTTCAATACTATTCTTGGTAATGAACTTCTATTTTGTGAAAACAAGGTGAATGGCATCACTAAGTCTAATTCGAAGGCTAAGAAGGCTAAGGCTAAGCCTAAACCTAAGGTTCATACTGGAAAAGTCTTTTACAATTTCTGGTGCCCAGTTAATACTCGCTTTATTGGGAGGATGATTGGGGTTGAAGGCTCTAATGTTTCAACCCTTAAGTCTACGATTAAGGAAGTTTGTGGAATTGAGAGGATGCCAAGCATTTACTTTAATGAAGAAGGGAGGAAAGTAAAGAATGATGCTTTTAAGCTAAAGTGCAACAATGCTGAATTTGCCGATGAAGAAAATGGTCTTTGGATTTCTGTAAGGTTTACTGGCCTTAAGTCTTATAAGAAGGTTTATGATGCTTGTCAAGAATTTGTTGATTCTACATTCGCTGAAGATGATGACGATGAAAGCGAATATGGTTCTATGGATGGAGAAGCAGAAGACCCTGAAGATGGTGGTGCTGGTGATAATGATGGGAGTGGTTGGTAAATCCTTATTATCAAGTGTGTAAGTAGTGTGTATAAAAATAATATATTTTTTATTTATTAAAATATAATGAATAAATTATTACTTTTTGATGTTGATGGAACATTGGTTGATTCATCATATAAAATATCTGAAGAACATGGTGCTATTTTAAATAGATTAAAAGAAAATTATGATATAGGTATTGTTGGTGGTGGTAAATTAGATAAAATATTAAATCAACTTAATAATAAAGTTTTTTTTAAACATTATTTTACTGAATGTGGTTCATGTTATCATATTAACAATAATAATAATGAATTGGATCTAAAAAATATATATAGTAAAAATATTAAGGAACATCCCCTTTATAATCATATTAATAACCTTATTAAATTATCTCTTAAATATATATCTGAAGTTAATTACACTATTGTTGGTCATTTTATTGATATTCGTGGAGGACTTATTTATGTTTCACTTATAGGTATGGTTGCAAATGATGAAGAGAGAAAATATTTTATAAATATAGATAAAGAACAAAATATAAGACAAAACTTAATTAATTTACTTAATAATGAATGTATTAAATTAAATATACATAATGATATTTCAATTTGTATGGGTGGTTCAGTTGGTATAGCAATCTATCCTACAGAATATGATAAAATACAAGTTCTTGAACATCTTAATATGTATGATAATAAAAATATATATTATTTTGGTGATAAATATCAAAAAAATGGGAATGATTATAAATTGATAAATATATTAGAAGATAATGGATATAAGATAGATAATATAGAAGATACTTATAATATTTTACTTGAAAATTTTTTATGATTTTATTTCATCTAATGATTTTATATTATATAATTCTGTTGAAGTAATATATGTATTTCCTAATATATCTATTTTAGAAGAACACATTATACTACCAAAGTTATCAATACCATCATAATGATATGGTCTACATACATCTGTAAAATCTATATTTTGAACTTTAGGGTTGCAATGATCACATATTTTAACACATCTCTTTGTTATTTCATCATATTCATACTCATCTGGGCAACCACTTACATATTGTTTCCCTGGACCATTATCTGATAAAAAATCACCTGATTTAAAGCCTTCTACTATATCATTGCTATTTCTATTATCATATACAAAATTTGGATTTAGATAATTAATTAGATCATTATTTTCATATGTTATATTAGTTCTTCTATTTTGTAATGTCCCTAATGTTTCTATAGCCATATTTTGAGGATAAACATCCGGTAATCCATATTCTATTTTTGGTTGATTTTTTCTATCTTTAAAGTTTAATGGCCCAGGACAATTTACTGGACAATTAAAATTATTATCATTTATACATCTTTTTAACATAACATTTGCATTATCTTTCATTGGATTAATATAATTACATAAAGCTTGGTTCTTTATATTTTCTGTATAACTCATATATATATATATATATATAATATTATATTATTAGCATGGACAAATAATTTTATGACCCTTCGGGTAAATGATTTTATGACCCTTCGGGTAAATAAAACCCCCTTAATATACAATCTGCCATTGTACCTCCGGCTTGGATAGCAATATTAGAACCTGAAGACCTCAATTGTGGGTGGATATAATAAGTTTGCCCAATGTTGAGGTCGGTCAGAATCCAGGTCTTATGAAGTACCTCCTTATGTGTGTAATATGGAGCACTAAAAACTCTTTCTGTATGTTGTCCCCCTGTATCATAATGATCGGTAAATTCATTACCATCGTATGTTCCCACATTCGCATTGGCACACAGTCTGCCATATATATATCGGAAAGATGATGTTGTTTTAGTATAATATATAACTAATTCTATACAACATTTATCCGCTTTAGCTGTAAAACTTGCTGAAAGCGCACTATTAAATATATTTTGCCATGCAGAAGTTATATTTTGATAAGCTGCCGAATTCTGAGTACCGTAATATGGTGGGTCGCCATCATGACTTTTCCATAAAAAATATGGAGATAATATACTACTTCCATCTGTAATATCAATGTTACTTACCTTACATGGAATTTGAATAGACATTACTATATATAATATATATATATATTATTTACGCATAGGCAAATGACGATAAAGACTTAGTAAAAGGGTTTTCTTTAAAAGGTGTTAGTAAATCGGGATTTAGTTGTTCTAATAATAATTCAGCATCATTTGTTTTAAATTTATCTCTAGTTAATTGACATTCAAATTGTTTTGGTAATTTTTGATATACTTTATCGATCCCAACTTGATCTCTTGTCATATAATCTTTATCCATCTTCTTAACATCTACATTTAAGTCTCCCCCTCCAATCCATAATGATGTTGAAACCTTTGTTGGTTCTCTTCCTTGTAATGTAATTTCTTTTGTTGGATTCATATTTGAATTTAATGCTGATTGTCTTGACATATTTGAGGGTAAATATGTTCCAGCAATACCATTTCTATTTAATTCTATTGTTGTTTCTTTTAATCCAGTTCTCATTTTATCATATGGACCTTTTTCAGGTCTATTATGGACACTTGTAATATAACCATTATTAGCACTATCAATTGTAGTTTGTTTTATAGTTCTCTTAACTTTATCTTGTAATCCAATAGTTTCACCTGGAACAGTTGTTCCTACATTTGTTAAATGAGTTCTTTCACTTGTTACTTCTCTTTCATTTGGATACATTTCATACCCTAATTCATTGTAATCTAAATTACCTGATTCGCCTTTCATATTTCTTGTTGTATCAGAACATAATTGCTGTTTAGTAGATCTTCCTACCATTGGTCTTTTTTCATCACTTGCTACGCCATTTAATGGTGCAGCAGCCCCTAACAATGTTCTGTTTAAGTATTGTCTATTTGTATCGGGTAATATCTCGACTGGTCTTTGAGAAGGACCAGTTACTTCTGCTACCGTTACTAAATTTCTCGCAGGGGAATTTTTATAATCTCTGTAGGGTCTATTTTTATCAATATTTGATTGAATTCCTCTTTTATTTATTTTTTCACCGCTAATAACTCTTCCTTCATATGATACTTTTTGATTATTAAGGGTTCTTAGAGTATCTATACTTCTAGAATTAGCAATAGCTTGATCAATATCTCTATTTAATTCACTCTTTGCATCTATTGGGATAACTTTTTCTTGTTCAAATGGCAATTCATTTGTCCTATGTGGGCCAGCAACATATCTCTCTTTATCTGATTGTGGTCCATTAAAATAATTTCCATATATATTTTCAGGAGCAGGTTGAAAAAAGTTTGGTGTTTCTTGCTTATTCTTTCTATTTATTGCTGAAAACCCACCCTGATGTACTTCTAATGTTTTATTATCATCTAAATCTATTAATGGTGCAGATCTTCCTTTAAAGAATGGTTCAACTCCTATCCCTTGATCATTTATTAAAAAATCATCTTTTTTAACATATCCCTGTGTTGATTCGCTCCATATATATTCTGAATTATTACTTATTTCTCCTATATTTAAATTAGATAATCTATGTGTATTATTAATAGCTCTATTAATATCAATAACATTATTTGTATCATTTATCATACCATCCATTTGTTTATCAGCCATGGTTTTTTCTTCCTTTAATGAATTACTTAAATTATTAACTTCATAAACTGATGTTTCTGATGGTATGTTTTTTAATAAATTTTTATTAACTCTGGATGATGATTGTTCTTTTTTCTCTTCCTGGTTAGCTAAATATCCGGTTCCAATTATTCCTAATAATATTAACGCTTCCATCGTATATATAATATACTAATATAATATAAAAATTATTTAATATTTATCATATTCTTAATTTCTAATGGTAAATTTCTATGGTTAAATAAAGAAATCATATTATGTTCTTGAAAGTTTCCAATTAGTTTAAAATGATTTGTATTTTCATATAATAATATTACTGTCATTGTATGTGGTTTATATATATTCATCGTATTATAAATTCCATTATTATTTAATATAATTAAATTAATATTTAGTATATTTATTAATAAATCCATTAATATATGATCTCCCCAAAATATATCTTCGCTACTTGTTATCATTTTTTTATATTCTGACATGGTTGTATTATATGGATCCCAATCCCCTTCTAATTCTCCTGAATCTTTTAATACTTTATATAATCCAATTATTTCTTCATATCTCTCTTTATTTAATGATTTACAAATCATTTTTCTTAATAAAAGGCTAGTTGTTGGGACATAATTTTTATTATACATATCATGATTATTAAAAGATTGTGATATACAATCAAATAAACAATTACCATCATTACCACATTCTAATTGACCAAATTGTGAATTATTATTATTATAGCTAACTTGTTTATTTAAAATTTTAATAAGTTTTTGAGGTAATTTATGCCACCCCAATTCATTTAAATAATTATGCCAGTTATGCTTTTTTATTAATGCACTATTATTATACATTTTGTTATCTTGTAAAAATATATTATCAGATAAATAATTTATATAGTTAATCATTATTAACATATAATTATGTTTTATTTTTAAATTATGTACTTTAAAAAATTAATTAAATCCATTTAACATTTTATCTGTTACTGGACAAGGGACGTGGTTATCTAAAGTGTTTAATACACTATTCTCACCTATACGACTAAATGGTTCAATACAATTTTCTTGTGGATTTTTATATAATTGATACCATCGATTTATTCCCATACCTTTAATATTAAATGCAGGGTTGCTAAATCTTGTATTACCTTGTTCCATGAATCCATCTTTTAAGTTTAGTATCTTAGAATTTTTAAAATCAGCCATATGGTTTACTAAATCTTTAGTCGCTCTTTTATCTATATTTAATAATTTAGTATCTACATCAACTAATGGTTGAGTTCCATCAATGCCATTACCCATCCTTTGCAATCTAAAACTAGGGTCAACTGGATATACTTGTTTATTATGTTCAATTTGTTTATCTAATTCATATAATAATGGAAATTGTGATACTGCTTGTTGACTTACTTCTTGATATTTATGGTTCCTTAAAATTTCTTTTGATCTATCGCGCTTTACTTTAAAATCTATTGCCGACATTATATATATATATATATATATAATATAATATATTATAATTTATTATACTTTGTCACAACGTTTCATATAATCTATATTTCTCATAATTTGTCTGCTTGGTAATCCACCCCTAACCCATGTTTCATCTGAATTTTCAGGTATAATGTGATTTGGATTTTGTACTTCTTCTCTTAATTTTTTAATCATTGGTGTATAGTAATGTGTGAGCAAAGATTTGCCAGCTAATACATTACATGGTTTTTTAGTGTCAGTTTTTTCTCCAGGTTTTAATACAGATTCTACATCTACATCATATAAACCTCTTACATATGGAGTGGTTAAAGTTAATCTAGTAAATAATTGATTTATATAATTCTTATTTGTCATATCTTCAAATCTTAAACTTGAATCTTTATCAATTAGACAACCGTTCTTTCCACCCCAATGACCACCATTAAAGCTAATAGCTGGTTGACTAACCTGAATTTCTCTCGCTTTCGTTTGCCCACAATCATCTGGAATAAAATTAGATATATCATATATCCCTGGTTTCATTGATTGAACTGTTCTTAATTCTTTATAATATAAATCATTTTCAAGACTAGTTAAATTAAATAAATTAGGGTCAGTTGGTGCAGAAAATTCGCCTGAAGTAGTTACATTTATACTTGGTAATTTAATTGTTTCTGATGTCATTATATTTATTAAATATATTTTAATTTTATAGATATATTAATAAAAATTTAATTTAAAGATATTATCTTACACCCCCACCCTGTCCTTTTGAACCATTAAATCCATCCGCTGAATTTCTATTTAATCTATTATGTAAATTAGCAGCACATTGTATACCATTCCCTTCTTTACATGTTGGTGGTGTCATGTAACACCATTTTGCAAATTCTGTTTGTTTATTCATAGGTTCTGTATTTGGCATTGTATAAAATTGTCTTTGACTATTTGATCTATTAAATAAATCATTTGAATCTCTATATAATCCAGTTTCTAGTTTATCATCAACCAATGATGCAACTCCCAAATTATTATATGTGGGAATAGCTTCAATATCTTCTTCAACTTCTGAAGTATTTGTTAATATATTCATCATAGGATTATCTACCGTTGGTGGTCTATATTTATCATTTTCTATTTTGTCTATCATATTATCTAGTTCTATAATTGTCGTATCATTAATATTTGTATTCATTAATTCATCCATATTGTCTTCTTCTGATTGTTTTGTATTAGTTCTATATATGTATACTGTAACTACTAATACAATAAAGGGTAGACAGAAAATTTGTGTTTCTCTATTATATAAGTACATTATTATACTATAGTAAATTGATAATCTAAGACAAGTATTCAATTTTCTACTTAAACTATATCCCCTTAATGGAATTACTTCTAGTAAATATTTTTTATTAAATAATACAGATATATCATTATACCAAAAATCTGTTGTCATATATATATATTATTATATTATTTATTTATTTATTACTTTTACGTTTCTGTAATTTTTTTTGTAATCTTTCCTGTGTCTTATTTCTTGGCAAACCTTGTGGCATACCTTGTGGCATAGAATTCATCATATTTCCTGCCATTTGTAATAATTGTGACATATCGGGCATCTCTTGAGTTTCATTTGTCTGTTCTTGCATTTTTTTTTGCATCTTATTTATTTCTGGATTTTTCATTAAATTATCAAACATTGGGTTGCCTTTAAAATCATCATATAATGTTTCAGCTTCTCCTGACAATGTTTCTTCACTTAGATTTCCACTTTTTATTTTTTCTTGAACTTTTTCATTTATAGTTGAAAATAAACCCATGATATTTCCAGAATTCATCATATTCCCTAATATATCTTCGGGGTTACCACTTTCATCGGTTTCCCCCATAAGTGATTCAAAATCAATATCTTCTGCGATTTCCTTGGCTAATTGACCTATGCCTGTATTTGTAAATATTTCATCAAATCCTTCTGTATTTATTTCTGAATTATTTTCTTCATTATTTTTATTTATATCTGCAATACTATTCTTTAATTTTTTTATATTTTTAATATCTTTTAAATCTTTTTTATTTTCTTTATTGATTTCATTTACTTCTCCAGATAATAATTGTTGTAATTCATTACTACTATTTAAATTAATATTTATAATACAAAATGTTTGTAAATATTTCCATATATTATTCTTAGCAACCATCGTTGTTTCTTCATTCGCCCAAATATCTAATAGAGATACCCCCTCTATAATTTCATTATTAAATACTGTCTCATCTTTATTTACTATTTCCTTTGTATTTGTATCTATGTTTTTAATAAAATTATTAATTAGTTCACAATCTTCTATTTTTTCTAGAACTTCCATTTCTAAAATATTTTTATATTTACTTTGTATTATTTCTTCATTATTTGATACCATAATAATATCATTTATAAGTAATTTAAATACATCTAAAACTTTCTGATTTAACTCCATTATATATATAAATATATATATATAGTTTTTATTCTTTAAATGTCCGCGTATTAAACTCTACCACCCATTTGATTCCCACCCATACTTTCTCCACGCATCTCCATCATTCTAGCATATTCGTCGTCCATTTCTTGTGCTTTTCCTGATTTTGTGCTTTCTTCAATTACTTTTTCAGTGTGTTTCATATCTGTATTTAAGTATTCATAATTATCTTGCTGTATTTTATTATTATCAGCTTCTTCTAACATTGAAAATCCTAGATCACATATACCCCCAATACAAAATCCATCTAATTCATCATCTTCATTATTATCATTTGGTGGTCCACCTTGTCCTTGTCCTTGTTGTGGTTGCTGTTGGTGTTGCTGTTGCTGCATCTGTTGGTGCTGCTTCTGTTGGTGCTGTTGCTGCATCTGTTGGTGCTGTTGATGCTGTTGTTGTTGGTGTTGTCCCTGTTGTGGGTGAGGTCTTTGATTTGTTTGAGAACTATCATTCCTATTTACAAATTGATTTTCTGGTTCATTGCTATTTTGTTTTAGTAAATAATCTATAAACTTAAATAATTCAACACCAGGTAAGACTTGTCCATCTACAACCATACAAGGTACACTCTGAATAATATTTGGATACGGATTAGTATCAATATCTACTACTGGAAATCTTAATATTTCTCTGTTTTTATGTAATTTTACCAATAATTCATGACAATGTTCGCATCTTCTACTAATATAAATAGTTTCACTCATATAATCTATTTAATCATATTTATAAATTATTATATATATTTAAACATATAATTTGAAAATAATATAATAATTTATAATATATAATATACTAATGGCTGATATTGATAATAGCACATACCAAGATTTTCAAATAATTATAGATAAAAAAGATGTTAAACAAAATAAAAAAACATTGAAATTTGATATTAAAGGGAATAAAGAATATGGTTTATCTAAATCTTTAATAAATGGTATCCGTAGAACTCTCTTAACTGATATAGATACAGTCGCAATTGATGTAAAAGATATTAATATCATTACTAATAATGGTAAATTACATAATGAATTTTTGAAAGACCGTATTTCATTAATACCATTATATATTAATCCTGAAACATATCATAGAAATTTACTATTTAAATTACATGTTAAAGTAACTGATACACAAGTTCTTAATATTACAGCAGATATGTTTGATATATATCCCCTTAAAGAAAAATATGAACTTATGATAGAAGAACAGGCAAATAAGGATGTTCCCATTGAAGATAACATATACACTAAGATTGAAACAATGTCTACTGAGTTTTATGATATGGATAATCCTATCTCTAATGAACAGAAAGCTAAAATATTTAGACCCTTTATTTTTAAGAATAATGATCCTAGTTATTATTTAATTACTGAATTAAGAAATACAAATTCTACTGAAGTTAATGAAGAAATTGAATTATATTGTTGTCCAACAATAGGTGTTTCAAAAGATCATGCCAGATGGAATAATATTCCTTTAGCTGTATATACATTTAAGAAAGATCCCGAATTATTTGAAAAAGTCATGAATGAAAAAATGACTTTAGAAAAAGTTAAAAATAAAGAAGCCTATCTTGAAGAACACAAAATTAGTGAAGGTGAAAGATATTTCCATAAAGATAATCAATTAGAACCATATTGGTATAATTTTAGTATTCAATCTAATCATATATATACTCCAAAAGAATTGTTTTTACTTTCGATTGATAGATTAATGTATAAATTTAATAATATTGAAAAAAGATTATTAGTTCTTAAAAATAAAGCAATGAAACCAAACGATGATGAAGAAGAAGATAATTCTATTGAAGATGGTTATAAGTTTACTAAACTTAAAGTAGATAATACTTACAGTTTATTTATGGTTGATGAAAATGATACTGCAGGAAATATAATTCAATCCCATGCTGTTGATAAATTCATTACAGATACATCATATATTACATTCTGTGGTTATAAAAAAGCACATCCTTTAATTAATGAAATAAATTTTAGTTTCTTAGTTTCTCCATCAGATAATAATGAACAACAAAAGAAAATCTATATCATATCTTTCTTAATAAATGTTGTAAAAGACATAAATCAAATATTTAATAAAATTAAAGAAGAAGCTGAATTAAACATCTAAATTATATCATATTTCTTGCTAATATTATATTTAATTCTTTATTATCATTATAATTTTTTATTAATTTATTATATTCTTCATTTACATATTTCTTTATTTGTTCTGAATTATTACTTTTACGTGATTTTTCTATATTTTTAATATATATGTCTGTATCTCTATTTGATTTATTATTAAACCATATTTCAAACTCACCTCGCGTAATTACTCCATTATTTAAAAAATCTACACGATTTGCCTTATTCTCTAATTTATAAATATCCCACACGGAATGTTGTGGTTTTACTTTATTTTGAAAATGTAATAATTCAACATTATCGATCATATTATTTTTATTATAATCTATAATATCAAATGCTTTATTTATTTTTTTTTCTTTTATATCTTTCTTATATTTTAGTGATTCTTTTGTCTGATTATCTTTAATATCATTTATAATAACAGATTTTTCTAAAAATGAATTTCTGCGAATACTATCTTGTAATATATCAAAATTTTTAATATAGTAATCTGAATTTATTTTATGTTTAAACCATTCATTACTATTTATACCAAATATAACTTCTTTATCAAACCCTTCATATGTATTTATTACACGATTAATAATAAAACCTAAAAAAAATATAAGAATATATATTGGTTTCATTGAGTATATTATATATATATATTTTATAAATCATCGCAATTATTTTTTAAGATTAATATGATAATATATCAAATTATAACTAATATTCCCATGCATATCTTTCTCGCCAAGTATTAGTATTTTCATCAAATATTAAATGCTGTTGTTCATACATTGCCCGTTGTTGTTGCTCATATAATGCTTGCTGTCTCATTTGTTGTTCATACATTGCCCGTTGTTGTTGTTCATACATTGCCCGTTGTTGTTGTTCATACATTGCCCGTTGTTGTTGTTCATACATTGCTCGTTGTTGTTGTTCATACATTGCCCGTTGTTGCTCATACATTGCCTGTTGTTGTTGCTCATACATTGCCTGTTGTGGAGACATATACATCATACTTTGCTGTTGAGGCATCATACTTTGCTGTTGAGGCATCATGCTTTTCTGTTCTTGAACTGGTTCTGGTTCTTGTAATGGTTCTTTTTCTAATAAAATATCAGGTATTTCTGGTTTTAATGGTTTACCTTTTGGAGATAATTTTTCAACTATTTCTTCTGGTGTTAATTTTTCTATTCTTTCTATTCTTTCTTTTTTTAAAGTATACATTTTTTTCTTTCTTTGTTTTTTATTCATTTTAATTTCTGGCTCTTCTCGATTTTTACCTATTTCTTCACTTCTTATTTGTGATCTTAATCTTTGTGATGATGCTTCCATTATTTCCTTATCTTTAATTTCTTTTTCCTTTAAAAATAATTCACGGTTTATTATTGAATTCATATCATTCATATATTTATTTACTGGATCATTTATATCATCTATTATATCTATTTCATACTGTCTATTGTATACATCATTCCTAATATCATCTACTAAGTCAGATGGATTATTATCTTCAGTGAAAAATTCAAATTGTGCTAATAAATATGCCTTTTCTATATCTTCAATTATTTCTTTAGTAGGCATAGCCCATCTATAAGAAACTTGTCCCCGTGGATATGTAAATTCTTTAACAAATTCTCCACTATTAACAATTGGGGCTTTTACACCTTTTACTTTTTTAAATCTAAACTTAACTGGTTGTTTATCTGAGTTTAATTTATTTACAGATCCCCACCAATGGATATTGCATAATTCTTCTTTTTTATCTACTTTTTTTTTATCACAATTAATTAAAGCGACTCCCTCTTTACCAATACCATAGTGATACTTTACTTCATATGTATTGTGTTGTCTTTTAATAATATTACTATATGTAATATGTCCATATCCATTCTCGTTATGTGTATAATGCATATTCCAAGGTATATAGTATTTATATAATACGTCTATGTTATCTATTTTCATCTTTTTTAATCCTGGATCTGCTGTACTAAATCCGTCCAATCCTAAACTATCTAAAAATTCTTTTCTTTTTAATAAAATATCTTCTAAATAACTATAACCATCTTCTAATTCTTCATATTTCATATCTTTGGCTACATATACATTTTCTTTTCCGGGTTCATCTAAATGAGTCCCCCTACGTTTCCAATCACCGCCAATATATTTCATATATATTTAATAATATATTAATAATATTTTAAAACAAAAGTCAATCGCTTACAATCTAATGTAGCAATGTATTCTAATATTTTTTTATTATTTATTTTTTCTCCTGTATTTAGGTAATGTCCATGTAGTTCATATACGAGTGGTTTTAATTGAAATGGGATATCTTTAGTTTCTAACTCATTTGTAATATGATTCTTTGTATAAGAACTATATAACTCTGATACAAATGTATTATATTTATTTTCATAATTAGTAAATAATTCCATATATTCTGGAAAATAAGTTATATATTCATTTAATTTATTTTCCTTTTTAAGGTGAATATAATTATATAGAGGATTAATATTATTAATTTTTAATTCTTTAACATAATTAAACATTGGATTAATATAATTCATCCGTTTTCCATTATATTTTATTGTTAACCCTTTCCAACTAAAATTAGTATTATTTTTTGCCATTTCTAAATATTCTAAAATATTATTTGTTGGATAATTTATTTGAACCTGATAACCATTATAACTTGTTTCATCTGTAATAGGTTGTAATTCTACTATTTGTAGTGTATCTAAATCGTATTCTTCAACAAGTATTAACATATTTTCATTAACATGGGATATATTGCGGTTTTCTGCATGTATCATTATAAATGAATAACAATGTCTTTTATTTAATCTATTATAATCAATTCCATCTGCATATTGAGAAGCACATTCTTTAAACATGGTTTTAAATGATTTTTTATTATTCCATTTATTGTTGCAACCTATTTCTGAACGCGTTGACAATAACCATTCTCCGTTATGGTAAAATAGATTTACCATTGTCCCATCATGTAATTCCTGAATAATTGGCATAGTATTTTCTTGCAATTCATTATTTATTTCTTCCAGATTAATATAATTTTTAGCTTTTGCCGGTGGAATACATACTAATCTATTTGTATTATTATCTATAATTGCTCCTCTGCAGTATCTTTCAAAGCTATCTGTATTTACTGACTTTTCATATGGATATTTTATTAAAGTAAGGTTGTATTTATTAATATTTTTAACATGGATTCCATTTGTTTTTAGAGTTTCTTTATAATTATTATCGTTATTAATAAATGTTTGTAGTTCCATACCTGTTATTTTCAATATATATATATATATATATTCTTAATTTTAAGTATGTATTATTATATTTAATATATAATATAATATAATGGAGGAGTTATATAATGAAGAGTCAGATGAAGGTATAGAAAAATTAATTAAAGATAACATGTATATTGGGCCTTATGAAGAAGATAATGAATTTATATTATTTATAAATAATAAAGAAATAGTTACTAGTGTTAAAGATATAAATAATGAAATTGGTAATATCTTTTTTACAGATAAAGATATAATATTAGATATTAATGTAGATGGATTTATAAAATTAAAAACAAATGATTATGAAATTATTGAGATATATAGAGTTAAGCCTATTCCAATTGAAAAATTGCCTGAAGTATCTGATATATTATTAACAAAAGATGTATATCCTAATCTAAAAATTGAAGTTACTGAAATTGATAAACAAAAATATCATTATAGTAAGGTTGAAAAGAAAGAAAGTTTAATTTCATCTATTATTGCTTCACTAGATATATATGATAATTATTTATTAATCAAAAAGATATCTTTAATGGCAGATGATTTTGTAAATATGATAGAAGATATGCCTCAAGATGATATTAAGTATTTATATAATAGCCATTTTAATAAAATACATAATTTCATTAAAACTGAAGAATTACCTCACTGGTTACATCCTATATCTAATAATAAATTAAAGATATATGTTGATGAAACCGAACCACTTGATGAAGGTAATACTTATTTTAGTAAATATTTTGAAAAAGAAATGATAGATTTTAAAAAGAATGAAGATAACTCTAATAATTATTTAGATACAATGAAATTATACTATGATATAAATAATTATCCATTGCAAAATATAGATATAAATGATGGATATTATCTAATGAATTATACTGGTAGTTATTTTAGATCATGTATTGTGAATGAATGTAATTATTATTCAGATACATATTCTATAGATTATAGAAAAAATAATGAAAATTTATTATTCCCTTATCTAATTGATAATAATTATGAAAGAACTATAATTGGTGATACTTCTGGGATAAATTTAAATGGATTTTTATTATTTTCTGAAAATGAACCTATTAAATTACCATTTGAACTATTTACTGATACTATAAGTCTTAAAGAAAAATCAATGATGATAGAAAACTTTTATAGTAATTATACAATTAAAGATAAATTTACAGATATTATTAATAATAATCTATATTCTGAGGTAATTACTGGCGATAGTTACGATTATGATTCAAATAAATCATATGGATTTAGAATCCCTGAAACTATATATTCTTCAGAAGCATTACAAGATATCTTATATAACTATATTCCTAACCATAATAAAATAATTAATAATTATCCAAATAATTATTTATATAATTATATATTTAACTATAGTGATATAGAAAAAATATTTATTAAATATGATATTAAAGTTAAAGATATTAATAAAAATGATAAAATTAATTTTAACAACATAATTCAAGAAAATATTAAAAACTATAAAAATATATATAAAAATCTTTATAAAGAAAAAGTAGAAATAGAAGTTAAGGAAAAACAAACTATTGATGTTTTAAAGAAAATAGTCTTATTAAAAGATTATATATATTCTGAACTAAATGAAAATATTAGATTATTTTATTTGAAGAAATTTATTGAACAATTTACTAGATTACCAAATGAATTAACAGAAGATAAGAGATGGTTATATAATAAATATAATGATGATAAATTATTATGCAAACATCATGTTATTTCATCTAAAATAATTGACGATGATACTGCTTATACTACTCTAATAGATGAATATGGTGATGCCCCTGTTGATGGTAATATATATTGTAAAGTTTGTCACGAATATCTTGCTCCAGAAGATTATTCTTTATTTGAGGGATTTGAAGATGATAAACCAATTATCAAAGAATCATTACAAGAAGGTAAAGAAACTGTATCTAAATTGGATCCTGAATCAATTGATGGAAAAAATTATGAAATTATTAAAGTATTTGGTAATTCTTTAGGTGTTAAATTAATTGATTATGATATATTAGAGATATTAAATATATATAACAATGGTTTTGGATTACCCTTATTTTATAAGAGATATAATGTAAATGGTGAAAGTGCAGTTAAAACAATTGGCAAATTATATGGTATGAATACAAAAGATTTTAATATATTCTTTAATATTACCAATAAAGTATTATTATTATATATTGCAATTATTATTTATGTACAAACAGCTACACCATCTTATAATTCAAGAGGAAAAATAGAATTATTAGATCTAGATGATGATAAATTTAAGAAGAATCCAGAATCTATTATTAAAGATCGTATTGTAAATAGTATCTTATCTACTATTCGAAGAATGGAAGGAAAAAACCCTGATGATATAATGTGGCAACAAGTTAAAATTTTTTATCAATTTCAAAGTACAAAAATAGTAAATCCTGATGAACAGATCAAAAATACTATTAAATATTTACTTCAATATAGATTATTTCCACAAATTTTTGATAGAATAAACAAATATCAGGAATATAATGGTATTACTAAAGACCTAAAATTAAAAGAATATTGGACCGTTTATAGACCATTATATACAAATGATACAATTGAGAAAATAAATAAAGTTATAGATGATTCTCTAAAAGCAAATAGTATCCATATGATTAAAAATACAGGGACTTCATATGATTTAGAGAATGTAACAATGATTCAATCTATGAAAGATTATATTAAAACATACAAATATCAAGAATTAAAGATCAAAAATATAGATATATTAAATAATATATCATTTTATCGTTTATATGAATATTTAGAAATGCTATATGGTGAACAACCTGATAATTTATACATGAATTTACTTATTAATAGATTAATTGAAACAAGTGAAAATAAAAATTATATAGAAAAATTATTAAAAGATAATGGATGGGATAAAGGATTTTCTAATAGTAAAACCCCCTTTCATAAATTAAGAAATATCTTAAATATAGATAGTTATTGTAAAAAAGAAGATATTGATTGTATTAGAGCATTAGTTATATTTAAACATATATCATTAAATAATTCTGATTTATCTTTCATTAATACACCAGATAAAAGAATATATAAATATAATCCATATAATGCTTATCCTACTAATAAATGGGAAGATGTTGTTAAGACTATAAATGAATATGAAGAAGAATGTATAAATGATCCTGAAAAAGACAACGATAAAGATTGCATTATTGAAACTAATATTAGAAACTTTTTTAATAATTATTGTTATGATGTAACTGGTAAATTAATAAAAAAACCTAAATCAGAAATAAGATATAGATCTATATATATTGATGTAGATACAACATATAATCCATGTAATATGAATAAATTAGACATAGAAGCGAATAATGAAAATTTTAAAGAAGTTATAAATATATATCATACTCAGAATATTATAAAGGGTATTTATTATAAAAAACCTAAAACATTTAATTATTTCACAATTGAAGATATTAAAGAAGCCAATAAAAAAGAAATTACAGAAAAAAGGATAATATATGGACTATATAATTATTCACCAAGTTGTGTAATATCAACCGGGGATTGTATATTAGAATCTGAAAATACAAAACATATGTCAGACTTATATAATCTTGTTGAAAACTATGTATCTGAATCAGAATTAATAGATGAAATCCCTGAAGAAGAAAAGAAAAAATTTACAAAAGAATACTATAAAATATTATCGGATATTAATAATAAATCTGAATTATTATTAAGAGAATTAATAGAACATATTAAAACTAATGATTCTATACCTAGGGATTTAAAAAATAGAATTAGTAATCAAAATTTATTTAATTCACTTAGAAATGTTATAAATAATAATGAAAATGAAAATTACTCATTAAATACACAATTACTATATAATTATATTAGAAATATTGTTATAACTATGTCTAGAATTAAAAATAATGATAATGTTCCTAATAATTTCCATAGCCATATTTCAGAATATTGGAAATTATCAGATTATAATAAAGATAAATTAAAAGAATTTATTGAAAGCAAGGAATTCTTATTACATAATCAAGTATTTAATCCAACTAGCAATAAGTATAAAGGGTTTTATAATTATTTAGGAATAGGTCAAGCTCAATATTTTAAAGATATCTTTGATTTAATATTACCATATACTCAAAATATTGGTGTATTAATAGGTTCAACACAACAGAACTTCGTAATTATGAAATATATATTTATATTAATATTATACAAATTTACTATATATTTAGATGAATTAAGTGAAGAAGAAGATGGTCCAGATTATTTAGATGATGATACAGAAGAAAAACATAAGCATGTATCTATATTTTATTTTGATATGATACTTAACATTATAGAAGAATATAATGACCCAATGTGGTTTATTAGTATTAATAATAAAGGTATACTTCAAGAAAAATTAAGAGCTCAATCTGAGAGAGAAAAGCAATCTCTAATTAATAAGTTAGAATTAATGGATAAAGATCAGAGATTTGCTAATATACAATTACAAAATGTTGGAGATGGTCATTGGTATCAAGATGCTGCAAAAGAAAATGCAGAATTAGTTGAAGGTGCTGAATGGGAAATTATGAATAGAGATGAAAGACAAGAAGCATTTGCTGGTATTTTAGAAGAAAATCCATTGGAAGATGGTATAGATGAATCTGGTTTTATAAATGATTTTAGAAGACATGTGGAAGAAGATGATGTTTCCGTTGGTTATGGAAGAGACGAAGATTTTGAATCGGAAGGTGGTGATGACGATGAAGAACAATTAGATGGACCTGATTATGATTAAATTTTTATAAATATATTTAATATATTAAATGTTAGATGATATTAGATATATATCTTTATTTTTAATAATACTTGTTATTATTAATTTTAATTACATTGAAGGGTTTACAGATGAAAGTTATATTAAATATAATGGTATTGCAGGATATACTCCAAGATTGATACATGATTATGATATGGATAAATTAAATAAACCTTTATATCCATTTTTATTAGGTAATATAAAAGATTATCATAGAATCGGTGAATTGGTTGAACCAAAAATCAAATATCAAAAACACATTATAGACAACAAAGATATGTTATATAGACCATATTTTACTCCCGTTGTTACAGACAATGATTTTTTTTTTAAACATTATAAAAATCATATTGCATATGATTTAGGGAATAAAAACTGGAAATTACAAATTGATTCCATTAATTAAATATAATATATATTATATGAAATATATTCGATTTATACTTTTATCTATTATAGTTTTAGTAATTATATGTTCAAATATTTATGAACCATATACACTTAATTTTTCAACAAGTCTAAATTCCAAGGGCATACCTCATACACAAAAAATTTATAATGAATATACAAATGATATGGATTTTGAAAGTATATTTAATATAGATGAAATTAATAGAGAAAGAATGTTATGGTCTTTTAGTGATCCATTTTTATATACGACTTGTTCTAACATTGATGGTGAAGAAAATGGAGTTAGATTTCCCTGCGAAGATTATAATATGATATATAACGAAGATTTATTAACACAAACAAGGTTAGCTACGCATAACGAATTTGGCAGAGATATATGCTGTTTACCTAAATAATTATAATTTCTTTAATAATGCTTCAAAAAATTTACGATTATTCTTTCTATTACTAGGTTTTAAGAATATATAATATTCTTTCGGATTAATATATATTGTGAATTTATTATTTTTTTGAATACCTATATTATCATCTCCTATATATGATATTCGTCTTATATATTCTAATTCTAATGTATCTTTTCTAATACATAATATTGTATCTCTAAGATATAATTCATCTTTGTTTAATAAATTATAGTCTTGAACTTGATCTCTAATATTTTTTTTTAAGAAATATAATAACGTGCTTTTTTTATCAGCAGATATATTTATGATATTCTTTAATATGTCAACCTCCATATATATTTATAGATTATATATATCTATAAATATTATATATATATGACAAAATCTTATATTACAGATATAAATACTATTCGTAAAGAATTAATTGGATTTGAGGAAATAGAACTCCCCCATATTTTTAAAGAAGATGTTTTAATTAAATATATTACAGCTATCGATAATGAAGAAGTATTTTCTAAAGGAGGTAAATTTGTTAGATTAGGAAATGAAAAGATATTTTTAAGAAATGGCCCTCATAGTTGGTATGTACCAATTAAAATCAGAGATGATGATAGTAATGTTATATATGAATCTAAATTTTTTATAAAAGTAGAAAAGAAAAAAGAAAATGAAGAAGCTGAAAAATTAAAAAAAATAATTAAAGCACAACAAGATGTTATTAATAAGATGACAAAAAATATTGAAAACCTAAATAAAGATTATAATAAATTAAAGATAACTAATAAAAAATATGAAGAAATATTTAAAAAACTTAAATCTTAAATTTTTTTAAATATAGTTAAAGTATGAATAGTGAAGAAATTATATTAAATACTCAAAAACTTGATATTTATAAATATGTTAATCTTAGTGAAATAAGGAAATTACTAATATCTTACCCACAATTATGTATATTATTTGAGCTTTTGTGTATACATATAAATACTATTATTAATATTAATAATAATGATAATAGGTTAAACAAGTCTTTACCTTGAGAATGTTTCTTGAATATCACTTTTATTAACTAATAATAAAGCTAATATAGCAAAAAATAAACCTATACCATGGTATATATCTATCTTTTCTTCAAATAATGTTATAGCTATTATAGTAATTATTATTATGCTTAAAATATCCCATATAGCATTTGTTACTGCCATGCTTCCTAAATTGAATATATTAAATAGTATATATCCTAATACACCAAACCCTATTATACCGGGTATTAATAATATTTTATCATTATTCATTGCAGCATATTTAATCATAGTTATTGAAGAAACTTCAACTATTATTAATATTATTAGTAATATCCAATAAGTATTATTTAATCCTTTCATATATATATATATAAAATATATTAATTAATCCATGGCCATTGAAATTTCATAAAATTATCATTAGATTCATTTCTTCTCATAATTTCTTTTTCTCTTTTTATTTCTATATCTGATTTAATAACTGGTTTTAATTTAGGACTTAACTTAGGGCTTAAATTTGAATCGCGGGTTTTATATTTTTTCATTAATTCATAAAAAGAATACATATTTTATATATATTACGAACATTTTAATTAATTATGTTTAAAATTCTCGCAATATTTACAATTTATCATTATCAGTAATACATAAAACCATATTACGTTTTAATGTTGATATATCATTAGTTAATATTTTAATATTATCTTTCATATTAAAAATTTCTCTTTTATATTCATGAAATTCTACATATTCTTTATTACTCTTAATGCATATATCATCATCTCTATTTTTTTTTATATTATTTAAATCCATAGAAATATTAAATATATCTGTTTTAATTGTTTTATTTACTTCTTTCTTAAATTTTCTTAATTCTTGTTTAATTTTTAAGATATCTTCTGTAATTACATAATTATCATTATAATATTCAATATCTTCTGGTTTATATTCTGCATATGATAGTAAATTATTATATACATTTTTTAATATTGTTACTGGAATATCAATTATATTAATATCTATCATTAAAATAATGCTAAATACTAATATAATATTTAGTATTATTGAAGCATTAAAATATTTTTCTATATATTTAATATCATTTAATTCATTCAATTCATTTAGTAAAATAGTTCCATTCAGCTGTATATGCTCTGAACCTGGAGCACGCACCATAATATTGTCAACATGATCAATGTATTTCTTAATATACTGGATAATTCCCTCGCGACTCGACCGACCATTCATGTACACCCCCTGGGTCTCGAGAGTCTCTACACAACTTTTTAGGTTCTTACACCAATTATATAGATTGTCATTATTGTTAAGCGGAAGAATCGATCCGAAATATTCTAAATATTCTATTAAACTTGTCAACATTTTGTTTATTAATTATTATTAATTTTAATAATGATTTTCAAATTTATTATTTAACTTCTTTATTTTTATGATATTAAATATTTTATACTTATTAATATCTTCTTTTTTCTTTTTTTCTATTGTTAGTAAAGATTTCCCGACAACCCATACTTTCTCTTTATTATTTGTTTCTAATTTTTTCATATTACTATAATATTATTTATTTATTTTTTTAATCAAATTTATTATATGTAAAATTATCAACTGTTTCTTCTATTAATTTAGTTAGTATTAGTGTATCTTCTGCATTTAATCCATGTTTTTTAGATATAATATAAGTATTTGTCATTATCTCTGCTTTCATTGTTAAATATTTTATTTTAGTATCAATTGTATCTTGTGAATTAAGTTTTTCATTATATAAATCTTTAATACATATTAAATCTGATACTATTATATTAGATGTATACCAATCCCAATCATCGCCATTTGTTTTTTTCCATACTAAATATCTACTATCTGAATTATCTAATGAAAGATTAAAAGATTTGTGATATACCTTTTTATCTTTTGAAATATATATTTCACTATGATTTATTAGTTCTCCATTATTTAAATTTTGGATTGGAGTATCTTCTTCATCTGTTATAATATTTATATTTTTATATACAACATTTCCATTACTTCTTGAGAAACTACAAAAATCATTATTTTGCATTAATATTGACATATATTATATTTAAGGTTTATTATTTTAAGTTATTATTTTTCAAATTCCAAGATATCTTTAAAAAATTTGAAAATCTTTATTTTTTTTTGGTATTAACTAAATAAACCACTCATTCTACAAACTTTAAAACTTTCTCTAACTTTCTAAGCAAAAGCAAAGCAAAAGCAAAAGCAAAACAGAAACAGAAGAACAATGGGTGCTGCATTCTCTGCTCCGACGAACAACCTCATCGAAGAGGCTAAGCTATTCTATGGCAACAAGGGTCTTGCATATGCTGTCGAACTCTGGGAGAAGGGTGAAAATAACACAATTGTCCTACCAGATGGAAATAATGCCCCTGGAACCCTTCCTATGAAGGGTGAGAAGTTTGGTAAGACTGTCTTTCAGAATGACCTTCAGGAATCTCTTCCAATGGATTCCACGATGAAGGTCAAGGCACCCGAAGATGGAGGCACCCTTATCTACGAAACTACTGGAGATCTAGCTTGTAAGGCATTCATGCCTGCTGGTTTCCGTGGTGGTCCGACTCCTAACACGATGAATCCATACCGAACTGATATGGGTAATCCTACTGGTGAAACTCCTCAGAACTGTGCTACTTCTTGGGGTCATATTGTTGTAATCCCAGTCAACCATAAGGTCTACAATGCAATTACTCTTACAAAGGAACACCTTCCTCTTCTTGCTGAGATGGACCGTGTTGGTAAGGTTGCCCTGAAGGTGATTTCTGAAGGTGGTGCAGATATGGTTGGTTCTCTACGATGGGCTATGGCTCAGGATTCGATGATTCAAATGAGTGATGGTCGTTCTGTCTCTACTAAGCTTCTGAATACAGAGTTTGTAGATGATGAAGCATTCCTAAAGTGTCAGTCTGAGGGTGTTGATTCTGTTCAGGATATGGTCAGGGATACAACCGAATCAACCTTTCATGTTGGACGAGCAGCTTCTGTTGGATATCTACACCTTCATGTCCGCCCAACTTGCTTTGACCTAGTTTCCAAGGTTGGTATGGATGAACAGGCTAGTGAGAAGGGGTATATCAAGCAGACACTTCTTGATGATGTTGTAAGCTTTATCAATTCTGATGAATATGCTACGATTAAGGCCCAAAGTGAAATGCTAGAGTCTGAACCTGAGCCTGAGCCTGAGGGAGATGATAGCGATAACGATGATGGATGTGCTCTTGCTCGACAGGATTCTCACCGTCCTTCTGGTGGTGGTCTTGCTCGACAGGCTTCTCGTCGTGATTAGATTAGCGAATAGGGTGTAAATGTTAAATATGTGTGTATGTAATAAATTTGAAAAAAATGTATAATAATTTTTTATTTAAAAATATTATTTTATTTAAATATAATTTATATTATTTATTTAAAATATAATTTTATACATATGCCTACATACTATACTAGAAGAGGAGATTATATACATAACCCTGATGCATATGCTAAAACAGGTGCTCCAATGTATGAAACTAAATATGGTGAAACACCAAATATTAATGAAGAAACAGATATTTATAAACTAGATTTAGAAGGGGGGAAAAAATATATAGGTAAAACAATTGATATTGACCGTAGAATGGAACAACATTTTAGTGGGAATGGTTCAAAAGTAACAAAAAAATTTAAACCAATTGAAGGTAAAATCATTGATACTTTTCCTGGATATTTTTCAGATAAACTTGAACAAAAACACACAGATAAGTATATAAAAAAGCATGGATATAATAATGTAAGAGGAGGTAAATATACTAATTCACATACATTAACATGTAAAAAAACAGTTACGTGTTTTAAATGTGGAAAAAAAGGCCATTATGCTAATAATTGTGATAGTAATTATTAATAAATTTGAAAAAAAATGTATAATAATTTTTTATTTAAAATAATATTATAATGGGTAAACCACGAGGAGGGTTTAAGGTTAATAGTAACCGGAAAAAATCTGTTAAAAAAGAAGAAGTAAAACATGTTGAAGGGCGTATTGTTGGACAAATCTTTCCTAGTAAAGAATATGTTATTGGTTCTGAATCTATGTTAATAAAAAATAGAGATATTAATCATCCTTCTCCATTGCAAGCTAAAGAAGATAAACTAAATAATTTCTTAAAAACTGAATTGAAAAAATTTAATAAATACAAGGATTCCCCTATGTGGGGTAATGAATCTCCGTATAGTCTTATAAATGTATTACCTCATAAAAAAAAAATGATTTAAAAATACTACTATACTATAATATAATTATAATGCCCAGCGTACACTTTATATCTAATAATATTTTTTATCGCCCAATCCTAGAATATGTTTATGAACTCGGGAAAGATACTATACAAGATTTTTTTTATGTAGATGAAATGAATATTAGAACATATCATTATAGAAATAAAAGTGCTCTTCAGGAAAAAGAAAAAGTATTAATACCAGGTGAATTAGAAATACAAATATCGTTTGAAGGAGATATTATAAATTGTAAGCATGAAATTATGCGAGATCATAATAATAATATACAAAAATTAATGCAGGTAAATGATTGTTGTGGTGGCCCTAAAGGTGAAATTATATTTGCTAAATTAACATTATCAAGTAATATAAACAAAGATATCTTAATTCAGTTTGTTGATAAAGCTAGAGAGATTATTCGAGAAAGGTTGAAAAAAACTAAAATTAAATCTATTAATGAAATACGTGTTTATTATTATAAAGATTATTGGTATCTTTTTTCAAAAATCCCTAAGAGACCTATTGAAACTTTATATCTAAAAGAAAATGAATTAAAGAATATTGTAAGTTCGATAACTGATTTTTTTTCACCACAAACTAGAGAAGATTATATTTCATATGGTATTCCATATAAAAATGTAACCTTCTTATATGGTATTCCGGGTTCTGGTAAAACTAGTACTATTAATACTATTGCTTCTTATTTTTCTTGTGATATATTTATGTTACCATTATCTTCTGATATGGACGATTCTTGTTTAGTTGATGCTTTCTCTAATGTAGATAATGAATGTAGAGATAATGAAAGGGAAAATCAAAGAAAAATAATTGTAATTGAAGATATAGATTGTATCTTTAATGATAGAAAAAAAGGTGATTCAAATAAGAATGGTATAACTCTTCAAGGTCTATTAAATTGTATGGATGGTTTCACATGTATTGAGGGTGCTTTAGTATTTATTACTGCTAATAAACCAGAAACATTAGATGAAGCTGTAATTAGATCTTGTAGAGTAGATTATAAATTAGAATTAACTAATGCAGATGAATATCAAACTAAATGTATGTTTGATAGATTTTTACCACACCAACCTTATAATTATCAGAAATTTTATAATAGTATAGCTCATAAAAAATATACTACTGCTATGTTACAAGAGTTCTTATTCTTTAATAGAAAATGTTTAAATATATTAAATAAAATTGATGAACTTCATAAGATTATTGATAAAAATAATCCAGATAAGTTAAGTAGTGATGAAGATGAAAAAATGAACGGACATTATATGTAAATAAAATAATGGTATAATTAATTATGTTTTATAATTTATATCAATTATGGCAAGTATATAGAATTATATTACACTTACATGGTTTTTATGTTGCATACTCATTCTTATGTTGGTCTATGGGATATACATATACAACATTATGTTATTTTGTTTCATTTTTTTATATTAATGAACCTATTAAACAAATAGAAGATAAAAAAAAAAATAATTTAGATAGTATAGATTAATGATAAATATTATCTAATCATTTTTATAATTACTTATCCTTGTTATATTTTCTGGCAAAGAATGTTTAATATTATCAGGGACTATAATTAAATCATGATTTCCTAAAAAAGTGCATACTATAGATAAAGCGCTATTACCTATAATAAATACTTTTGAATATATGAAATCACTTATTACATTTAATATATGTTCATCTTTTTTATAAACAATATATTCAACATTCTCTTTTTTTAATAAATTTGTTATAAAATCAGCATTTCCATCTGTGTGTATATAAAATTTATAATTTTTATATTTATTCAAAAGCATTGGCATAATATTGACAATTTGTTCATTATATTCATGAATAACTTTTCCTCTACCTGTAGTTATTGCATCTCCTTGCCGCAAATGTATAACAACATTATTTTCATTTAATCTATTTTTAGGTAATTTATTATTAGTAAAAAAGTTCTTATTTTCTTGTATATTTTTTAAATATTGTTTGTATTGATTTTTATCAATTGGTATTTTATTGAAATAATAACAATTATCTAAAGAATATATTGTTTCATTATCATAATTTTTTGGTATATTGTGTAATTCATGTGAATGCTGATGTTTTTTATAAATTTTTTTATTTATTTTATATTTTTCTATAAAACATTTACCTATTTCAATAATATAATCTGTCATATCTTTTATTATATCCTTATCTGTAATATGGTCAAATCTAAAATTTTTATTTATAAATACATATCCATCAAAATAATAATTATTTATATTATGAAGTGCTAAACATGATAATAAACCGTGCAACTGATGACCTATACCATCTATACCATGTTGTATTATATTCATTTATATTCTTAATATATATATATATATATATATGTATATAAACGTAGAAAAAATAATTTATATAGTATAGATTAATGGGTAATTTATTAATTGATCAATATACTTACTTACATTTTGCTTCTGGTATAATTGCTTATTTTTGGAATATAAGTTTCAAAAATTGGATTATGTTACATACTATTTTTGAAATATTAGAAAATACAAATTTTGGTATTAAAGTAATTAATAAATTTTATTATTGGTCAAGTTTTAAAAAATCTTATCCTGATAGTTTAATAAATATTTTTGGAGATACACTTGGTGCTTCTTTAGGTTGGTTAACTGCTTTTTATTTAGATTATTTAGGTCATAAATATAAATGGTATGATCCACACCTTATAAAAAATTAGGTTTACTATTTAAATTAGCTTGTTCTCCCATCCCTGGTGTTGGCTGTCTTCCGTGAAATGGTTGTCTTTTAATTTCAAATGATTTATCATCATTTATAATTAATACTTGTATTTGTCTGTATTTATTATCGCCACACATATCATGTTTACCAAATGCTCTAGACATACCAACATCAATCCTCCATAATCTATTATTATACCTAGAATTTAAAAATCTATCATGCATATATTGTGGTGTATGTGCTATAACCATTCCTTTAATTGGCATTAATTTTTTATTTCTTTTATTGAGAATATTCATTAAATGATCAAACCCTTTTTCAGTATTTTCATCTTCATTATCTTCTTCGGCGTATAACCTACACCAGAATGGCGATAAATCGTCATCTTGTCTAAATATATGATCAAATATAACTTCTTCTCTTTCATTTGTTTGTTTTAATAACCATTTTTGAACTAATGTATTTATTTCTTCTATTGTTAGTTTTTGTGCTAAAGCATGACTAAATCCTCCATGGACAAAGAGCCAAGATCCAACTATAATTATACTTTTTTTATAATTTGCATAATATTGTGCTATTGAACCACCTCTCTCAAATGCTTTTGCTCTATGATAATAACCCAATGGTAATCCATCTTTTGTTAATTTACTTGTTCTATCTTTTACTGGAACAAATTCTAAAAATTCTTTAGGCGATACATATCTATAATCTCTATCAACATTCATTAATTCATGATTGCCTAATAATGTTAATACTCTTCCCCCTTCTCTTCTAGCTTGATCATCTAATAGTTTAAATAATTTAATAATTACCATATTATTACCTTCATCTTCTTCTACATCATCTAGGTCTTCAATACAATCATTATTCCATTTTTCTGGTCTACACCGATCTATTTGATCACCTGTTTGAACAATCCAAGTATTTTTTCCTGTCCATTTAATATTATTTAAATTAAAATTATATGGATAGATATCTTTATCAATTACACCTGCTAATTTTAAAGTTATTAAAGTAACTTTTAAATCTCCGTGGACATCTCCAATAGCAACTAATCTACTTGTTGGAGGATATATCCCTATTTGATCATATTGTGGCATTTTTTTATTTAATTCACTATTTATTTTTGCTTGACCTTCATATTGTTTATTTTTTAATTCATGATCTATTTTAGCATTTGTTTTTTCTTTTACTGTTGTTGGATCAGACATCCGCCTATCTCTCACATGTTTTACATCTGATTGTGGTATATTTGTTCTTTTTGCATTAACTGGATTTGTTGTAGACATTCTTCGTTGCCTATTTTTTTGATTTTGAATAGATATCGTCTTATGGTCTTTTTCTTTTTTTTTTGATTGTAAAAATTTTTTAACTAATGATATTGCCTCATTGCGTCCGATTGACTTTTTTAAATCGCAGATTTTATATTTTTTTATGATTTGAATAAGTTGTTCATTTGTTAATTTATCTATGTCTTCTTCTTTCATAATATTATATATATTGTTATTATTTCTTTAAATTTTAAACATACTTATTTATTATAGTTATTACATCTGTATTTTTTCATTTCATAAAATACTCCATCTAATCCATTTAATAAATCTTTTTTATTTACACCCATATTTAATTGAAATCCTTCTGTTAAATTTCCATTTTCAACATACAATGGAAGAATTACACCATCACTTCCAACTCTATCTGTGTATGGAAACCTTTCATCAGGTAAATTACTACATTTCAAGCACATTTCTCCATCACAACCATCTATATGATATATATATGGATATTTATAGTCTGGATTTTTACATGAAGATATCGGTGTCTGATTATTTGTTTTCCATCCATTTCCACCAACTGTAGGGCCTACAAAATCTCTCCATGTGCGACCTGTATCTCTTTTTCCTGAATCTGGATCATCTTTATAATATGGACCTTCTACTTCTCTTTCACCTTCATATTGATCTGCCGGTAATCCATTATTTATTAATTCATCTATTGGTTTATAATATTTTTCCCACACTTCATTTGGATAATTACTACAAACTATACATGCTTCATCACTATTATTACAACATCCTATATTATTTCCGACACTTTTAACATAATTATAATTATTTATATTTATACAAGTTGCTGCTGGTCCATCATTATAAGTTGTTCCACCACTAATGCCATATATAAAATCTTTCCAACATTGACCTCCCGACTTTCCGCCATTAGGTTCACCTTTATAATATGTTCCGTCTGTATCTGTTACATATATTTCACCCGTTCCGCCACCTCCTTCTCCTCCTTCACCAGTTCCTTCACCAGTTCCTTCACCAGTTCCTTCACCAGTTCCTTCACCAGTTCCTTCACCAGTTCCTTCACCAGTTCCTTCACCAGTTCCTTCACCAGTTCCTTCACCAGTTCCTTCATCACCACCATTATCTTCTAAAACACATTTAAAATTTGTACAAGTATACCCTTCATCACAATCTAAATTATAATTACATTCTTTACAAGTATTTGAACAATTATTTTCTAAATATGTTCCTTCTTCGTCTTCTATACAGGTTGTACCAGAGCAACTATATTTAATTTCATTATCAAATGGCCACATTTCTGTTTGCCATAATACTAAAACAACTATCCCACCGAGAACAACTAATCCTGTTAAGAATATCACTAATTTTGTTCCATTACTCATAGGTTTAATAGGTTTCTGTGCTACTTCTTCCATAACTTATATATATATATAAATTAAAATAAAAATTAATTTAAAAGATATTATCCTTACTTACAGTTTTTAACACAATCATCACAAAGGCCGATAGGGCACACGGGGGACAATCGTTTGGTCTAAGACATTTACCGTTTACACAACAGCAATACTCATCCGCTTTATTTTATCCTTACAGACCCTGATAAATTATCACCCATAATACGTCTATCATCATTAACACTAAATCCTTCTAAATTTTTAGGGACTTTATCTCCATAATATATTCCAGTTGATCCATAACATTTTTTTTCTAGGTGCGAACCTCCAATATCTTTTATTTTACCCGTTAATCTTTCACCCTCTCGTCCATCTTCTAACATATATGTAAAAGGTTCTACGCTAGTGCTTCCAAATAATAATACTAGAAATATCATTAGACCAACTCCAACTAACATCACTGTTCCAAAACTTGTCTCTTTACTGTTAGAAGGTTTATCTACAGAAAATTCTTTAGATAGTGTTGACCTTAAGTCTTCAAAACTTTTGACCATTGAGCCATATATATTTGAATCTTTCATTATATTATAACTAATATATTTATTTAATAAAATTGAGGATATCTTTTTCTCATATATTCCATAGATTTTCCACCACAGTTTTTATCGTTCAATGTAAAGCCTTCTATATTATTTTCATTTGTTGGTCCATCTCTATTATTAATATCCCACGGTGATTCGGGTGTTGGATTACCATCAGCATCTAAATATTGACTTAATAATGGTTTATCAAGACCAACTACTTGCCAACCACTTTCGTCATTCATATTACAACATTTTGCACAAGCGCCATTATTAAAAGCACAACATCCTTCTTTTGTTATAATTGTTGGATATTTGTAATCTGGATCTGGACAATATAATTTTTGAGATTGCCAATCACTATCTCTTGCACAACTTTCTGATTGACTATATAATCTATCAGTATAATAAGGTCTTACACACATTAATTGTATTGGTTCCGGTTCCGGATCAGGCTCTGGTTCCGGTTCCGGATCAGGTTCTGGTTCCGGCTCTGGTTCCGGCTCTGGTTCCGGCTCTGGTTCCGGTTCTGGTTCCGGCTCTGGTTCCGGCTCTGGTTCAGAAACTTTACATATTTCTTCACAAGCTTCTAATGTTTCATGTATACCATTTTCTATATAATTACATATTTGTGTTAATGTATCACATTTATAACCCATGATTGGTTCAGGTTCAGGCTCTGGTTCCGGCTCTGGTTCAGGTTCCGGCTCAGGTTCCGGTACTGGTTCCGGTTCTGGTATATTACAATTTAATTCACATTCTCCTTGTGTTGTATATTCCCCATTTTCCATATAATTACATATTCTTGTTATTGAATCACAGTTGTATCCCATAACTGGTTCTGATATTGGTTCTTTACATTCTTCTTCACAAGACTCTAATGTTTCATGCCTTCCATTTTCTATATAATTACATAACTTTGTTATTGAATCACAATTGTATCCCATGATTGGTTCAGGTTCAGGCTCAGGCTCAGGCTCCTCTACAGATGATTTACAATTTGTTTCACACTCTGTTAGATTACCATATATACCACCCATATTTTCTTCACATTGTAATGTATTCTTATTACAATTATACCTTAATGGTGGTCTAATACATTCTTCTTCGCAATTATTTAAAGTTTCATATGGTCCATTGTGGAATTCATAACATTGATATTCTTCTTCATCACATGCATAATTCGGTTTACATTTTTCTAAGCATGTTTCTTCAGATCTAAATTCTCCATCAGGTTCAAATATACATTGATATGTTTCTAAATCACATGTATATCCACTTATATCATTATTATCAACACAATCTATTTCACAACTTTCTTTACTTGTATGTAACCCTATTTCATCTATATTACATTGAAAATTTGTTCTATCACATTTATACATTTCTCTTTGAACACAACTATTATTACATTCTTCAATTGTTTCAAATATTCCATTTTCTCTTTCAACGCATTCATTGCTTACATTACAAGAATATCTCATTTTTGGTTTTTTACAGATATCTTCACATCTTGTTTCACTATATATACCATTTTCTGATTTAATACATTGATATTCATCTGAACAATCATATTTATCTTCTGAACATTGCCCTGAACATGTTTCTTCACTATATATTCCATCATAATCTAAAATACACAAATTTCCAGAACAAGAATACATAGAAGTTCTAAATATATCTACATTAAATCCGAGATCTAATGTTAATAATACTGCTAAAACTACTAATGCAAGAACAATAATTATTGTTATCATTATTATAATATATATATTATATTATATTATAATATATGGAAAAATCTAATTTATTACTTCCAAATAATAATTTTCAATATTTAGAAGATATTAACAAAAATACAGAATTTAAAATGTGTATGAATAACTTAATTGAATATACAAATGAAGATAGATACATGTTAGATTTTTTTTCTAATCCAAATAACTCGATAGAAATATGGAATGAAGAACATATTAGTTATATAGTTGATAAATTTAAACAGATATCTAAGATAGATAAAAAAGAAGTATATAAATGTATTAGAAAAATAATTGTTGGTAATTTAGATAAATTTTGTGATGGTAAATTTACAGAAGATGTCATTGAATCTATGATGATTATACTAAATATACTTGATATTACTATTAATACAGAAAATCTTAAACATAAAAAACTTGCAAAGGAAAATTTTGATGAATTGGTTGAAAGAAGTAGTCCATATATTAAAATAATCATAAGAAAGAGTATATCTATTTCTAAACATTTAGAAAAAACATTCTGTAATGGAGTTAGCAAAGATACCCTTCACCTTGATAATGAATATAAAGAAAAAGAAAATGAAAAGGATAATAAATATATGTTTATTGAGGATATGGATATCTATAATCCATTAAAAAATAGTTTTATTTCTGATTTCTTTGAATTTATTAAAAAATCTTTAAAAACATTATCAACATTAGACCCTAATAATTCAATGCATAAAGTAATTATGCTTTTATTTTTTGGATTAATATTATACTTGTTATTTTCCTTATTTAAAATAAATATAAATTATAATCTTACTTAAAAATATGACGATATATATATATAGTTAATAAATAAATATGGACCCTGTTGTAATGCAGGAAATAAATATAAATGATTTTCAGATATTTATTCGAGATTTATCTGAAAAATTAAATGCTAATGTAAAACATATTGTTGAAGATACTTTTAATAATATGGTAAAAATAAATAAAAAACTAAAAAAACGTGATAAAAAGAAAAAAGGATTAACTGCTGAAGATATTATCATTAATAATAAAAAAAAGAAATTTTTAGAATTAGTTAAAGAAGATGATAGAAAGATGGAATATTTTATTAAAAAAGATTTTGATATTAAAAAACCTTATAAAGATATCAATAAATTAAGTACTGACGAAGGTATAATTAAATTTAAATTTAGTATACTTGAAAAATTATGGAAAAGTAAAAAGAAAGACATGGAGAATATCCTTGGATTATATTATCAGCTAGTAAATATTGAAACAACTAATGAAGAACACAAGTCTATTATTAGAAAGATAAAATGTAATTTAGATAAATACGATATCAATTTATATATTCTTAAAGAATTAGGTCATATGTTACCCCCGTTAAATATATGGGATAAAAAAGAGTTACGATTAGAAGATTGGCAAATTAAAACTTTAACTTATATGAAGGAAAATAAATCTATTATAGTTAGTGCTCCAACTTCTTCTGGTAAATCTTTTGCAGGTATGTCTTCTGTTATATTTTATGATACAGTTTTATATGTATGTCCTGTAGAACCAGTTGTTTATCAAGTTGGAGCTCATTTTACAAAGATGGGTTACAGGGTTCATTATGTATTACCTAATTTTGAATATACTTCATATAGTGATAAAACAAATGTTTTTGTAGGTACACCTAAAAGCATTGAAGATTTTATATATAAACATGGTAATGTTTTTCATTATGCTGTTTTTGATGAAATACATAATCTAAATAAGGAAGATGATGGTGATATTTATGAAAATTTAATTAAATTAATTACTTGTAATTTTTTAGCTTTATCTGCAACTATCAAGGATATAAATAAGTTGAAGAATATATTTGAAAATATAACAAGTAATAAAAATATAAAGACTATTACATATAATAATAGATTTATTAATCAGCAACGTTGGACATGGACAGGTAATTGTTTAACTGAATTACATCCATTGGTCTGCATTGAAGATAATATTAATAAATTGCTTAATTATAATTTACCATTTTCTCCGCGTGATGTAGCTATTTTATGGGAATATATTGAAGAAGAATTCAATGTTGATTCAGATGATTCTGATGGGGATGATGATTTAGAAGAATATATAGATACATTATCACCCGATTCATATTTTAATATAAAAGATAAGATCCTTACATTAGATATGTCTAAAGAATATGAATTATTTTTAAAAGAAAAATTAATAGAACTAAATAAAAAATATCCAGAAAATATTCAAAATATATTAAACAATTTTAAGAGTAATATATACGAATGTGAGAATAATGGGATGGATATTATACCATTATTACAAGAAACTAAGAAGAAAGACATGTTGCCTATGTTAATTTTTAATACTGAAAAGGAAAATTGTATAAATATATTTAAAAAAATTAATGAAGATTTAAAAAATCAAGAAATAGAACATTATCCTTATCATTATATGATTTTGGAAAAGAAGAATGAATTATATGAAGAATATGTAATAAATAAAGATATATTTATATCTAAAATAAAAGTTACTAAAGGGACAACTGATCCAGCTAGTTTTATTGAAGAACGTGTAAATACATTTAATGAAACTGAAAAAAACAAATATATCTTACAAATACAAGAATTATACAATATGCTTTTAGATAAAGTTAAAAATAATGATTTGCAGTATGTAAACTTATTAAAAGAATATAATAATTTTATTAATAATCCAGATTTTTGTTATCAAAATGTATTTAAGAAACATGAAGACTTTTGTTTTACGAGTAAAGAACCAATGACAGATGCTTCAATTAGGAATATTAGAAGAAAAATACATAAATCTATTGGTATTAAATTGGATTATTATCATCCTATTATACAATTGTTAAAGAGAGGTATTGGTATATATATTGATGGTATGCCAAATGAATATAATTGGATTGTTCAACAACTACTAGCTAGTAAAGAAATAGGAATTGTAATATGTGATAGATTGTTATGTTTAGGTATTGATTTGCCTATTAGGACTTCATGTATTGCAGAATTTGGTAATAATAATAATTTTACTAAGGATGATTATTTGCAAATGACTGGAAGGGCTGGTAGAAGAGGATTTGATGTTAAAGGTAATATTATATTTTGGAATATTAATTATAAGAAACTAATGAGGAGTGAATTACCAGATATTATTGGTTCTAATAAACCATTATATACAAATTATAAGGTTTATAATAAAAAAATTAATGATATAGATAATATTTTTATGAATTTTATTAATAAAGATAGAGAAATAATACAATGTGAAACTATAAATGATATAGATAAATTAAATGATATCCTTCAATGGAAGTTAAGGACATATAAAAATGGTAATAAATTAATCAATGAGTTAAAAAATATTGAAATAGAGTTATTTACTATTACTAATCCACATGATAAACAAATTATTATTATAGATAGAATATATAGTATTTTATTTAATAAGGATACTAAAGATATTATTCATATTTATAAGAGTAATAATATTTTGGATAATATTTTGGATAATATTAAAGAAACAGTTGATATGTTAAATAATTTTATAAGTATTTTAATTATACTATACAATACTATTCATAAACATAAATATATGTATATAAAATCACAACTTTTATTTATAATAAAAAATATGAAAGTAATTGTTAATAATTATGGTGGTATTAATTATTTGAATCTATGAACATTTGCAAAATTCCCCATTAATAGTCCAAGGATCTACACAAGATAAGCAATAACTACTATATTCTTTTTTTCCATTTATTTCAACTGTACATTTTTCACATTGACATTTCCCAGCAATATGGCAATGATAAAATTTATCACAACCAGCACAATTAATCTGTAATTGTGAATCACCGAGAGCAAACAATGTTTTGCAGAAACCACATGGTATTATTTCACTTATAAATTTTCTATGGAATTCTATTCGATTGTTCTTTTCAATTTCTGTTTCTATTTTTATTACAGCATGTCTTCTTTCGCGTTCTTTTTTCTTTTTAATTGAATCTTTTCTTTCTTCAACATGAATTTTATTTTTTTTTAGTCTTTTTTCATATCGTTTGGGTCGTTTACTACAACAAGACATATTTACATTTATATTTAATTATTAAGAATTAAACAATTCAAATTAATTTAAGATATCTTTTATTATAAAAAAAAATATTATTAATAATATAAATGCAAACATTTGGATCAAGAGCACAAGTTTGGCACGGAAATGCTAAAATGACTACAGGTCGTTTAACTAAAAAACACTTAAAGAAAAATAAACAAGGGAGAATTGTCTCAAAAAAGTTGTCAAACAAAGCTAAGAAAGAAAAAAGGTTAAGAAAGGCTGGATGGACTCATAAGAAGGGACAATTTGGTGCTATCAAAATTGAAAATAAAAAAGCAGCTAAAAAAACTATGAAAAAAAGTAAAAAGTAAATTATAAATTAATTATAAATTAATATATATAATATATTATAATGGATAAAGAAATCACGACTCCAATCAATTCCTTGATGAAAACAGATAAATGTTCACCACTTGTTGTTTATTTTATATTTATCGTTGTTTCATTAATAACTATGTTTAATACTCATGGTTTAACTAAGAAACTAGAAAATTATAAAATTACGAATATATTCAACTTACATGCATGGTATGAAGTATCATATCTAATTTTATTAGGTGTTATATTATATGGGTTATGTCAATATAACCATGAAACATTAGCTTGGATTATTCTATTTTTCCCACTTGTAACATATGTTGTTAAGACAGCATTAGTATTCAGTTCAGTTTCTACTGTTTTAAAACAAATTCCTCCTGAAAATTCTAATGGTAAATTACAAACTGGAAATTTCCAACCATCTACTGATGGAAGCAAAACTAATTATGGTGGAAACCCTTCTTCACCACAGATTCAAACAACGAGTGCAAATAATGTATTAACTAATAGACAGAATAATATTAGTAATCAAAATTCAACTATGATTAGTAAATTAGACTCGGGTATGATGCCACCACTCGCTTCAAATACTTCAGATTTATCTGGATTCTCTTTTTAAATATTTAAAACAATAATGTTATATAAAACATTATGGATATATTATCTTTTGATATTGGAATAAAGAATTTAGCTTTTTGCCAATTATCTAATAAAGAAGAAATTAAAGATTGGGGTATAATAAATATATCTTGTGATGATGTTTGTGAACATATTAATACAAAGGGGTGTTCTTGTGAAAATTCAGCAACATTGTTTACAGATAATATTAAATTATGTAAATCACATTCTAAATTAAAATCATATAAAGATCTTAAATTTAAGAAAATTAAAACCAATAATACTATATTTAATGTTGGTAAAAAATTAGTTGTAGAATTAGATAAGTATCCTGATTTTTTAAATTGTAAAGAAGTTATTGTTGAAAATCAACCTTCTTTAAAAAATCCAACCATGAAATCTATACAAATGATTGTTTATTCTTATTTTTTAATAAGAGGTGTTGATTCTGATATATCAAATATAGATAATTTAGAAATGATTAATGCTCGTAATAAATTAAAGGTTTATAAAGGTGAAAAGGTTGAATGTAATATTAAAGAAACATATAAAAAGAATAAGTTTCTAGCAGTTAAATATTGTGAATTGATGATAAATAATGAAGATCAAAAGTTTATTGATTTATATGAATCTTCTAAGAAAAAAGATGATTTATCGGACAGTTATTTACAAGGCATATACTATTTGAGAAAATAGGAAAATTTGATTATATGATATCTTTATTTATAAAAATATTAATAATGTCTATTGAAGATGTTTATGTAAAACAAGTTTATGATAAAATTGCTTGTTCTTTTAGTAATACACGTTATAAGCCATGGACTTGTGTTCAAGATTTCTTAGATAATATTCCAAGCAATAGTATTATTGGAGATATTGGTTGTGGTAATGGTAAAAATATGTTATACAAAAAAGACTGTATATATAAAGGATGTGATTTTTCCATAGAGTTAGTTAATATATGTAAAAGCCGTAATTTGAATGTTATTTATGGAGATATCTTAAATATACCTTATTCAGACAATGAATTTGATTATACAATGTGTATTGCAGTTATACATCATTTAAGCACAGAAGATAAAAGAAAACAAGCTATAAAGGAATTGTTGAGAGTAACTAAAGAAGGAGGACATATATTCATTCTAGTATGGTCTTTAAGACAAGAATTAAATTCAAAAAGAAAGTTTAGTAAACAAGAAAATATGATTGAATGGAAAGATAAGGATAAAAATGTTATATGTAATAGATATTATTATATATTTAGAGAAAAAGAATTAGAGTCTATTATACCTGATAATGTAAAAATTATTAAGAGTTTTTATGAATTAGGTAATTATGGTATTATTATAAAAAAATAATATATATATTTATTTCCTATAATTAAAATATATATGCATATATATATATGATAAACGAAGTTACAATAAAAGGTTCGAGTAATAAAAATATAAATGGAATATATAAAATCACCACTATACCGAATGTAGATAAAAATACTAAGTCATACTGGAAAGATAAAGAACATCAATTATACAGATATAAAAACATATGGAGAATTGCACAGCATGGTGTAAAAGTATATATAGACTTACCATGTTGTCGAGTAAAAGAGTGGAATATTAATGAATTAGATATAACTAATATTGAAAGTGAATGGTTAATTAATAAAAATAGGATACATATATTTAAACCTGTTATTAATAAAAATTTAATAACTTATACTTATTTATATAATGGTATAAAATACTCATTTTCAAATAAATTTTTATCTGATGAAATTCTTTATACAGGCATTGAGGGTATAATTTCAATATTTGTACCACATTGCATTTTAACCGGGAAAACCATATTTTCAGAAATACCTGTTGATGAAACTTTCATAAATAATTTACATAATTTAGTTCCAGTTTTTAGGAAATGGCATAATAATAATAATTTACAATTAAATATTGATGTTCCAATAAAAAAAAATAATATTGAAAGTAGAAATAAAAAAACTATTTCGACATTTACTATGGGTGTTGATAGTTTTTATACATTATATTCGAATATAGATAAATTAGATACCATATTATTTATTATAGGATTTGATATAAAAAAAAATCAAAAAAAACTATTAAACGAAACAATAGAAAACTTAAAAAAAGTTTCAAAAATCTATAACAAAAAGTTAATATTATGCGAAACTGAACTCAAAAATAAAATTAATCATGGTAAAGGGTTTGAATGGGGTCATTATTTTTTTGGTCCAGCACTATTTAACATCGCTTATTGTTTGAATGAATATCAAGAAATATTGATACCATCATCACATTTATTTAAAGATGATTATTTATGGGGAAGTCAATATATATTAGATAAGAATTATTCGTCATCGTTTTTGAATATTTTACATAACGGTGATTTAACAAGAGTAGCCAAAATTAAATTTATTTTAGATCACGACTTAAAATGTTTAGATTTTTTAAGAGTTTGTTGGGAAAATAAAGGTGGTAAATACAATTGTTCAAAATGTGAAAAATGTTTTAGAACATTATATCCAATTGAATTATATGGCTACAAAGACCGTGCTGTAACATTTAACAGAAATGTTAATGGAAAAGATTTTTGGAAGTTTAAACCTCAGCATAACAGTGATAAATCCTTTCAAAAAGAAATTAAAGCTCTAGAAAAAAATAATAAGAAATTTACCTATAATATAATTCCCAGTTCTAAAACATTAAACGGATCTACATATCATCGTGTATTAAAAGATTATTTTCAAACAAGTAGTAAATGGGTAGAAGACAAAAATATAGCAAGTTATTCAAACATTGAAGATAAATCTATAATTAAAAATATAATACCAGAATTGTCATCCCTTGATAATAAAAAGGATATGCATATGTTCTTTAAAAAAAATAATATATCATTTTATCCAAATTCATTTTTAGATAATGAAATAAATAAATTAGAAAATAATAAATCCTATCTAGTTAAACCTGCTGGATACAGTAATAATGCTTTTACTTCTGATAAGGCACAATATAATTCAGGTAATGGAATAAATATTTTTAAAGATTTACATGATATAAAAAAATTTGTAAATAATAATCCTATAAAGGCAGGATATGTAATACAGGAAAATTTAACTGAACTTGATCTAATAAATGGACAAAAATATGATATTAGATGTTATCTTTTAGCAGTATGTAATAATCATACAATTTCTTACTATTATTATAGTGGGTATGCTAGGCTTACAAAAAATAAATATGATAAAAATTCTATTGATATGAGTAATATTTTAACTAATACACATTTTCAAGAAAAACTTGATGGATTTACTGAAAATAAACATATACAAATAGTAAGAGATTTTGATACTGATAATATTAGAGAAGAGAAAATTATTTCTTGTCTTACAGAATTATCTAATGTTTTACCAAATAAATCAGAAGTTGATAAAGGTATTTTTTTACTAGGTGTAGATTTTTTATTTGATGAACAACTTAATCCTTATATTATTGAATTTAATTATAATCCTGGATTTAGAGGTAATAAAATTAAAGAATACACTGTTTTACAAGATAATTTAATTCATGATCTGGTTAATTATATTTTTGAACCTATACTCACTAATAAAAATATAAAAAATACTGGAAATTTCAAAAATTTAGTAAAATTAAACGATCCAATTATATTTACTGGTAAATATAGTAAATCACAAAAATTATTTCCAAGCACTTACATAAAAAAAAAAGATGAATGTATAAATTTAGGTGCAATATGTAATCCAAATAATTTACTTAACAGTATTGAAAATATAGATTTTGTACAAAAAAAGATAAATGGTAAATTGACAGGTGATCTTAAACTTACTAAAAAATGGTTAGCTATTCCTCTAATTAATACTACTGGTAAAATTGGTGTTGATGGTGCAAGAGATATTGGAAAAAAAAGTAGTGTAGTTAAGACAGAACATTTATTAAAGTTACCTTTAATAGATTCTACTATTAAAAATATAGAAAAAAAATTTGAATCCACTTGTATTGGTGCTAGAATTTTAAGATTAAACAAATATGGTTATATTGGAGAACATTCTGATGGATATGATTTTAATAACACCAGATTTAGGTGCCATATACCTCTGACAAAATGTTATCCTGATTGTTGGATGAATATAAATAAAGAATCTTATTATATGGAACCTGGTAATTTTTATAGTACAAATGTAAGTTATATTCATAGTGTTACGAATAATTCAGAAGTTGATAGAATTAATATTGTAATTGATTTATTACCTAGTGAAAAATTAATTAAATCAATCCATTACGGTAAAGGAACTAAAATAATACCGTATTATTTTAAAAAAAATAATAATAAAAATTTAATAATAAGTTTTAGTGGATTTGGATCAGGAACACCAATAAAAAATTATGATGGTACAACTTCTCATGAACCAGCTCATTTTGTATTATCTAAAACCTTAGAAAAATATACTAATTATGATCAATTATTTATCAGGGATTTACATAAAACATGGTACTCAACTGGAATAGGTGATATTACAAGTAATTTAGAAGAAAATGTTTCTTTATTAAAAGAACTAACAAAAAACTATGATAAAATAATTACTATTGGCGTAAGTTCGGGAGGATATGCAAGTATCCTTTATGGAAATTTATTAAATGTAGATAAAGTGATTTCTTTTTCTCCACAGATATTTATAGATAAAAAAACTAAAATCTTAAAAAAAGATACAAGATGGATGTCAAATAATTCATTTTATAAAAACATTAATCAAGATAGTAAATATTTGAATCTAAATAATATAAATTTATTATCTAAAAATATTATTTATGTAGGATATAATGATTTAGATAGGGGTGATTTAGAAGCAGTAAATTATTTAAATATATCAAAAAATGTAGAAATTGTTAAATATATTTTACCTGAAAGTATAACTAAAACAAACTACTTATTAAAATATCTTGTAGAAAAATCCTTGTTAAATAATATATTAGATGAACACATGATTTAAAATTTTAGTTTTTAAGTTTGGTGTTTTAAATGTCTAAAAAATGTAAAAATAATATATATATATATATATATATAAAATGGAAGGGGGTTTAACTATGCTATGGCATTCGTTTATTATTACAACAATTTTATATTTGCTTATGGTTTATGTCTTGGGTATGAGTACATCAAGATCTATGAACCGTAGTTTATTAATTGGTGCTTGTTCTTTAATCTATATGATTTTATTTGGACATAGATTACCAATTAATATTAATACTAACATATAATTTTTTGCGCGTCTATTTTTTTATTTATATTTATTATATAAGAGTATCTGTAAATATATATATAAATATGATACATAATTATGAACAAGATATATTATATAAGTCCTTGATAAAATTTTATAATACTGATAATAATTCTACATTATTAATTAATTATCTTAAGAAAGATAAAGTTTCTTTACGAATAATTGATTGGTTTGTTACTAATTATTCTAAGAAAAATGATACTATATATAATATATATAGTGATTCAGAAGGTTATACATTAGATGATAAGAGTATGTGTATAGCTGATACAATTAATGTATTCCATTCGTATAAGTCTCAATTAAAATCATATTCTAAAAAAAATTTTGACCCTTTTTGTAGAAGAGATAGATTACCATATGTATATAATGAGTCGGGGGATATTATAAACACTACTATCGGACAATTAAATTTTTTTCGATGGGCTATTCAATATAAATTAATAGATTATATTAAAGAATATTTTAATGATATAGAAGAAGATATGAATAATAGTTTGAATTTATTAAAAAAAAATAGTAAATCTTTAGAACGTAAAAAAAGACAAGAATTATCTAAGTCTGCTTCAAGAGGATTAAATAAACATCATGGTAAGATTGTTATAACGTTTGATTAAAATAAATTATATATATATATATATTATTATAGATTTAGTAGAAGATCTTTATATAGAGACTAAAGTTCAAAATTGCAATGAAGTTCTATATAATAATAAGGATCAATATTATGAATTTAATAAAACTAAACATTTTCTAACATATAGAGGTAATAGTTTAAATTTATTTAATAAATTTGTGAAAGAATATAAATTAAAAAATCCAACATATAATTTTAATAATATACCAGATTGGATATATTAACAATAAATAATATAAAGATTATAATATAATATAGATTATATAATATGCAGATTTTCGTTAAAACTCTAACTGGTAAAACTATTACACTTGAAGTTGAAAGTTCTGATTCGATTGAAAATATTAAAGCTAAGGTCCAAGACAAGGAAGGTATTCCACCGGATCAGCAGCGCTTGATTTTTGCAGGCAAACAACTAGAGGATGGTAGAACATTAGCTGACTACAACATCCAGAAAGAATCTACACTTCACCTAGTATTACGTCTTCGTGGTGGTAAGAAAGGTGATTATATGCGTAAACAAAAAAGAACAACTAATACTACAAATCTTTGGTTTAAGAGAACTCGTGAAAAAAATGTAAGTCTTCCAGTATTTAATACAGCTAAATGTACTATTATTAATTTTGATGGACCCAATGAAATTATTACAGTTAAAATTAGTGATTATGAATAAATATTTAAGGCAAGATTATAAATATAATATTAAATGATACTAGATTCTCTTAAAGATGTCAATGAAAATATGGTAAATAATGATGAAAATTTTGATATAGATTTTGATATACATTTTGCTGTTTATTTTTTAAGAGTTATGGACAATATAATTGAATTTTCTTTATTTGAAGAAAATGGAAATAATAATATAAGAATACATGATATAAGAATACATGATAATGGACGAGAATTAACAAAACAAGGTTTTATTTTTTATTTACAATATGAATATATAATTGATTTGATTGGAGAAATAAATAATAATACAGATGAATTATCAAAAATAGTTCTTTTACTAGATGATTTAAATAATAATATTAATAATGTAAATGTGAATGAATTAATTCAAATGAGGGAAGATTATACTAATAATATTATATTATTATCAGATTACCTTAAGATATTAAAAAAAAGATTAAGTAAGGTATCTGATTTTGATAAGTTATTTCAGGATATTATATTAGTTAAGGAACACCTCTAATTATTTTTTTAAATTTTTATTATACACATATTTTTTGTATGGTTTACATATTTCTTCTATTGTATTATTTTGTAAATGCAAATTAAAACATTTATCATAAAATTTTAAATCTTTTGGGTTATTAAATTTAAGATATTCAACACAAATACATAATCTCTTTTGACATGGCATTATGAAACGTTGGCTTAACATTATTAATAAATTTGATTATAATATTTAATTTATTTCAAATTATTAATATGATTAATAAAGGCATTATCTTATGTAATGATATATTTGAAATGATTGGGATAAAATATAAAAAAAATAGATTCTGGGAACTTTCATTAAATAATCGTAAGGGAAAGGAATTTTGGATTAAAAAGTTTTATTTTGATCAATTATTTATAAAGTATATACATCGTTTTGATGGTGTGGTTCGATATGAAGAATATAGACCAGAAGTAAATATTGGAAATCATTATGGCAATTATATATCTCCAGAAGTTTATATTTATAAAGATAAATCTGGTGAATTATATAAATTAGAAAATATGGAAAGAAGGTATAAGTTACTTAATGAAATTATTATATTAAAAGATATACCAATAAATTGTCATGCTCTAGCCTTAAAAGATAAAAAACATTATATGGATGTTGAAGAATATATTGATTGTACACAAATATTACCTGTAGAAATTCCATATTCTAAATATAAATTACATTGTTTTAATGGTATAAATTGTATAAGTTGCAATAGGATATCTAATTATACTTATGATTTCTTAAACATAGAAGATATGGATCAGTTTGTATAAAAAATATATTTATTTTTAAGGTAATTTATAACTAATAGTATTTATTCATCATCGGTTACAACCTCCTCCTCTTCTCCAGAACCATCATCGCTATCACTATCATCTACAAATCCATCTCCATCATCACGGAAAGCATATTCATCTAGAGTTTCTGGAATCTTAACCTTCATTTGTTCAGCCTTCCAAGTACACCCAAACCCTTGCGGAGAGAACCATAGACCATTACACTTTAGAAGTAGTTTTACAGAAGAACCCTTCGCTAGAAGGTTAGATACTTCTTGATATTCATCACCATCACTATCATCTACATTGATCTTCTTAGCTGATTCATCAAAGAATTTACACTGATAATTACCATTTCTCTGTACTACCTTGAAACCCATCTGTGGTGGAAACTTACCATTTTGTTCTCCAGTTTCAGGATCCTTATAATGGCGGACAATTGGTGTAAACTTCTCATCAATGAGTTCTTCAGACATAGTCTTCTTCTTAAACCAAGGCATGCTGTTCTTCTGGGCATCGGCGATTAGCTTACGATCAATCTCCATCATTTTTTCTGTAAACTGTTTTACCTGTTCATTGCCTTCCATATTAAGTGATACCTTACAAGCAAATTTTCCACTATCCTTACCTTCTGTATAAAATTGACTATCAAATGGAAAAGTTAGTTCTGGAGTTTGAAGATAAATACTATTCATTCCATCATCTCCATAATTTACATATGCAATCTTACCACCATTATCTAGACTCTTAAGGTCTGAATAACGGATCTTTTCAACATCAATCTCACTCGCGAGCATAGTCTTTCCTTGCTTAGACATATTGTTTGTTTTAGTTTTGGTTAGTTTTGGTTAGTTTTGGTTAGTTTTGTTTAGTTTTGTTTTTTATGTTAAAATAATAAAAATATATATTTTCAAATTTTTTTTAATTTCAATATTTTTCTCAATTGATTTATTGGTTAAATTTTAGTTTTAATATTTATACTTAAATATTTAAGTAAATATATATTATATATTATGAAATGTATATTTATTGAAAAAAATAGAGGTCCCGCTTTAATTAAATGTAATCATGATAGTAAATATGGCAATTATTGTTATAAACATCGTAGGTTACATCTAATTAGGGATGGTATTATTATTAAGGAACTATTTACAAATAGATATCAAGATTATACAACAAAGGATATTATAGATACTCTAAAGGTTATTGATATTAAGTGGAAACCTAATTACTCAAAAAATAAGAAACTAGATTTATATAATATGTTAATTGATCATTATAAAAAAGAAGAACATATTATTAATAATATAAATTATATTATTAAATTTCAGAGTCGAATAAGGGGAAATATTGTCAGAAATAATATTAAATTTAGAGGTCCTGGATTTTATTTAAGACATTTATGTAAAAATGATGAAGACTTTTTTTATATGACGCTAGCTATTGATACTCAAGATAATTTATTTTTTTCTTATAAAGATAATTTAAATGCTATTTGGTTTTTTGATATAAGAAGTTTAAAAAAAATTATAGATACTACTAAGTTAAATCCATATACACGGAATATAATCCCAGATGATATAATAGATAAAGCTATGTATATTATTCTTAAATTAAATAATGTTAATATCAATACTGAAATTGAAACATATAGCCATACAAATAAATTAGATATTGTTAGACAAAAAACTATTGATCTATTTTCAAATGTATCCCAATCTGGGTATTATTGTGATATTGATTGGTTTTTATCTCTTAATATTGATAATACAAAAAGGTTATATCGTAAATTAGAAGATATTTGGAATTATAGAGCATATTTAACTCATGAAACTAAATCAAATATTTCTCCCCCAAATGGTTTAGTTTATAATATTCCTATACCTGAAATACTTCAAAATAATGATATTTTAGATATTCAAGATATTATATTAAATGAAACTATGAAATTTAATAATGCAATAACTGATGGTGATAAAAAATTGGGATATATGTATTTTTTAATTGGATTAAGTGAAATAAGTCAAGATTGTTTTTTAGCGCATGAATGGATTCAATTTGCATTATAAATTATAAAGATACTTAAAAATATAATTATTATACTATATATAAATAAATAGCGCGCGGTTGATAATAAATAAAAAAACATAATACATTGATATATAGAAAATGCCTGCCAAGAACTCCAATAACTCTAAACCTTCTACTCCTAAACCTGCCCCGACCAAGGCCAAGGCCCCGAAGAAAGCTCCAGTAAAGAAAACTGCTCCTAAGAAAAAGGTAGTCAAGACTCCTCCTGCTCCTGCCCCTGCTCCTGCCCCTGCCCCAGTTGCAGAACCTGCTGTAGAACCCGTCGAGGCCCCTGTCCCCGAACCTGTTCTATGCAACTATGATTCTCAGATTGATTCGCTAGAAGCCAGTGTTAAATCTGTTGCTGTCTTACTTAAGTCACTAACTTCTGAACTATCTGCTTTAAGGAAGCAGGTTTCCAAAGACCGTCGTGTTGTTGAGAAAAAGATGAAGACCAAGGGTAGACGCAATAATGGCGAAAAAGTTATGAATGGTTTTTCTAAACCTGGTCCTGTTTCTGATGAACTAAGAAAATTCTTTACTCTAGGCAAAGAAGACTTAATTGCAAGAACTGAAGTTACTAAGAAAATTACTGAGTATTGCCAGCAGAACAAACTCCAGAACGAGAAAGACAAGCGTATTATTCTACCCGATAAGGCGCTTTCCAAGCTTCTTAGAATCAAGAAAGGTGAAGAACTCACTTATTTTAATCTACAGAAGTACATGAAGATTCACTTCCCGAACAAAGAAGGTGTTTACCCGACTGCTGCATAAATCAGGTAATGGTAAAAAAATTTATAATTTTCTTCAATAATTATTATTGAGTAACATTTCTTATTTAATTTGAAAACTTTTGTATTAATATTTAATAATTAAATATTAATTATTAAATATGAGTGAGTGTGACGACTCTAAAAAGGAGTATAAAGACTCTAAAAAGGAGGATAAAGACTCCACTAAAGGGGAGTATGGTAGATTATATATATTACACACAAACGATACTACTGGAAAATGGATTAGTAAAAATATACAGAATATCAGTTTACTATATTGTAAATTTGGTATAGTAACTAAACATAATCCAAATGGTATTTATATTGCAACTCATTTCCAATCATTAAAAAATACATTTCGTATTGGACCGGAATTATCTACTATATTAGTTAATACTTACCTTAATAGACGTATGTCTGTTACACGTGGGTCTGAGAGTTTTATTACAATTGATGCTAAGAATATTATATTAGATTCAATAAATAATGGTGATTCTACACGTCTAATTTTAAGTATTACTGCTATTTTAAATCATCCTATTTTCTCTAATTCTAATAATATTCTAGATATTATTAATAAAAGCAGTAATATTGAATCTCTTAATAATAGATATTAAATATAAACTTTTAATTCACTTTCTTAAATATGAAGTAATTATTCATACTACTTAATTCTTCTAACTCTTTATTTTTACTTATTTCTGTCGCTTTTTTATATACTTTGACATTTTTTAATTCTGAATCATGTTTGGATAATTCAGGCAATTTATCTATAATTTCTTTAAATGAACCTATTGCACCATCAAATACAGAATTATATTTTAGTTTCATCTTTGGTTTATATGGTTCAAATCCATATTCTTTCATTTTATTTATAAAATATTCAAAATTTACTAAATATTCATCGATGCCTTTACCAATTGAATCCATAAATACATTTATTTTTTGTCCTAACATGTTTTCTTCGGGATTTTCTGGATTAAATGTAAAATTTTTTGTAGTGTATTCCTTCTTAATACTATATATTGGCGATTTACATCCTTTAATCTTATAATCAAATACATCCTTTCCTTCTTGTTCTAATTCTTTAAATTTATTGAATATTTTAGATCCATCATAACAATTTCCTATAAATATACTATTTTTATTACTATTATCTGCAATATTTTGTAAATATCCATTTAATGTTTCTTCATCTTTAAAATAATAATGTATAGAAAACTGACTACTTATTATATTAAATCCACTACTAGCTTTATTATTGTATCTTTTGTCTATATTAATATATTCTGGAAAGATTTCTTCTTTTCTATCATATAAGATATTTAACATTTGTTGTGGATATACAGTCGACTCTCCTACTATACCTTCATTATTTTCTATACTTTTACTTGTATCATACCTTATAAATGCTGCTAAAAATTTAGGATTTCTTGCAAAATAATATCTTTTACATGCTTCTTCTATAGGGGCTATATCCATACCTAATAAGAATTTAACATTTATATCATTTCTCATATATTTCTTAATATCACCACCTCTTCCAATTGATGTATCTAATATACTTTTCTTTTCTGGTAAATCAGAAGAAGATCCAACACCTCCTATTAATTTTGATTTGATATAATTATGTAGTTTCCTTAAAGGTTCAGATGGCGATTCTTTATTATCTGCCACATAATAATTATCTTCAGTATCTGGTAATATTTGTTCTGGAACACTTATATCCCCAATAATCATTTCTTCGGTAATTGGATATTTAATTGTTTCCCATATATTTTTTGCTACCCAATCTGCTTGAGGTTTTGTTTTATCTTTTCTTATTCTTAATGGTAACCAAATCATATCATTTTTATGATCTTTAACATATAACATTTCAACAATATCTCCTGTTTTTACTTCATCTCCTTCTTTTTCCCATTCACATAATATTTTTCCATTGTCTAATTTAATATTAGTTTGTCCATAATCTATATCTGTACCAAAATTGTCATCTTCATCTGGTGTAAATGGTATTATATTAATACTATTCTTTTTCTTGATTTTTGGAAATTTACCATTTAGCGTATCCATACAAAATTGTATAGAGTTATCTTTATTTTCATCATATATTACTTTTAATATAGCTTTTTTATATTCGCCTATAACTTTTTCACCATTTGTTTCAGATACTGTATATGGATACACTTTATCTACTACTTTTTTATTCTTTTTTCTTTCAGTAACAATTGATACTTGAAAATCTATTGTATTTTCATATTCTGGTTTCCATTTTAGATTATGTACCCATGTTCCTGTTATTACTTCTGGTGCTACACAGTCTGTATAATTAGCACCAACAGGTAAGTCGCTTGGTAAATATATTAATCCATCTATTTTATATATATAACCATCTTTCTTACTTCTTTCCCAAATTAATTTTGATTGGCTTAATATTTTTTTCTTTTTAAATATACTTTTTACAGTCTTATTATATTTTTTATCCGTTATTTCAGGCGTTAGACCTCCTTCAAAATATTCTTTGATTCCAATATCCATTTCACTTGTAATTATATCTTTATATTTTGGATTCATTAATTTTGTTTCCATTATTTTTCTAAATTCTTCTAGTATACTTGATCTTGATTTATTTTTTGATATAAATGGATATTTATATGCTTTATCATTATTTGCATAATATACATCAAATATTAAATATATATTAATTGGTTCATTATTCTTTGTATTCGTGATATATTCTCCATCAAGTATCCATTCTCCTGTTGCTTCTGGGAATATTAAACCCGTATTAATTAATTCATGATATGTTTCAGATAATAATGATTTTTTATTTATTATATATCCTTCTTTTTCTGAATTAATATATAATACATATCTTTCGCCATCAGCTTTTTCTGTTACTAAATAATTTTTTAGTATTGTTTCATTACTGTTTTCATTATTACTTAAATTTTTAAATTGAAAACTAACTGGCTGTGGTCCTATTAATATATTATTCTGACCTGTTAATTTATAATAACTTTCTAATACTTTATCTGATTCTTTTTTAGATGATATTATTTGTTTATTATGTATTATTTGTAATATATCATAAATAGTATTATTTAAACTTTCATATATTTTTGTTATAATACTTTGTTTACTTAATTTTTCTTCTAATATATCTATTAGAGTTGTTTCAATTGGAGATAATTTTTCTTCAAAAATAGGTTCTATATCTACACTCGTTATTACATTGACAGATTTATATATATTATTATTCTTATAACTATATTCTTTTCCAGATTCAATATAATCTATAAAATTTATAATATTGTATATGTCATCTACTTTATAATTATTACCCACATATTCTATTTCTAGTTCGTATTTTTCTTGTTCATTTAATACATTACTATCTTTAAAAGAATTATATAAATTATAAGACTTTAATTTAGAATTATAACTATTAGATTTAACTGCAGTTAAATCTATTCTAAATAATCCATCATTTGTTATAAAACTAATTCTTTGCTTATATCTGAAATATTTCTTTATATTTGACCAATCATTCTCCATATCTATTACCTTTGGATCTTCTGCTTCTAAGTTAATTTCATTTTTTAAATTTATTCTATAATTATAATCTTTGCTTTCTATATTATATTTTCTATCTTTATTCTTATAAGGAAATTTTAAAAGAAATGTAGTATTTAGATCTTTTAATGTATCCGTTTTACAATATTTTTTTATAGATGTAAGTCCATCTATTGTTACTCGAACATTTTCATAAGTAACATTCTTGTATTGTAGATTTCCTGCCTTTATATCTAATGATACATTTGTATTTAATTTCTTTAAATTACTCTTACAATATTTTATAACTTCTAAGAAATCATGTTTAGATAATTTTTTACCATATACATATTCTAATTCTAAGTTTGGTTCAATTATACTCTTTTTGAGTATTTCCTTAACTATATCAGAATTATTATCCAGTATATTCATATATTATATCTATTATAATAAACTTTTATATAATAGTAAAAAAAATATATATTATCAAATTATTTTAGATTCTATGACATCTTTTCATTTATTTCATCATATAATATCGATTTTGTTTTACGCTTTCCATTATTTAATATTTCAATATCATTTTCTTTTGCTATTTTATATAATTCTTCTAATTTATAATTACTTATCGCTTTAAGGTAAGTTATATAAATATCATAATTACTTATATTGCAATTAATCATGCTAAGTTTACTTATATCTGATGTTACTAATCCATGGTCCTTTTCATCTACTATATGATATTTATTATTTTCAAATACTATATATAGAGCTGTTTTATTTACATTCTCTTTTTTACTTGATACTAATACATTTTTATTTTCTTTCTTTATATGTAGATAAATATTTAGTTTATACTTATCACTTAAATATACAATGGTTGATAAAGTATTGTTTTCTTGTAACCCAGATTGAATCTTATTTTTATTAAATTTTCTACTATTGTATTTAAATTTATTATAATAATTTTCTTGGTCTTCATCTACCTTAGATGCCATTTCCATTTTAATATTATTTAGATTTAGCGAACACTTTTTATCTAAAGCACTATTATAATCATAATTATAAATAATTAATTCTTCTATACTATTATACTTAGTAACCTTAACAACTTTTTTTAGAACTGTTTCCTTATCTGGATTTAATGTTTGAACATAATTACTTTCCCTTATATCTTTAGTATATTCTTTTCCGTAAGATACGTTATCAAACTTTTCCATTTATATTATTATAATAAGTTATACTTATATATAATTTCAAATTATATTTCTTTACTATTATTTAAAATAAATATTTCTAAATCTGTTAGATTTTTAAATTTTTCATATACTACTTTTGTTTTTGGTTTATCTTTTTCTAAATTTTCTAAATTTATTATATCAGTTTGCATTTCTTTTATTTTTTTATCTCTATCATAGTCAATTTTATTATTTATATAATTAAATATTATATTATACATTTCATCTATAATATCTTCGCTTAACAATGTTATATTTATAAATATACCATTTTTATTTTCTGAAAAAGGTATATTATTTGATATTATAAATGGTCTTATATAACCATGTTCTATTTCTTTATTTAATAATTTATTATATATATATTTCAGTTTACTATCCGTCATTACTATTAAAAAATATATTATTATGATAATATAAACATTAAGAATTTTCTAGTATTTTTAATGCTTCTTCATATGTAATTTCTTTATCTTTCATGATATTATGGACTAAATAATCTATATCATTTGCTACTAATTGTATCTCTGATGTTCCATACTTAACTCTAACTGCCTTTATATATACTTTAATTTTTTGTTTAACATTCTTTTCTTCTATATTATGTACCTTATCTGCTGGAATCATAATAATTAGTGGACTATTTTTTAAATTATCTTCACCTTCATAACCATCTATAATTTCGCTCATTTTTATATATGCTATTATCCCCATTTTATTAATCCCATCTATATAACATGATATTATATCGCCCTTTGATGGTATTAACATATCTACTGAAAATTTAATATTATATAATATCTTATTTTTATTATCTACATTTACTACCTTACCTAGTGTTTTTTTTATAAATTCTATTGTATTTGGTATAACATATCCATTATTATAACATTTTCCAGATATTTTTGTATTTAATTTACCTGTAATCATTTTTTCTAAATTATTATAATTCATGTTTTGTGCATCTAAATAGATTTCTTCAGTTAATAACTGATTTGTTACGAATGAATTCATTATTAATGTTATATATAAATTAAATTTAAATAATTATCAAATTAATTTTTAATTAAATAAATAAAAACCTAGTGGTTTAGATTCTTTTTTACCATCTTTATTTATATAAAATTTACCATCTTTTTTATATAAGAAATTTATTTTAACATAATCAAATATATATTCTTCTTCTTTTGTTAATTCTCCTTCATATTTCTTTTTTATTATATCATCTATTAATTTAACTTTTTCTTCAAAGTCTAATCTTTCATAACTATATTGCATTTTCTCTTTATCATATCCTTCTTTTAATATGATATTCTTTTGTTTATCTTTAAAGGTATCTTTTTGTTTATTCATCTTTTTCCATATTGAATCTATATTTTTAGATTTTATATTATAATTGACTGTTTCTGGATTATTATTTAGTGGGAGCAATATATTGTCATAACCTAATGTATATTCTATATCACCTTCTTTATTATTTTGTTTTTTTCTTAATAATAACTCGATTATACTACAAAATTTCATCTTATCTAATTTAAATAGTATATTTTTATCTATTGTAGAATCTAGTTCTTCTATTATTAATTTATAAATAATTATAGATTCTTCCTGTTTACTAATATCTAATAATTTTAGTTTTTCATCATACTTTTTTTTCCACATAGATTTATCTGATGTAGAAAATCCAGATTGATTGCCATCGCCACATGAATTGCTTGGAAATTCTTTTGGACCTGGGAATGTTACAGCCTCTGCCCCTCTACCAGATATCTGTCTTTTTTCTCTGTCTTCTCTTGTAAATATATAATTGCCTTGGAATGAAGGTTGCATTATTTGATATTTACATATTCTTTTTCCTTTTCCTTTATTGTAAAAATTAAATCCAAATAATTCATTTAATTTAATATCAGGATATCTTTGTTTTCTTAAACCTTTAATTATATCTGATCTTTCCATACTATTTGGTATAACTATTTCTTCATCTTCATATATTATAAATTCTGCATAATGATCTGATATATTTTTAACAACTTCCTTTTCTTCTTTATTTATATTAATATTACCATATCTCTTTACCTTATGACAGCCTCTACCTCTATTGTAAAAACCACTAGTTAAAGTTTGACACTCTGGTTGAAATAATATATGATCCTTAACATGTATTATGTATCCTTTAATGTCATTACATTTAATTATTACCTTATTATTTATAGCATATTGTATAGATATATTTATAATATCTTTATGTGAACCTGGTAATATTTCTTTTATTTTATTAATTAGATTATTCTCTTTTTTAATATTTATACACCATAATTTTTTCTCACTCAATAATTTTTCGATTTGTTTTATTATTGTAGGATATATATTTTTTAATAAGTTAATATCAGCTGTTTCAGTATTATATTTAATATTTTTATTAGGGTTACAATTATATTCACATTCTTCTTGATATGAACATATCTTTGAGTAAGGTTGATCTTTATTCTCATAATCTTTTATAGTTACTCCTTGAGATGTTTCTATATTTATTATTCTTGGGGTTGTTTCATTTATATATTTAAATAAACCACAGTCAATAGCATTCTCTTTTAATAGTTTTTCAACTGTTCCTATATATTTACTTTTTTCTGCAGCTTTTTCATATATTTTAATATCTATTGAATTCTTTACACTAAGAGGACAATCTTTTATATCTTTATTATTACATTTCTCTAATATACCTGCATATAAATATATTGATACATTTCTATCTTTTTCTTCTAAGTCAGCATGAGAACAATACCTTATACCCCTTCCTATGATTTGCTCTAATCTATTTAAATGATACCAAGGATCTATTACATGTATTTCTCTTATTCTTTTTAAATCTAATCCTTCACTAGCTACTGTCGATCCTATTATTATTTTAATTTTTCCACCATTTTTATTTTCTTCTGATAATAAAACCCGTAATTCTTTATCTCTATTTTTACTTAATTCATTTGTCCCTGTGATTACCATGTATTTATTATTTTCATGATGGTAATCTGTTTTATCTTTTCTATCTATTAAGATATCATTATTTGAGTAATTTTTATAACCATTTTGTTCTAATGCTAACATTATAGGTATAGCACCATCTTGAATAAATCTTGAGTATATAAATACTATCCCTTTGCTTTCTTTTATTTCCTTTAATAAATTATGTAATTTAGTTGAATATTTATTTATTTTATCATATCTAAATATTTTTTCTGAACCAGATTTATAAAAATATTTTCCTTTTTTTATATCGAAGAAACTATCTTTTCCCTGTTTTCCATAACATCTATCATAATTTTCCTCTGTTATATCTTTTTCTAAGATATTTGGGTAAACCATATTTGAAATCTCCATTAATTGTGTTCCTTCTCCTAAATTTATTTCTTCTTCTAATTCTGGTGCTGCAATTTCATATACCTTTTTTTGATAATCTCCATACTCACATGTATATAACTGTAAAAAGTCTAATTTTTTTACATTATCTATATAACTATCTTTACTTTTCATTGGATATAACCTGAGAGGAAACTTATTTGGTGTTTCTCCTCTAACATATGAAATATATCCTCTAACATTATTTATAAGAATTTCTTTTCCACCTTCTTTAAATTCGCCACTTTCTTCAAAAATATCAGATTTGTTAATTGTTGGCCTTCCATCATTTGTTAACATAAGATTTGTTAGTTTAACTATTTCAGTTGACTCATTATACATAGGTGTGGCAGATAACATTATTAGTTTTAAATTTTTACTATTTTTAATGATGTCCTGTAATCCTTCAAATATTTGTTCTGCTAAATCATCACTCTTTTTACCCTTTCCTAAATTTCTAATATTATGAACTTCATCAATTATTAATAATCTGTTTGAAAACTTATTTTCTATTACTTTTTTAAATTGTATTTCACCTTCTACATCTCCTAATCTACTATATAAATCTCTTCTAACTCTTACAACTTCATTATTTATGAATCCTCTATATCCTGAAAATTCATAATAATAATTTACTATTTTTTTTCTATCTTTAATTAAGTTGCGATTTGTATTATATCCCTTTTTTAGACTCCGCATATCACGTATATATTCATCTCCAGTACATTGATTGGAATCTTGATCTGGATTATGTATATTATTTCGCCAACCTTCTTTTACTGCATCAGGTAATAAAATTATAATTTTTTTAGATTTTTCTCTATATATATTTTTAAAATTTTCAGCTATTGATATGGCTGAACATGTTTTTCCAACACCGGTTCCATGAAATATTAATATACTTTTATAAGGTGTTTCTCTAGATATAAAATTTTTTAAGAATATTTGATATGGTGCTAGTTGAAAATCCTGTTTCTGACAAACATTATCCTTATCTTCTTTCTCCGTATATGCTTGAAATTCTATTCTACTAGCTATGTTATTTGAAAAATTTTCATTACCATACATCGGGTAATAGTATTTTCCACTGTTTTTTTGTGCTGGTGTTATCAATACTTGTGGTAGTGCTACTGCTGGTGCTACTGCTGGTGCTACTGCTGGTGCTACTGCTGGTGGCGCTACTGCTTTATTTTTTGTTTTCTTTTTACATTTTCCTTCACATTTTTCTTGTTCATATATTCCCCCCAGTTTACAAGTCCTTCTCTTAATACCATTCTCTTTTGCTTCTTTTGCTGTTTTATATATATAACCACAAGTTTCTTCTTCATTTTCTGAACCCCCTTTATATTTTTTTAATGTTTTATGGTGTCCCATTAATATATATTATATATTAAGTTTTTTATTCTAAAGTAAAGTCAGTTTTGTAGTTATCTATAAACCTGAATACCATATTAATTAAGTCTATTTTACTTATATTATAATCGCGTATACACGATAAACATTCTTCTTTGGATTTAATACTAATATCTCTAATTTCATTTATTTGTTCCTTATTCTGTTTATCTATTTTTAAATTATCAATATTATGACAATAACCTACGTAATATATATTTTTATAATTAACACTATTTTCACCTGTAAATACTTCTTGTATTTGATGAATATTTTTTATAATATTATAATCTTCAACTTTAATACCTGTTTCTTCCTGCAATTCCCTTTCTGCAGCTTCTAAAAATGTTTCTCCTATTTTCTTTTTACCTTTAGGGAATTCCCATTCTGTTTCAATATATTTATATTGAATATCTTTAAAATATTTTTCTATACTATACATTTCATTGTTTTGACTATAACCATCTTTTAATATATTAAATAACTTTTTACTTCTATTATATTCTTTCATATATTTTGTTTCATTTATATTATCTATTAACCATAAACTTTTCCATAATGTATCAAAATCTTTTGTTATTATATCGTTTCTTTCTTGATTAGATATTCTACTAAGTAATAATTTAATTAATTTAGTATTTTTTGGATTGTATTTTCCTCTTATTAATTCTATATAACATAATGAATCTTTCCTTTGTATCATTATTATCTTTGGGATATCTTTAACATATGTAAATAATAATACACCATAACTTGTTATTGGTTTATTACATTGTCTACTATAATGTCCTTTTTCACCACAATTATTGCAATACATAATTTACTTATATATATATTCTTATTATTCCTTAAAGTAAAAATTTTTTATATCATATTATATAATGAATCCAGAAATTTGGGGACCTAAAGCTTGGTTATTTTTACATTCTATTACATTGGCATATCCGAATAATCCTACTGAAACAGATAAAAATAATTATAAAGTTTTTTTTAATACACTTCAACATGTTCTTCCCTGTCAGAAATGTAGTTATAATTTTCAAAATAATTTTAAAAATAATAGTATTGATAATCACTTAGACTCTAAGAAATCTTTAGTCAAATGGTTAATTGGTATTCATAACTCTATTAATGAAGAGAATAATAAATCAATAATGACATACGATGAAGTAGTTAAGTATTATAAACAAATTTATAATATTTCTAAGGATAATAGTTTTAATAAGGATATTGGTAACTATCCTTTAAGGACAAATAATAAATTTTTATTGTTTGCTTTATTAGTCTTAATCGTAATATTAGCATATTATTATTATAAGAAATATTTCCAAAATTAATATCTTTAATAATAAATATATATGGTAAAACAAATATTTGTTAATAAGATACTAAGTGATAAAGAAGTATCTGATTTAGAAGGAACTTGGATTACAGAAGATCACATTAAATTACCAATAATTAATGAAGATAGTGATGTATATTATAATGATGGTGGTATATATAGATTACTTTTAAAATTTAGAAAAAATGTAATAGATGATGAATTAATTGATATTGGTTGGAAATCTTACAAAGATTTGGCTAAGGCTAGTCGTGGCAGAGGCGCTTCTGCTGGACCTATTAATGTTTCTGGACAATATTGGTCTAAGAGAGTACTAAAAGAAACAAAAAAATGGTCAACTAGTTATTTAGTTAATGGAAAACAAAGCAAGATGAAGGTAAATAATCAAGTTGCTTCAAATCCTATTGGATTTTATGAAGAAAGTAAAAATTTTAGTAAATTACCTTGCAGATTAACGCATTTTACTAGAACCAATTTTGATAAATATAATCAGGGTTTACCATTTATTAGAAGGATTAATGAATTATTTAAAGAACTAATTCCTAGTTCTTATAAAAGACAATTAGATAGAGCCCTTTTAAGAGATAAATATATGATTAAAGATACAGCATTCTCAACTGTTACTATTAATCGAAACTTTAGAACTGCATTACATAGAGATGCTGGAGATTATAAAGAAGGATTTGGTAATCTAACTGTTATTGAAAGAGGTAGATACCAAGGTGGATATACAGTTTTTCCACAATTTGGTGTTGGCATTGATTTAAGGAATAACGATTTTGTAGCTATGGATGTCCATCAATGGCATTCTAATACTGAAATATATGAAACTGAGGAAGATCATAAATATAATTTAACATTACCTGTTGATTATAAGGAAAATCCTGATATTGGGACTGAGGGGTTATATAAACCTTATACTAGATTGTCATTTGTTTGTTATTTAAGAGAAAATATAATTAAATGTGATAATGATAATGTTGATTATAAGTTTCTACAAGCTTCAGGGCATTCTAAATTAAATTAAAAATACTTAAATATTATTATATAAATAACTATATATATAAACTATGATTAACTTGAATCAGATCGCAATTGATAATATTAAGATGTTAGCTGAATTTGATAAAGAAAATAATTTTATTTCTTTTAAAGATAAGATTATTCTAGAATCTAAAGAGAAAGAAGATAATTTTGAAAATATTACAGAGCTTCATGATATTGAATATGCTTTATACTTTAGTTTTAACCATATTCTTACATTAGTTAAAAACTATGATATTACTTGGTATGAAGGTAAACGCGTGGTTACTCTCAAACAGAGAAAATATACTAGAGATGAATTAATCAGTGATATGGAAGATGCGATTGAAAATATCTTTGATATATATAATAATACTATGTATGATGATACTAATGAACGCATTTATAATATGCTAGAACATATTGATGAACTTATCTTTAGAAAGAAATATGATCTCAAGTACTATAAAGCATATTATAAAATGATAGATTATTTTGATTATTTATGTTCTGGATTCACTGCTTTCTATAATGCTAGTATTAAATTTCATAATATAAATATGGGTATTACTGAGTCTGATGAAGAATCCGAATCTGATTCTGATAATGATTCTGATAATGAACCTGGAACTGAATCTGACCCTGATTCAGATACTGTTCTAGATGAAACAGTTAATGATGAAGATAAAAAAGAAGATTAAATTAAATCAGGTATATATCTAAAACTATCTGTACTATATTTTGTTAATATATATGTTTTATTTCCTACATTCCCTATTTTAACTTCATCTCCTTCATATATTTCTTTACAACCATATTCATCTGTGCATCTTGTATTATTTTTATAAACTGGTATTTTTGTAGATAAATTACTATCTAATGAAGAATAGTAATTCCAACTATTTGACCCTACATATGTTTGTCTTCCGAAAAAAGGTTTGATATCATCTGGATCATCTACATTTGTTAGTAATCCCATTTGTTGATATTCTGTGGGCATACCTCTTGTTCTAATATTTATTGCTGCATATCGTCTAGGTTCATATATATATCCTGGGGCAACTAACCTTCTATCTATTCTTTCTTCTAAGAAACTTTTATTGTCATTCATATCTATATCTATATTTACTTGATCTTCTGTAATATTTGTATCATTTCCTATATTTGTATCTGTTTTTAATATATCTGTTTGTTTGAGTATATATATCATAAACATTAAACATATTAATGTTAATAATACAATTACAATTATGTCTTCTATTTTTAAATTATTCTTTTTCATATATTAATATAACATATTAAAATAATTTGATAATATTTAAAATTTAACATAATATATTACTTAATAGATAATATGTTATTTGGAGAAATTAATCTTATATACTGTTCAAATAATAACCATATCATTGGCATAAATAATGATTTATATATTAAGATTAAAGAAGATTTATTATATTTTAAAAATATGACATCTTCTCCAAAAAAGGATAATTATATTGTTATGGGATATAATACATGGTTGAGTATTGGAGAAAAACCTTTACCTAACCGAATTAATATTGTTATTACAAAAAATAATGCTAATAAAATAAAGAATGATAGTGTAATTATATTTTCTTCTTTTGAAAACGTTATGATACATAGATCTAATTACAATGTAGAATCACTTCCAAAAATGTTTGTAATTGGTGGTGCAAAATTATATGAATATGTATCAACAAACTATAATGAAGTTATTAATAATATATATCATACACATATTATTGATGATTATGATTATGTAGGAGCTTGTAAATTTAAAATGGATTTATCTAATTTCCATAAGATAACTAGTTATAAACATAATGGCATTGGTAAATATTATAATGGTGAAAGTAAAAATATAGATTATTATTTTGATGTATATAAAAATGTTAATATGGTAAATAATATTGGTGAAAATAATTATTTAGAATTAATTAAAGATATCTTGAATAGTAACAATATTGTTCAAGGAAGAAATGGAAATGTTATTTCTCAATTTGGGAAACGCATGGAATTTGATTTAACTAAGTCATTTCCATTACTTACTACTAAGAAAGTTGGTTGGAAAACTGTCCTTAGAGAACTAATATGGTTTATGAATGGATCAACTGATAATAAGCTATTAAAAGATAAAAAAGTAAATATATGGAATGCCAATGCTTCTAAAGAATTTTTAGAATCTAGGGGATTAGATTATGAGGAAGATGATTTAGGGCCTGTATATGGATTTCAATGGCGACATTTTGGAGCCGATTATGTAGATTGTAAGACAGATTATAGTGGTAAAGGCAAAGATCAATTACAATATATTATTGATGAAATTAAAAATAATCCAAGTAGTCGTAGATTAATTTTAAATTCTTGGAATGTAATGGATATTGATAAAATGGCTCTTCCTCCTTGTCATGTAATGGTTCAATTTAATATTGATGGTAAATTTATTGATTGTCAATTATATCAAAGATCTGGAGATATGTTTCTAGGTGTTCCATTTAATATTTCTTCATATGCTTTCCTTTTATCTATTATTGGACATATTACAGGTTATATACCTAGAAAGTTCATACATATTTTAGGCGATTGTCATATTTATGAAGAACATGTATCTGCTGTTAAAGAACAATTATTAAGAAAACCTAATATATTCCCTACATTAAGTATTGATAGTGAGTTAAAAGATATTGATAATATTAAAGAAGAATATTTTACTATTAATAATTATTTTCCACAAGCTGTTATAAGGGCTCCTATGATTGCTTAAATTGACTACATGGCCCCTTTGGTTTCTTAAATTTATCACGTGCCGAATTATATTTCTTAAACTTTTCACAGTCTGTTTTAGATTTCTTTTTAGTTTTCTTTTTAGCTGGTTTCTTTTTCTTTTTAGTTTTCTTTTTAGCTGGTTTCTTTTTAGGATTTTCTTTTACTATAATTAATTCCATTACAACTGCTTTTTGTTCTCTATTACATTCATGACTTAACATATTAATAAATTGTTGCATACCCCTTAATGTATTTACATCTTTTTTTACTAAATAATTATTTAATTTTTCTTTATCTTCTTTCTTATAATGTTTATTTAATACATTATAAAAATTTTTTCTTTCTTTAATATCTACATCTTTTAATGTATTTATTAAGTTGTTTGCAATTAATTGTTCTTTTTTATGGCGTGGTTTTTTATTTGGGCTTTTAGGAATATTAACTATTTCTTTTTTATCAGAACTTCTATCTATCCCTAACATATCTTTTTGTCTATTTGTAAGTGCTTCTTCTTTTCTTATATTATGTTGTTTCTCTGGAAATTCTCTATCACCTCTTTCATGTCGTTCATCTCTTACACCCCTCATATCTCTTTCTTGTCTTTTACCTCTTTCATGTCGTTCACCTCTTATACCCCTCATCCATCTTTCACCTTTTTCTTCTCTTTCATCCCTTAATCCTCTATAACCTCTTTCACCCCTTAATCCTCTTTCATCTCTTAATCCTCTATAATCTCTTTCATCCCTTAATCCTCTTTCATCCCTTAATCCTCTATAACCTCTTTCATCCCTTAATCCTCTTTCATCCCTTAATCCTCTATAACCTCTTTCATCCCTTAATCCTCTTTCATCCCTTAATCCTCTATAACCTATATAATCCATTTCATCACCATATACCCCCATACCCATAGGGAATTGACCATATCTTCTATCTACTCCTAGACCTCTATTATCAACTACCCCGGGAACTCTATTGCCTCTATTATCAACTACTCCTGGACCTCTATTATCAACTACTCCTGGGACCCTATTACCTCTACTATCAACAACTCCTGGGACTCTATTATTAACTACTCCTGGAACCCTATTACCTCTACTATCAACAACTCCTGGGACTCTATTACCTCTACTATCTTCACTACCTGTTGGAGATGATTTTATTACTTTAGGCACTTTAGGCACTTTAGGCACTTTAGGCACTTTAGGCTTAACTACTCTAGCTCCAGGTGTATCACTATCTTCGCTTTCATCGGGCATATCAGGTAATGAATCTTCATTGCTTTCACTTCCTTCACTACTATTACCAAAAAATCTATCTAACCATGACGGTGTTTTTTCTTTACCTATATTTTTTCTTTTTGATCTAAAATATTCATGATCTTTTGATAAACAATCTCCGGTTTTAGCTAATTCATTTCCATCTTCAACATAACCACAACCATCTGTATTTTGACAATATGCTTTAAATCCTTTATGTATACTACATTCTGGTTCGTAATTTTCCGATACTGCTTGTCTATCTTCTGAAGACCCTTGATTAGATGTTGCTGACGATGCTTCTGAAGATGTAGCAGATGATGCTTCTGAAGACGTTGCAGATGATGCTTCTGAAGATACTACCGACGATGCTCGTGAAGGTGTAGCAGACGATGCTTCTGAAGACGTAGCAGACGATGCTTCTGAAGGTGTAGCTGATGATGCTTCTGAAGACGTTGTAGATGATGCAGGTGAAGGTGTAGCAGATGATGCTCGTGAAGGTGTAGCAGATGATGCTCGTGAAGGTGTAGCAGACGATGCTTCTGAAGATGTAGCAGATGATGCTTCTGAAGATGTAGCAGACGATGCTTCTGAAGATGTAGCAGATGATGCTGGTGAAGATACAGCCGATGATGCTTCGGAAGCTGCAGAATCTATTAATCCTTGCCTTTCTTCTTCACATTGGGCTAATTCTCTTTTACTAGTTTCTAATCTATCTTTAATAGTTGCTAAATCTTGTATAATTCTATCCTTTTTTCCCTGGGACATATTAGTATATATTATTATATATATAATAATTATTTATCTATTCTTTCTAATAAAATATTAATATGTATATCTTCATACTTATTATTTGTTATAATTATTAACTTGTTGTTTTCTATATATTCATATTTAGGTAAAAATGTTAAACTATTATTTTCTTTAATATTAAATATCCATTTAAGTTCATTCTCTTCAATTACTATTTTACATATTATATTATCATCTTTATAAATATATAAGATATCTTTATTATTATCAAGTGCTAAAATATAATTATTATCTTTAATTTTATTCATTATAGTATTTAATATATTACCTTTATCCCCCAATGTTATTATATAATCTTGTATTTTTTCTTCTCCTCTACATAATATGATATCATCATAATCATAATTATTTTTTATTACATCTAATATTTTCATATATATATTTTTACCTTGGATTTCATATTCTATTAAATGTTTATGCAATAAATCAATTTGTCCATTAATAATTGTACGCATATCATGTAATTGTGATTTAGTCCTTGAAAAATTATTAATACATTCATCTAACTCTAACATATTGTCATTTATTATTTTTAATACATCTTCTACTTCTTTATTTTTAATAATTGTTTTCTTTTCAAGACACCCTGATGCAATAAGTGAGATAAGGAATTCTGTTCCAAATTCTATTCCATGACCATTTAGCCCTGCACAAGCTACATATATTAATATTTTTCCATTATATATTTCATAATCCATCATTTTCTTACCAACTATCCCAGATGTTTGTGATATAAATATACCATAATTACTATTAGTTGTCATGACGTCATTTTTAAATTTTTCAATTTCTTTTTTACCAACATTTGTAGAGTATGTTTTTATTTCATATAGAATTTTACCATAATCATCTGAATAAGCAAATAAATCTGCTTCATGAGATGTTCCGGTTGTATCATCTATTCTCCAATTTGGATATTTTTTTACTAATGAATTCATCGCCAATGATTCACCAAGTTTTCCTTTTCTACTAGAATTATTTTTTATATTCATTAGATCTTTCAACATATTACTTATTTCTAATAATTCATTTTTATTTTCAAGATTACTATCTTCTATTATATTTTTAAGTGGATCAAAGTAACTATTACCCGACATATATGTTTTTGACATTTCTATTGATTTTATTCCTATTGATATTGCTGTTTTTAAGATATCTTCATAATCTTTTTCACTAATAGATTTTAGATATGCTATATCTTCAATATTATCTATATCAATATTTATATTCATATTCATATTATATTATTAAAATAACTTTATATAATCAAATTAAATTTGATGGATTTAATAATTATTAGTAGATTTGTATTTATTAGTAGATTTGTATTTATCTACCCATATCATTAAACTTCTTTCAGAACAACCGAATATTTTATAGGGTTGTAATTTATTTTTTATATATTTATTTTATATATTAATATATATATATTTATGATAATATTTAATAAGTGGTTTGGTAGATTAGGTAATAATATAATCCAAATTAGCAATGTAATACATATAGCTATAGCATATAAACATAATATTAAATTTAATGTTAAGCATAAATTCTTTGATTTTTCAGTAATTGAAAAATATTTTAACAAATATAATAATAAAAAAATAATTGAAGATAATGATCTTTACTTTTTTGATAGAGATAAAAGATATAAATTTCCATTCTCAAATGATATATTTACACAAAATATTGAAGAAAAAAATCAAATATTACAGGCAGCATTTTTAATAAATAATATTAATAAATTAAACGAAAATGATTTAGTAATTCATGTTAGAAGTGGAGATATGTTTTCATCAAATCCACACCCTAGGTATGTTCCCCCACCTTTATCCTATTATACTAAAGAAATTGATAAGTATAAATATGAAAAAATACATATTATCTGTGAAGACACTAAAAATCCAGTTGTAAATGAATTACTAAAATTATATAAAAATACCATTTATGAGAAAAATACTTTAAAACAAGACATTAGACTTATATTAGGAGCTACAAATATAGTATTTAGTGTTGGAACCTTTGTTCCATCTTTAATGATGTTGTCTAATAATGTTAAATATATTTCTAAATCCAATAAAAAATTTCCGACATTACAAGATGTTTACAACAATTGGCACAATCTACAACAATGTGTCTGTACCGAAGAATCTAATGAAGGGTATTATAAAGTTATGAGACCTTGGAAAAATTCAATAAAACAAAGGAAATATATTTTAACTTATGATTATAATTAACTCGGCATTTTAAATGTTCAAAGGTGTAATAATATATTATTAATATAACTTTATATAATCAAATTAAATTTGATTAATAAACACAAAATATTGAAAATTATATATCAATGATACATTTAGATACTGCATTTCCTACAATAGTTTTTGATAAATATTTAATTGATCCTTCAATTATGGATAATATTATTGTAAAGGAAAAAAAGAAACATAATAGAACTGGACAACAATTTTATTATAAAAATGAATATAATCCATATTTATCATTTATATGTGAAATTGCATCAAATTTTCTAAATGATAACAATTTTAATCACGATGAAAAAATTTGGTATATGGATGTAATTCGTTATGATTTAGATAATCAAATTAAACCAGTTAATTCTGGTTTAGCATGGCATTGTGAAAATGATAATTACGATAACTTGATTACTGTTCTATTATACCTTCATATTGATAAAACTGTTAAAGACGGCAATCTAAGATACAGAGATAAAAATAATGTTAAACAAATTATCGAAATAAAGAGTGGAACGACAGTTATTATGGATGGTAGAGTTAAGCATAAACCACAAGATCCATATGGTTCAGGTAGACGAGATTTAATAATTATTAGTTTTGAAAAAATAAATTAAGACATCTTTATAGATTTTAATAATATATTATTTTTTATAATAGAACAATCCATACATGAATTATTTTCACAAATATAATATATTGTATTTCTTTCGCTAATTAATATTTCTTCAAATGTATGTGTATGAATATGAAAATTTATATCATTTACTTTGTTAACTAATATTTCTAACCCGTTATCTTCAAATAATTTTAACATAGATTTTTTGAATATAATTAAGATATCTTTTATATTATCACATATATTTAAGTCTATTAATATATTATACCCTTGAAATATATCAGAAGAACATATAAATTGTTTAATATTAGTTTTAGTATCTATAATATTAGTCTCCATTATATTATTTAATTATTATATATATATATATGGAACGTTTTCAAAATACAGGAACATTATATGGTGGTAATAAAAACAATAAAAAGAAAGAAGTTAAAGCAGTAAAGGAAGATATTAAACCGTATTATGCAGATGATAATACAAAGCGTTTATTAAAGAAAAACAGAGAATTGCGTGATGAATTAGATAAATTAAAGATATCTTTTAAAGAATTAGAAGAATATAATAATGAACTAGTTAGATTAAATCAGACATTAAAACAACGAATTAAAGGGATACAATTTAAAGCTAATTGAAATAGTTATTCTAATGAATGCATTTATATTTGATTTAGAAACGACTGGTTTAAACCCTTACCACGATTCAATCATAGAAATAGCGATAAAAAAATTCAATGAAGATATATCATATGAAACATTTGTTAAGCCCAGTAATTTATATGATGGAAAATTTGTACCAAAATTAATAACAGAAATTACTAAGATTACACATGAAGATATTAAAAATAATGGTATATCTCAATTTATGGCTTGTCAATATTTTTTTAAGTTCTTATCTAAAAATACAGATAAGGAAGGAAATATATATTTAATTGCACATAATGGGATATCATTTGACATGATATTTATATATAATTTATTAAAAAAGTTTGTTAATAGTTCTCCTGAAGAAAAATCTATAAAATATATAAATATATATAATAGAATTAAGTGTATTGATACCCTTTTTTTATCTAAATATTTATTACCTAATAGAGGGTCATATACACAATCATCATTATGTCATACATATAGTATACACCAAGAAAATCCCCACAGAGCTAAAGGAGATGTTGAAGATTTAGAAAAATTATATATTAAATTATTAGAAATAATTAATACAGATAATCATGATCAAGTTTATTGTCTTTTAAATACGTTATAATATTTAAAATTTAAAAACTTAAATAATTAATAATGTCTAAAGAAACAATAAATTACCCAAATGTATCTATACTAATGCCAACATATAATAGAAATAAATTTTTAAAGCTCGTTTTAATAAATTTATATAATATGGATTATGATAAGAAAAAATTGGAATGGGTTATATTAGATGATGGACCTGAACCGTTTTTCAAAAATAAAGAAGAAGAGGAACATATTAGAAAGTTATTATCACCAATTAAAATTAGATACATATATGATCCTTCAAAACATCTTAAAATTGGAGATAAAAGAAATAAATTAGTTAAATTAGCATCATATAAGACATGTGCCTTTATGGATGATGATGATATATATTATAATTCATATATAAAACATTCAGTGGAAACACTTTTAAAAAATAAAGTTGGGTTAGTGGGTTCAAATGCAATGTTATTTACTTACCCACATCACAATTATAATATGTCTCATATACAATGTCAAGCAAAAAGGCAGATTCATGAAGCGACGATGTGTTTTACTAAAAATTATTTTAGAGCAATGCCTGGGTTTTTATCTTCAAGTTTAGGTGAGGGTGCTAAGATGATTGACCATAATGAAAAAAATTGTGCATATACAGACATATCTAAAGTTATGATATGTGTTCCGCACAATGATAATACATTTAATAAAGAACAATTTTATAAATTTAGAACTCACATTCGTTTTCAAAATAATATATATTTTGAAGCTTTATATGAAATTACTGGTAAAAAGTATGATGAAGAAAAAAGCAATAAAGATTATAAAGAATATATAGAAATGGTGAAAAATAGAAATAATATAATGAAAGTTTGTAAACTTATAAATGAAATTAATAATGATAATTCTAAAATAATAGATGATTGTATTAAAAATTATAATAATACTTTAAAAGAACCATTAAAGAAGGTAGATAATATTATTATTATGAAAAAACAAAATAACCCTGAATTAATTGAAGAAATAAAAAAGAAAGATCAACCAAATATTGATATAAATACTAATACATCTCTTTCCAAGACTGCTAAAGAAGCACGAAGGAAAAGGTTACAGAAGAAGAAGAAGAAGAAGAAGAAGTAAATTATATATTGAAAATATGTTCTTTTTCATATTCTTTACTATTCCAAATAATCTTATTGTCATCCCATTTACCAACTATTTCTGTTTTTGAATTTATTATAGATTTTTCTTTATTTTCATTGTAAATATATGAAACACCTTGATATGATATCATATATGGTTCAATATAATCTGATTTATCAATAGATTTACCTTTTTTCGGAACAGGTTCTTCCTTTTTCGGAACATGTTCTTCCTTTTTCGGAACAGGTTCTTCCTTTTTCGGAACATGTTCTTCCTTTTTCGGAACAGGTTCTTTCTTTTTCGGAACATGTTCTTCCTTTTTCGGAACAGGTTCTTCCTTTTTCGGAACATGTTCTTCCTTTTTCGGAACTATTTGTTCTTTTTCATCTAAATTTGTAATATTATAAGTATTGCATTTTCGTTTATCGTGCCCAGGTTTTCCACAAATACTGCATGTTCTTTGTTTTCTGGTTGTTTTTTTTACAATATTTTCAATACATTTATTTTTTTCTTTTGTACTACAAATATAATTACATATAATTTCTCCGTCAATGATATCTTTAATATTAATTTTCCATGGAAGGGGTTTACCTTCTTTTTCAGGATAATCGCTCAAATGATTTTTTGGTAGTTCCCTATCAGTTATTAATCCAAATCCCCATAATTCTTTTCCTTCATTAGTTTTTGTATAGTGGGCTTTACAATATGGGCTGCCTTTCGTTTTATTTGATTTACATTGAGAACTGAACCCTTTATTCCATAAACGACAAGAACATTTTTTTTCATCTATTTTAATATTATATACTTCAGACATATCAAAGTTTGTATTTATTTATTTACGATAAATATTTTCAAATTATTATATTATTATATTATATATAATGTATGGTGTGTCCTAAAATACTTAAAGATATAATTATATATAAATGTGTGGAGTAGTAAGTTACATATTTTTTAAGTCCATGTAGCTCAGTTGGTTAGAGCACTGGTCTTATGAGCCAGAGGTCGCGGGTTCAAACCCCGCCGTGGATACATCTATATATTTACTTTAATTATAAGCCCTTCTAGCTCAGTTGGTAGAGCGCAAGACTTTTAATCTTGTGGTCGTGGGTTCGAGTCCCACGGAGGGCACATATTATTTTTTTTATACTAGGTAACGTTCCCGAGCGGTCAAAGGGGTCAGACTTAAGTTCTGATGCAAACATGCTTCGTGGGTTCGAATCCCACCGTTATCACATTTTTATTTATCTTTTTTACCATATGCCCTCGTAGCTCAATTGGATAGAGCATCTGACTTCTAATCAGAAGGTTGCGAGTTCGAATCTCGTCGTGGGTATTTTGTCGATATAGCCCAGTGGAAGGGCGCAGATAATAAGATATCTGAAGTCATCGGTTCAATTCCGTTTATCGACTAATTATTATTATATTTTTATATTTATTGATTATTTATTATTAGTTCGTCCGGACTTTCTATTTGTGTTATTAAATTCTATTAGTAATAAAAAAATCAATGTTAGTTCATCTCCCATAGCTCAGCTGGTTAGAGCGTTCGGCTGTTAACCGAAAGGTCACAGGTTCGATCCCTGTTGGGAGAGCTAGATTATTACATTTATGTTATAATATACATTATTGCATTATAAGAGAAACCAAAATTGAAATTTTAAAAAATTTGAAAACTATTTTTAAGTAGTTTTAAATTAAAAATGAAATATAATATGGTTAAAATTATATCACTTATCCCTTTACATGTTGTGTCATGACATTGGATATTAATACATATATTTTAATAAAGGTAATGTTCCCGAGCGGTCAAAGGGGTCAGACTCAAGATCTGATGCGTAATGCTTCGCGGGTTCGAATCCCGTCATTGCCACCAGCCTGATTAGCTCAATTGGTAGAGCGCAAGACTTTTAATCTTGTGGTTATGGGTTCGAGTCCCATATCAGACATAATGGATGGTCTCCGAAAAGACCCGAGTGATGTTGTTGCTCGTTAGGTTGTGTAGCTCAATTGGATAGAGCATTCGCCTTCTAAGCGAAAGGTTGTGGGTTCGATCCCCATCACAATCACCAAGGAGAGTGGCGCAGTGGTTAGCGCGTGTGGCTCATAACCACAAGGTCGGTTGTTCGATTCAACCCTCTCCTATCACATATATATATTATTTTAATAGATAACGTTCCCGAGCGGTCAAAGGGGTCAGACTCAAGATCTGATGCGTAATGCTTCGCGGGTTCGAATCCCGTCGTTATCACCAGCCCCATTAGTTTAACTGGATAGAATACCGATATTTTAATCTTAATCGGAGATGCAGGTTCGAGTCCTGTATGGGGTTTATATTCATATATTTAATTTAAATAGATAACGTTCCCGAGTGGTCAAAGGGGTCAGACTCAAGATCTGATGCGTAATGCTTCGCGGGTTCGAATCCCGTCGTTATCACCAGATAGTGTAGCTCAGTTGGTTAGAGCACTGGTCTTATGAGCCAGAGGTCGCGGGTTCGAGCCCCGTCATTATCACCGCCCCATTAGTTTAACTGGATAGAATACCGATATTTAAATCTTAATCGGAGATGCAGGTCCGAGTCCTGTATGGGGTTAATATTCATATATTATATTTTTTATGTAAGTCTGATTAGCTCAGTTGGTTAGAGCGAGGTGCTAATAACGCCTAGGTCATGGGTTCGAGCCCATATCAGATACGTTTATATTTAAAGTTAAAAATATATATAATATTATACTCAGTATAGCTCAGTTGGTAGAGCGAGGGACTGTAGTTCCCCAGGTCGCTGGTTCAAGTCCGGCTGCTGAGACATTTGGTCTCGTGATGTAACGGTTAGCATTCAGGACTTTGAATCCTGCAATCCGGGTTCAAATCCCGGCGAGACCTTTTTTTATTAAGCATCATTGGTGTAGGGGTTAGCATATCAGCCTTCCAAGCTGGTGACCCGGGTTCGAGTCCCGGATGATGCACCTATTTTATTTTTTTTTATTTTTCTCCCATAGCTCAGCTGGTTAGAGCGTTCGGCTGTTAACCGAAAGGTCACAGGTTCGATCCCTGTTGGGAGAGCTGGCACCTTGGTCTAGTGGTATGATTCTTGCTTTGGGTGCAAGAGGTCCCGGGTTCGATTCCCGGAGGTGCCCTTTCATTTTTAATAAATTTGAAATATTTATTAACCTTAATATTAGTTTTATTGTAATTGCTTAAATATGGATACATATCTTGGATATTCAGATATTATAATAGATAAAGATTGTAATGACAATATGTGTGCTTGGAAAGCTTCTTTACCAGTTAGTGCGCCTACAATAGATAACTTTTCATCGTCTCGTAATTATATATATGCTATAGGTATATATGTATGTATATTAATTATTATTCTATTTGGATTAAAAAAACTCATTGATAAAGATATAGAAATATTAAAAAAATATAAAAGAACACTACAATTTATATGTAAATTAACAGCTTTAAGTATTGTTATTCAAGTTATTATAGCTATATTTTTAGATATGACCGAAGATTATAGTATATGTTATTATGAACCATCATGTTTTATAATTAATAATACACTACATTCATCAAAGATATGGTACAGATTAACAAATAAAGAATGTCCAGATGATATCTTTGGTATATTTGATACATTTCAATATTATTATGGTAATTTTGGTAAACCCAATTATGTGGGATCAAGTTGTAGTGGAAGTGAATATGGTTGTTGTCATTATAATAATCAGTGTTCTTTTGCCATGGAATCGCCGGCCTCCAGAAATTATATGAGTGGTTTATCTCTCTATAATGAATATGTTACAAATAATAATGGATATTGTTATTCACAAGTATGGAAAGAGGATGATAATGGCAGTAATTGTTTACCTATCGAAGATATAATAATAAAAAATGTATATGGTAATGATCATATGCATTATAATCATACTATATGTTTAATTATAGTATATTGTATAGCTGTAATAATAATATGTATATATGGTATATATATTAATAGAGAAAAAAACCCCCGTGTTCATTTTGTAGATTTAGAAACAGGTCCAATTGTAGGCACAAGTGATGAAGAAGGTGACGGCTTCACAGACCCGCACAGCAGGGAAGCAGGATATCAATTGTCAACTCGTCAACAACAAGAGCGTGAGGAATTTTCAAAAAACCCTCCCGAATGGAAAACCGGTAGGTCCAAAGGTTCACCACCAACTCAACAAAATTTAAAGGGTAGTTGCTAATATTTAAAGATAATATTAATACATAATATGTAGAGGTTCAACAGAGGGTTGACTCTTACATCCCATATAGTCTAGATGGTTAGGATAGCTGGTTTTCACCCAGCCGACCCGGGTTCGAGTCCCGGTGTGGGAAATTTTTTTTTTATTTTTGCCTTTTTAGCTCAGTTGGTTAGAGCGTCGCACTTGTAATGCGAAGGTCGTGAGTTCAACTCTCACAGAGGGCTTGTCACTGTGTCCGAGTGGTTAAGGAGATAGACTTGAAATCTATTGTGCTATGCACGCGCAGGTTCAAATCCTGCCGGTGACGCTATTTCATTTTAACTTTTAAATATTCATATATTAACATATTTATAAGATTTAAAGGTATACTTTTAATAATAATAAATACGAATAACCATATCTTATTTCTACTTCTCTTAAAAAAATTTGAAAACTTCTAATCTTTTTTCTTTATTCATTTAACTACTACTCATCTCTACTTACTAAAACTTTCTTATACTTACTAAAACTTTCTTTACCATGAGTCTTTCAGCTAAGCAGCAGGCCAAGTACAACACTTCCATCTTCACATGGGTTGCACAGAACTTCTCTAACAAGGAG